>Ga0302310_10001411_pt1 | contig 20412 bp, 6 predicted proteins | sample III_Palsa_N1_2_FD_200451 | JGI IMG/M metagenome (GOLD analysis project Ga0302310, IMG submission 200451) | Peat permafrost microbial communities from Stordalen Mire near Abisko, Sweden - III_Palsa_N1_2 | ecosystem: Environmental > Terrestrial > Soil > Palsa > Peat permafrost | place: Sweden...
CCCAAGGGCATGTTCGATCTGCTCGCCGACCCTGCCAAGCCCTTCGCTGAGACAGTCCCGTGGGACAAGCTCCAGCTCTTCTGGGTCGACGAGCGCTGCGTCCCGCCCGACTATCCCGACTCCAACTACCGCATGACCAAAGAATCGCTATTGTCGAAGGTTGGCATCCCGGAGTCGAACGTCTTCCGCATGGAGGGCGAGCTCGACCCCGAAGAAGCGGCCTCGCGCTACGAGGCCACGCTGCGCAACAGCATGAAACTCGAAGGCGCCGAGTCGCCGCTCTTCGATCTCGTCCTGCTGGGCATGGGCGACGACGGTCACACCGCCTCGCTCTTCCCGCACACCGAGGCCATCAACGAGATGAGCCGCCTGGTCGTCGCCAATCACGTCCCGCAGAAGGACACCTGGCGCATCTCGCTCACCTGGCCGGTCATTAATCATGCCGCGGAGGTGGCCTTCGAGATCATCGGTGCCGACAAAGCGGGTGTCCTCGCCGAAGTCCTCACCGGGCCCCGCGATCCCGAACAGTTGCCCTCGCAGCTGATCCGCCCCGCAAATGGTAAGCTTCTCTTCCTGCTCGACGAAGCCGCTGCGGCCAAGCTCCCGGCCATCGCCGAGGTCTTCACTACCCCGCACGGCAGCCGCAAGGTAGGCACGCTGGAAATTTGAAATGTACTGAGGCCCCATGATTCTCGCAGGCGACGTCGGCGGCACAAAAGTCCATCTGGCTCTATACAACTTCGACAGCGGCAAGCTCGTCCCCGTGCGCGATACCAAATTTCCGGCGGGGAAGTACGCTTCGCTCGACGACATCGTCAAGGAGTTCCTCGCCGCCGGCAGCCAGAAAGCCTCCGACATCGTGGCCTCCTGCTTCGGCTGCCCCGGTCCCGTCCGCGACAACCGCCTGAAGCTCACCAACCTTCCCTGGACGCTCGACGGCCGCCTGCTGCAAGCGTCCCTTGGCATCGAGCACATCTTCCTGATCAACGATCTCGAAGCCAACGGCTACGGCATCCCCGAGCTCGCTCCCGAGAGCGTCTTCACACTGCATTCCGGCGATCCCGCGGCGGTCGGACATCGTGGCCTGGTCTCGGCCGGCACAGGTCTGGGCGAGTGTCTGCTGATCTGGGACGCGAAGGCGCGCCGCCATCTGCCCATCCCCTCCGAGGGCGGCCACTGCGACTTCGCCGCCCGCAACGACCGCGAGATTGCGCTGCTCAACTACCTGCGCCGCACGCTCAACGGCCGCGTCAGCTTCGAGCGCGTCGTCTCCGGCCTCGGCATCAAGAATGTCTACGCCTTCCTGCGCGACGATCAAAAACTGGAAGAACCCGGCTGGCTGCATGACCGCATGGCCTCAGAAGACCCCAATGCCGTCATCGGCCAGTGTGCCGAGGACGGTTCGAGCGAGATCTGCCTGGAGACGCTGCAACTCTTTGCCGCGGCCTTTGGCGCCGAGGCCGGCAACGTCGCCCTCAAGGTGCTGGCGATGGGCGGTATCTATCTGGGCGGCGGCATCGCTCCAAAGATCCTCAAGACCATGCAGAATGGCGCGTTTCTGCAGGCGTTTCTGGATAAGGGAAGACTCTCGCCGCTGCTCGAGAATATTCCCGTGCGCATCATCCTCGACGACACCTGCGCCCTGCTGGGTGCCGCGGCGTTTGCTGAAGCGCGTGCGGCCGAGATCTCCGGCCACTCCGAACGCGCGGCCTCTTTCCATACGCCCTCGTCCTCCTAAGCAAATACGAAAGATAGGGTCCGCTGCACTCGCTCCTCGGCTCTGCTTCTCAAAGACAGAGGCTCTGTTCTGAGCGGGCAGCCGAGTAGGTGCGCCGTGGAAAGCCGCCTGCCCCTTTGCACAACTAGAAAACCGCTTGACAACACTTGCCGTCCAGAGCGATAAATAGGGCCGCACGAAAGGGACTTTTCACGAGCGCAATAATTTCTCGACCGAACCCGTTCGGTTTGGGAGATGCATGGTTCGCTCGCGTCGGGGCCTTTGCAACAGGAGCGCACGAAGGATGCATCATGGCACGCGGGCGCATGGCGAATATAGATAGCGGCTTACCCTACGAGGTTTCAGGTGACACAGTTCTTTCGGTTTGATTCGGTTCGGTCGTCTCTCCTGGCCCACACGTTTGGGACGCCCCATAGGTTTGGGACACATAGAGCAGCTTGGTTTCGGTCCGCACTCTCGCTCAGTGTGCTGCTGGCTCTGCTGGCGGGCGCTCTGCTGGCGCCCACGCGAAGTGCGGCGCAGTCGCAGAACACCGGTGCCATCAGCGGCAGTGTCATCGACGCGCAGGGTAGCTCGGTAATCAATGCGACCGTAACCCTGACCTCGATCGACGAGGGCACAGTGACCGTCGCGAAGGTCGACGCGCGCGGGGAATACCAGTTCCTCAGCGTCAAGACAGGCGGCTACATCATCACGGTCAGCGCGCCTACCTTTGAGAACTTCACGGCCGACTCCGTGGTCGTGAACGCTACCGAGAACGTCCGGCTGGATGCGAAGATGACGCGCGGTTCCGCAAAAGAAACGGTCACGGTGGAAGCTCCCTCCGCTACGGTGGACACGCGCTCGGCGACCATTGCGACGGTCATCGATCCGACCCTCGTCCAGAACCTGCCGGTCGATGGAAACAATGTCGTCGCGCTCGCGGCCCTGCTGCCCGGCGTCGTCAACGTGAATGCGCCAACCACGTTCACCAGCGATACGGGCGGCCCGGTTTACACGGCAGCCGGCTCGCGCAACAACCAGAACCTGTTCCTTTTCGACGGCACCATGTGGAACAACGTCTACCTCAACACCGGCCTCAACTTCCCGCCGCCGCTGATGTTGCAGGAAGTCTCCGTGCAGTTGGTCAACTTCAAGGCGCAGTACGGACGCAACGTCGGCAGTATCTTCAATGCGTTGACACTTGGCGGCACGAACCAAATCCACGGCAAGTTGTGGGAGTACATCCAGAACAAGGCCCTGAACGCTGCCGATTACATCACGCACCTAAATCCCGAACTGGTGCAGAACCAGTTCGGCGCCACCGTCGGCGGTCCCATCATCAAGGACAAGCTGTTCTTCTACCTCGGCATGCAGGATTTGCGGTCGGTGGCCGAGGTCGTCGGCCTCACCCAGCTCCCCACCGCTGCCGAGCGCGGGTTGCAGCAGGATGGAGTTAGCCCTCTGCCCTGCATCGACCCTCACTGGGCCGGAAAGTATTGTGCCAGCTTCCGGGGCGATTTTCCTGCCGGAACCAATATTATTGATGGCGGAATTTCCAATCCCTACTACCACACCAACACCTACGCCGGGCCGGCCCAGTCGCAGATCCGCTCTACGGCCGCCACCCCGGCAGGAAACCAGGGAATCTACAACGCCACGCAGTGCGACATCGACCTCGCCACGCTCGCCAACGCCCCCAGTGTTGAGGTTGGCACCACCTACCTGTTTGAGGATGCCGACCTCCCACAGGCCGAAATCCCCACGGAATGCTGGAACCCCGTCACTTTCAATTTCTACAACAAATACCTTCCACTGCCTTCGGTGAATGGCCAATTGGTGACCGTTCCTACCAACCTGGCCACCTCCGCCAAGCAGCCCAGGAATGACTGGAATGGCCTTGCGCGCGTCGATATCCCCAACCTGCCCCACGGCCATACCATTGACGCCCGCTACTACGTAACCAGCGTGAACGACGGCACCGCCAACGCCGTCACGCCTACCAGCACAACCATCGCCAACTACAACATCGATGCCAACTTCGGGGGCATCACCAGCGGCAACATTGGGGACACCTGGGTCGTCCGGCCTAACCTGCTCAACATCGTCCGCCTGGCCTACAAACGCTATGACTACACCACCATCCCGGAAGATACGACCACGCTCATCACCCTGGGCTCCAACTTCACAGACCCAGGCTACCCTACGCTGCCGCGCTTTTCGGCCAACCAGCGCTTCTCCATGGGCTCCACCAACTCGGCCTATTCCTATAGCGTCAACTCCGATACTGAGCTGGACGACAGTCTCTCGCTCACCCACCTCAATCACAACTTCCAGTTCGGCGTGCAGTACCTCAGCCTCCAGTACATTCATCGCTTCGATCAGCCTGTATCTCTAAGCGCTCCTGCAACGTTTACAGCTCTTGGAATCGCCGATTTCACCATGGGACTGGACGGCACCCTGACCGTCGGCAACCGTACCAATATCAGTGCGGAAGAGCACGTAGCCTACTTCTATGCTCAGGACGACTGGCGTGCTACTGCCCGTTTGACCTTGAATCTAGGCATGCGCTATGAACTTGCGGCCCCGTGGTATCAGCCCGACGGTCAGTCGGTCAGCTTTGTCCCTGGCTATCAGTCCTTCAAGTTCGTCAACACGCCCGCCAGCCTTGCCTTCCAGGGCGATCCCGGCATTCCCCGCGCCATTATCAAGACCGGCCTCACCAACTTCGCTCCCCGTGTCGGCCTTGCTTATGACGTCTTCGGCAACGGCAAAACCTCGGTCCGCGCCGGCTTCGGCATCTTCTACGACGCTCTGAACGCCAACACCACCGGCGTCGGCCAGCCCTATCACTACACCGCCAATTACTCCGCGCCTCCGGGCAGCTTCTCCCAGCCACTGCTGGGCCTTACGCCCGTCCCGCCCAATTACACAACGGCCGCCAACGCCATCTTCGCGTCACCGCTCTCGGTGAATTTCGCCGACCCCAACGTCACCCAGCCCTACACCGAAGCCGTCAACTTCGGCTTCCAGCAGAGAATCCTCGCAGCTACCCTCGAAGCAGCCTACGTTGGCAAGTTCGGCCGGCATCAGATCGTCCCGTACGATCTAAACCCGGATATCTATAGCTGCGATCCCGCCAACCCCTACTACCAGGTGAGCCCTACAACGTATTGCCTGAATGCCAGTACAGCACAGGCCTCCGATCAGGCCCGTGTCACCTATCCGGGCTTCAACTACGGCGGGGGCGGGATTGTGGATAACAATGGGGTAGGCTCCTCCAGTTACAACGCGTTGCAGGTCATCTACACGCAGCGGACCCGCGCCAACCTTACCACCGTGGCGGCTTATACCTATTCGCGCTCGCTGGACGACCAGAGCAGCGGCACCACCAACGCCAGCACGCTGCCGCTGCCTCCCAACGTGAACACCAACTACGGCCCGTCGGACTACAACGCGACCCACATCCTCAACGCCGGCTGGACGCTCAAGCTGCCCAATGTCCTCACCGGCCCCAGGGTGGAACGCGCGATTCTCAACGACTGGAGCTTTGGTGGCATCTTCAACGCCCGCACCGGCCAGCCTTTCACGCCTGTCCTGACCACGGACAAGCAGTACAACGACGAGCCCAGCCAACGAGCTCCGCTGGCTCCAGGCCTTACCCACTATGTGGGCTTTCCCTCAAGTCGTCACCGCGCAGACAAGGTCAACGAGTGGTACAACTTCTGCTCATTCTCCAGTAATTTCACCTCCACCACTGCCTTTAGCCCTTGCGGCCCCAGCCCTATCCCCAACGGATATCAGCACACCACCTCCCCCTATGTCTATCCGGCTGGCACAACGCCGCTCGTTCTGACTTCGCGCAATTCGCTCATCGGTCCAGCCTTTATAGAGAGCGACTTCAGCCTGCGCCGCACGGTCCAACTTGAATACCGCGGCATGCAGATACTCTTCCGCGCCGATGCGTTCAATGTTTGGAACACGCCGAATCTGTCCAACCCCGCCCCCGCCATCTCGGGGACCTCTTCCACGATCTTAAGTCTCGACCACGGTGAGATTCTTTCCACTACCGGTAAGAACGGCACCGTAGGCACCAATGGACGGCGCGTCCAGCTTGCTCTCGTCCTTCAGTATTGACATGCTTCTGCCAACGCTTCAGCACCTGGGTACCATCCGTAACACCGCAATTTATGGGGCATGATATGACTAGGAACTTCCGCTTCAACCGCCTGCTGCTTCCCACCGCCATGTTGTTCGCTGTGGCCACCGGCGCCCCCGCGCAAACGACCATCCTGCCCGAGCCGTTCGCCGGGGTCTATGCGGGCCAGCCCACGGCCACCCCCACCGTCTGTCCTACATCCCTCCCGGATTCCAATAACAACTCCGGCCCCACGACGCTGCTTCTCGGCAACGGCTGCCTGCCCAGCCAGGCAATTATCGCTGACGTGTACGACGTCAAGCTGGACAGTGAGGGCAATGTCTACATCGGGGAAGAAAACACCACCATCACGTTGCCCAACTCCTCTGGCGGCACCACCTCCTATCAATCCGGTGTTGACATTCGCGTTGTCTACAACGGCGGAACGGCCCTCTACAACGCCCTGGTGGCCGCGAACCCGAATATTCCAAACTTCAATCCTCTGCCTGGCCACATCTACACGCTGGCCGGCTCGCTCACCGCCAGCATCTCGGCCACGAACAGCCACTACTACTGCGGTGGTACGCCAACCTACAGCGCCATCATCGGATATGACGCCTTGGGTGATGGCTGCCCCGCCGCCCAGAGCCGCATCACCCCGCGCGGCATGGCCATCGACAACGACGGCAACGTCATCTTCGCCAACTTCACCTCCAAGTACGGCACCCGTGTTATCTACGTCGGTGGAACGAAGATGTACAACCTCATCAAGCTGCTCAACCCGTCGGTCATCACGCCCCAGGTGGGCTATATCTACCAGCTTGGCTTCGGAGGCACCACAGGCGCCGAGGGTGACGGCGGTATCGCCACAAACGCAGCAGCCATCTCGCCGCGCTACGTCGCGGTGGATAGCAATGAAAACGTCTATATGTCAGACGGCACCAGCACGGGTGGCACTCCCGTCGTCAGCGCCTCGGGTGAAAACGTCCGCATGATCAACGGCACCACCGGCATCGTCACCACGGTCGCGGGTGAGACCACTTGCGGCAACACCACTTATGTTGCCGCCAACGGATGCCCCTACGGCTACTCCGGAGACGGCGGTCCAGCCACCTCGGCGCTCTTCAACTACCCTTTTGCCATGGCGCTGGACCAGTACAACAACCTCTTCATCAGCGACTATACGAACGCGCGTATCCGTGTGCTGTATCGCGGCGGCACGCTCGCGGGAATCTCGAATCCCGTAGTAGGCAATATCTACACCTACTTCGGCGGCAACGCGACCTCGGGCGTTCAAGGTACGCTCACCGTAGACAACTCGCCCGCCCAGAACGTCAAGCTCACATCTCCCGCCGCCATTAACTTCGACAAGGCGGGTAACCTGTACGTCATTGACAACTCATCCCACTACCTCTGGCGCGTTGATGCTATTACTGGCATCGCCAACATCGTCGCCGGCGGTACCAGCTCCACGGGCACCGCCCACGCCGGCGCCTTCTGCAGCGGCACCTCCGGCCCAGTTTCTACGGACAATTTTGCCGATGGCTGTCCCGCCATCCTTGCCTACATTGAGGGACAGGGAAGCATCCCGTTTGATTCGCAAGGCAACTTCTACCTCGGCTCCAACAACACCGCCACTTCGACCACGCCGACTCTCTTCGTCTACAAGTTCAACTACAACAACCAATTCCCGGCCACGGCTGTAGGCTCCTCTGCCACGCAGTACATGGCGTTCACCTCCACGGTGGCCAACACGGGCGCGGCCCGCAGCTTCCTCTTGGATGGGGCCTCCAGCACCGAGTTCTCTGACGCTGGCGGCACAGCCTGCACCCCAACTACCGCTGAGGCCGTCAAGTACACCTGCGTCGTCAGCGTCAAGTTCACTCCCGCCCGGCCTGGTGTTCGCTTCGGCGCAATCCAGCTTGCCACCTCCGGTGTCACCCAATCTGGGCTGGAATATATCTCCGGCACAGGCGTCGGCTCCGACATCGCCATCGACAACGGCACCGTCAGCACCCTTGGCACAGGCATCACACCCTCCGGCGTCGCCGCCGACCAGCTCGGCAACATCTACGTAGCCGATAGCAAAGGCGGCCAGCTCCTCAAGGGGGCCTCCACCGGCACCACGCTCGCACCGCTCGCCACGCCTGTCACCGGCCTCAAGAACCCCTCGCAGGTCGCTGTCGATAGCGACGGCAATGTCTATGTCGCCGATACTGGCAATAACCGCATCCTCGTCTCCCGCTCCTTCGGCATCACGGCACCCACCATCCTCGGCACTGGCCTCTCCGGTCCCAAAGGCGTCGCCGTCGATCAGTACGGCAACATCTTCGTCGCCGATACCGGCAACAACCGCATCCTGCAGCTCGCGCTGAACGGCACCCAGAATCCGTTCATCCTGCAAGGCCTCGTCATCCCGCTTGCGGCGCCCACTCAGCTTGCCTTCGATCCCACCGGCAACCTCTACGTACTCGATAGCGGCAACAACCGCATCGTCGAAGACGTCATCCTCAACGGCATCACCTCACCGATCGCGCTGGATCCCGGCGTCGTTCCCACCGGTCTGTCGATCGACACCGCTGGAGACATCTACGTCGCCGACGCTACCAGCAAGTCCGTGCTCGACTACTATGGCGGCGCCACTCCCGGTTTTGGCTTGGTCGTCGGCTTCGTCTCTCCGGTAGGCCTGGCAGTCGACCCCGACGGCAATCTCTTCACCGCCGATACCGGCCTCACCGGAGCCATCGAACTCCGCCGCAGCCTCGGCAACATCGTCTTCCCCAACACCAATCCTGGCGCCACAACCAAGGCGGACATCACGGTGGACAACGTCGGCAACGCGCCGCTCAACTTCCAGACGCCTCTCGTTACCCTCAGCGGGGCCAACAGCGCCTTGTTCAGCGTTGCGCCTGGGACTACAAACGGCTGCGGAGCGGGAACTCCCTTTGCCGCAGGTTCAAGCTGCAACTTCATAGGCAGCTTTTCGCCCCTGGTCGCCGGAACGGACAGCGCCACCGCAACCTTCAACACCGGTGCCGCTAACACCACCGTGGCAGTTGCCCAGTTGAGCGGTACTTCGGTTGCCCTTCCTGTCCCCACAACCACAACCATTACCGTATCGCCGGCGGGTGGAGTTTTTTATAGCCAGTCGATCACGCTCACCGTGGTCCTCACCGCTACCCCCATTACCACCACCCCCACCGGGACCTTCACCCTCACGGTCGATGGCAAAACGGATGAGCCCCCCGTCGCAGTCGGCAACGGGACCGTGGTTTTCACGCTCAATCTGCCTGTCGGGACCCACCAGATGACGGTCACTTACAGCGGCGGCTCGCCCTATGCCAGCAGTGCGGCCGCGGTCACCGTTCCGGTTCAGCCGGCCGTCACAACCACTAGCCTGCTTATCACCCCTCAGTCGGTCAACGGTATCGCTTCGCTGCTCTTCACCTCAACGGTCGGTGCGACAACGGCCGTCGGGCAGACCGGCACGGTCACCATCTGGGCCGGTCCGGTCGGGACAGGAACTGTCATTTGCTCTTCCCCCATCAGCGGCCCCACCGCCGTCCCGGCTTACTCCATTGCCTGCACCATTGCCTCTCTTACCTTCCTCCCCAGCAATGTCTTTACGGCTGCATACAGCGGCAGCAGTAACGGCAACTTCGCTCCGTCGCAGTCGGCCGCCTTTAGCGGCGGCGGCGGCGATTTCATCGTCGCTCCCGTTCTCTCCGCCTTCACGATTCCGCAGGGCGGCGTCGGCCAGCTCAACGTCAACGTCGTCTCACTTTATGGAAGCGCGGGAACGGTCACAACCGGCTGCACGGGTCTCCCGGCAAACTCGGTCTGCCGCTTCACGCCGAACTCGATCACCCTCGGCTCCAACGAGACTCCGGTCGCGGTGCTGGTCCAGATCTACACCAATGTGTCATCCTCTCTTGCTTCCAATGAGATACGCTCTACCGGGCGCGAGATCGTTCTCGCTCTCGGACTGCCGCTGGGCTTTGGCCTGCTCCTCATGCGCCGTCGCGCGAAGCTTCGGTTGCTCGCAATGTTGGTCCTGGGCGTCTCCATGGTAGCTGGCGTCTCCGGCTGCTCCGGAACCGCGTCCTTGCAGACCTTCTCAACGCTCACCACGCCGACGGGTACTTATACGATCAACCTGATCTTCACCGGTGCCAGCGGCGAAACCGCTGTCCACTCCACACCGGCCAGCTTCACCGTACTCCCCGCTCCCACCGACTAAGAGCGAGGGCATCGCCGCGCAGAACAGCGGTATCGAAGCACACGACGCGGTAAAAAGCATTTACGTGATATTGTCAAACGGCACGTTGACATTCATTTTCCCTGTACGATATTTTCGGTGGTGAGGTTTTCATGAAAAAGTTCCCCCTGTATCTGGTTGCTGCTGTTCTACTTATCGCCTCTGCCCCTCTTTATGCGCAGGGTGGTTGTGTGAACTCGCCTGAAAACCCCACTGCGGTCCTCGCACTGGTCGGCTCTGCGGGAGCTTTTCTGGTTGCCGCACGCGGCCGTTTCCGGCGTAAGTAGAACCCCTTTAGAATCGAAAGCATGTCCACTCCGCCGTCTGGCGCGCGCGCCCTCTCCGCTTCCTCAGGAGCATCGCTGACTCTGCCTGCGGCCGCAGCCATGGCCACCGCACTCACCGTGGTGGGCGTCCTGGCCGTCTTCTCCACGGTCCTCTGGCTCTGGGCGCTCTGGACCACCGATCCGCTCAAGTCCATCGGCGGCTTCATCCCCATCGTCAGCCTTGTCTTGATCCTCCGCGTCTGGCGCTCCCTCGGCTGGGAGATGCGCGGCACCTGGTGGGGGCTGGCCCTGCTCGCCTTTACCATCTTCCTCGTCCATCTCCGCGAGCACGCCATCCTGGAGCTGGTCCTCACCCCAGGCTGGACGATCTTCGTCCCTCCGCACTCGCTGGTCGCTTTTGCCTACACCGCCGGCGCGGTACTGCTCTTCGGCGGGACGCGGCTCTTTCGCGCGGCGCTGTTTCCCATCGTATTGACATGGTTCGTCAATCCCGTACCCCACTTCTTCAACCTATATATCGATCTCCCGCTGCAACACGCCTCCGCGCTGATCGCCCGCGGCTTCGCCCACGCCCTTGGCCAGCAGTTGACCAACGACCAGCTCCGCCTGATGTTTACCCCGGACTTCGGCATGTTCATCGCGCCCGGTTGCAACGGCATTCGCGGCGCGATCACCATGGGATTCATCGCGCTCATCGCCGGCTACGTCTACCGCTTTCGTCCCTCGATCCATGCCCTGGTGGTGGCTGGCGCTGTCCTGCTCGGCTACCTGTTCAACTTCGTCCGGCTCTGTGTCCTGGTCCTCTATTACATGGTGGCGCTGCACATTACCTGGCTGCAAAGCCGCGCGGAGATGGGCGACTACATCATCGGCGCATGCCTCTTCTTCCTCGCCACCACGCTGCTCTTCATGCTGATCCGCCGCTTCAGTTCCACCGGCGACCTGCGTCCGCCCCCGCTGACCGAGTCCTCGCAATCCCAGCCCCTCTTCGCGCCCAAATCTTTTCTATTGCGCTGGTCGGCGTTGCTGCTGCTGGTGCTGGCCGGTACCGTCAGTTACGCTCGAGAGGTGTTGCAGGCCCACCAAACGCAGCACGTCGCCGTCGATCCCAACGCCCTCGGGCGCTTCCCGCAGCAAGTCGGCAGCTATACGCTGGAGCGCCGCTGGAATGAATATCTGAATACCGGCCCGCTGATCTTCTACTGGGCGGACTATCGCCCCGCGGGCGGCGGCGCGCTGGTCTCTGTCGGAGTCTCACCGGTACTCGGCGCGCACGATTCGCTCCTATGCCACCAGGCCCGGGGCGAGGACTGGCTGTGGCACGGCGATCTCACCCTGCCCACGGCAGGGGACACCGCCACCTTCAGCGGCTCCTTCTTCAACAACGGCGCAACCCAATATCTCGAAGCCACGACGGTCTGTACCGGGGTCACCTGCGGCCAGTACACCAGCAACCGCACCCATTTTGGGCTCGTCTATAGCCGCCCGGACGCGCATACGCTGCTCAGCCAGAGCCCCGCGCGCCCGATCCCGGTGCTGCTCCGCACCGAGACGCTGGACACCGCCATGTCGGCCGAGGCCGCGCGCGCTGAATTGACGGCAAATCTGCGCAATTTTATTGCAGCCGCCAGCCTCGCAGAGTTCACCAAACCCTATCGCGCGCCCTGATTTTTCTGCTACTTTCAAGAGTGTGACTTCCCTGCGACCGATCCTCGGGCTATCTGTTGTCTCCTCCCTTCTTCTGCTCCTCGCCGGTTGCGGTAGCAGCACACCCAGCACCCCGATGACCCCCGGCGCCACGCTCTCGGTGACCTCGCTTGCCTTCGCCAATACGCTGGTCGGTTCCAGTAGTGCAGCCGGCACGGTCACTCTGACCAACAGCGGCAACGCGACGCTCAGCGTAACGTCCATCACGCTCACCGGCGCCAATCCCACCGACTTCACCATCGGCACTGGCACCAACGCCTGCGCCACCTCGCCGCTGCCGGCTTCGGCCTCCTGCACCATCTACATCAGCTTCAATCCGCTTGCCACGGGTGCATTTACCGCCAATCTCTCCATCGTGGACAACGCCACCGGCTCCCCACAGACCGTCACCCTCACCGGCACCGGAGTCGTACCGATCGCCTCGCTCTCCGCCTCGTCATTGGCCTTCCCCAACACCCTCGCAATGCCGGTCACTGCCTCAAGCCCTCTGACCGTCACGCTCAATAACACCGGCACCGGCCTGATGACTATCGGCGGCATCGCGGTTAGCGGCTCCAGTACCTTTACTCAAACGAACACCTGCGGAACCACGCTTGCACCCGCCGCCAGCTGCACTGTCTCCGTCACATTCACACCCATCGCCAACGTCGCCGTCAGCTATACCGGCACGCTCTCCTTCACTGACAACTCCTCCGCCGGCTCGCCCCAAACCGTTGCCCTCACTGGCACCGGAGTCATCCCCGTAGCCTCGATCTCACCCACCACGCTCGCCTTCCCCAATACCGGCGTAGGCTCGACAGCCGTCGCGATGAGCACCACGCTCACCAACACCGGCGGCGGGGTGATGGGCATCAGCGGCATTACGATCGTTGGTACGAACCCCACCGACTTCGGCTATGTAACCACCTGCGGTGCGACCCTCGCTCCCGCCGCCAGTTGCACGATCTCCGTTACCTTCACCCCTGCTACCGCCACCAGTTTTAGCGCGAACCTTCAAATTAGCGACACTGCCGCCGGCTCGCCCCAACTGGTCGCACTCACCGGCACCGGCGTCGTCTCCGTCGCGTCTCTCTCCCCATCGTCGCTGACATTCCCTACGACCCCGGTAGGCACCACATCCGCCCAGCTCAGCACGGTACTCACCAACAGCGGCGGGTTAGCTATGTCTATCAGTTCCATCACGCTCGGCGGCCAAAACCCCACTGACTTCCACATCGCGTCGACCACCTGCGGCGCAACCCTCGCGGCAAACGGAGGCACCTGCATCATCTACGTGACCTTCGCTCCCCTCACCGCCACCCCGGTCACCATGACCGCCAGCATCTTGATCGCCGACAACGCCGCCGGAAGCCCGCAGTCCGTGGCGCTCTCGGGCACCGTCACTCCTCCCACAGCCTCCCTCACGCCCACATCTCTTAGCTTCCCCTTCACCGATATCAACACCACCTCCGCCGCCATGAGCGCGACAATCCAGAACACCGGTACCGGTACTCCGCTGATCGTCACCGCCCTGTCCATGGCCGGTGGCAACACTGCGGACTTCGCTGTCACCTCCGCGTGCGGCACCCTTCCTGTCACGGTGGCGGTCAATACAAGCTGCACCATCAACGTCACCTTCAGTCCTCTCGCAGCGGGCACCTTCAGCTCCACCGTTTCCATCACGGACAACGCCGCCAACTCGCCGCAATCCATCACGGTCACCGGCACCGCGGCCACGCCAACTCTGACGATCGGACCCACATCCTGCGCCTTCCCCACCACCGACGTCGGGTCAGCCTCCGCCGCCTGCGTAGTCACAATCACCAGCACCGGCAATGGCCCTGACATCTTCAGCGGCTTCACCTTCAGCGGCGCCAATCCCAGCAACTTCGCCATCTCCGCGAACACCTGCTCCGGTACGCAACTCCAACCGCTCGCCGCCTGCACCGTCTCGGTCACCTTCACGCCAACGGCCGTGGCTAACTACACCGCCAATCTGACCATCGCCGACAACGTCACAGGCTCCCCCCAAACCGTAACTCTCGCAGGCTCCGGAGGCATTCCGGCCGTCTCGCTCTCGCCCACGACGCTGAACTTCCTCTCCAACCTCACCGGCTCCACGGAGACCCTCACGTCTACTCTCACCAACACCGGCACCGGGCCCCTGACCGTCAACAGTCTCACGCTCACCGGCACCAACAAGAGCCTTTTCTCGATTGCAGGCAGCTGTAGCGGCATCATCCTGGCCGGATCCACATGCCCCATCTCTGTGAACTTCACGCCAACCTCGGTCGGCAGCTTTACCGCATCGGTCAGCATCGCGGACAACGCCGCCGGCTCGCCGCAGTCCATAAGTCTCCTCGGATCGGGTGCGGCCGAGGTCAATAGCTGCAAGACGGTCAACGACACCAGCCCGGCCCAGTCTGCTCCGACCCCCAACTATGCCGGAACGGCCTTCAGCGGCAAGGTGCTGTCTGGAACGACCGCGGTGATCGGCGCCAGCGTGCAGGTCTACGCCGCGGGCTCCACAGGAAACGGCTCGACCCCGACTGCCTTGGGCACGGCCCTCGTGACCGACTCCAACGGCGCCTTCAGCGTGCCTGCCACCTATACGTGCCCGTACAATAACTCGGTTTTGTATGCAATTGCTCGAGGCGGTAAGGCAGGAGCCACCGGCACGGTCAACGCGGGCATCGTACTTGCGGCCGTTCTCGGGACCTGCAACTCCATCACCGGGTCGCCCACCTTCACCCTCAATGAGGTCACCACGGCGGTTACGGCGTGGTCGATGGCGCAGTTCCTGGCTGCCGGCGGCAAGATCGGCGCCACCTCCACCAACAGCATCGGTTCCAACAATACCCCCGGCATCGTGCTGGCGGCCGGCACCTTTGCCAACCTGGTGAACCCCCTTAGCGGTTCCATTCCCGGTACCTACTTCCCCTCCACGGGAACGGCGCCTGCGGCGAGGATCAACCAGCTAGCCAATCTGCTGCATACCTGCATCGTCTCTACCGGGGCGACCAGCTCGTCCTGCACCCAGCTCTACTCGCTGACGGCAACCACCGCGCTCACACCCTCCAATACGCTGGACGCGGCCATGAACCTGGTCCTCAATCCGGGGACCAACGTTGCCGCGTTGTATTCGCTGAGCACCGGTTCGGTTGCCTTCACGCCCTCCTTGACGGCCGCGCCCGCGGACTGGACCTTGTTCGTCAACTACACCGGCGGCGGCATGGACGATCCTTCCGCGGTCTCTGTCGATTCGACCGGGCGCGTCTGGGTGGCGAATTACTTCTCCGTCGCCAGCTTCTTCACCAACACCGGCACTCCTGTCTTCCCGTCCGGCATCACAGGCGATAACCTCCTGAACTCCTATGGCGGGGCCGTGGACGTCAACGATGTGATGTGGATTGCTAACGAGGAGAGCGGCTATTCGCTCAATGGCGGCCTCGGTACGGTGACCTTGCTCAACAGCAGCGGCGCCTCGCTCGCAACCTACACCGCGGGCGGCCTGAACTTCCCCATCGCCGTGGCCTTCGATACCAGCGGCATCTCCTGGATCGTCAACTATGGCGACTCCGAGATGACCGTGCTGACCAACTCCGGCACAGTCATCTCCGGCCCCACGGGATACAGCTCCTATCAGTTCGAGTTCCCGGTGGCCGCCGCCACGGACGGCAAGTGCAATGCCTACCTCGCCAACCAGTCCAGCGATACGATCACCTACAACAGCGCGGACGGCTCCACCTATGGTAGCTTCGCGCTGGGCAGCGGCCCGTCCGGCATCGCCGTGGACGCCTCGAACTACATCTGGGAGGCCAGCTACTACGGCAACAGCGTCGGTCTGCTCTCGTCGACTGGGACCATCCTCTCCGGCGCCGGCTATACCGGTGGCGGCATCGACCACCCCCAGGGCGTCGCCATCGATGGAGCGGGTTCTGCCTGGGTCGCCAACTATCGCAGCACTGCCGGCGTTGGCGACGCGCTCACCCAGCTTGCGGGCTCCACCACAGCCAATCCCGGTTCTGCGCTTTCGCCCGCCACCGGCTGGGCCACCGATGCCGGCATGTTGGAATCCTTCGGCCTCGCCATCGACGCCGCCGGCAGCGTCTGGGTCACCGGCTTTGGCAACAACACGCTCACGCAGATCGTCGGCATCGCGGTGCCGGTGAAGACTCCTCTGCTCGGCCCCGTGCGCGTCCCCTGACCCAGTCCTAGCCCAGTCCCATAACATTCCCGCACCGTCTATCCTCCCGTCTGCACAACCGCTTGTGCATTGGGGTGCACCTTCCTGGGTGCCCCTTCTTGTATGACAGCCCACTTTTCCAACTTGACAGGTTTTGTAGCAGTGGCAGATACTTGCGCCGCACTGATGGGTCCCCTTGTACGTGTGCTCAACGGCGCACTCGACTGGGTGAGGCTCTGAAGATCACAAATTTTTGCACCACTCTGAGGAGTCCTATGAGCCGCACCTTTCAGTCACGGAACATCGTCAACATCTTGCGCTGGCCTTCGCGGCTGGCCTTGTTCGCCCTCGCTGCCCTGGTTCTGACGCTGGGCAGCGCGGCCCACGCCCAGCTCTCCGGCAAAGGCGCGGTCTCGGGCACCATCCTCGACCCCACCGGCGCGGCCATTCCCGGCGCTACCATCGTCATCACGGACGATGCGAATGGCGTGGCAACCACAACCACCAGCACCTCTGCGGGCGACTACAGCATTTCGACACTGGATCCGGGAACCTACACGATCACCGTCAGCGCCAAGGGTTTTGAGAAGCTGACGCAGAAGAGTGTGGAGGTCAACGCCCTAGAAACGCTGACCCTCAATCCCAAGTTGACGATCGGCGCCGCCGACCAGAGCGTGACAGTTTCCACCTTGCCGCCGCAACTGGAGACTACCAATGCCATGCTCGGCGCCACCATGGACAACGAGATGTACTCGGCGCTGCCAATCTCGATGGGCTCGTACGGCTCGCCCGACCAGCGCCGTGCCACAGATTTCGCCTTGCTGATGCCCGGCGCGCAGGGGAATGAAACCAACGGAAATGCTACCGACAATACCGGCCCAATCGACGGTTCCGGCAGCCGCGGTGCCGCTGCCGCCATATACATCGATGGACTCCCCTTCACCAATGTTGCAGGCGAGGGCGACAACCGCTACGTTTGGACCTCTATCTCGGTGGACGCTGTCAACCAGTTCCAGGTGGAGACCGCCGGCTACCCCGCTCTGTATGAGGGGCAGGGTGTTATGAACTTCACCGTAAAGCAAGGCGGCAGCAAGTACCACGGTGCCGTGTATGAGTTCTTCCGCAACACCGCGCTCGACACCTGGGGATTCTTCCAGGTGAAGAGCAATCTCACAAATCTGCCGATCAAGCCCGTTGAGCACCAGAATGAGTATGGCATCGTACTCAGCGGCCCGCTGGTTCCCTTCGGCGCCTGGAAGAACAAGGTCTTCGCGTTTGCGAACTACGATGGCTACCGCTACTCCAAGATCATCCCAACCTACGTGACATTCCCAAGCGCGGCGGAGCAGGCCGGCAACTTCCAGGGAATTGAACCGATCTACGACCCCAACACTCAGACGGCCTGCACGGCGAACAGCACCACCGGACAGTGCCGGTACCGGTTTGGCTATGTCGCCGGTACGGGTACAGGGCCTGCTGGAAATCCGGTGATTGGGCCCGGTGGCGCCGCCGCGGTCGATGTCATTCCATCCAGCGAGATGTCCGCGGTCGCGTTGAAGATGCAGAGTTATATTCCGGCCCTGATCAACCAGCCCTCTCCGGCAACCAATACGGCTGCATCTCTTGCCAACAACTATGTCTCCCCCAATCCCAACGGCCTGATTAACTGGTCGACGACCGAGCGGATCGACTACATCATCAGTCCTAAGAACACCCTGACGATAGTGGGTGCCGCCGGACGCCAGGGCAGCTCGGCTCCTGTGGGCCAGACAACCGCCGGCCGCAACGTAGCTGCTGCCCCATATAACTACGGTCAGGCCTATGCCCCCAAGACAGTTGTGGCCTTTATCGAAGATACTCACACCTTCACCGAGCATCTCGTCAACCAGTTCAAGTATGGCTTCGCCCGCTACGACAGTTACGACTACAACACGGAACAGACGCCTGCCTACGCAGCAACCACGATGGGCATAACCGGCCTTCCTTCGGGTCAGGCGGCGGGATCGTTTCCTGAAGTCACCTTCGCCGGCATAGACCCCGTGGAGCAGTGGGCAGGCTATACCGGAAGCGTCAATATCGGCAACTCGTATATCTTGATCGACAACGTTCAGTGGGTCCACAAGAATCACAGCATTACCATCGGCGGCGAGATCGGTTGGATGCAGTACAACCAGGTGAACGATCCCGGCGGTAGCAGCCAGGTCATACTAGCCACTGCTGTGACAGAGACGGCTGGCTTCACCAATGCCACCACACTGGCCCCCAGCACCGGCGATTCTTACGCCAGCTTCCTGGTCGGCCAGATCGATAAAGCCAGCCTGACGCAGAATGTGGTGCAGGAGACGGGTGCCCGCTTCCGTCCCATCTCGCCCTATATTCAGGACAACTGGAAGGTCAACTCAAAACTGACCGTCGACGTCGGTCTGCGCTATGACTACTATCCCCCCTATCACGAAGCTCACGATGTCCTTAGCTTCTTCAATCCAACCCTTACCAATCCGGTCACCAACGCCCCCGGAGCAATCCAATATGCGGGCAGCGGCGCCAACACCTGCAACTGCAGCACGCCGGTCAAGAGATACTACAAGAACTGGGGCCCCCGCCTCGGCATCGCCTACCAGAGTGATGCCAGGACAGTATGGCGCGCCAGCTATGGTGTGATGTATACCCACGGCAACGGCGTCGGCGGATCGGCGATCTCGCGCACCGGCACAGGGGACCTCGGCTTCTCTGCCGCTCCGGCCTTCTCGTCCAGCACGGCCACATTCCTCTCCACGGCGCCGCTCCCCGCATTCCCGGCCTATACCCCGGCACAGGGCGTCGCCTCGGGCAATGCTTACGGAACGGGCTATACAACCACTACCGGCTACACCAGTACACCCACCGCGCTCGGCTACGGCGATTCTTACTACGGCGGTCGCGCGCCGCAATACATCAACTGGACTATTGGCTTCCAGCATCAGTGGACGAACAGCTTTACGTCCAACATCAACTATGTCGGATCGCAGGGGCACTTCCTGATCACCGACGGAGGCAACCCGCGCGGGTACTGGGCCGATCAGCTCGATCCGAAGTATCTCTACCTGGGCTCCTGCCTCGGTGCGGCCATCACCAAGCTCGCCACCACCACCAACTCTCTCAACGGCCAGAACTGCGCCACGGAGCTGACCTCGGCGGGTATTGCCATACCCTCCTGGTTCAGCACCAGCCAGTCATTGTCTACAGCACTGACGCCGTTCCCGCAGTACAAGGTAAGCGACAGCTACTCAGACGTGGCCAACGCCAACTACAACGCGCTCCAGATGACCCTTACGCAGAGACCGGCGCGGGGCGTGACCTTCATGCTGAACTACACCTGGTCCAGGGCCATTGACGATGGCGGCACGTTCCGTACCGGCTATGCCATTCCTGCCGGCACCATCGCCGGTGAACCCAACGCGTCCTGGTCTGCCGACCGCATCGAGCGGAGCGTCTCTACAAGCAATCAGCCCCATCACCTTGTCTTCACCGGCGTCGAGGATCTCCCTTTCGGCAAGGGCATGCTGGGCGGCGGACGTGCCTGGTCGCGCGCTGTTCTTGGCGGATTCAAATTCTCCCAGATCATGCAACTCTACTCCGGCTCTCCTCTCGCTCTCACCGCTTCGTCTGGACAGACGAACCCCGCGGTGAGCACGGTTGAGCCTACGGTGAACCCGAACTTCACCGGCCCCGTTCGCATCAACGGCAAGTGGGGTAAAGGAAGTACCTCTTCCAGCCTGTTGAGTTATATCGCTCCGAGCGCTGGCACGGCGACGGCCCCAACAGGCCCGTTCATTGCACCGTCAGTGATTGCCACTTCACCTTTTGCTCCGCCATATACTTTCGGCAACGCATCGCGCACATCACCGTATGGCCTCACCAGTCAGGGCAACTTCGATCTGGACATCAGTCTGCGCCGCACCTTCAACCTGCACCTCACGGACACGTCCAAATTCAGCCTGCAAGCGGACATGTACAACGTCACGAACTACGTGCTCTTCGCCGCTCCGAGCGTCAGCCTGGGAAGCTCCACCTTTGGACAACCGGGCGGCTCGCAGGCGAACAACTCGCGTGATGTGCAGCTCTCAGCGCGACTTGAGTTCTAAACCTCAACCCTCCCCA
>Ga0302310_10001413_pt1 | contig 20411 bp, 17 predicted proteins | sample III_Palsa_N1_2_FD_200451 | JGI IMG/M metagenome (GOLD analysis project Ga0302310, IMG submission 200451) | Peat permafrost microbial communities from Stordalen Mire near Abisko, Sweden - III_Palsa_N1_2 | ecosystem: Environmental > Terrestrial > Soil > Palsa > Peat permafrost | place: Sweden...
GACGACCGGCGCGCCGAGTACGCGGCGCCGGTCTGGGTGGACAACGACGTCAACCTGATGGCGCTGGCCGAGCTGTGGCGCCTCAAGCGCGAGCTGCCCAACTTCCTCGTGCTGAAGGTGGGCACCGGCATCGGCTGCGGCGTCGTCTGCCACGGCGAGGTCTATCGCGGGGCCAACGGCTCGGCCGGCGACGTCGGCCACATCTGCGTCGATCCGGCCGGCCCGCGCTGCCACTGCGGCAACGTCGGCTGCGTCGAGACGATGGCCGGCGGCCCGGCGATCGCGCGCGACGCGACGGCCGCGGCGCAGGCCGGCGAGAGCACGATGCTCGCGGAGCGCCTGGCCGCCGCGGGCGTGCTGACGCCCGAGGACGTCGGCCGCGCGAGCCGCGCCGGCGACGCCGCGGCCAACCAGATCGTGCAGCAGGCACGCAGATCGGCCAGATGCTGGCGTCGGTCGTCAACTTCTTCAATCCGTCGCACGTGTTCGTCGGCGGCGGGCTGACGCGCATCGGGCCGCTGTTCCTCGCGTCGCTGCGGCAGTGCGTCTACCAGCGCTCGCTGGCGCTGTCGACGCGCCATCTCGAGGTCGGCTACACGCCGCTGGGAGACCAGGCCGGCCTGATCGGCGCGGGCGTGCTGGCGCTGCAGGAAACGCTGCGTGGCCGCGCGAAGGTGATGGCGGCATGACACAAGCTCGCCTCATCACCGTGGCCTTCGACGGCGTCGTCAAGGCGTTCGGCGCCGTGCAGGTGCTGCATGGCGTCAGCTTCGACCTGGCGCCGGGGCGCGTCGTCGGCCTGCTGGGCGAGAACGGCGCGGGCAAGAGCACGCTGATGAAGATCCTGTCGGGCTACGAGGCGGCCAGCGGCGGCGAGGTGCGCCTCGACGGCCTGCCGGTGAAGTTCGACGGCCCGCGCGCGGCCGAGGCGCGCGGCATCGTGATGATCCACCAGGAGTTCGCGCTGGCCGAGGATCTGACCATCATGCAGAACGTCTTCCTCGGCCACGAGCGCACGCGCGGCTGGTGGCTGGACGACGCCGCGATGCGCGCCGAGACGGCGCGCGTGCTGAAGCTGGTCGGCGTGTCCGCGAGCCCGGACACGCCGGTGCGCCAGCTGATCGTCGCCGAGAAGCAGCTCGTCGAGATCGCCAAGGCGCTGCAGCGCGACGCCCGCGTGCTCGTGATGGACGAGCCCACGGCGACGCTCACGCCCGGCGAGACCGAGCGCCTGTTCGCGCTGATCGCGCAGCTGAAGTCCGAGGGCGTGACCGTCGTCTACATCTCGCACAAGCTCGACGAGATCGAGCGCATCACCGACGAGGTGGTCGTGATGCGCGACGGCCGCTTCGTCGCGCGCGAGCCGACGAGCGCGTTGACGCGACGGCAGATGGCCAACCTGATGGTGGGCCGCGAGCTGAGCGATCTCTATCCGGCCAAGGATCCGCGCCCGGAGGCCGCGCCGCTGATGCGCGTGCGCGGCCTGAGCGTGCCGGGCTGGGCGCAGGAGGTGGACTTCGACGTTGCCCCGGGCGAGATCCTCGGCTTCGCGGGACTCGTCGGCGCCGGCCGCACCGAGATGTTCGAGGGCCTGCTGGGCCTGCGCGGACACAGCGTCCAGGCGTTCGAGCTCGACGGCCGCCCGGCGCGCATCCGCAGCCCGCGCGAGGCGGAGGCGCACGGCCTGACCTACCTCAGCGAGGATCGCAAGGGCAAGGGCCTGCACGTGCGCTTCGGCCTCGCGGAGAACCTGACGCTGATGGCGCTGCGGCGCTACGCGACGCCCTGGCTGCATCCGTCCGCGGAGCGCGCCGCGCTGAAGACGGCGGTCGACGATTTCGGCATCCGCACCGGCTCGCTGGACATCCCGGCGTCGTCGCTGTCGGGCGGCAACCAGCAGAAGCTCGCGCTGGCCAAGGTGCTGCATCCGGGGCCGCGCGTCATCGTGCTCGACGAGCCGACGCGCGGCGTCGACGTCGGCGCCAAGCGCGACATCTACTTCCTGATCCAGCGGCTGGCGCGCGACGGCAAGGCCGTGATCGTCATCTCATCCGAGCTGATCGAGCTGATCGGCATCTGCCACCGCATCGCCGTGATGCGCGCCGGCACGCTGCAGGCCACGCTGGCCGCGGACCAACTCACCGAGGAGGCCCTCATTGCCCACGCCACCGGACTCCACTGAAGCCGCGGCAAGCGCCGGCACGCGCGAGCGCGGCGTCACGCGCGCGCGCCGCGCGTGGGCGCGCCTGCACGGGACCGGCCCGGTCGTGGGGCTGCTGGGGCTGTGCATCGGGGGCTTCCTGCTGAACCACGACTTCGCGACCATCGACAACGCGATGAACGTGCTCACGCGCACGGCCTTCATCGGCATCATCGCGGTGGGCATGTGCTTCGTCATCATCAGCGGCGGCATCGACCTGTCGGTGGGCTCGATGGCGGCGCTGATCGCCGGCGGCGTCATCCTGCTGATGAACGCGCTGGGCGCGCATCACGTCGCGCCGTGGCTCGCCGTGGTGCTGGGCGCGGGCTTCGCGGTGCTGCTGGGGTCGGTCTTCGGGCTCGCGCACGGCCTGCTGATCACGCGCGGGCGCGTCGAGCCCTTCATCGTGACGCTGGGCACGCTGGGCATCTTCCGCGCGACGCTGACCTGGCTGTCGGACGGCGGCGCCATCACGCTGGACAACGACCTGGCCGACGCCTACGCGCCGGTCTACTACGCCGCCGTGCTTGGCATACCGGTGCCGGTATGGGTGTTCCTGATCGTGGCTGTGCTCGGCGCGGCCATCCTCAACCGCACCGCCTACGGCCGCTACGTGCAGGCGATCGGCTCGAACGAGCAGGTGGCGCGCTACGCCGCGGTCGACGTCGACTTCACCAAGACGATGACCTACGTGCTGCTGGGCGCCTGCGTGGGCGTGGCGACGCTGCTGTACGTGCCGCGGCTCGGCTCGGCCTCGCCCACCACGGGCCTGCTGTGGGAGCTGGAGGCGATCGCTGCGGTGATCGTCGGCGGCACGGCGCTCAAGGGCGGCGCGGGCAGCATCACGGGCACGGTGATCGGCGCGATCCTGCTGTCGGTCATCAGCAACATCCTCAACCTCACCAGCATCATCAGCGTGTACCTGAACGCGGCGGTGCAGGGCGGGGCGATCATCGTCGTGGCCTTCATGCAGCGGCGCAGAAAGTGAAGAGCACTTGGAGTTCCATCGCGGCCGAGACGCCGCACTCGTTCGTTCCACAAGACAGGAGACAAGCATGAAACTGATCCAACGCAGACTCGTCCTCGCCATCGGCGCGGCCACGCTCACGATGGCCGCGCCGTCAGTCGCCTTCGCGGCGGACAAGGTCAACCTCGGCGTCGCCATCCCGTCGGCCGACCATGGCTTCACCGGCGGCATCGTCTGGTGGGCCAACGAGGCCAAGAAGGAGCTCGAGAAGAAGTATCCCGACCTCAAGATCACGGTGAAGACCTCCGCCAACGCGGGCGAGCAGGCCAACCAGCTGCAGGACCTGGTGACGGCCAACAAGATCAACGCGCTGGTCATCTTCCCGCACGAGTCGGCGGCGCTGACCAAGCCGGTGGAGCAGGTGCACAACAAGGGCGTCTACGTGACCGTGGTCGACCGCGGCCTCACCGACGAGAGCGGCCAGGACGCCTACGTCGCGGGCGACAACACCGCGTTCGGCAAGGTGCCGGCCGAGTACCTCGCGAAGGCGCTCAACGGCAAGGGCGACATCGTCGCGCTGCGCGGTATCGCGACCACGCTGGACACCGAGCGCATGGACGCCTTCACGAGCGTGCTGAAGAACTACCCCGACATCCACCTGCTGGACGCCAAGTACGCCAACTGGAACCGCGACGACGCGTTCAAGACGATGCAGGACTTCCTCACCCGCTTCAAGCACATCGACGCGGTGTGGGCGGCCGACGACGACATGGCCGTGGGCGTGCTCAAGGCCATCGACCAGGCCAAGCGCACCGACATCAAGATCGTGTTCGGCGGCGCCGGCGCCAAGGGCATGATCAAGACGCTCAAGGACGGCACCGACCCGCGCATCCAGGCCAACGTGTCGTACTCGCCCAAGTTCATCTACGACGCGATCAAGATGACGGCCGAGGCGCGGCTGAAGGGCGAGAGGCTGCCGGCCAAGACGATCATCCCGTCGGTGCTGATCACCAAGGCCAACGCGAAGGACTTCTACTTCCCCGACAGCCCGTTCTGACCGGAGGTGCGCCATGGCACGCCCCATCACGCTCTTCACCGGCCAGTGGGCCGACTTGTCCCTGGCCGAACTGGCCCCGCTCGCCAAGAAGATGGGCTACGACGGCCTGGAGCTGGCGTGCTGGGGCGACCACTTCGACGTGGCGCAGGCGCTGTCCTCGCCGACCTACGTGCGCGACAAGCGGGCGCTGCTGGCCGATCACGGCCTGCAGTGCTTCGCGATCGGCAACCACCTGGTGGGCCAGGCCGTGTGCGACCGCATCGACGCGCGCCACGAGTCCATCCTGCCGGCGCGCGTGTGGGGCGACGGCGATCCCGAAGGCGTCCGGCAACGCGCCGCGCGCGAACTGCAGGACACCGCGCGCGCCGCCGCCGCCTTCGGCGTGAAGACGGTGACGGGCTTCACCGGCTCGTCGATCTGGCACGCGATCTACGCGTTCCCGCCGACGACGCAGGCGTTCTGGGACGCCGGCTTCGCCGACTTCGCGAATCGCTTCGTGCCGATCCTGCAGGTGTTCGAGGACGCCGACGTCAACTTCGCGCTCGAGGTGCATCCGACCGAGATCGCGTTCGACATCGCCACCAGCGAGCGCGCGATCGCGGCGGTCGGCGGCCATCGCCGCTTCGGCTTCAACTTCGACCCCAGCCACCTCGGCTACCAGGGCGTCGACTACATCGGCTTCATCCGCCGCTTCGGCCCGCGCATCTTCAACGCGCACATGAAGGACGTGTGGTGGGGCAAGGGCGACGGCACCGTGGGCACCTTCGGCGGCCACACGAGCTTCGGCGATCCGCGCCGCACGTGGGACTTCCGCAGCGTCGGCCGCGGCATGATCGACTTCGAGTCGCTGATCGTCGCGTTGAACGACGTCGGCTACGCCGGTCCGCTGTCGGTCGAATGGGAGGACAGCCGCATGGATCGCATCCACGGCGCCACCGAGAGCGCCGCGTTCTGCCGCCGTCTCGACTTCGAGCCCGCGAAGGGCGCGTTCGACGCCGCGTTCGACAAGAGCGGACAGGGCGGCATGGCGGGAGACGCGCGATGACGCGCCGCCTGCGCTACGCGATGGTCGGCGGCGGCCGCGACGCCTTCATCGGCGCGGTGCATCGCGCGGCGATGGCGCTCGATGGCCAGTACGAGATGGTGTCGGGCGCGTTGTCGTCGTCGCCCGAGCGCGCGCGAGACTCGGGCCGCGACATCGGGCTGGCCGATGAGCGCAACCACGGCACCTGGCAGGAGCTGCTGGCCGACGAGCGTGCGCGGCCGGCCGACCAACGCGCCGATATGGTCGTCATCGTGACGCCCAACCATCTGCACTACGAGCCGGCGCGCGCCTTCGTCGACGCCGGCTTCCACGTCGTCTGCGACAAGCCGCTGGTGCACACGAGCGCGCAGGCGGAGGATCTCGCCGCGCTCGTCGCCGCGCGCGGCACGCTGTTCGCGGTGACGTACAACTACACCGGCTATCCGATGGTGCGCGAGGCGCGCGAGCTGGTGCGCGCCGGCGCGATCGGCGCGGTGCGCAAGGTGGTCGTCGAGTACCACCAGGGCTGGCTCGCCGGCGCGCTGGAGAGCGCCGACAACAAGCAGTCCGAGTGGCGCAAGGATCCGGCGCGCGGCGGCCCGGCCGGCGCGATGGCCGACATCGGCTCGCACGCGGAGAACCTCGTCGCGACCGTCACCGGCCTCGAGCTCGAGGGCCTGTGCGCCGACCTGACCGCGTTCGGCCCCGGCCGCCAACTCGACGACGACGCCGGCCTGCTGCTGCGCTTCGTCGGCGGCGCGCGCGGCGTGATGTCGGCGTCGCAGATCGCCGCCGGCAACGAGAACGACCTGCGCCTGCGCGTGATCGGCGAGCGCGGCATGCTGGACTGGCGCCAGGAGGAGCCCAACCTGCTGATCCACGCGCCGGTCGACGGCCCGCGCCGCACGTTGACGCGCAACTCGCCGGGCCTCAGCGAGGCGGCGCGGCGCGCCTGCCGCCTGCCGCCGGGCCATCCCGAAGGCTTCATCGAGGCCTTCGCGAATCTTTACCAGGGCGTCGCGGCCGACCTGCGGCTGCGCGCCGCGCGCGGGCGGCCCGCTACGGCGGAAGAGGCCGAGTACCCGCGCATCGCGGACGGCGTGCGCGGCGTGCGCTTCATCGAGAGGACGGTGGCCTCGTCGGCGAGTCGTCAGAAGTGGACGTCGCTGCGTTGAGGAGGCATGCGCCTTGCCGCGCTGCCCCTCCACCACTTGGCACAATGCGACGATGCACCTCGCCACCCGATTCACGTTCGCCGCCGCCACGCTGGCCTTGCTGGCCGGCCTCTCCGCGCCGGCCCTCGCCGACGACGCCCAGGACGAGGCGTTCTACCACCGCGCCTCCGAGTGTGCCGCGGCGATGCAGTTCGACCAGTACGCGCTGGTCGCGCGGGCGCGCGCCGGCGACAAGAGCGTGCGCCCGGCGCTGTTCGAGATCACCAAGCTGGGCTTCGCCTACGTCGGCGAGGCCTACCTGAAGGGCCTGCGCGACCCGCGCGGCGGCGAGATGCTCAAGGCCGCGACAGCCGAGCAGCAGGACTGGCCCGCGGCGCGCCACACGGCGCTGGTCACACAATGCCGTGCCGAGGCGCAGAAGGTCTACGACGACTCCGGCATGTGGAAGATGCTGGTCGACAACAAGGCCAGCAAGCGCGTCGACCGGTTCATGTCGATGCCGCCGCTGCCGGCCTCGGCGGCGTCCGCGGCCAGCCGGTGAGTCAGAACTTGGCCTTGAGACTGATCTCGAGGCTGCGCGGCGGGTTCACGGTGATGAAGTCGTTGCCGTAGAACGGCGCGTCGTTGGTCAGGTTGCGCCGGTTGGTGACGTTGTAGACCGAGGCCTTGACCTCGAAGCGCGTGAAGTCGTAGAACACGGCGGAGTTCAGCGTGTACTGGCGCGGGATCACCGGCGACTTGTAATAGCCGCCGTTGGCGATGATCGAGGCCGGCACGTCGGACGTGGCCCCAAGGTCGATCTGGCCGGACGTCGTCGTCTCGATCGGGCTGGTGACCTGCAGGTTGGCCTGCACGCCCAGGCCCGTCTCGAACTTGTAGTTGGCCAGCACGTTGAACAGGTTCTGCGGCACGCCCGGATCCTTGAACTTCTGGCCGGCCGCCCACACGATCTCGCTCCCCGCTCCGTCGATGTTGGTGCCGGCCTCGGCCGGATAGTCGTAGAAGGGCGCGGCCGAATCGAGCAGCGTGCGCAGGAACGAGTAGCTCGCCGTCATGAAGAAGCGCGGGCTCGGCTGGTAGTTCAGCTCCGCCTCGGCGCCCGAGATGTGGGCCGTCGACGACGACGTGCCGCCGGCGCCGGTGGGGATCGAGCGCGACTGCTTGAAGACCGCGGTCGACAGGAACAGGCTCTTCTGCAGCAGGTCGAACTTCGCGCCGAGCTCGACGAGCTTGGTCGTCTGGCGCAGCTGCGAGCTGTCCGAGACGCCGAAGGTGCCGACGCCGCCGTCGTCCGACGTCGGGTCGACGTACTGCGCGTAGTTGTAGGTCAGGTAGGTCGACGCCCACGGCACGGGCTTGTAGACGCCGCTGACGTTCGCGTTGCCCAGCATGTACCACTTCGTCGAGTGCGAGTCGTCCTCGGTGACCACCGGATCCGCGAGGCCGGTGATGCCCAGCGGATCCTTCTCGTTCAGGTGCACGAAGTCGGCGCGCAGGCCGTACAGCACGTTGAACTGCGGCAGCACCGCGATGCGGTGTTCGAGGAACAGCCCGACGTCGCTCAGGTCGGAGTTGATCGAGGCGTTGGCCGCGAACTCGTCGCGACCCGGGATGCCGTACAGCGGCTTGTTGAATGCGCCGGTGTAGGGCAGGCCGGTCTGGCTCGCGGTCGGATAGACCCAGCTCGATGGCGCGCCCGACAGGTCGAACACGCTGACGGTCTCGTCGAGGAAGTTCTGGATGTCCTCGACGTGCGCGAAGCGGAACGTGAAGCCCGCGTCGATCGATTGCGACGGCGTCGTCTGGCCCGCGACGGGCGCGCCGAAGGAGTACTTGAAGTCGGTCTTGTTCTCCACCGTGTAGCTGTTCTTCGTCGAGTCCGCGAAGTAGTCCTCGACGAGGTTGTAGCGGTTCAGGTAGTTGAAGAACGTGTTGTTGGAGATCGAGAAGTTGTCGTTGACGTCGAAGTCCTGGATCAGCTGCACGTTGTACTTCAGCGTGCGCGCGCCGGTGTCGGGCGCCTCGTCGATGTTGACGCGTCGCCCGAGCTGCACCGGGTTGCCGAGGTCGGTCTCGGTGCCGAACGACTGCCACGCGCCGACGATGCCGCCGGTCAGGTAGGTGCCGTGGTCGATGAAGGCCTGGTTGACGCGATTGACGCCGTCGTTCTCGGTGAGCTTGGCCTCGCTGACCTCGCTGCTGAGGGTCACGCTGTACTTCGGCGAGATGCGGTCGGTGACGACCCCGTAGATCGACTGCTGGTGGAAGAACTGGTCGTACCAGTAGCTGCCGCTGTTGTCGCCGGAATAGCTGAAGCGCCACGCGACGTCGTCGTTCAGCGGGCCGCCCGCATCGAGCGACAGGCGGCGGTGGCCGATGGTGTCGAACTCCATGCCGGCGACGCCGGTGAACTTCACGAAGTTGGGCTGCTTGGTGCTGATGTTGATCGAGCCGCCCACGCCCGCGCCGGGGCCGGCCTGCACGGTGGCGGGGCCCTTGTCGATGTCGATGGTGCCGATCGCGTTGAAGCTGAAGGGCGCGCCGTAGCCGTTCGCGGTGAAGCTGTCGCGCATGCCGTTGATGAACACGTCGGCGAACTGGCCGCGGATCCGCGGCACGTTCGGCACGCCGAACGACGAATCGCTGTAGCTGCTCGAGGTCAGGTACGAGAAGCCCTGCGGGTCCTTCACGTTGAGCGCGTCGAGCTGAGCGGTCGACAGGATGGTGTTGTTGCGCGGCGTGTCGAGGACGTCGAGATCCATCCCGAAGGCGGACGACGAGGTCACCGTCGTCGGCAGGATCAGGTCTCCGCGCTTGATGCCGTTGACGACGACCTGCTGCGACGGCAGTTCGCCGGTCGCCGCCGCCGCGGACGCCGCCGCGGCCTGCGCCGTCGCGGTCTGGGCGAACGCGGGCGATACGCCCAACGCCGCGAGGACAGGGAACGTCACGACGAATTGCTTCTGGAGTTTCATGGCTCGCGGTCTTTGTGGTTTCGTTGAGGTTGCGAAGCGCACCCTGTCGACACTGGACGGAATGCCGATTCACGAAACGGACACATACGCAAGCTCCATGCCCAACCGTTGGCGTCTCGATCACGACGTTGCGCGTTCACCAAGCTGGTTGGAACTCGCACCCGGCAGGTGCCGAAGGCACCGCGATGTTCAACAAATCACTGGGGCTGTGCGCGCCGTGTTCGCCTGCGACGCGCAGCCTGAACGCAAGCCTTCACGAGAGGCTGCCGACTGCGCGTGCGCTTCATCGCGGAATCGAGTCGAACCTGGGGCGTGTGGGCAGTAGGCATGTTGCCGGCCAATACCAGCCGGTCGCGAACGTCTCCTGTTGGGCAGTCCGACTGACGAGGCGCGGGGCACTAAAATGCTTGGCTCCGCGACCATGAGGTAGAAGACTACGAGCGTCGGGACGAATGCGGGGTAAGCGAGGTGCTCTCACCGCCTTGGGGTCACCGCAGGGCGACGTCAGTGCCGGCATGCTCGCGCAAGGTTCCGAATCTGGCCCAGGTTTCGCGGTGCGATTCGAACCCGATGCCAGGGACTTGGGGCAGGTCAATGCTGCCATCCTCGACCCGGGTTCCTTCGGCTGGCCCGCGAAACGGACGGAACGCGAGCGGATTGAGTTCCGCTCCGCCCAGTCCCAGCGCGGCCACAACGTGTTGGCAGAACAGATGTCCGCCATGCGGCCAAAACGCTTGGCGTGACCAGCCGCGCGACACGAAATGGTCGACGATCCTCAAGAAGCCAGGCAAGCCGTAGCAGTGAACGGGGTCGAAAACCAAAATGTCGCGGTCGGGCCGCAATCCGCCATGGGCATCGAGCAGCTTGGCTTCTGCCAGGGAAAAAAGTGCCTCGCCCGCAGCGATCGGAGGCCAATAGGCCGCAGCTATGTCTGCCTGGGTCGCGAAGTCCAGCGGGTCGCAGATGTCCTCGAACCACCAGAGTCCGAGGTCGGACAGCATGTGCGCCGCCGCGCGGGCCGTCCGGTCGTCGTAGCTGTTCATCGCGTCCACCGCCAGGTGCGCGGCGCTCGGCAGCTGAGCAATCGCCGTTTCTATGCGTCGGCGATCCTGGTCGAGCGCGGCGCCGCCGATTTTCATCTTGGCATGCGTGAAACCCATGTCGACAAATGCGCGCAACTCGTCCGACAGTTGCGCGATATCGTCATGCGGATAGAGGTATCCGCCGCCGGCGTACACGCGGATGCGCGGCGCCGCGATTCGCCCGAGACGATCCGCCAAGAAGCGATGGAGCGGCAACCCGGCGATCTTGGCGGCTGCGTCCCACATCGCCATGTCGAGCGCTCCGACCGCCACGCATCGCTCGCCGTGTCCGCCTGGCTTCTCACCGGTCATCATGACGTCCCAGGCGCGGAATGGATCGAGATTGATGCCGCCAAAATCGATGAGGCTATCTTCGGCGGCGCTCAAGAGCCGGGGCGCGAAGCGCTCCCGGATCAGGCCGCCTTGTGCGAAACGGCCGACCGATGAGAATCCATAGCCGACGACGGGCTCGCCTTCGCGCATCGCGTCGGTCGTTACTGCGACGAGGCTGGTCGTGAGGCTGCCAGAAGCGATCGCTGGATCCGCATAGCGCGACACCGGGACGGACAACTCGTGGATAGATCGGATGCGCATGGGCTTTCTCCCAGTCCTTTCGATTGGCGGAAATACGCGAACGATCACTAGAGAAACCGGTCAGACTTGTTTCATGTGAGCGTTGCGCCGCCGAACGTGGAGGCGACGGTCGCAAGTCGGCCCAGCGGCCGTTCGCGATCCGCTGCTGTGAGGTCGTCCATCGATCCGGCAGCGTCCCGGTGTTCAACGTCCGCTGTTGGACGCAGGGGCGCGATCAGGAAAGCGCGCAGCGCCATCCTCCAATGGCAAACGCAGGGCGTTGGTCAAATAGCTGACGGTTCGATAGAAGCCTGCCAGCAGGAGCAGCTCCAGCATGGCCTCCTCAGCGAAGCGCGCCCGCAGTGCCCACCATAGGCCGTCGTCCACGTCGCAGTGGCGATGTAGTGCATCGCACAGTCGCAGTAGGTCACGGTCCGCATCGGCCCAACATGCATCCTCAGGGCCGCCATGGGCGAGCGAATGGATCTGGGCTGCGTCCAGGCCGGCCTTCGTGGCGAACGCGGCCACGTGTACGCCCCACTCGTACTCCGCGGCGCACAGCGCTGTTGTTCGGTCGATCACGATCTCGCGTTGCCGCAGCGTCAAATGGCCACGATCCAATAGTGAGCCGCTCGAGACTTTCTCGAACAATCGGGGGTCGCGCGCCAGTGTCGTGAAGAGCCGCAGCGGCGGCCTGCCTCTCATCACCGCGTCAAACCAGCTCTGCAATTTCGCGTCATAGGGCGGTTCGAGAGGAATGATGCGCGCGGTCATTGCTCACCTTCTAGTGCAGCGCTTCGTTCTTCTTGGAACTTAACCGCGCATTGGCACGAATGACCTTCTGCAGGATGTCGCGTGCGCTTTTGGTCCAGATGAACGGCTTGGGGTCGATGTTGTGATGCGCGACGTATTCATCGATGGCCGTCACGAGCTCAGGCACGCTGGTGAATACACCGCGTCGAAGCCTATTTTCGGAGATGTCACGGAAGAATCTCTCGACCATGTTCAGCCATGACGCAGAGGTCGGCGTGAAGCGCATGTTGAACCGCGGATGCTTGGCGAGCCATTCCTGCACCGCCGGGTGCTTGTGCGTGGAGTAGTTGTCAGCAATCAGATGCAGCGTCTTTCCCTTGGGCGTTTCGCGGTCGATCTTGCGCAGGAACTTCAGCCACTCGGCATGGGTGTGTCGCTGCTGGCATTGACCAATCACTTGCCCATCAAGCACGTTTAGCGCTGCAAACAGCGTGGTCGTGCCGTGGCGCTTGTAGTCGTGAGTCATCGTCTGCGCGCGGCCTTTCTTCAATGGCAAGCCGGGCTGCGTGCGGTCCAGCGCCTGCACTTGGCTCTTCTCGTCGCAGCACAGCACAAGGGCGTGCTCCGGCGGGGACATGTACAGGCCCACGATGTCCTCGAGTTTCTCGACGAATTTCGGGTCGCGCGAGATCTTGAAGCCGCGCACGACATGCGGCTTCAGACCGTTGGCTTGCCAGTGCCGCATTACCGTGCTCGGCGCCACGCCCAATTGAGTGGCCATCTTGCGCGTGCTCCAGTGCGTGGCCGCTTCAGGCTTGGTCTGAGTGGTCAGCTCGACCAGCCGTTGCACATCGACTTTCATCGGTGGCGCTCCGCGCGGAAGGTCGCGTTCGATGCCTTCAAGGCCCGACTCGACATAGCGCTCGCGCCAACGTGCAACCTGCATCCGGCCCACGTCCAATTGCTCGGCGATGTCCTTGTTCTGAAGGCCCTGCGCGGCCAGCAGCACGATGCGCGCACGCTGCGAAAGGCGCACGCTCGTCAACTGCGAGCGCACAAGCCTCGTCAGTTCCGCTTCCTGTTCTTGACTGAGTACAACGACCGGGGCAACTCGCACTTGCTCGCTCCAAACTTACCGAAGTAGAGCATTGGAGCGGCGTCTCTTGAATAGGTTCCATCAAGAATCGAACACTACACTAGCTACAATTTACGTAGCAGCATATCAATCGCGCTATGGAAAGTAAAGCATGGGAATTCCAAGAGTCGGAGCAAGCGTCAGGGGTTCGAAGACCGGGCGCCCAATCATGGTTGCACTGGACTTGCTTGGGCGGCGTGGTGCCTTGCGCGTACTGTGGGAATTGCGCGGCGAACCCCTGACCTTTCGCGCCTTGCAGGAAGCCTGCGATACAAACCCAAGTGTGCTCAACACGCGTTTAACAGAACTTCGCGCTGCTGGTCTTGTGGATCATGCTCAGGGCGGATATCACCTGACAACGAATGGGCGAGAGCTGTATGCCGCGCTGCGGCCGTTGTCTGCATGGGCCACCGATTGGGCGGGAGTCGCCTCTTGCTCCGCTGTGAATCCTGCGCCGGTGAAGCAGCCCAGAGCGCGCAAAGGCGGGAAGCAACCGCCTGATCGGTGAGGGGCCAGGCAGGCGAAGTTGTCCCACTGCATCGACTGTGGCCAGGCTCGATCGTCGGATGCCGGCTAATCCTCTCGCATTTCCCTTTCCCTGACTCTGAATACCTTAGCCATGACCGCCCCCTTCCTCCGCCCCGACTTCGAGCTGTCCGGCTTCGACGTTTCCACTTTCATCCGCGCTACCCTGGCCGAGGATGTGGGCGAGGGGCTGCCCGGCGGCGGGCGCGACGTCACCTCCGAGAGCGTCATCCCCGCCGAGGCCCGCTTCGCCGGGGTGATGGGCAGCCGCGATGCGATCACCGTTGCCGGCCTGCCACTGGCTGCCGCCTTCTTCCGCCACCTCGACCCCGGGGTGGAGATCGAAATGCTCGCCACGGATGGCGATCGCGTCGCGCCTGGCACTCCGCTGATGCGCCTTTCCGGCAATGCCCGCGCCCTGCTGACGGCGGAGCGCAGCGCCTTGAACACCGTCCAGCACCTCTCCGGCATTGCCACCATGACGCGGGCCTATGTCGACGCCATGGCCGGAAACGCCACGATGCTCGATACGCGCAAGACCGTCCCCGGCCTCAGGAGGCTCGAAAAGTACGCGTTGCGGATGGGCGGCGCGCAAAACTTCCGCATGGGTCTGTGGGACGCGGCGATGATCAAGGACAACCACGTCGCCGTGGCGGGCGGTGTCGGGCCGGCAGTGGCACGGGCACGGGCGGCGGGCCTCGCCAACATCGTCTGCGAAGTGGACGAGCTCGCCCAGATCGAGCCCGCCCTCGAGGCCGGCGCCACCCACCTGCTGCTCGACAACATGGGGTTGGAGACGCTGCGCGAAGCCGTGGCCATTGTTGCCGGCCGGGTGCCGACAGAGGCCAGCGGCGGCGTCCGGCTCGACACCATCGCCGCGGTCGCGGCGAGCGGCGTCACCTACGTCTCGGTCGGCCGCCTGATGCAAAGTGCCCCGGCGGCGGATATCGGGCTGGATTTCCAGGTGGTGCAATGTTGACCGCCGGTTCCAAGACAGCGTAGCCCAAAAACACTTCGGCGCCGGCGTCCTGGCTAGCGAACACAGCGTTGAGTTCGGGGCGCCACTCCATCGCTCTCCGGCAGCGCGCGTGATGCACATGCGCGACGGCAATGTTGCGAATGTACTTCGCGAATTCGAAGCCGCGCTGAAGAGTCATTCGTTACCGGACTGCTCAGCAGAATAGTCTGTGCACGAGCCGTGCACCGCAAACGTCTGAATGACCGCAAATAGGACGCGAGATCGCGGCGGCGCGTTTCCGCTATGGGTTGACCTCGGCCGGGTCGCCGACGCCGCCTGGGGTCGGCTATGCTTCCTAGAACGGACGGTCGCCGTCACCTGCAGGCCGAGCTATGTGGCCGCCGGCGCCGAAGTCGCATGTCGGCCATTTGCTGCCGGTCGCGAGCGACCGGTTTCAGGTAGTCTACAGTTCGATCCCAGGGACAAAGTTAACGACGCAGCAGAGATCGCCAGGCAGACAGAGGTTTGACAGAGGCGGCTCGCGTCGAATTGTGCGGCCTATAGAGGGCCCTATCGCAAATGCCCAATATTGCTACCGTCTTCAAATCTGAAATTGCTAGGCTAGCTCGCAAAGAAGTGCGCGAGAACAGCGACGGACTCAGAAAGACCGTCGCTACGCAGCGCACCGAAATCGCTAGTCTCAAACGTCGCCTCCAAGAGTTGGAGGGTGTCGTCAAGAAGTTGGCGAAGGGACAAAGCGCCATTTCGCCTCGGCCTGCGGCTCCGCTGTCGAGCGAGTCTGGCGAATCGAGCGGGGCCGGACTTCGTTTTCGTGCGAAGGGCATGGCGGCCAACAGAAAGCGGCTCGGCCTATCCGCAGCCGACTTCGGCCTCCTTGTGGGCGCGACGGGACAGTCCGTTTACGCCTGGGAGTCGGGCAAGGCGAAGCCGAGGCCAGAGGCATTGGCTGCCATCGCAGCTCTGCGAGGCATCGGGAAGCTCGAAGCCGAGGCCAGGCTGGCTGCCGTCAAGGCCCGGTAGTCACCGTTTCACCGGCGCCGGTCGATATGGCGCAGTCGGCCAACAGCAGGCGGTCGCGAGGGACTGCTTTCAGACCATCTGGGCTTGCGTTTCAAACGATTTGTGGCGTCAAGAGTCGGCCGCGACGATGCTAGGATGAGGGCGGATCGGCGGTGAGGCGAACGGAGTCCTGATGAAAAAAAGCCGTGGTGCTTGTTTGTACCTTGCGATGAGCGTGTCGGCCGTCGTCAGCGTTGCCCACGCGGCTCCGCTCGTTCCCGATGTCGATCCCATCTGCGCGGCCATCCGAGCGTTCGCCAATGCCACGCCAGACAACCGGGCCCACTCGGTCACGGTTTACTCACAGTTGTACGACGAGGAGACGGTGGCGAACGGGGTGGGGTCGCCCTTGAACTCACGGCATTGTGAGGACGATGCAACGCCTGAAGGCGCCAAACTATGCAGGGCCGTCTTGTCGAACGTGTCGTATGAGTTTCCGGCCTCTGCAGGCACCCGCTCGGTCGCCTGCCTAAGCGGCCAGCCCTATGACCTGCCTCAAGGGGTATCGGCAGTTCTAAAGTTCGCGATTGCCGTTCGCACGTTTGAGATGAAGGGCGTGCGGCCAGGCACTCAAGTAGACGCTGAATACCAAACTCTGCAGGGGTCGACCAGCGGCGTCGGCGTGTTTCGTTTGTTCGCCTCTCGCAAGAGTCCCGGCTAGCTGCGGGTACCGGAGCGTCGCCGAATGTCCAGGTGGGATGCCCCAAGCTTCGGCTGCCGGCCATTTGCTGCCGGTTGTGTCCGACCGATATCGGGCAGGCTACCTGTTCGGCCACCTGCGCCCCTTCGTCATCACCCCGCAGTCCGCGAACACCCTGATCTCGGCGACCTCGTCGGCCGGCTACAGTCCGCCAAACCCAAGCCGTCCATCACCAACCCCTGCGTCACAAATCTATGAGACATGCTGACGGAGTTGGCACCGCTCTTGTGTCCGTCCTCGGCCGCCTTCTGCTGGCTTTCCTGCTGTGGGTTGCAGTGGTAGCCTTTGTCCAAGCATCCCCGTACGCCCAGACAGCGCCGACAGCTCTATTTTTCGCGGTGAGCATCGGGAAACTGGTCGTTCCGATTTTTGTCCTGTGGCCGCTCTTGGCATTGATATACCGCTCTCGAAAGCCCACCCCCAAGGATGCAGTGTGCTCAGGGCATAGCGAAGACTAGCCGTCCGAGCGCAGGTACGGGAAGACCCGGGCCAACAGTTGCCGATCGCGACCGACTGGTATGGGCTAGGCTAGCGAAAAGGGCGGCAGTCGGCCAGGTCGCCTGCTCCGCAGACGCATGTCGGCCACTTGCAGTCCTTCGCCAACGGCAGCTTCCGGCCCGCCGCGCTCAGTCACAGAACACAGTGGCGTTGCCGTGCATTCCACTTCTGACGGGATTTTTCAATGATCGTGCGTTTCGGAGATACGACGTTCAAGATCAGCCTCTTCTGGTTCATTCCAATCGTGCCGCTTGTCATAGGCGAAATCTTGCTTGCAGAGCATTATTCGTTGGCGACCGCAACTCTTGAAGCTCGAGAGGTGCGCGGCGTCTTCCATCGAATATCGACCGGGAGGGACTACACCGCAACGATCAACGGCAGGGAGGTCTTCTTCGATCCGAGCGTGTTCGGCGCGGGTACGAGTGCTGAGGCTACAAAGATCCCGAACGACACGGACATCTCTGCTCGAGTCGTCGACATCAAGACGATGGTAGGAACGGTGCCATTCTTGGTTCGAGCCGAGAGCAAAGGCACCGTCTTTTTCGAATATTCATCCCATGCCCTGCGGACGAGCTGGAGCGCAACAACCGTGCTCTATTCTGGGCTCTTTGCCATGATCGTGGCGTCGATCTGCTTCATCCTTGGACTCACCGAAGTACCTGGCCGGTCTCTTCGGCAGAGCGCGCGTCCGACGGCGCGTCGTGAAGGGCGCCGCGACGGTGACTGAATTCATCTACCGCTTCGGGCATGGCCAGCAGGAGGGTCGAGCGGCTGCAACGGGTCGGGCCCTGCAGCTGGGTCGTTGGGGTCGACGGGCGGGTATGCTGCGCATAGCAGTCGTCCGACGGCGGGCGACGGGTCACCCGACCAGGTCGTCGGCGTCGGGGACGCATGTCGGGCCACTTGCAGACGGTCACGAGCGGGTGCTGTGGGGTAGGCTACCGAAAGACCGGCCGCCGGCCAGCTGGTCGGCTCCGCAGACGCATGTCGGGCCAGAAGCCGCCTGTCGCGAAGGTCGGATTTCTGGTATCTCGATTCGAGGCCTCCAGTATCGGCTCGTGAGATTTGCTATAGACGTTCGCTCGAGCGAGAGTTGTCGCTGATACTGCGATGAATCGTTCTAAACACGCCAGCTGGCGTGCCACCGCATACAACAAGAGCGCACGAAATGGACTCGCCTTTCGACTTGAGGATTATCATTCCGGCGGTTTGCGTTGCCGTATTCCTTGGAACGGTGCGCGTGCGACCTGCGGTAGTGGGGCGCTTGGCGATGCTTGTGCCTCTTTTTCTGCTTGCTGAGGGCTTCTTCGGCGGCGAGTGCTGCTCTTCCTTCGAGGAAAGGCTTGCTGCGTTTCTCGCATGGGGACTGCTCGCCGCTGCGATTTGGGCAGCACCAGCATTTTTGGCAGGGTATGCAGCGTCCTTCCTGGGCGCGTACCTGACCCGAGATCGTAGAAGTGGTCGGCCCAAAGACTAGGTCAACCCGCTTCAGGCTCGGGACGTGATGAAGCATCGACTTCGCTTTTACAGCAGATCAAACCGCAACCGACCGCTTATGTGCGGTGCGTTTAGCTCGAACGATGACGGCTTCGGGTCGGGCCCTGCTGCTCGGCCTGCGCAGTCGACGGGCAGTTATGCTGCGCATAGCTGCCGGACGCGGCCGGACGGCCAAGTCGATCAGCCTGGTCAGTGACGCCGAGGACGCAGTTCGGCCCAGGTGCGGTCATTCATGACTGTCCCGTTTGGGGTAGGCTCTCTTAGCTGAACAGCTAGGGAGCAACAGTGCGAATCTATGGCTACGAAGAGGGGACGCCGCCTGACACGGTTCCGTCACCGCCGCTCGCGGAGGTCACCCTCAATGCGACGCCAACGGAATTGCGAGCGATGGCCAAGTTCTTGAGCGACTGCGCAGATGAGATGGATCGGATGGGCGATCGCTACGATCATGTTCACCTGGCGGATCGGCTCAAGCAGTTCGAGACATCGCCACACTTCGTTGTGATGCAAGGATAGCGTCAGACCTGAGCCGTACCCGGCAAGAAGCAGCTAAGCGGCAAGGTCTGGAAGTGGCAAACAGGGAGCGATGACGATGGCGGCGAATCTGACGCCCGCAGAGGTTGAAGAGCTACGTGACATCGTCTATCCATGGCACCTGTTGAACTACGAGTCCGACGACCCATGCGACGAGATCAATCCTCTTACATACGTGGCTCCGGACGGGGATACCTGCCTCCACAGTGCCACCCATAGAGGCGATTTTCGAGCTGTCGAACTACTGGTCAAGGCCGGCCTTGATGTGAACCGTCAGGGAGACATCGGGAACACGCCGCTCCACTACGCCAGCGCTCCAGAGATCGTCGAATTTTTGGTCGCAAACGGGGCACGCACCGACATCAACAACGCATTGGGTACCCCGCCTCTTTGGCGGCATCAAAGATAGTTGCACGTCGGTTTCCGGGCGTTCAGATAGCTGCCGCCGGCTTTCGCTTCGGGTCGGTCCGTGCTGCTCGGCCGTCGGCGTCGATGGGCAGGTATGCTGCGCATAGCAGTCGCCGACCCGCAGCCGGTGCGTCACCTGACCAGGCCCCCGGCCTCGGAGGCTCATGTCGGCCAAAAGCGGAATTCCGTGAAGGTCGGCTTTCAGGTCTGAGCTTGCAAGACAACACGATTGAAGGAATGCAAATGAATCGGCTCCTGTCGCTCGTCACCGTTGCGCTTGCGGTTGGGCTTCTGGCCCCGGCGTCGTCTCTAGCCTCACAGGAAGGCGTTCTGGCGATTGGCGAACTGCGCGTCACTTCGCCAGGTATCGGCGAGTCCGGGCCGATCACGGTCACCGCGAGTCGAGGAGCAAAAGGATTCAGCGCTCTCGAGGTACAAGCCTTCGGACATGCCACAAAGCTCACTGCGGCTCAACTTGCCAAGCTGGATGGGCAGTTCGTGAACGGCGTGCAGCTATCGTACGAAGCTGGCTACAAGGAATCTGGCGGCCGAACTGTGTACGTTGTGCTGTCTAAGGGCTTCACGTCAGGTGTTCAGGAGGCGCAGCAAATCTCCATCAACGAGCAGGGCACGGTGACAGTCGAGCCCGCGACTCGCGGGCGCCGCTAGCGCAACCGACCTCTCAATGGCAGCTTTGCGGCAGCGGGATTGCAGAACCGGAGGACAGCTTGGGGTCGGGCCCGGAGACTCCGTCGCCAGCGTCGACAGGCAGGTATGCTCCGCATAGCTGCCGGACGTGGCTGGATGACCAGGTCGATCTGCCTGGGTCACGGGCTCCGAAGACGCAGTTCGGCCATAACCGGACTGTTACAGAGGTCGGCTTCAGGGCAGTCCCAAGACGGTCGGACGGGGGAAGCTTCTGCCACCACCCGCGGTTGCCGAAGTTGCCCTCGGGTCGCCATCCGGGTCGGTGAGGTGAGCCGCAGCGATGGACGCGTTTCTTCCGAGACGCCTTTGACTCGATGTTGGGGTTTGCACTGATCAAACCAGAGCTTGACGAGTTTGAGTTCAGATTTTAATTTCTGGGTGCGCAGTTGCGCACCGACACTTTCGACTACCTAACCATTCGAGAAAGGATGCTGATCGTAAGCGGTCAACTAACCACGCCCTTGCCACCACGGCGGTGGCTGGGTAGGAGCCGCTCAGGCCGCGGCGAGGTCGATGCGCCAGGGAAGCAGTTGGGCGTAGTCGTCGGCCGTCCGAGCCTTGG
>Ga0302310_10001416_pt1 | contig 20403 bp, 15 predicted proteins | sample III_Palsa_N1_2_FD_200451 | JGI IMG/M metagenome (GOLD analysis project Ga0302310, IMG submission 200451) | Peat permafrost microbial communities from Stordalen Mire near Abisko, Sweden - III_Palsa_N1_2 | ecosystem: Environmental > Terrestrial > Soil > Palsa > Peat permafrost | place: Sweden...
TGGCGTGAATCCATTGTGATTCGCTGCATCGACATCGATACTGTCAGCAAACCGGGGGCCCGCCGGCTTGCTGCGGCGGTCCTTCTCACAATAGATTATTTTCAGTGTTGGAAGATCACGACCAGGCCGAGTATCGTCGCCACGACGATAAGCACGGGGGCTGCCTTGTGCCAATGCTTCACTTCATTCGGAATGTTCAAATGTGCGCTCCTTACAATGTGATGAAAGGTCAGTGTGGGCGCGCACGATCAATCATAGTGTGACATAAGGACGGCTTTTACACTCCTGCTCTTGAGTCTGCGTAACAGTGCGAAGTGTGGCGAATCACCTCTTGTTCATCTAGCGGTAATGGCACGGCAAATGTATCGCGCAAAAGGCATTGCGGCGCAATATTCCGCGCGAAATGTTACGGCGTCGAAGAAGAATATAGGAGCCTAAAAAGTGATCATGCAGGTTCCCTAACTCTCAAGGGATGGCTTGGAGCTTCAACACGCAGTGAACTGATAATTCCCGCTGTCAGGGTGAGTACAGCCCCGATGGCAAGCCCGATACGCGGCGCCGCGTCGGCCGATAGCCAGGTAAACAGTAAGGTCATGATGACGGCCCCGGCGGTTTGACCCGTCAAGCGTGCGGTCCCTTGCATGCCCCCGGTCGCGCCGCTTCGGTCGCGCGGCGCCGAGAGGAACATATTGCGGTTGTTGGGCACGTTAAAAAGGCCGAAGCCAAAGCCGCAAAGCATGGTAAGAGGTACCAGAGGTAGCACGTTGCCCTCCAGCGGCCATATTGAAGCCGCGGCCAGGCCGGCGGCGAGACATGCGCCGCCGGCAGCGCACAGCCAAGCGGTCGACAGTCGGTTGGCCAGCCGGCCTGCAATGGGCGCGGTCGCTGCCACTGTCAGCGGCCACGCCGTCAGGTAGGCCCCGGTCATCAATACGTTTTGACCCAACTCGTGCTGCAAATAAAAAGGTAGCGCCACCAGCGCGGCAGTCTGACCGGCAAAACAGCACACCGAGGCAATCACTGAGATTCGAAAGGATGCGACGCGCAGCAGGTCGAGGGGAATCAACGGAGCTTGTCGCGGCGCTTCACGTCGAATCAACGCGGTCAGCACCAAAAGGGCCGCGAGCATGAGGACGGCCGCCAGCGCCGGCTTCGTGGGAATCAATTCCGCGCCCACGATAAGCCCCGCAAAGCTGCCCGCGTTCAACGCCACGCTGACCAAGTCCACGGGGCGTGAGGTGCCCGGAATGTCGGGTAGCGCACGGCTCGCGGATAGTACGAGCGCGCCCAATGGGATGTTCACGATGAAGAGCCATGGCCAGCTGCCGACGGACAGGATCAACGCCCCGATCGCTGGGCCGGCGGCGGAGGATAGCGCGACGGTGAGTGCGTTCCAGCCGATCGCGGCGCCCAGTTGCTCGTTGGAGACGACAAGTCGGAGCACGGCGAGCCCGAGGGACATGACGGCGGCACCCCCAAGGCCTTGGAGGAGACGCGCCACAACCAGCCAGGGCAGCGAGGGAGCCACGGCGCACAATGCAGAAGCCGCCGTGAAGAGCACAACGCCGATACTGAAAACCCGGCGAAACCCGAAACTTTCCCCCAGTGCGCCGCAGGGGAGTAGGGCCATGACCAGTGCCAATTGATACGCGGTGACAATACTCACCGACATTCCTGGCGTCACGCGCAGCGATGTCGCGATGGAAGGGAGTGCCACATTGGCAATGGAGGCGTCCAGCACCACCAGCACCATGGCGCCGAGCACGGACATGATGGCAATCGTGCGCGAGTTATTCACGTTCGTATCCTTTGATTCGTTGCGGTACCTCCGCAGTCGACCCGTAGGTTAATAGATGGATTGGTATGGCGGAAGGCGCAGCAATTGCATTAAATACATGCATGGAACGCCACACCCAGCCTAAGCTGGGTTATGCTTTCCAGATGTCGACTCCAGACTTCAATCTTCTGGTCACGTTGGACGTCTTGCTAGCCGAAGGCAGCGTCGCGCGGGCGGCGAAGCGCCTTCGCTTGAGTCCCTCGGCCATGAGTAGGGCCTTGGCGCGATTGCGCGAAACCACGGGCGACCCACTCTTGGTTCGGGCCGGCCGCGGCCTGGTGCCTACGCCGCGTGCGCTCGAACTGCGAGACCTCGTCAGTCGATTGGTTCACGACGGGAGAGCTGTTTTACGCCCGACGGTGCAACCCGATTTCACCAAGCTCGTGCGAACTTTCACGCTGCGAACCAGCGAGGGTTTCGTGGAGAACTTCGGTGCGAATCTGATTTCTCGTGTGGGTGACCAAGCGCCCGGGGTACGCCTGAGATTCGTACAGAAGCCCGACAAAGACAGCGCGCCGCTCCGTCAAGGTATCATCGACTTCGAAACCGGCGTCATCGAGAAGACGACTGCCCCGGAATTCCGAGCTCAGTCCTTGTTCCGAGATCGCTTTATCGGTGTAGTCCGTGCCGAGCATCCGCTGGCGCAGGGCAAGGTGACTCTCGCCCGCTACGTCAACGGCAGACATATTTGTGTGGCGCGGCATGGTCTCGCCGGGACGCCCCTCGGCGATGTAGAGCGGGGGATCGATGGAGCATTGAAAGCGTTGGGGCGCGAACGGCAAATCATCGTGATCGTGGGCGGCTTTTCCGCTGCGGTGGGTCTTGCTCGATCAACCGAGTTGATCGCCAGTGTCCCCGAACGACATACCGGCAATCTGCGGAATGGCATGCACACCTTTGCGTTGCCGTTCGCGACGCAGCAGATCACCATTTCGTTGCTGTGGCATCCGAGGCAAGAAGGCGACCCCGCGCATCGTTGGATGCGGGGCTGCATTCGAGAGGCTTGCGGCAGCAATTAATTATCCGCGGTAGGTCTGTCGCAGCTCTGCGAGGAGCGCTTTGCGCGCGCTCGAAATATGCATGGGCAGCGCTACAATATCTCCCGGCCGGGCCCAACTGAGCGCGTGGCGTGCCGCATCGAGTTCCGTGTGCTCCAACGCCAGGGCTGATTCGGGAAGGCCTAGGCGCAGGAGCTTGTCTCGGATGAGCTGGGGCATTTCTCCCGGCGCGCGGCCGCGCAGCTGGGTTTCATTTTCTTTGACGACAATGAGGTCGGGATGAAAGCTCGCGGTTACCTGCACCAGCTCTTCGATGTCGGCGTCTTGGCGGTTGCCGGCTTGACCCAGGATGATCGCGAGCCGGCCATCCCGGCGCAAGTGGCTGGCGACTTTCAGAAAGCCCCGCAGTCCATCGGGATTGTGCGCGTAATCGATGAGTACCGTCACGCCATCACGCGCGAAACGCATCATGCGCCCGGGATTGTCCTCGGCCCGGGCGCCGAAGTGCCCGAACACCTCGCTGATGGTGGAGGGTGTAATGGCGAGTGCGAGTGCGGCCAGCGCCGCTCCCGCGAGATTCGCAATGTTGTAGGTGGCGACACCGCCGATGGTCAATGGCATCTCGGCGATGGCGCCAAGGTCGTGGCTGACGCGGCCATGCTTCAGAACGAGGCGGCCATTACTCGCGCCGCAGGTCAGATCGCCCCGCGCGGCGTACTCGACCAGGAGGGGGCTATTCGCCTCAGCCGAAAACCAGCCGAGCACCGGCCGCTGCCCAAAGCGAATCGGCAGATCCTCGGCCTGCGCGCGCAAGCTGGGGTCGTCGGCATTCAATACCAGCACGCCGCGGCGCCACACGGCGGCGCCTACGGTGAGTTTGGTGGCGGCGAGATCCGCCAGGTTGTCGATGCCATATTCGCCGAAGTGATCGGCACTCACATTGGTGACGACGGCGACGCTGGCCTGCGTTACCGCGATGCCGCGGCGCAGGATGCCCCCGCGCGCCGTCTCAAGAATGGCCGCTTGTGTTCGGTGATCGCGCAGGACCATGCGCGCGCCGGCAGGACCCGAGTAGTCGCCGCTCGCGAGCGGTTCGTCGTCGAGGTAGACGCCGTCGGTGCAGTTGTAGCCTGTGTGCCACCCGGCAGCGCGAGCGCAGGCCGCCAGCAATCGAACCGTGGTGGTTTTGCCGTTCGATCCCGTGACCACGGCGGTGGGGATGTCACCGAGTTCGTCCCATGGGACATCGCTTTCCTCGGGGAGCGCGTCGAGAGGGAAGTCCCGACTGCCGGTGCCTGCGCCCAGGGTAAGGGAGGCTTCATCGAGCACTGTGGGCAGAAAACGGGCGGCGGCCGCGTCGAGCAGGCGCTTCAGTTTTGGGTGCGATTCCAGGGCGGCTATACGCTCGAAACGCTCGAAGGCTGCGGCTTCGTCCAAGACAGGGGGAAGCGCGACCGCGAGATTTCCGTCGACGGCATTCTCCGCAGCTTCGCTGCGCAGTGCGGCTTCTAGGCCTCTCCAGCGTTCGGGATCCGCGGCAACCAATGTCGCGCATAGTGCCCATTCATTGATCTCGGTGGCGAGGAAGAGCTGATCGTAAGGTGCGGTAATCGCTAGCTGCACACCGCCGGCATGGGGACGCGCGACGGTTTTTGGCGGGCCCCAAGGAAAGGATCGGGTAGCTCGCTCAATCCGTGCTCGCCACGCCGCAATTACTCCCGCATCGATAAGCGCGCTCGTGACATCCAGAACGGCGCCCGTGGAAGCAAAGAACACATTGGCGCCCATGAGGCGCCGAGAGTCCTCGAAGGGTAGGTCCGGCACGGAGCTCAGTCGTCGCTCGCGGGCGCCATGCGGATGCCGCGCTCGTCCCGAATAATGCCTTCGAGGCCGAGAGTTGCTGCCGGCTCGGCGGCCGTCGGGGCACTGAGGTAGTGGCGCATGCCGGTGTTGGTGCCGTTGGCGGCAGGCGGGCCGATAGCACCATGGGCGCCGTTGGATTGGAGCGGTGCGGGCGAGATGCTCTCTGGCGTACTTGCCGCCGTGACAGCGGATTGGGCGACGTGGCTGGACGCGGTGCCGCTCGATTTGAATTTGGTGATTTGTTTCCAAGATCGCGCGAGGGCATCGGCAAAGATCAACAGCAGGTCGCCCGTTTGGCCCATGCGCAAGGCGGCCTCGATGGCTTCTTGTTCGTCGGGAATGATCGAAATGGCGGCTTCACTGACTCCCGCGGCACGCAGCGTTTCGGCCTGGATGCGCGGTACCTCGTCGGATTCGCGTTCGCGTAGATTGTCGTCGCGTCGGCAAATGTAATGGTCGAATCGCCCCGCGACGGCGTCGGCGATGGCCCGAAGATCTTCATCGCGGCGATCCCCGGGACCTGCCAAGACTACGATGCGGCGGCCGGCAACATCGAGGCGGCCCGCAAGATCGGCCATCATGCCCACGGCGTGCGCATTGTGCCCGTAATCGAAGAGCACCTTGAACGGATGCTCGCTGAACACGTTCATGCGTCCTGGCGCTTGGAAGAAGGTCGAATCGAACGTGCGTAGTCCCTGACGGATGGCATCGAGTTTTATATTCAACGAAAACGCCATCGCGGCTGCAAACATCGCGTTCTGTACGTTGTGCAGAGCGCGGCCTTCCAGCGTTGCCGGAATCAGGTGAGTCCACAGTAGGGGAATGTGGCTGCCGCGATCGTACAGCGTGATCATCTGGCCGTTGACGCCGGCCTCGAGCGCACAGGCTCGCCCGCCCGCGCGGATATGTTCGCGAACCAGCGTATGTTGCGGGTTCATGGTCACGTAACAAATGTTCTTCGCTTCCGTATAGCCTGACATCTTGAGCACCAATGGATCGTCGGCGTTCAGTACCGCGCAGTCGGTGGCCACTTCGACGACGATGCGCTTCAGTTCGCTCAGCTGTTCCAGCGTATGGATGCCCTTGAGCCCGAGATGATCCGACTGCACGTTCAGGACGCCCCCGACATTGACTTCGCGTACGCCCATGCCGGCGCGCAGCAGGCCACCGCGCGCGGTTTCCAATATCGCCATGTCGATTTGCGGGTCCGCCAGCACCATGCGCGCCGACATCGGCCCCGTCATATCGCCTTGCACGGTACGTTGACCGTCGATGTAGACGCCGTCGGTGGTGGTGAGTCCGGGGGTATAGCCGGCCATTTTCGTGACGTGCGCGAGCATGCGCGCCGTGGTGGTTTTGCCGTTGGTGCCCGTGATGGCAGCAATGGGTACTCGAGACGGCGCGCCGGGCGGGAACAACATGTTCACCACCGGTGCCGCCACGTCGCGTCCCTTGCCTTCGCTTGGCGCGACATGCATGCGAAATCCGGGCGCGGCATTCACTTCGCAGATGCCGCCGCCAATGGTGCGATAGCTCTCGGTGATGTCCTTGGATAGGAAGTCGACGCCTCCTACGTCCAAGCCAATGGCGCGTACCGCACGCTCCGCCATTTCGCGGTTGTCGGGATGGATGATGTCGGTGACGTCGGTGGCCGTGCCGCCCGTCGAGAGATTGGCAGTCGAGCGCAAGTAGATGATCTGCCCCGGCGCCGGGACCGATTCAGCGGTGAGGTCGACGCGAGCCAGCATTTTTTCGGCTTGGCTGTCGAGTTCCAGCCGAGTCAGGACCTTTTCATGGCCAACGCCGCGTCGAGGATCCAGATTGACGATCTCGATGAGCTGCACGATATTTCGCGTGCCGTCACCCACGACGTGACCAGGAGTACGGCGCGTCGCCGCCACCAATTCTCCATTCACCACCAGCAGGCGATGGTCGTCACCTTCGAGGAAGCTCTCGACGATGACGGACCGCGAATGTTCGCGTGCCACGAGGTAGCCCTGTGCGACTTCCTCCTCGGTGGTCAGCCGAATGGAAATGCCGCGGCCATGGTTGCCGTTGTACGGTTTGGTGACCACAGGAAAGCCGACGCGCTGCGCGGCGCGCACGGCCTGGCGTTCGCTCTGCACGAGTTCTTGCTTGGGCACCGGCAGTCCGAGCGTCGCGAGGATCTTATTGGTCTCCTCTTTGTCGCTGGCAAGCTCCACCGCGATGTGGGACGTGCGGCTGGTAACGGTGGCTTGGATGCGCTGTTGGAATTTCCCGTGGCCGAGCTGCACCAGCGATTGATCGTTGAGACGCAGCCACGGAATGTCGCTGCGCTCGGCCGCCTTGATGAGCGATGAGGTCGACGGCCCGAGGGCGCGACGTTGGGCAAAGCGAATGAACTCGTCCCGTGCTTCGGGCCAGCTCCAGTCCTCCGGGACGGAATCGGGTGGACGAATGGCCGCGGGCAGGAGCGAACACAGGAGGCGCAGGCCGAGTTCGCCGGCGGCGATGCCTTCATCGCGCTGTGCATACTCATAGACCACGGTGTAGATGCCCGGCGCGCCGGCGGAGCGGGTCTTGCCGAAGGTGACTTCTTCGCCCGCCATGTTCTGCAGCTCGATGGCGACATGCTCGAGTACGTGGCCGAGCCACGTGCCGTCGTCTTCGCGCATACGGCGGAAAAAGCCGCCTGGTTGTCGGTAAGAGCAGCCATGTTCCGCGAGGCCGGGAAGGGCGGCTGCCAATGCGTCGACGAACCCGGCACCCAACCGGCCGGTGGGCCACTCCTCGAGGGCACCCAGGTCGAGTTCCAGCCTAATGACGGGGAAACGCGCGTACAGCGAGGGACCGACATAGACCGAACGATCGACGATGCGCATGAGTCGCGGCTCCGCCGCTCAGTGGCGGCAATCGGTTATTGTTTCGCCTGCGCTAGCGCTCCGGCAGACGCCTGGCGGGTGTTCAAGTCGAATGTCGCACCGGGGACCAGAATGTGCAAGCGCAAACCCAAGGTGCACACGGGCTGGCCTTCGCTGAGTTCGCCGATGGAGGAGAAACTGACCTCCGAGGCGTCGACGATGGTGACTCCGCCGCTGCCCACCACCTCGAGGGTGCCCTTGGGGGAAATAAAGGTGGCGGTGTCTTCGTCGAGCCCAATGCCAATCGCGAAGGGATTGTAGGAAAGAGCCGTGATGAGTCGGCCCAGCCGGTCCCGCTGGCGAAAATGCTGGTCGATAATGAAGCGGTTGGTGAGCCCCAGGCCGGGCGCCAACCTGACGCTCCCGGAAATGACCGAGGATCCCTCGTCACCGAAGGCGATCATATGTTCGCTTAGGATGCTGGCGCCTGCGCTGGTGCCACCGACGGTCACGCCATGGGCATTGCGCACGCGAATGAGCTTGGCGACAGGCGTGCCGCCCAGCAGGGTCGTGAGGCGCAGTTGATTGCCGCCCGTGAAGAATATTCCCGTGGCTTCCTCGATGCGCTGCAGGCGCCCGGCTTCCTGGCAATCCCGGCGGGTGTCGAAGTCCATGACGGTGACGCGCTTCGCGCCCAAATCGTTGAAAATCTTCTCGTAACGGGGTCCGGTCTCGGTCATGCGGCTGGCGGTCGGAATAACCACGATGTCGGCGTCTTCGCCGCCCGAGACCTGGAGGAAACGCTCCAAAATGTGACGGTCGTTTTCTTTGTTTTCGGCACCGCCGATGGGCACGATCCAGCCGCGCTCCTCACCGGGGGGTATTTTACTGGGCATTACAGGTAGTGCCTCCTAAAGGCATCAAATAAGGGTGAATGATGACGGTTTGCGGGCGGCCTGTCTCGTCGAATAGCCGGGGGTCGGCGCCTGTTGGGAGGGGGCGGGATGGCATATCACGGCGGTTTGGTCTCCCCACGGTGGACTGAACCGGGCCGCTAGCGTAAAAACTGTAACATTATCAGTCTACTAGGCCGTCGAACCTGGAGATCGAGATGAAGACTACTTGCACTTTCAGCCTGCGCCTTCCTCGCTCTATCAAGGCGCACGTGCCGACCTGAAAAAGTTTGACGTCATCATGAAGCGCAGGCGCGGACTAACGCCTCGCGACGGAGACGAGGCCTAGGTTTGCTACAGCGCCTTCAAGTAATTCAACGAATTGGCGACCGACTCGAGCGGCGGGTGCTCCATCTTGCCTTCATGCTCAACGAAGTAATGTTTGATATTGCCCTGGGCTGCGACTTGGAAGAGCTTCTTCCAGTCGATGACGCCGTCCCCTAGTTCGGCGTTCGTACCCTGCTCGGCTCCGTCCGGCGAAGTGGAAATCTCGAAGCCCGCCTTCATGTCCTTGAGGTGCAGCAGTTGAATGCGCTTCGGATATTTGCGCAGGTAGGCTATGGGGTCGGCGCCCGCATGAACCATGTGCCCACAGTCCATTTCGAACACCACCAGCTCGGGGTGCGTGGAATCGATGAGGATTTCATAGGCAGAGCGTTTGCCGAAAGTCTTCAGGTCGATGGTGTGGTTGTGGTATCCAAGCTGTAGTCCCTCTTGCTTGAGCTCGGCTCCCCGAAGGTTGAATTGTTCCGCGTTCCACTTGTAATCGTCGGCGGATATTTTGTCGTACAACGCGTTCAATTGAGCGGGAGGCATGCTGAATATCTCTTTGTCAGCCAGCGTGCGCAAGGTCGGGAACACCACGATGAGGTAGTGCATGCCCAATTGAAGCGCGCCGTCGATGGTTTTTCGGTCCTTCAACGCTTTGAGCTGGAAATGACCACCGACGATGGTCAGGCCCGCATCCTCGCACTGCTGCTTGAATTCGACGGGCGAGACGGGCAATTTATAGAGTTCCACCTCGCGGTAGCCCATGGCGCCGATTTTCTGCAATGTGCCGGCCTGATCGGCTTCCAGTGCGTCTTTAACGCTCCACAGCTGCAGCCCTGGTTTGAGGCCCAACGGATAGGCGCGAGCGGGCCGAGCAACCACCGATCCTAGGGTGGTGATTGCCGCTACGGCACCGATGTGGCGGACAAAGTCTCTTCTTGATTGGCGCATACGGATCCCCCTGTCCTTTGGATATTAGACCATCGTGACGCCCTGCAGAAATTTGGTGCGGACGTGCGGAATTAATCTTATGATGTAATGCATTACAATACACCGATTCATCGGAACTTCTATGCCCGTTCAAGCACGCCTATGCGTCATGATGTTTCTCCAGTTTTTTATCTGGGGCGGGTGGTTCGTGACCATGGGCAGCTTTCTCGCTTCGAATTTGGCGGCAAGCGGCAGCCAAATCGGTGCTGCCTATAGCACTCAGTCCTGGGGGGCGATCTTCGCTCCGTTCATTTTTGGATTGCTGGCAGACCGGTATTTTCAGGCCCAGAAACTGCTCTGCATTTTACATCTTGCGGGCGCAGTCCTCATGTTCGAACTTGCTCGTGCACCTGCGTTTGCGACGTTCTATCCGTTTTTGCTGCTCTACATGATCCTGTACATGCCCACTCTCGCGCTTGCCAACGCGGTGGCTTTCCGGCAGTTGAGCGATCCGTCGCGCCAATTTGCCCGCATTCGAGTCTGGGGTACTGTTGGTTGGATCGCCGCCGGCCTCGCCATCAGCTTCGTGTTTTCCTGGGACTCGCCGCAAGCGATGAGCGGAGGATCGCTCAAGAATACGTTTCTTATGTGCGGTGCAGCTTCTTTTCTGTTGGGCATTTACAGTTTGACATTGCCCAGCACGCCGCCCGGAGTGGATCGCACCGCCAAGGTTCACTTGGGCGATTTTCTGGGCCTTCAGGCGCTGAAGTTGCTGAAGGAGAAAAATTTCCTGGTTTTCTTTTTGGCATCGGTCTCGATCTGCGTGCCACTGGCATTTTATTATCAGCATGCCAATCAATTCCTGACTGAAATCAACGTCGCGAATCCCACCGGAAAGCAGACCTTGGGACAAATGTCCGAGGTGTTGTTCATGTTGATGATTCCGGTGTTCCTGCAGCGATTTGGCATGAAGACCACGTTGTTGGTCGGCATGCTGTCCTGGGTGGCTCGCTACCTGATGTTCGCATTCGGCAACGCTGGGGGAGGGGCATGGTTGTTGATCGTGGGAATCGCACTGCATGGCGTTTGTTACGATTTCTTTTTCGTGTCGGGCCAGATATTCATCGACAGCAAAGCGGGCAAGGATGTCAAAAGCGCCGCTCAGGGCTTGATTACTCTCGCCACCTATGGCGTCGGTATGTTGGTGGGCTTCTGGTTGGCCGGTCGTGTGACTGATATTTACTCCATCAACAACGTACATGATTGGCGCAGTATCTGGCTGGTCCCGGCCGCTATTGCCGCTCTGGTATTCACCGTCTTCGCGCTGTCCTTCAAAAATGAAAGCGTTCGGTACGAACTCCAATGAGCAGCAAGAGGATACGCTGGGGGTTGGTGGGGGGAGGGCCGGACTCCCTGATCGGAATCGTGCACCGTGTGGCGGCTTTGATGGGCGAGGACTGCCAGCTCGTCGGCGGGGTTTTTAGCGCGCATCGTGAAACGAGCGAAAGATTTGCAGTTGCGCTCGATTTGGAGCCGGAGCGTGCGTATGCCGATCTCGACGCGCTGATCGACGGAGAATTACGGCATCCGGCGGAAGATAGAATGTCCCTGGTCACCATCGCGACGCCTAATTATTTGCACTTTGCCACAGCGTTGAAATTGGTGCGGGCAGGTTTTCACGTCGTGTGCGAGAAGCCAGTCACGACCACGGCGGCGGAGGCCGGCGAGTTGGCGTCCGCGGTGGGGCAATTCGGCACGGTGTTCGCCGTGGCACATACCTATACCGGATATCCCATGGTGCGTCAGCTGAGAAGCATGATTGCACAGGGCGCCATCGGCACGGTACAAAAGGTGCACGCTCAATATTACCAGGGCTGGCTCAATCCAGTGATCCACGAGCCGAGCCAATGGTCCTCGGTGTGGCGCCTCGATCCGCGAATGGGTGGTCAGAGCTGCTGTATGGGTGATATCGGCATCCATGCGTTCAACATGATCGAGTATACGACCGGCCTCAAGGTGACGCAGGTCCTCGCAGACATCGACACTCTGAACGCTGCCAATTCGATGGATGTCGACGGTTCCGCATTCCTCCGATTCGACAACGGCAGCAAGGGGATTTTGCTCGCCAGCCAGATCGCAACCGGTGAGGAGAACAATTTCCGATTGGCGGTTTATGGGCGCGCCGGCGCGCTCAAATGGACGCAAGAGCAGCCGGGGCGATTGGAATACCTTCGCGAAGGAGAACCGGTCGCGACATTCACTGCGGGTAGTTCATACAATGCGCCCGAGGCGCGCGCCGCCGCCAAGTTGCCGCCTGGCCATCCGGAAGGCTTCATCGATGCCATGGGCAATATTTATCGCGGCGTGGTGCGGCGAATTCGCAGCGGCGACCCGCAGGCGGGGGAATTCCCCGGAATCGAACAGGGCGTTCGGGGGATGTGCTTCGTGGAGGCCGTGCTGCGGTCGGCGGCGGACAATCGCTGGATCGATATTTGACGCGGATAGTCGCGGTCAGCTTCTGTAAGGCTCGCGCCCGTATCCCTGCACAGGAATATCCAGGGAGGCCAAGACGTCATGCTGCAGCGAGTACATCGCCGCCGCGGCTTGGTCGATAGCCGCGATAAAGGCCAGTGATCCCGCCAGGATCGGTGCCAACTGAGCGCGATCTTGAAGGCGCGCCCTCGGGTATTCGTGCTCCAGAACCAGCACGGTGTTCGCCGAGTCAATCCCAAGGACCTCTCTTGCCGCCAATTGATGGTCGAGCCAATCGACGCTGCGATTTTGTAGATAGGCGAGAGGATCATGACGCGCGGTACCGGGAAGCTCGTGTTCGCTGAACACCGTTTGCTTCTTCCATGCGTTAACGTGATCCGCCGGGTCTTCTGACGGCACCCCGCCGCGCCAGTCGCCACGGAGCATGGTTTGACCTCCATAACCCCACGCTGAAATGCCGCGTGAGTCGATGACCTGGCCCTTCACATGGAACCCGTCGATGAGAAACGCATATCCCTCGTCCTTGAGATAGCGAAAGATGGACCGCGAGTCCTGGCCCATGAGGATCGCGTGCGAGGGGTCGTAGTGGATGCGGAATTGATCTCCAACCCCATGTCGCTCACAGATGCGATGCAGTGCAATCCACGGGCCGGGAGCATACGCGAGGTTGTTGTGCCACTGGTCCCCGATTGTCCAGCCGGGCATGGGGCAGTGCTCGACACGATACGTCAAGCCGCGCGCCTTGGCCTCGCGCAGGAGGGGGATGAATTCTTCCTCGAACATGACGAGATTGGCATCCATGGAAAGGTCCGGATTACGGCCGACGAAACCGCACACGGCTTTGGTTCCCAGCAGTACCGCGGCGTCGAATACCTTTCGCATGAACGCATGCTTCTTTCCACGGTTTCCGGCATCGGCGACCAACATGTTGTCGAAATAGCCGAGGTCCGACAGTCCGACCCCGGTGGCGGACATTGCAGCGTGCACGCGGGCGGTCCGTGCCCTAGTGAAGGGCAAGCGCAAGTCCAAGGTATTGGCCACGGGATCCAGCATGGCCTGCGCAGGTATGTCGGATTCAGTCGGGTGCAGAGCCGCGGACAGTTGAATGAAGGGCGACCCAATGGTCTTCGCGAAATCGAGCCAGTCTTCGACAGCGCGATCCGGGTCGGCATCGCGAACGGTACGCGGTGTCAGCTCCTGAAACGCGGCAGTCAAGATGCTCAATTGCATGGGTTCGGGGTGGAAGGGTTTGGCGGACATTGCTGAATGGCTCAGGTGCTTGAATGCGTTGAATCAACCGGGGCGGGATTTTTTGGAACAGCGCGCCGTTGAGCCGCGCACGACCAACTGGGTGGGGAGAATTCTCTTGCGGGCGGGTACATCCACGCCGCTCAGCATTTCAATCAACATGTTCATCGCCTCGCGTCCGAGTTCATCCTTCGGCTGGGCGACGGTGGTCAGTGGCGGGTCAGTGTAACGAGAAAACCGGATGTCGTCGAAGCCCACGACGGAAATGTCCTGAGGCACCTTGAGGCCCTTCAACTTGATGGAACGCATGGCGCCGATGGCCATCTCGTCGTTCGAACAAAATACAGCCGTGAACGGCTGCTTCGCCAGCAGGCTATCGACTGCCCTGATGCCGGCCTCGACCGAGAAATCGCCAACGGCCGTAAGTCTGCGGTCGCGTTTTATTCCCGCCCGCTGGAGGGCCCGTTCGTAACCGCGATCTCGATCCACGCTGATCGGACTGTCCATAGGTCCCGTAACGAACGCAATATCGCGGTGGCCGAGAGTGAGCAGGTAGGTGACCGCTTCATCGGCCGCCGCTTCATTGTCCACATAGACGCTCGTGACTGATTTGTCCTTCACATATTCGCAGGCGTTGACGATAGGCAGCGGCCCCGGCATGGAAAGCGGCGGAATGTGCGGCATCAGGGTGATCAGGCCGTCCGCTTGTTTGGTTTCCAGCAGTTCGGCGTAAACCTTCTCGCGAGCTCTGGAGTTCTGGGTATCCCCCAAAAGCACGGAATAACCGTTCTGATGAGCCACCTGCTCGATTCCACGGATGACCTCGGCGAAAAAAGGATTCGAAATATCCGGCACCAGGGCCACGATGACGTGCGTGCGCGCCGTGCGCAGCATGCGTGCCTGCGCATTCGGCCGATATCCGAGCCGCTCGACGGCTGCCTGCACCCTGGCACGAGTACTGGGCGCCACCACCCCGGGCATTTGAAGCGCACGCGATACCGTGGCGACCGACACCTTGGCGGCTAAAGCCACCTCGCGAATGTTGTAGCTGATGCGACCCGCGGGCGGCGCGGTGCGCTTTGAGTGGCGGGTTTTGGGCATGGGTCAATCAAGTCCATTCGATGTGGAGCCGATTCTATCAGTTCGACGGGAATTGCCCCACATCCCGCGCTATATGGTTTTCAAATACATTAGCGAATTGGCGGCCGATTCCAAGGGCGGATGTGCCATCGCACCTTCGTGCTCGACGAAGTAGTGCTTTATGTTTCCCTGCGCCGCGACGCGAAAAAGGGCTTTCCAATCGATGACACCGGCCCCGAGTTGCGCGTTGGTGTCCTTCTCCTCGGTGTCGATGGACGATGAGATGCCATAGCCCGCCTCGAGGTCCTTGAGGTGCAGCAATTGAATTCGCTCAGGGTATTCGCGCAGGTAAGCGATGGGATCGGCCCCGGCATGAATCATGTGACCACAATCCATTTCGAAGACCACCAAAGCCGGGTCCGTCGAATCGATGAGAATTTGGTAGGCCGAGCGCTCACCGAATGATTTCAAGTCGACTGCATGGTTGTGATAACCCAGTTGCAATCCGTCTCGTTTCAATTCGGAACCGTGCCGATTGAATTGTTCCGCGTTCCATTTGTAGTCGTCGACCGTGATTTTCTCGTACAGCGGATTCAGTTCACCGACAGACATGGTGGAGATGTCCTTGTGGGCGAGTGAGCGCAGGGTCGGGAAAACCACGATGATGTAGTGCATCCCCAATTGAAGCGCCGCATCGATGGTTCCCCGGTCGTTCAAAGACTGAAGGTAGAAATGACCGCCGATGATACGAAGACCTGCATCGTTGCATAGCTTCTTGAATTCGAGCGGCGATGCCGGAAGTTCGTAAAGCTCGACTTCGCGATACCCCATCGCGCCGATCCTACGCAATGTGCCGGCCGGGTCGGATGCGAGCGCATCCTTGACACTCCACAGCTGAAGACCCGGTTTGAGGCCCAGCGGATAAGCATGGGCGCGAGGCGCGACCAGTATACCGGCGGCAACGAGTGCCGCCGCGGCGCCCGCGCGGTGTACGAAATCTCTTCTAGTAAAGCGTGAATGCATAGAGCATGTCGCCGGCCGCAACCATCACGTACTGGTGATTATCCAGCATGTAGCTTTCGGGAGCATTCGACACTTCTTGCAGCCGCGAATGCCACAACGGGGTACCGCGCTCGGCATCGAAAGCCACGAGATTCTTGCCCTGATCGGCGGCAAATAACAGTCCTCCGGCGGTCGTCAGCAGACCCGATCCAAAGGTGCTCAGGAACCCCTGTCCGGTTTCGAAGTGATGTTCCCAGGCCAATTTCCCCGTCTGGTAGTCGATGGCTTGGATGGCGCTTCCCAGGGACTCCTGGCCGCCTCGCGTGGTGCCTCCCAAGCCCATGGACCCGCCCGGGTCCGTCTCGGTGTAATACAGCAGACCGTAAATTTCGAACTCTCGCAAATAGAAGAGTCCCGTCTGCGGACTAAAGGCGGGAGGAGGCCAGTTGGTCCAGCCATCGATGGATAGAACATTTCCGCCGACCGTCACGTCCCGGCTCAGATCGCGTATGGGCTGACCCTTGTCATTGATGTTCTTGACCCACTTGCCCCACGGCGTGAATCGGGAGGTCAATAAATGCTCGCCGGTCACCCGGTCCACCACGAAGAAATGACCGTTGCGTGCTGCCTGCAACACGAGCTTTCGCGGTTTGCCGTTGAACAGGCCATCGACGAGGATCGGCGTCTGGGCCGAGTCCCAATCATGGGTATCGTGCGGCGAGGTTTGGTAATACCAAGCCATTTTCCCGGTGTCGACGTTCACGGCCACTAGAGAGCAGGTAAAGAGATTATCCCCTTTGCGCGAGTTCGGCGCATAAGCCGGTGTGGGATTCCCCGTGCCAAATATGTATAGGTGGGTGGCCGGATCGTACGAGCCTGCGGTCCATACATTGCCTCCGCCGTGACGGGAGGCCTCCAAGCTGGGCCAGGACTCGATGCCGGGATCCCCTTCTTTCATAGGCGTGCTGAAAAACTGCCACTGCAATTCGCCGGTGGCGGGATCAAGCGATTTCAGCGAACCTGGTTCATCCGCATCATTGCCGGTTCCCACGAGCACGTGGTTGCCGATGACGATGGGCGCCACTTCCGAGAAATATTGCTCCGGGAAGCTCGCGATTTCGTGGTGCCAGCGCTCCTTGCCGGTGCGGGCGTCCAAGGACACCAGGTAATCATCGGCCGTCTCCATGAACAGCCAATCTCCGTACATGCCCATTCCCTTATTCGAGGTATGCGTGCCGCCCTTGGTCTTCCAGAAGTAATGCCACAGCACCGTGCCGGTGCGGGCATCAATGGCCCACGCGTTGTCGGGCGCCGAGGCATACAGGACGCCATTCACCTCAAGAATCGCTCCACGCAGGCTCAATGGAGCTGCGGATGAGTAAAGACCGCCGGTAACCGCCGCCTCAGCCGCCTCGCCTCCGATGATTTGCGGTGGACTCGGCGGGGCGAACATGCCGCCGCCGGCGTCCAACCCTTGCGAAAGCCGAGTCGCCCACGCCAGGGTCAGGTTCTTGACGTTGTCACGAGTCACCTCCGCGAGGGGGCTGTAGCGTTGACCCGAATAATCGCCGGAATAGGAGGGCCAGGAGCCCGCGGCCGGGGCAGCCGGTTGCGCGTTGTCGGCGGCTGCCAGGACGGGTATGGCGCACAGACACGCCCATATCGAGTTCTTGATGCGCTTCATTTGAGAGTGGCCAGATATGCAGTCAGGTTGTGCAGGTCGCGGTCTTCCCAATTGCGCACAATGTCGACGTGTGCCTGCAGCGGGTTGTCGACCTGCACCCGCGGAACATTCCCGTCGCGTCTGATAGTCAGACGATTGCCACCTTCATCGACCAACACAACGGCGAAGTCGTCCATCTCGACGAGTCGACCTTTGACCACGGTGCCCGAGGGCATATCGATTTTTACAGTCGTCGGCGGCGCGGTAGCGGATGGCTCGCCGAAAATCCCGGTGCCACCGGCGGTAAAAATCTTGTCCTGCAAATGTTGCGGGTCGTACTTGGAACCGATCCCCGCAAGATCTTTTTTCACGGAATGACATGCCGTGCAGTGACCTTTGCCATTGAAATAGGTCTTGCCGGCCGCAGCGTTGCCGACCAGTACGCTCTTGGGGTCAAAGTCGGGCGAGGCATCCGCGCGTGCATCGATGCTGTGCAAAAAGGCCGCGATGTCGGATACGATGCCCATCGGCAGATTGAATTTGGGCATGCCTTTGTCGATTCGGCCGTTCAGTACGACCGCTGCCAGCAACTCGCCATTCTGATCGTGCATCACGATGGGCGAACGCAGCAGGTTGGGGCCGCCACCCTCGCCACCTCGGGCGCCGGAGCCATGGCAGAAAGCGCATGCCGTACTGAAGGTCTGCCGGCCGCGCGCGACGGCCGTGGGATCGACCTTGGGTCGCGGGAAGTCCGGCGCGTCGGCGGGCGGCGGTTTGGCGTCAACCGCCGGCTCACCGGTTGCTTGAGATTGCGCAGCACTCCAACAGAGTACGGCGGCGGCGAGTGCCGTGATCCTTAAATTGCTCAAATCCCACCGTCCTTTCATAGATCCGCAAAATCGGCGTAGACGCGCCGTCGGCGCCCATCAAGTCTAACCGGTGATGATCTTGCGCAGCGACTGGTACGATCGGCCGGCGCTAACCAGAGGGTCGGGTGAGTAGTCGCGCTCTACGAAGAAATAGCGCATGCCGGCCTTGCGCGCGAGCGGGATCCAGGCTCGGTAGTCGAATTGCCCGTGGCCGACGTCCTCGAAATATTCGTCTTTTATTTCGGGAAAGTCCTTGAAGCCTTGGGCCGGGATTACCACACCCTTGGCAATGTCCTTGATGTGCCCGAGGTGGACGCGTCCCGTGTACCGCTGAAGGAATTGCGGCACGTCGACGTTGACCATGGCCGCCCAGAAGAAATCCAGTTCGACAAAGACGCGATTGGGATCGGTATTGTCGAGGATGTGTTCGGCGGCACGCTTGCCATCGACCATTCCCCAATCCTTGAGGTGAGGATGCCAGGCGAACTTCAAGCCGTGCTGATGACACAAGTCGCCGGCGCGACGAAATGCGGCGCACACTTGCTGAATCCCGGACATCGACTCCAGGAGCTTTTCGTCCATCGAGGCTAATACCAAGTATTGATTGCCCATCACCGTGGACTCTTCGAACATGTCGGCGAGAGCGGTATCGAGCCGATCCAATGCCAGTGTGGCGTCTATCTGGGCCCATGCTTCGTCGACGGGCATCGCGCCGCTTGCCATTTTGAACATCAAGGCCTGTGCCGCCTTGGGAATAATGTGTTGCGATGGGACGCTCAATCCCGCCGCATCGAGCGCCGCCCGAAATGACGCCGGATCTTGGTTCAGCAGCCCGGCGGTCTCGACCTGGCGATAACCGATCTTCTGCAGCGCCATGAGGGTTCCCTTGAAGTCCTTTGCCAGGGGCTCCCGAAGGGTATAAAGCTGAATGCCGAGAGGCGGCGCGGCCGGCGCCGCGAGGCCCACCCGCGCTCCACAGGTTAGGGCAAGTGCTGCGGCTCCCTGGAGAACGGTGCGTCGATTTACAGTGTTGTGCATGGCGTTTTACCAGAACGTCTCAAGACGCAGTCCATAAGTGCGGGGTGGAAACCACTGATAAGTATAGGCGTAGGCATAGGTGTCTTCTTGCGCTGTCGAGAACACAGCGGAGTTCTCCAAATTCTTCACGTAGGCGGTGACCTTCCAGCGAGCGCCGCTGGGTCCGGCGGCAGGCGCATAGCTTAGGAAGGCGTCCGACATCGTATAACCCTTTTGCGCCGTATCGGCATAGTCATAAAACGAGAAATTTTCCGAAGACTGTATTTTCGTTTGAATCCGGCCGGTCAAGGTGCCGTTGAACGCGGCCCAAGCATGCTCGAACCCGAGTTGTGCGCTCCAGGTCGGCGCCTGCGGCGGCGTATTTCCCGCCAACTGCACGTTGCCGGTCGCGGTCGGATCGCTCGGATCCGCGACGGATAGGAAGTCGGTGTAACGCGCGTGCAGATAATTCACGGTCGCGTCCACGGTTCCGACAGAGGGGATTTTGTAGATGAGGTCCGTCTCAGCGCCCCAAATCTTGCTCTTGCCCGCATTCTCGGTGAGTTGCTCCGCCAGTCCATTCGACAAGAACGCGTAGGTCGCGACTTGCTGCCCTTTGTCGTTCTCGTCGAAAGCAGCGAAATTCAACTGCAGGGTGTCATCGAGGAAACGATTCTTCGAGCCGATTTCGAACGAGGTTACGGTCTCAGGATCGTAAGGGGCGCCACCGAAGTTGAATCCGCCGGCCTTGTAGCCCGTATCGACCTTGGCGTAAAGCAGGTTCTGGGCGGTCAAATTGTAGTCGAGCGCCACATGATAGGTCGTCTTATCCGATGAGCTACTCCCGGATTGATACGCGTAGCCGGATGACGGGCCGGCGGTAAGGTCGCCGTAGTAGCCCGTTTCACCCTTAAAATCGCTGGTGTAGCGCACGCCGGCCGTCAATTTAAGATCGCTGGCGAGCTGATAGGATGCCTGAGCGTACCCGGCGGCCGAGCGGCTCCGCGTCTGGTAGACGAATCCGAAATACTGGTCGTACGTGCCCTCGGCGGTCGGCGCTCCGTTGAAGCTCACCAGATGCGAACTCTCGCGGAAGTAGAAGCTGCCGACTTGCCACTGAAACGGGCCATCGCCCTTCGATGCCGCCCGCAATTCGCCGTTGAAAGTGTCGGGATATTCGTTCTGAACGAAGCTATTCACCGGCGGCGTATTGTCCGTGCTGGATTCATCGGAGGCGTGGTGCCATTCCATGTGGTCGTAGCCTCCCAGTGCGGTCAACAGTACGCTGCCGAGGTCATACGTGAAATTGAAGCGCGTCAATCGATCATCCATGGACA
>Ga0302310_10001417_pt1 | contig 20393 bp, 20 predicted proteins | sample III_Palsa_N1_2_FD_200451 | JGI IMG/M metagenome (GOLD analysis project Ga0302310, IMG submission 200451) | Peat permafrost microbial communities from Stordalen Mire near Abisko, Sweden - III_Palsa_N1_2 | ecosystem: Environmental > Terrestrial > Soil > Palsa > Peat permafrost | place: Sweden...
GCCACCGAAACGTTCTGCACCGACTTTCGTCAGCGCCGCTGTCAGCGTCGTCTTGCCGTGATCCACGTGACCAATCGTGCCGACGTTGACGTGCGGCTTGGTGCGTTCGAATTTACCCTTTGCCATGCGCGCTAAACCCCGATGGAGTCAATCATATTGAAGGAAAAAAACCGTCCGTATCCAGCCTGAGCCTTTACGGGCGTAGTGAAATGGTGCTCATAACAGGAATCGAACCTGTGACCTCTTCCTTACCAAGGAAGTGCTCTACCGACTGAGCTACATGAGCGTGTTACGCAACGCGAGAGCCAATGGAGCGGAAGGCGGGAATCGAACCCGCGTAATCAGTTTGGAAAACTGATGTTCTACCATTGAACTACTCCCGCCCTGCGCGGAACTCGCTCGATGAAACGAGACCGGTCGCCTGATCCAGCGTGGACCATGCAACCCACCTCATCCATCAGGGCCGCGCCGCTTTCGCGTCGCGATCAGGATTGCATCCATGCAACCCTGCAAATCTTTGGTACCCGTCATTGCGATCAAAGATCGCCGTGCCGTAACTTTTAACTTTTCGCCGCTCTCAACTTCCGAGTGGCATCCAAGCTGGTGGAGGGAGGTGGATTCGAACCACCGAAGGCGTAAGCCAGCAGATTTACAGTCTGCCCCCGTTGGCCGCTTGGGTATCCCTCCAACAAAGAACGCGTATTGTGTGGATCGGGCCTTGAGCTGTCAACACCTTGCGTGCCTGAATGCGCATGATTCGCACAGTTTTCGCGGCTCAACCGATGCAGAAGTCAGCTTGCTGACGCACCATGAATGTCGATCAGCTGCTCCATGCCTTTGGACAATTCCAGCAACTGTTTTGCCTGCAGCTGCAGGCGACGCTCATTGTCGTCGCGCGGCTCCCAGCGCGGCACCGCGGTCGGCTTGCCGTCCTGGCTATCCAGCGCCACGAACACCATCACGCAACTCGTCGCCAGACGCTGCTCGTCCTTGCGCAGATCACGCGCCAGCACATCCACTGCCATATGCATGCTTGACGTGCCGGTGTGAATCAGTCGCGCCCGCACGGTGACCAGGTCGCCAATCAGGATAGGCGCGACAAACTGGATCCCGCTGACCGATGCCGTAACGCAATACGCGCCACTCCAGCCGACGGCGCAGGCATAACCGGCCTGATCGATCCACTTCATCGCCATGCCGCCATGCACCTTGCCGCCGAAATTGACGTCGGTGGGCTGGGCGAGAAAACGGAATGTCACTTCGTGCTGCTGGCCTGACATGGAAACTCCGGCAGATGATCGAAAAAAACCGACCCGACGCGGGTGATGCGCGTCAGATGTTGGACAACTCAGACGTTGAACAGGAAGTTCAGCACATCGCCATCTTTGACGACATAGTCCTTGCCCTCAGCGCGCATCTTGCCCGCCTCCTTGGCACCCTGCTCACCGCGATAACGGATGAAATCATCGAAACCGATCGTCTGCGCGCGGATAAAACCACGTTCGAAATCGGTGTGGATCACGCCTGCCGCCTGGGGTGCTGTATCGCCAATATGAATGGTCCAGGCGCGCACTTCCTTCACACCCGCGGTGAAGTAAGTCTGTAGCCCGAGCAGGCCGAATGCGGCGCGCGCCAGCCGATTGAGGCCAGGTTCCTGCAAACCCATCTCAGCGAGAAATTCCGCCTTGTCGGCGTCGTCCAGCTCAGCCATGTCGGACTCGATCGCGGCACACACCGCAACCACCGGCGCACCCTCGATGGCCGCGTGCTCGCGCACCTTGTCGAGCAGCGGATTGTTCTCGAAACCGTCCTCGGCCACATTGGCCACGTACATCGCCGGCTTGATGGTCAGCAGCGACAACGGCTTGAGTGCCAGCCGCTCTTCGTCGGACAGCGGCGCCGAGCGTGCCGGATTGCCCTGATCGAGATGCGGCACCACTTTTTCCAGCGCGGCGACCATCAGCTTGGCGTCTTTGTCGCCAGCGCGTGCTTTCTTCATCTCACGCTGCAGCGCCTTGTCGGCCGTGGCGAGATCCGCCAGCGCCAGCTCGGTGCCGATGACGATGATGTCGTCGAGCGGATCGATACGACCGGCGACGTGGATAATGTTGTCATCGTTGAAACAGCGCACCACGTTGACGATGGCATCGGTCTCGCGAATATTGGCCAGAAACTGGTTGCCTAGCCCCTCACCCTTCGACGCACCCGCCACCAGTCCGGCAATGTCGACGAACTCGACCACGGCCGACACCACTTTTTGCGGCTTGACGATTTCGGATAACTGCGCCAGCCGTGCGTCGGGCACTTCCACGATGCCCACATTGGGCTCGATGGTGCAGAACGGGTAGTTCGCCGCCTCGATACCTGCCTTGGTCAGCGCATTGAACAGGGTGGACTTGCCGACGTTGGGCAGGCCGACGATGCCGCATTTGATACCCATGATGATTCCGTGCCGTGAAACGTGAGGCGCAAATCGATCCGCTGGCTCGGCTTGCGTGTCGCGTCTGCTGTGAGTAAAGCCTATTTTTTCAATGCGTCGTTTTCCGCACTGTGCAGCCGATGCATGGCCTTTTCAAACTCGCCACCGACTGCCATCGGCAGCACATCCAGCGCGCGGCCGATGCCGACAAGCATCGCATCTTCGTCAGCCGCCGACGCGCGGCCCAGCACCCATGGGGTCACCTGATCGCGGTGACCTGGATGACCGATACCGATGCGCAAACGATGAAATTTGCCGTGCCCAAGATGCGCCATGATGTCGCGCAAGCCGTTCTGACCGCCGTGACCGCCGTCGAACTTGAGCCGCACCACGCCGGGCGGAAGATCAAGATCGTCGTGCGCGACGAGACACTGCTCCGGCTCGATCTTGTAGTAGCGCAGCGCGGAAACCACCGCGATACCGCTTTTATTCATGAACGTCGCCGGCTTCAACAACCACACCGACTCGCTGCCGATGGTCACCTTGCACGATTCGCCGTGCAGCTTGCCATCGAAACTGAAACGCTGCCCTTGCGCACTGGCCAAGGCATCAACAAACCAGAACCCGGCGTTGTGCCGGGTTCGGAGATATTCGGCACCGGGGTTGCCCAGTCCGACAATGAGTCGCAGACCCGCCATGATGGAAGGCAAGCAGTGCAGCCCGCACTGTTTCCAGTGCGGGCTGCAGCGGCTTACTTCTTGTCGTCCTTCTTGGCGTCGGCGGCAGGCTTGGCGGCGGCCGGCTTGGCAGCAGCATCCTCACCCTCGACGGCTTCCGGCGCTTCGTCCACTTCCTCCTGCACGAACATCACGGTGACCACGGCAATGTCGTGATCTTCGCCCAGCGCCAGTGCCGGAATTTCGACATCGGCCGACAGGGTCAACTGCGACAGATGGATGATGTCGCCTTCCTTCAGCTTGCCCAGATCGAGCTCGATGAACTCCGGCAAATCCTTCGGCAGGCAGGAGACTTCCACTTCCGTGAGGTTGTGCGAAATCACCACGCCGGAGGTCTTGGCGGCCGGCGAGGTTTCCTGGTTAAGGAAGTGCAGCGGCACGTTGACGCGAACGACTTCGTTTTCGTTGATACGCAGGAAATCCATATGCATCATCAGCTGCTTGAACGGGTGCTTCTGCCAGTCACGCACCAGCACCTTCTGCACCTTGCCGTCGACGTTGAGGTCGAGCACCGAGGAGAAGAACCACTCGTGCTTGGCAGCGAGCAGGATGGTGTTGTGTTCGATCTGGATGCTCTCCGGATCCTTGCCCGCGCCGTAAACGACGGCAGGCACGAAGCTCGCATGACGCAGGCGGCGGCTCGCACCTTTCCCCTCGTCTTTGCGGCTCTGCGCCTTGATTTCGTGTGTCTTAGCCATGTTGGTATTGCCTTAGTTGGATAATGACCGCCTCGCGACGGCCGAGTGACTTTCCCGCGACCAGAAAAGTCGATGGTGCGATGACGGATGCCACCGCGTTTGAAGCTAGATAGTGTGAATCAACCCGTGTGAATCAATCCACGTACAGCGAACTCACCGACTCGCCAAAGGCGATGCGGCGAATGGTTTCAGCCAGCAGCTCGGCGACCGAGAGCTGACGGATCTTGGCGCAGGCCTGCACTTGCGGGCTCAGCGGCAAGGTATTGGTGACTACCAGCTGATCTAGCTGGGAGCCTTCGATATTGCTGACCGCCGCGCCCGACAGCACCGGATGCACGCAGTACGCGACCACCTTGCGGGCGCCGCGCTCTTTCAGCGCTGCAGCAGCCGCACACAAGGTTCCAGCCGTGTCGACGATGTCGTCGATCAGCACGCAGGTCTTGCCGCTCACGTCACCGATGATGTTCATCACCGTCGCCACATTGGCTTTCGGCCGGCGCTTGTCGATGATCGCCAGATCCGCATCATCCAGCCGTTTGGCCAGCGCACGGGCGCGCACCACGCCGCCAACGTCCGGACTGACCACGATCACATCGTCCATGCTGTGGTGGCGCCAGATATCGGCGAGCAGCACTGGCGAGGCGTACACGTTGTCGACCGGAATATCGAAAAAACCCTGGATCTGGTCGGCATGCAGATCCACTGTCAGCACCCGATCGACGCCCGCGGCGCCAATCATGCGGGCAGCCAGCTTGGCGGTGATCGGCACGCGCGCCGAGCGCGGGCGGCGATCCTGCCGCGCATAGCCGAAATACGGCATCACCGCGGTTACGCTCATGGCCGAGGCGCGCTTCAGCGCATCGACCAATGCCAGCAGTTCAAACAGGTTTTCCGCGCTCGGCGCCCCGGTGGGCTGGATTACGAACACTTCCTGCCGGCGAACGTTTTCTTCGATTTCGATCTGCACTTCGCCGTCGCTGAACGTGCTGACCAGCGCTTTCCCGAGCGGCACGCCCAGGCGATGCGCGACGTCCTCGGAAAGGGCGCGGTGGGCATTGCCGGTAAAAAGCATCATCGGGGTGGACGTGTCCACGGTATTACCTCGGAACTCAAGCCATCAGGAATGGCTGGGGCGGCAGGATTCGAACCTGCGTATGCGGGAATCAAAATCCCGTGCCTTAACCAGCTTGGCGACGCCCCAGTATTAGGTTGTTCGATTGTGCTTTTGTTCGTACTCGTTTGGCCTCGCCATGCCACCAGCGAACGCCGTATGTCGTTTCACTCCGTACGCGACTGATGACGCGCCAGAGCCTGTTGCAACGGTGAAATGTCGACACCCGAGGCCACATGGGCCGTGAAGGCTGCCGGACATTGCCCGGCGATCGATACTGCCCGCTCGAATGATTTCACTTCCAGAAACACGCAACCGCCGCTGCCGGATAGTCGCGCCTGACCAAATCCGCCCAGCCAGTCGAGCGCGGCGGCCACCCACGGGTGGCGCGCGCGTACTACCGGCGCAAAGGCATTTTCCGTCGTTTCGCCAGAAGCAAAGGATGAAATTGTCGCCCGCGGTGCATTTCGTGTCAATTCAGATGCCTGGAAAAGCGCGGCGGTCGGCACCGATTCGCGCGGGTCCAGCACCACATACGTTCGCCGAGGCAGCGGCAGCGGCGTGAGCTGCTCGCCGATACCCTCGGCCCAGGCCGAACGACCGCGCACGAATACCGGCACGTCAGCACCCAGCTGACGCCCCAGCTCGGCCAGGGTGTCCGCGTCCAAATCCAAGTGCCAAAGCCAGTTCAATGCGACCAGCACGGTGGCGGCATCCGAACTGCCGCCACCAAGGCCGCCGCCCATCGGCACGCGCTTGTTCACATCAATGTCGGCACCGGTGGCCACGCCCGCGTGCCTCCTCAACAACTGCGCCGCCCGCACCGCCAGGTCGGACGGCTCCGGCACGCCGGGCACGTCGTGCATGCGACGAATTTCGCCGTCGTCGCGTACGCGCAAGCGAATTTCATCGCCCCAGTCGAGCAGCCGAAATACCGTCTGCAGTTCGTGGTAACCGTCCGGCCGCCGGCCGGTGATGCGGAGAAACAGGTTCAACTTGGCCGGCGCGGGCCAGGCGGTCCAGTCGCCGCGAGCAGGCGTCCGCAGGGAACGACTCATGAATACCCGCAGCTGATCTGGAAAGCCGTTTTCCCGATCTCTCTGCCGCGCAAAGGCAAACGCTGGAGTGTTCTTGTCGACCGTAACAAACCCATGTTTGGCATAAAACGGGGCGTTCCATGGCACATCCGCCAGCGTCCCCAGGTCAACACGGTGATAACCGGCAGCACGTGCCCAATCACAGGCGTGCTCAAGCAGTGCCGCGCCGATGCCACGCTGGCCGTGGTCGGGCAATACGTCGATTTCGGCGATGCCAATGGCATGGCTGCCGGCCTCATCACTCACCGCCGCGTCCAGCCAGACAAAGCCTAACGACTCGCCCGCGACGCTCAGCGCCACCCAGACCAGGCCTCGGGCAATCGCCTGATGCAGCAGCTCGGCTGGAATCGGCATGTCTGCATAAGCTGGCCACGCCGCATGGCCGCGAAACATCTGCACGGCCTTGCGCTCGATCGCACACAGCACCGCGACCTGATCCGGCTGGGCGAGCTCAATGGAAAACAAGGCGGTGATCGAAGGATCGGCCATGACAAATTCCGCGCCTCAGCGAGCGAACGGCTTGCGCAAGTCGCCGGCGGCCAGCTGCTGCCGCGACATCACGGGAACTGCCATGAGTCGATGGAAAGCTTGACCTTGTAAGGTGGCTTTTCGGCATAAACCTTGGTTGGAAGCGCCGGCTGACGCGTGGTATCCCATTCGCGATAGTCGACCGCCCAACCATCCTGCTGCAGCAGCGACGGCAGCTTATTGTCACCAAAACTCAGCTCGGCCGGGCCGCTGTCCGCACGCAGACCGAGCACCCATGCTTGAAGGTCGTGCAGCGGCACTTCCCAGCCCAGCGCCTTGCGCATCAACGCCTCGGCGTCCGGGCCATGTATCGGACCCGATTTGAGACCTTCCAGCTGCGCGCCACCCGGGCCTCCGCTGAGACGAAAATCCGCGCCGCTGATCGCCGGGCCGCGCAGCACGAATTCATACTTATCGCCGTTTTGCGTCCAGCTGAAACTGCCGCTGCCACCGTCCTTGCCGTCGGAAACACCGAGCCGACCCTGCATCACCCAGTGGTCCGCGTGGGCCAATGACTGCTCGCGCGCTTGCTGAGCCGCGAGTTGGTTGGCGTCACCTTTCATCCGCACGGCCGGTGAAGGCACGCAGGCAGCAAGCAACAGCGGCAGCACGGCAACAAAAAATCGAAGGCCTTTTCTCATCGAAGTGAACGTCATGCGTGCAGCCGCTTCAGCGTGTCCTGCAGATTCTTGTTGTTCGGCTCGAGCTTGCGCACGGCGTCGAAAACGTGCCGCGCCTCCTGTTGATGCCCCTGCTTCCATAACACCTCACCCAGGTGCACGCCGACGTCGGCGTCCTTTTGCGCCTGCCACGCGCTGCTGAGAACCTGCGCGGCCTGATCGAGATGCCCCAGCCGATATTGCAGCCAGCCCCACGAGTCGGCGATCGCCGGATCGTTCGGCTTGGCCGTGCGGGCGACCTGGATCAGCTGTTCGGCCTCGGGCAGGTCGCGATCGGCATCGGCCAGGGTAAAGCCCAGCGCGTTGCTGGCATCGACATCGCCCGGCTTGATTTTCAGCAGCCGATGAAAGTCCTTGACGGCCAGATCGACGTTGCCCGCTTCGGCGTATGCCAGCCCGCGACCATAAAGCAGATCCGGATCATCCGGCACCACTTGCAGCGCGCGACTGAACGCCGTTATCGCCTGCGGGTACTTCTGCTCTTTCATGTAGAGCTCGGCATCGACCTGATAGGCCTGACGCAGCTGCGCAGGCTGATCGAGATAATCGATCTGCATCTGCTCCAGCGCCTGATGCGCTTCGTTTTCCTTGCCTTGCGATTGCAGGATCACCGCGCTGCGCAAATCTGCATCGAACGCATGCGTGTCACCATCGTCGACCTGGCTGTACCACGCCAGCGCCTCGTCATTGAGATGTTGCGCCTCGGCCAGCTGCCCGAGCAGGTAAGCGCTGTGTGCACGCACGTCGGGCGGCGCTTTCTGCAACTGCTGGTAAAGCGCTGCCAGGCTGTTGCCGTTCCCACTCTGGGCCGCCAGCGCTACGCGCAGCGCGTAAGTATCGGCATTCTGCGCACCGTGATCGAGCAGCTTGGACGCAGCAGCATAGTCGCCGGCCTGGCTGAGCATGCTGGCGTAAGCCAGCCGCAGTTGAATATTGTCGGGTGACTTGGCGATAGCCTTCTTCAGCAGCTCGCCAGCGCCGTCGTGATCGCCATCCTTGTATTTCATCTGCGCCAGCCAGGCGTAGGTTTCGGCACTCTTGAAGCGCTGCGTGGCGTCCTCGGCAATCTGCAGTGCGTATGCATGCTTGCCGAATTTGTCGCCAAGCTCGCTCATCGCCAGCCACGCTTGCGCGTCCGGCGGCAGCTTTTGCGGGGTTGCCTGCTCAACCAGCAGGTTGGCTGCCTGCGCCTGATCGCGCGCACCAAGCATTACGCGGCCGAACTGGCGCCAGGCATCCTTGTCGCCGCTGCTGATCAGAATGCTCAATTGGCGCCGGGCCTCATCGGCATCGCCGCGATCCAGTGCCAGTTCGGCGCGCGCCTCGGCCATGCCGAACGGCGTCGCGCCCAGCACCTGCCAACGATCCAGCGCGCGTTGGGCGCCGTCGTCGTCGTGCACGGCAATGGCCAGCCGGGCAGCGCGTTCGGCCACTTCGCGATCCAGGCTGAGCGCCGCCGCGTGACCATAAGCGACCGAGGCCGTCTTCAGGTCGTTGCGGCTGAGCGCCATTTCACCAGCCAGCAACTGGGCCAGCAGGTCATGCTCGGCATCGGGCGTGACGACCACCAGGTGAGCCAGTGGCTGCGCGTTTGCGGAAGCCTGCCGCGACGAACGCTGCGACAACTGGGCGCAGCCACCCAAAACCAGCACCGATGCCGCCAGTGCCGTAAAATGCCGCAGTTGCTTGAACTTGGCCAACCTGCTCCGCACATCACTCTCCAAACATTTGTCTGTCGTTGACCCGCACCAGCCATTGCTATTGCTGATACCGGCCCCCGTACGCACACTGCACCAAGCTTAGCCTACGTCGCTGACCAAGACGCGCTGATAACTACTGCCGAGATCCTGCTACCCCCATGCCGCTGATCGCCCTCGGACTCAACCATCTCACCGCGCCGGTAAGCCTGCGCGAGCAGGTGGCCTTTGATCCGGAAGCCGCCAACGAAGCATTGCTGGAGCTGACGCGTGAACCGGGAGTGGAAGAGGCGATCATTCTTTCGACCTGCAATCGCACCGAACTTTACGTCGGTGTGGCTGCAGGAGCAGAGAGCATTCCTCAGGCGTGGTTGAGTCGTCATCATCGTCTGACTCCAGGCAAGCTGGACGAGTTCCTGTATCGGCACGATGAACAGGATGCCGTACGCCACATGTTCCGCGTGGCCACCGGGCTCGACTCGATGGTGCTGGGCGAGCCGCAGATTCTCGGCCAGGTAAAGGACGCCTATCAGCAGGCGCGCGAAGCGCAATCGCTGCGCGCGCCACTGGATCGGCTGATGCAGCACACCTTTGCTGTGGCCAAGCGGGTACGCACGGATACGCGTATCGGTGCGTTCACAGTCTCGGTCGCTTTCACCGCGGTGCGCCTGGCCGAACAGGTTTTCGCAGATCTGTCCGATGCCTGTGTGCTGCTGATCGGCGCCGGCGACACCATCGAGCTGGCCGCCAAGCATCTGGCCGACAAAAAGACGCGCCGGCTGATTGTCGCCAATCGCACGCTGGAAGCCGCGCAGGAGCTGGCCGGCCGTTATGGCGGTTACGCGATCGCGCTGGCCGATCTGCCGCAGCACCTGGCCGAGATCGATGTCGTGATCTCCTCCACCGCCGCGCGACAGCCGATCCTCACCCGCGCCATGGTTGAAAAGGCGATGGCCACGCGCCGGCGCAAGCCGATGTTCATGGTCGACATTGCCGTGCCGCGCGATATCGAAGCCGGCGTCGGCGACCTGCCAGACGTGTACCTCTATGGCATCGACGACCTGCGCCAGGTCATCGATGACAACCGCCGCTCGCGCGAGGCAGCGGCCCACGAGGCCGGCGCCATCATCGATCTGCAGGTCGATCGCTATATGGCCTGGCGCCGCGCGCTGACCCTGAAGAATCCTGCGCTCGACATGCGCCAGCACGCCGAGGTTTATCGCGACGAAGTACTGGACAAGGCGCGCGCCATGCTGGCCCGCGGCAAGACGGCCGACGAGGCGCTGGCGTTCCTGGCCAACACACTGACCAACAAGCTGCTGCACCACCCCAGCGCACGCTTGCGCGAGGCAGCGCTGAGCGGCGATCTCGATCTACTGCACGCGGCAGGGCGGCTATATGCGCTTGACGAGCCGGACTTAAGAGAAGGGTCCCACGACTGGGACAAATCCCTAAACGGGGATAAATAGCGAGGGCGGCTGGCTGCCGCTCCTGCAATCGCTTTCTTGCAACGCAAGCGCCCGCGCCTTCAGTCGCAACCGTCTCTCGCCATTCGTCCGTGACCATGACCCCATCCATACGCCGCAAGCTGGAAGCACTGTCCGAGCGCCATGAGGAAATCGGCATGTTGCTGAGCCAGCCCGACGTGCTGGCCGACAACACGCGCTTCCGCACACTGTCGCAGGAATACGCCCAGCTCGAACCGGTAGCTACCTCATTGCATGAGCACGATCAGGCCGAGCGCGAACTGAGCGAAACGCGCGCGATGCTCGATGACCCCGATCTACGCGACATGGCCGTTGAAGACGTGAATCGGCTGCAGCAGCGGCTGCTCGACCTGGACAGTGAGTTGCAACTGCTATTGCTGCCGAAAGATCCGCGCGACGAGGCCAACCTGTATCTCGAAGTGCGTGCTGGTGCCGGTGGCGACGAAGCGGCGATCTTCGCCGGCGATCTCCTGCGGATGTATCTGCGCTACGCCGAGAGCCGGCGTTGGCACGTGGAAATTCTCAACGAACACGCCGGCGAGCACGGCGGCTACAAGGAAGTCGTCGCCCGCGTCGAAGGCGCTGGTGCGTATTCAAAACTGAAATTCGAATCCGGCACGCATTGTGTGAAACGCGTGCCGACGACGGAATCGCAGGGTCGCGTGCACACATCTACGGCCACGGTCGCCGTGTTGCCCGAGCTGGACGAGATCGACGACATCGTGATCAACCCGGCCGATTTGAAAACCGATACCTTTCGCGCATCCGGCGCTGGCGGCCAGCACGTCAACAAAACCGATTCGGCCATCCGCATCACGCATATACCCACGGGCACCGTCGTCGAGTGCCAGGAAGAGCGCAGCCAGCACAAGAACCGCGCCCGCGCGATGAGCCTGCTGAAAGCGCGCCTGCTCGATGCCGAACGCAGCAAGCAAAGTGAGGCACAGGCCGAATCACGTCGACTGCAGGTCGGCACCGGTGATCGCAGCCAGCGCATTCGCACCTACCGCTACAAGGACAACCTGGTCACCGACCACCGGATTGGCCTCAATCTTTATCGCCTCACCGAAATCATGCAGGGCGATCTGGCCGAACTGGTCGACACGCTGACCCGCGAACATCAGGCCGATGAATTGAAATCGCTGAGTGGCGGCTGATGCCCGGCCATCGGCAAACCGGCGCTTGGCGCCACTACGACCATACGTTAGCGTGAGCAAATGACCGACCTTTTCTCTTCCTCCTCTGAACTCGATGAGTTAATTGCGCATCTGACCTCGCTGGTCAACGCCAAGACCTATACCGAGGTCACGAACATCGCTGAAGAAGCCTTGGCACGCTTCCCTGATTCGGCAGAATTATTGAGGATCTATGCTGTAGCACTGCATTGGCTCAATCGACGTATCGAAGCGCTCCGATTGCTGCATCGAGCAGAAAAACTAAGTCCAGGAAACCTTGAAGTGCAATGCGATCTGGCAAGCCTGGAAATCACCGAAGGCCTAGCTAAAGAAGCAATCAAGCGAATGCGGACCGCGCTGCGTAGCAATCCTGACAATCCTAAAATTCCGCTTATTCTTGGCAATGCGTTGATGGCCGCCGGACGATACCAACAAGCGCGTGACTCGTATGCAACTGCAGCACAAAGTTTCCCAGCCGATCCAAACTTGCACGTGAGTCTCGCTGCCGCCGAATTGGAAATCGACCGTCCCGAACAATCAGCATTGCATGCTGATGAAGCTATACGACTTGCACCAAAAATGGGCAGCGCCCACGCAATGCTCGGCTATTCTTATCGTGCACGCGGCCGATACGCTGAGGCGACACAAGCTTTTCTCAAGGCTGAACAGTTGGAGCCGTTACAAAACATGCATGCGTATCACGCTGGACTCATGTTTGATGAACTTCGTCAGCCAGAGCATGCGCAACACGCCTATGCGCGCGCCCTGCAGTCAAGTGACACCAACGGGGCAGCACTGAGCCAATATATTTTTACGCTGCGCAGACTATGTCAGTGGGATGAGCTAGAAGCCTTAAGCGTTCGCCTACGCAAAGCCGTCGCTGACGGCATTCCTGGAGTCATGCCATTCGGCTTTTTGGCCGAAGAAGTCTCTGCGGATGAGCAACTGCACTGTGCAAAAACTTTTTCTGCAGCCATCGAAACAAAGATGGACCCAGTGCGGCAGCGATTGTCCTTCAAGCATTTAACGCCCTCTCCCAAGACGGCAATCCGCGTTGGGTTCGTATCCGATGGATTCGGCATGCATCCCACGGGAATGCTTATAGTCGCAATGCTTGAAGCACTCAAATCCAGTGATCTTGAGATACATCTTTACTCAACCGCAGCCAACGATGGGAGTGCCATAAGAAAACGTCTCGATATGGTCGGCAAAATGCATCAAATACACAGTTTGAACAACGCAGCACAGGCGCAAAGAATTTATGCCGACAAGATCGAAATACTGATCGATCTGAGCGTGCACTGCGATGGTGTCAACCCAAGGCTATTCTCTCTGCGGCCGGCCCCCTTGCAAGTTAACTGGTTTGGCTACCCGGGCAGTTCCGGCGCACCATGGCTGGATTACATGCTCGCGGATGCAGTGGTTCAGCCGGATCATCTCCGATCAAGTGTCAGTGAAAAACTGGTGCGCCTGCCGCGCTGCTTTCAGCCTAATGACACGAGCCGGGAAATTGCTTCTGCGCCTTCACGCGAGGATTGTGGCCTTCCCACCCGAGGTACCGTCTTTGCCTGCTTCAATGCCAGCTACAAGATCAATCCGCAGACATTCGATCTTTTCACCAAAATCCTGAACCAAACACCGGAGAGTGTTCTCTGGCTGCTGAGCGGGCCAGAGAACGCCGATGTGCGCCTGCGGAAACATGCCCAAATGGCGGGAGTCGCCGCTGATCGGCTGATCTTCATGCCCTCGCTCGAGTATCCCGACTATCTTGCTCGCTACGAGCATGTAGACCTATTTCTCGACACATTGCCGCACAACGCGCGCATGCCGGCCTACGATGCCTTGTCGACTGGCTGTCCGGTCTTGACCTGCAGTGGAGAGACTTTTGTCAGTCGTATAACCGCAAGCATGCTGCACCACGTTGGGCTGCAAGAGCTGATAACCGAAGACAAAGCCCTTTTTGTTGCGCTCGCGGTAAGCCTGGGCAGCAATCACGAAGCCTTGCAGCTATTGCGGCATCATCTGGCGCAACAGCGCAAGCACGGCAAATTGTTCAACATGGTTGGCTACGCGAATGACTTCAGGCGCGCGTTACAGGCCATGGTGGCGCGCCGCAGGATCGGCCGGCCGGCGGCGGACATCGACATCTCATAAAACGTTCTGGGCTCGTATGGGCAAGCACGCCAAGCACTACCGCAAAGCCATGAAAGAGCTGGAGCTGGAGCTCGCCCGCCTGCAGCAAGGCCTGCGCCGCAGCGGCAAGCGGCTCGTGGTGATCTTCGAAGGCCGCGACGCCGCTGGCAAAGGTGGCGTGATCAAGACGATTACCAAAAGCCTGGATACCCGCAGCTACCGCATCGCCGCGCTGCCTAAGCCGAGTGAGCACGAATCCAGCCAATGGTATTTCCAGCGCTACATCGCGCACCTGCCCAGCGCGGGTGAATTCGTGTTGTTCGACCGCAGCTGGTACAACCGTGCAGTGATCGAACCGGCCATGGGCTTTTGCAGCAAGAGTGAGTACGAGGATTTTCTCGACGCCGTGCCGGCGTTCGAAAAGCTGCTGACCGACGACGGCATCATCCTGCTGAAATACTGGCTGGCGGTGGATCAGGAAGAACAGGAGAAGCGCTTCGACGCGCGCGCGGAAAATCCGCTCAAGCGATGGAAGCTATCACCCGTGGATACCGCCGCGCGCGAAAAATATGCCGAAATAGGCAAGCTGCGGGACACCATGATCAAGCGCACGGACAACAAGCACGCGCCGTGGTTCGTGGTAGATTTCAACGACAAGAAGCGCGGCCGCGTTAGCCTGATACGGCATCTGCTGCAGCAACTGCCATTCGACGACGAGCCGATCGCCGAGGTAAAACTGCCTGCGCTCAAAGGGAAACCCGCACATGAACATGTCACCAGCAAAGCGGTCTGGGTGGACGACACGTTCTGAATTCCGGCTTGCATAGCCTTCCCGAAACGCGGCTATTGAGTAGTGAATCCATGCAGCTCGGTTTGATCCGGCAGTGCCTCTCGGATAACCATCTCGACCTTTGCCGCTGGCGGTCCGTGCCGTAACCAGCGTTCCAGCGCGTCGAGTGCGGACGCCGTGCCACTGGCCAACACTTCAACGCGCCCATCGGCCAGATTTTTTGCATGGCCCGCAAGACCGAGCTGCAGCGCCTGTTCGTGGGTGCTGGCGCGATAGAAGACGCCCTGCACCCGACCGCTGATCAGAAACTTCGCTGCCGGCATTATTTGCCGCCGATCGCCGCCGCCAGCAATGCCGGCGTAATCGGACCCACAAAACGTTTGGTCACCTTGCCATCTGGACTGATCAGCCAAGTCGTGGGCAGCCCGCGCGGCTCGTCGAAATCTTTCACCGGCTTGTCCAGCGTGACCTGTGCAATCGGGTAGACCACCGGATGCTTGAGCACGAAAGCCTTGATGTCGGCCGGTTCGCTGTCATCGAAGGCGAGCCCGATCGCCGCGACGTTCTTGTGGCTGGCGACGAACCTGGAGATATCCGGCATCTCCTTGATGCATGGCACACACCACGTCGCCCAGTAGTTGACGATAACCCACTTGCCGCGCTCGGCGGCCAGATCGAACGTCTTGCCGTCAAGCGTGGCGACTTTCAGCGTCGGCTGCACAGGCATGGCAGCGTGTGCCGGCACGGCAACGGCCAGCATCAGGGCCAGCCCGGAAAATTTTAATTGGCGTAGCGACAAAGTCATGCGGAAATTTCCTTGGTATCGGATGCGCGGTTTGCATCCGGGGGATAAACGGTATTGAGTCGAGTCGTCAACGTGGCTGCCACTTCGTCAGCCAGTGCAGCCAGCAGGCTCAGCAACGGCATCGGCAATTCGATGCCCAGTTCGGCGGCTTCTTCGACCGGATTCAGCGGCAGACGATAGCGGGAATGCTCGTACACGCGCAGCAGGTCGGTGCTATCCAGACTACGGCTCAGCAGCCAGCTGCCAAGCTCACCTTGTGTAATAAGCTCGGCCTGTTCGAGTTCAAAAAAATAATCGAGGATCATGCCACGGTGCAGGTACGGCTCACGCTGCCGCACACCGGCCTGGCTCACCGTTTCACCGCGGCGCTGTGCGCTGATGAAATGCCCGAGCACCACCAGCAGGCCAAGAAACTCCGCACCAGCGGGCAAGCGCTCTTTCGGTGCATGAAAATCGAACGCAGACACGGATGCGGCGATCGACGCCGACAGGATGACGATCACCCACGACAGATAAATCCACAGCAGAAAGATCGGAATGGCTGCCAGCGCGGCGCCATAGATCTGCTGATACGTCTGCGCATGCCGCACGAACAAGGTAAAGCCCCAGCGCACGATCTCGAACAACACCGCACCGAGCGTCGCGCCGATCAAGGCATCACGCCGGGAAACCTTGCAGTTGGGCACCACCGCATACAGCAGCCATAGCGTGAGAAACGTCACCACAAACGGCAGCACGCTGAACAGGCTATGGCCAATGCCGTAAATCTGGGTGGCCGCGCCCTGCAGCAGCGGCAGCGCTGTCACGTAAGACGTTACCGCAATGCCGCCAACCACAAGAATCGGCCCCAGCGTCAGCGCCGCCCAGTACAGCAGCAGCCGCGAACCCCAGCCGCGCGCCTTGTGCACGCGCCAGATCTGGTTGAGGCGATCCTCGATGCTGATCATCATCGACAACGCGCTGAACAGCATGACCAGAATGCTGATGCCGGTGAGCTTGCTGGCGTTGTCGGCAAAGCTTTGAATGGCCTTCTGCACCGTCTCGCCCGCCGCCGGCACAAAGTTGTCGAATACGAAATCGACCAGCATGGTGCGCGCGCCCTGGAATACCGGGAACGCCGAGAACATCGCGAATACCGCCACCGTCAACGGCACCAGCGACACGAGCGTGGTGTAGGACAGTGCACCAGCGGTCTCGAAACATTTGTCGTCGAGAAACCGTTGCCACAAAAAGCGGCTGAAATTCGCCACGCGGTGCCTGTTGAAACGCAAATCCATCGACTCTCTCAAATGTGGCGGCGCCTGAAAGCAGCCATCGTCATCAGTATGGATAGGTACACTAGCGTATCGCCCGTGAAAGCCTCAACGCATTGGCCCATCACGCGAACCCTGTCCACGGATCGAACTGCATGAATCACGACATCCTCGTTCTCTACTACAGCCGCACCGGTCATACGGCGCAGCTTGCGCGGTTCATCGCCCGTGGTATCGAGGAAGTGTCCGGCATGCGCGCACGTCTGCGTCAGGTGCCGCCTGTGGCGCCAGTCACCGAAACGGCGCAACCACCCGAACCGGAGGACGGCGCCCCGTACGTGCAGAAACAGGATCTGCTCGACTGCGTCGGCCTCGCCATGGGCAGCCCTACCCGTTTCGGCAATATGGCCGCACCGCTGAAATACTTTCTCGACAGCACCGGTGCCGAATGGGCCAACGGTACGCTGGTCGGCAAGCCGGCCGCGCTGTTCACCTCCACCAGCAGCATGCATGGCGGCCAGGAATCCACTCTGTTGACGATGGCGCTGCCGCTGCTCCACCACGGCATGCTGCTGCTCGGCCTGCCCTATACCGAGGCTGCGCTCAGTGCCACGCAGACGGGCGGCACGCCGTACGGCGCCAGCCATGTCGGCGGTGGCAAGGGCGAAAATCCGATCAGCGAGCACGAACGCGAACTGGCCCGCGCCCTGGGCCGTCGACTCGCTGACACCGCGCGCAAGCTGGCGGCCAGCAAGTGACCACGCCACTGACCTCCGAGCAGCGCTGGGGACTTTGCGCCTGGGCTGGGCTGCTGCTGCTGCAGTTGATCTGGCACGCATGGCTGGTGCCTGCTCAAACCGTACCTGTGGGGCTGGTACTCGCCATCACAGTCATTCCGCTGGTGTTGCCCGTGCTGGCTATCCGAAACATTCGCCGCGCACTGCTATGGGTCGGCATCCTCAGCCTGTTTTATTTCTGCCACGGCGTGGCGGAAGCCTGGAGCTCGGCAAGCGAGCGCTGGCTTGCACTGATTGAAGTATTGCTGACCTTGCTGCTGATCGGCACCCTGGGCGCGGGCGTGCGGCGGCGTCCGAATCCATCCGCACAGCGGCCCGCGGATTGAATCAGACGTCTGTGCTCGTACTGCTCTGAATCTGGCTCACCGCATTGCCATCAAGCGGCATGCGAAAAACGAAGCGCGTGACCGAAGCATTCGAGATGGCTTGCAGCGTGCCGCCGTGTGTCTTGGCAATCTCGGCGGCAATGTACAGGCCCAAGCCCAGCCCAGGCCGCGGCGATGTGGACGTACCCCGGGTGAATGGCTGGAACAGGCGTTCGATCGTGCCGGCTTCGATGGGCTTGCCGGTGTTCTCCACGGCAAGCTCGAAGTCAGTCTCATTGCTGATCATGAATACGCGCACTGGCGCCTTGTTCGACCCGTGCGCGATCGCATTGGAAAGCAGGTTGCCGAGCAACTGGCCAACACGTCGCCGATCACAGGCAAACGCATGCTGCAGGGACGTGGTGACTTCAATCTCGCGATCGGGATGCGCGCGCTGAATTTCCGACACGACATGCTCCAGATCACTGGCAAGGTCGTGACTTTGCTCCATCGAAGCCGCTATGCCTTCGCCAAGTTTACCGCGCGCGAAATCCATGACGTTGTTGATCAATTCGGTCATGCGCTGGCAACTGCGCTGAATATGTTTGGCAATGCGTCGCTCGCGCCCTTCCGGCAGGTCCCGCTCGAGCATGTCCGCACCCAGGCTGATCGACTGCACCGGGTTGCGCAGATCGTGTCCCAGCACGGCAACAAACTGGTCGCGCAGCCGCGCTGTCGACAGCGCATCGGACAGCGCGACTTCCACGGCATCGCTGCGCTTTTCGGCCTCGTACTGCGCTGCAATCAACTTGGTGAAAAGCTGAAGTGTCTTCAAGAGTTCCGGGTCATCCAACTTCGCCGGCGCCGGATCGATGGCACACAGCGTTCCAAAAAAGCTTTCATCGGAAAGAAAAATGGGGATCGAAATATAGCTTTCGAATCCGTACAACTTCGGCGTTGGATGGCTCGAAAAAACCACGTGTTCGCTGGCATGTCCGAATATCACCGGCTGGTGATGTTCGCGAATCTCGTTGCAGATAGTGGACTCGAGCACCAGCTCGCCGCCGGGTTTCAGACCAAACTCGATCCGATCGTAGACGGCACATGCCGTCCACTTGGTGTCGGTCACTCTCGCCACCGCGGTGAAACGCATGCCGGTGGTGCGCGCCACCACTTCCAAAATAGTGGGCACCGCGTCCGATCGGGAGATTCGCGCGATATCGCGATCGATGGCAGCACCGTTGTCCATGCTTTACCCGACGAAAAAGTAGCCCGCAGCCAGTCCCCGAAATGGAGGCGTCCTCCTGGCTCCCGGCAATAGCCGGCGCGCAGGTGGGGTCAATATGCATGGAAACGCCCTATTTACCTAGATGGTTCGACAAAATGGTGGCGCAGCCGTTCTCCAGCCCGCATGGTTTCAAAACCGTCGGAAAACCAGGAACGGCGCCCGCCGAGTCACAGGGCGCAAGACCTCACTCGGCGTCGTTGAACTGGTCTTGCGACATCTCGGTGTTGCAGCGATTTTTCAGAAATGCGGCGTTGTCTGACTTGTCCTGCGCAATCATGGCGATGCGCGCCTCTTTCAGCTTGAGGCCGAGGTCACTGCGCAGCTTGGTCTTGTCGAAGCGCTCGTCTTCAGCAGCCTTTGCATGGTCGGTGTGCTTCCTGGCTTCGTCGTAAAGCTGGAAGCGTTCCGCCGCCGCCACGCACTGGCTCTCGCGCAGGATCGACACATCGTACGTCTCGCTGCCCTGGTGATCCTTGCCACAGCCGGCCAGAACAAGGACACCTGCCAAAACAATCCAACGTGCTTTCATGAGGTTTCCTCTTTCAAATACACCGGGTCAGGAAAAACTCGGCTAGTCGGCCATACATCCGTCATGTCGCGACGGGTGTTCGTGCCGCTATCCGTCGGGTCAGCGTACTTCACCGCGGTACCGCTTCAGCTGCATGTCGTGATCGGGTTCGGTGGGGCGAATCGCCGGTACACCGCGCTCTTCGCGCCAAACCGAAAACTGCATGTGGCATGCCGCACAACCGCATTCACCACCGCAACGCGACTTGCATGCGGGGGTGCAGGTACATGGCTTGTCCAGATCGGGCGACAACTCCGTCGAAGGCAACTCGGGAAAATAACCCTCCGTGCGCGGGTAGCGCCGCATGCCTTCGGCTGTCGGTATCGTCACCGGCTCAGTCATCGCCATCTCCATGTGTCCACCCATCTGCCATCTATGTTTATCGTGCCAATGTGTCAGACGATAGAACAAGAGTGCGTGATGGCTGAGGGCGTCATGCCGACGCAACTACGGCGAAACTTTTCCGGCCACCGAGAACGACACGGCTACTGCGCCGTCGATCTCGCGGCAGGCATCCGCGATAGCCGCCAGCTTGTCGGCCGGAAAATCGGCCGCGAAACGGATAATCACCGTACTCGAGCCATCGGCCTCCCGGCGCAGCAACATGCGATGCACCGGCGCATGCAAGTTGGCAAGCACCGCTTCGACTGCCGAGAGAGCCTGACTGCGTGTCATGGACACCTGGATCGAGGTGTACTTGCGCCGCGGCCGTACAAACCGGCGCTCGATCGGCTTCAACAGGGCAAGAATGAACCACAGAATGGCTGTGGCGAAAACGGCCGGAAAATACAGGCCCGTGCCGGCAGCCAGGCCCACGGCAGCCAC
>Ga0302310_10001418_pt1 | contig 20392 bp, 16 predicted proteins | sample III_Palsa_N1_2_FD_200451 | JGI IMG/M metagenome (GOLD analysis project Ga0302310, IMG submission 200451) | Peat permafrost microbial communities from Stordalen Mire near Abisko, Sweden - III_Palsa_N1_2 | ecosystem: Environmental > Terrestrial > Soil > Palsa > Peat permafrost | place: Sweden...
CATTTTGTGCCTAATCCTGCAAAATGGCCGCCTCGCTAGTGAGCGCAGCTTACTCGCTGTATAAGCTAGTCAGCACCCCCGGCCGGATTTATATTCCATGACGCTAAACGACGAAATTCTCAACATCGGCAGCACTGTGCTCGACAACGGCGGCGTTGCGCTCGACGAGGCCGGCACGCCGAGCGACGACAGCCCACCGACCGGCTCCGACCTGGACGGCGCGCGTCGGCAACTGGTCGATATTCTCTGCCGCTTGACCGAGGGAGTGGAAGGATCGCTCGACACCGACATCGCGGGACTCAGCCTGCACCGCATCATGTGTCCGTCCGCGCCGAAGCCCGGGATACAAACACCGGCGCTGGCGCTGATTGCCCAAGGCTCCAAGCGCGTCTTCATCGGCGACGAAGAATACGAATACGATCCGCTGCACTACATGGTGGCCTCGGTGGATTTGCCGGCGATGGGCAAGGTGACCGTGGCCAGTGCCACGGAACCCTATCTGGGCGTGAGACTTGATCTCGATGTCGAGGCAATCGCGCGCCTGATCCAAGACGAGAACCTGCCGCCGGCCGCCCACGCCGACGTATCGCGTGGGGTGTATGTAAATCGACTCAGCGCCCCCATGCTGGACGCGGTGCTGCGTCTGCTACGGCTGCTCGAGACACCGGACGACATCGCCATTTTAGCGCCCATGATCAAGCGCGAGATCCTTTACCGGCTTTTGCGTAGCGGGCAGGGCGCTCGCCTGTGCCAAATGGTGCTGCAGGACAGCCAGACTCAGCGTATTGCCAAAGCCATCCGTCTGTTGCGCGAGAATTTCGCCCAGTCCCTGCGCATGGAATCCTTGGCGCGCGACGTCCACATGAGCGTGTCGTCCCTGCATCATCAATTCAAGGCCGTCACCGCCATGAGCCCGTTGCAATATCAAAAGCAACTGCGGCTTCAGGAAGCCCGACGCCTCATGCTGTTGGGCGACATCGATGTGGCCATTGTGGCGCATCGCGTCGGTTACGAGAGCGCCTCCCAATTCAGCCGCGAGTACAGCCGCTTCTTCGGCGCCCCGCCGCTGCGCGACCGACGGCGCTGGCAGCAGGACGGGGCTCAGGACTAATTCGACGCCCCGCGCTAAGCCGCCCCTCGCGATGCGCGCAGGATGTCGTTCTCCATGGCGGCCCCCAAGAGCTCCAACCTCTCTCGGAAAGGCAAGTCGACCGTGCTGAACGCACCGGCATTCATGCGTAGCACCGTCGGTTCGTCGGGAACATAGCGCGGCCACTCCGGTAGCGACGGCGCATTCGGGTTGCCGGTCTTCGTGAAGTTCACCCAGTACGATGACACTTGCCGCATGAGCTGACTCTGCTCCACGCTAGCCGGCCACGGTCGACTATCCAAGTTCTTGAGGGCGTAAGGAATCTCTGCGGCGTGATACGCCCCCAAGTCGCTACCATTGCCCTCGGCGAATACGGTCTCCGCGGGCAGCGCATGCGCGTACGCGAAGTGATACATATAGGCGGGCGCGGTGGCGTACCTCGCCTGCACGGTCGTCAAGGCAGCGGTATTCCAGTTGAATACCTTGTCTCCGAACACCGCATGACCCGCAGCGACCGCTTGCGCGTCGTTGGTCACCGCAAATAACTCGCGCGCGGCGCCGGCATGCGGACCGTAAATGTCCTGAAGCGTCGCGTTGAACTCCGCCACGGTGTCGCCCAACGAGCGGAATACCTCGCCCTCGTTGTGATTGAAGCCGGCAATCAGCGGCACATTCGCGTGCTGGCCACGCCGCATGAGCTCAAAAGGATGGTCCGGCACGACCTTACCATCCACCGCTGCATAAAAAAGCCAGCTGCCCTCGTACGCTTTCACCAACGCGGCAGGACTCAGCGCCCGCAGCTCGTCGATATGCTTGGCGTGCAACCTTTCAGCGAATGCCGCCCCGTCCTTTTCCATCGGCTCGAGCTCGCCGAGCAGAATGTAGCTGGAAGGTTTGCCCATGGGCGCACCGCTCTCGGCAATGGCCCCATGGAATAGACCCCGCGATGCCGGCATCACCATGTGGTACGCGACGCTGAAGGCTCCCGCCGATTGCCCGGAAATGGTGACCTGCGCGGGGTCACCGCCGAACGCCGCAATGTTATCGCGAACCCATCGCAAGGCCGCGACTTGATCCATCAATCCGTAATTGCCCGACACTCCGTCCGGCGACTCGGCTCGCAATTCCGGGTGGGCGAAGAATCCGAGCACCCCGACGCGATAGTTGAGAGAAACAAAAACGATTCCCTCAGCCGCAAGATTTTCGCCGTGGTAATGCGGGTAGTTGCTGCTGCCCGAGACGAAGGCTCCGCCGTAAATCCACACCAACACCGGCAAAGGCTTCTTGCCGCGGGGCGGAGCCCACACGTTGATGGTCAAACAGTCCTCATCCATGTCCAGCGGTGCCGCTCCAAACACCGAGTGCTCGCGCTCTGGCGGCGCCCAAGGGCTCTTGGAAAAACGTGTCGCCGGACGCACCCCGTTCCACGGCACCACGGGTTGCGGCGCACGCCAACGCAGCGGGCCCACCGGCGGTGCCGCGTACGGAATACCCAGCCACGCCCGCACCCCTACGGTCCGGGTAGCAGTTCCTTCGACCTGACCTCCCGTGACCGTCACGATGTCCGCCCGCGACGGCGCACTCAGTGCGGGGACGGCGGCGATGGCAGTCCCCGCGACGCCTAGTTTGAGCACCGCGCGGCGGCTCCAGTGCTGATAGCCCGTCATCGAGGCGCGCCTATGTGCATGAGATCGACCAGTAGCTGCGTGCCGACGCGCAAGGCATCGGGGTGTATGGTGAAGTCGGCGGAATGAATGGCGCCGTTGCCCAGCCCGTCCTTGGCCACCCCCAAGCCAAAGTACAACGACGGGGTGGCCGCCGTGTAAAACGCGAAATCCTCGGAGAACATGCCGCGATAGAACGGTGTCTGCAAACTGCTGTTCCACAGTGGCCGTAGCCTATCGACCACCGGGCCGAACAGGGCATCGCTATTCTGGGTCGGCGGCGATCCCGGCTCCACGTCGAGCGTGGCCGTCACTCCATAGACCCCGGCCAACCCACTGAGCCGCTGCCTCAACTGGGTAACGACCCCCGGCGTGTCCGGCCGGTCCACCTGGATGTCGTCGAAGGCTCGAATGGTTCCCTCGACCGAGGCCTCCGTCGGCAGCGCATTCAGCGTATTCGACATTGAACTTACCTTGGCGACGCCAATGACCATGGGGCTGTTGGCAATATCGACACCATGCGCCGGAAACGTTGCCAGCTCGGAAATCAGCCGAGCGGCGACCACGGCCGTATCGGTACCCTGGTAAGGCGCGGCAGCGTGCGAGGCACGGCCCGCGAGCTTCAGCGTGTAGTACCAACTGCCCGCCATCGGCGTGCCGGGCGACAAACTCACCGTACCCACGGGAAGGCCGGGCACCGAATGTTGAGCGTACAGCGCTTGGACGCCGAGTCTCTGTAATAGCCCGTCCGCGACGATGTCGTCGGCGCCGCCCTTCACCTCTTCGGCGGGCTGAAAAATAAACACCAGCTTGCCGCGCAACTGACGATGATGCGTGGCCGCATACATCGCAGCTCCGAGCAGCATGGCCGCGTGAGCATCGTGCCCACAATTGTGCATAATCCCATCGACGTGAGAGCGCGGATTATGCGAGAGGGGTTCGGTCACGCCCGAATCGAGCGGCCTGGCATCCAATTCCGAGCGTAGGCCCACCGTCGGCCCCTCCCTCCCGGTATCGAGTACGGCAATCACCGCAGTCGGGAGCTTGGGCACTGTTTCAAAAGTAAAGGCATGCAAGCCTTCGAGCGCCGACAAAATATAGTCATGCGCCCGCGTTTCCTTCAATCCCACTTCCGGATTCTCGTGCAGGAATCGGTACGCGTTCTGCACCGCCGGCATCACGCGGTCGACATCCGATAGCGACCTCGCATCGGCGGCGCTCGACAGGGCGGCGCAGACCATGACAGCGAGCAACCACCGTGCGATTACCATGGGGAACCTTCTCTATATCCGCTGGAGTCGAGACTTACCGCGACCTCTCGCGGCAAGTCTCCGGAGGTCAGAAGTGATAGGCCGCCGTCACTCCGAACGTCATTGGTCGATACGTCGACAGATAATAGGGTTCGCTGCCCGGAATATCATGCGATATCGCCAGCGGCGCCCGCTCCTGCGTCAGATTGTTGCCATACACCGACAGCTCCCAGCCGGTGAGGTACACGCCGACTCGCATGGTGAGGTACTCGTTGGAGCCGATGGTCGGCAGCGTCGAGTCGTAGTTGACGGTGACGGGATCAACCGCAGGTGTTTTGTTGTGGTAGGTGTAGTCGACACGATAGAAGGCGTTCTTGCCGAACACATCGAACTTATACCGACCAAAGGCCGACAGATTGAACGGAGGCCCGCCGATCTTATCGCCCTGCTTGACAACGATGGCGTCCGCGCCTTCCAAGATGGTCTGATCGTAGGAAATGTCGGTGTAGCTCGCGCTGAAGCCCACCAACACATCATCGGTCACCTTTACGCGGGTCGAAATGTCGCCGCCATAGCCGGTCGCCGACCCCAGATTGCCGACGAAGGAGAAGCCGCAGTTGGTGTATTCGATGTTTTGCTGGATATTCTTCCACTTGATTTCGTACAGGCTGGAATCGAGCTGCACGCGGCCGCCGAACAAGGTGTTCTTGCCGCCGATTTCGTAACTCCATAAAGAGTCCGGCTGATAGGCCACGTTCTCCGGGACCGGTTCATTGCTGCACAGATCGGGCAGTGTTGGATTGACGCCACCTGGACGGAACCCCTTGGCCGCCGAGACGTAGAAGAAATTGTCGGGATCGAGTTGGTACGACGCCCCGAATTTCGGTGTCACTGGCGTGTTGGTGGCGGTGCCCGTTACCGGCGCCAGCGGGTAAGGGTAGAAGATGCCGGTTTGGGTGAAATCGAAGGTGGTTCTCGATACCCGGACGCCCGCCGTCAGCTTGAGCTGACTGGTGACATTGAAGTCGAGATTGCCGTACCCCGCCACTTCCTTATCGGTGGACTCGGTGTACTGCACGAAGCTCGGGTTGCTGCCATATTCGCTGACGTAGGCGAGTTGCCCATCCGCGGTCAGATCGTAGTCCTTTTGTGTCAACCGCGAGTAGTACAGGCCCGCCGTCCAGTCGACCAACGCATTCTGCGCCAGGGATTGAACGCGGAACTCCTGCGTGAGCCCCTCCTGTTTGTTGGTTTCGAAGGCCTGCGAGGGTTGGTCGCCAGGCGAATATTGAAGGGGATTGCCATCAAGGATGCCGCCGAAATAGGTGGTGTAATCCAGCGACGCATAGTCACGGTGATAGAAATAAGACGAGTTGGAAAAGAAGGACAGCGAATCCGTGTTGTACGTGATTTTCACCGACGGCAGATAAAAGTCGTCCTCGGTGGGCTGCGACACGCGAGACGCCTGTTTGAAATCATTGCCCGAACTCAAGGTGGACCAGTACTGACTGCGATCATCGCTGTTCACGTCCTGATAATACAGTGATGCAGTAATTCTCAAATTGTCCACGGGCGCCACGGTGAGGGCCGCCTTGCCGGCGTCGGAGCGCTGTGCATTGGCATTCTTGTCGAGTACTTGTCCGGTATCCGGCGACACTCGGTCGATGTAACCGCCGTCCTCGCGACCCCAGACACTGACACGAAAGCCTACTTTGTCCTCGATGATGGGGCCGCCCACGGCGGCGCCCACTTCGTAGCTGGGCGCGCCGCCCACGGTGTCGGCGAGATCGCTGCGCATGTAGCCGCTGTATTTATCCAGGCTCGGCTCCGGCGTGATGAAGCGAATGGCGCCGCCTTCGGCGCCGGCGCCGAACAAGGTGCCCTGCGGGCCGCGCAGCACCTCAACACGTTCGAGGTCGAAAATCTGGGGAAAAGCATTCGCGTTCCAATAACCGACGTTACGCATTTGAATGGGCGTATCGTCGATGTAAATGCCAGTGGTGGCGGCGCCTACATTCGAAAACACCCCGCGAATGGAAATGTCACTGCTGTTGTTGCCGGCGGCTCCGCTGGTGTGCGTGTATTGCACATCCGGCGTCAAACGTGCGAGGTCGTCCATGGATCGCACGCCGAGGTCATCCATGGCCTCTTGGCTATAGGCCGTAATGGTGATGGGCACTCGCTGAATGTTTTCCTCACGGTGGGTAGCCGTGACGACGATCTCTTCCAAGTCCGGATCTTTGGCCGGCCCCGTATCGGCAGTCGCGGGCGTTCCGGCCAGGAGGGCCCCGGCCGCTACACCGACCAACAGACCGATGGAGCGGGCGGATGACGTACGGGTTTCCGACGAGTCGAGCACAATAGACATGAAATCCCTCCGAAAAAGAGTGACCAAAAAACGTTTGCCCAACCCCCCTATCTAATGTAATCCGTTCTTGTTATCCGACATTCGACAGAGGCAATTCAAAATAAATCGAAATACTCGCGATGCTCCCAATCGGTGACGGTCGCATTGAAGCGCGCCACCTCTGCCCGCTTGACGAGCAGGTAATAATCCACGAACCCTTCGCCGCAACCGCGCCGCAGCACCTCGCTTCCATCCAAGGCGTCCAACGCCTCGTCGAGCGACAACGGCAATCGGGCCGCATCGACCTGGTAAGGCGCATCCACCGGCGGCCCCGGCTCGACACCGGCGTCCAATCCCGCCAGGCCGCTCACCACTTGCGATGCGAGATACAGGTAAGGATTGGCCGCAGGCTCGCCACAGCGATTCTCGATGCGCGTGGCCGTCGGGCTAGTCCCACTAATTACCCGGAGGAGTGCCCCACGATTGTCCCGTGCCCAGGCAACACGATCCGGCGCCAGCGAATTCGGGCGATACCGTTTGTACCCGTTAATGGTGGGTGTAGTGAACGCAGCGGCCGGCGCCGCAAACTTCAGCAACCCCGCGAGAAACAGCCGCCCTTCCCGCGACAAGCCCGCGGCCGCGTCCTCGCTGCCGCGCGCCGCAAAGACATTCCCGCCGTCGGCATCCACCAACGACTGATGCAAATGCCAACCGCTGGACATCACGTTCGGCAGCTGCGGACGGCACATGAAACTCGCGTGATACCCGTGGCGCCGACAAATCTGCTTGGTGGCGTTACGAAACAACATCATGTTGTCCGCCGTCGCCAAGCCATCGGTGGGGCGAAACACGAACTCGCACTGACTCGGCCCGAACTCGATTTCCAGGGATGACAGCCCCAATCCCAAGGTCACCAAGTGCCGGCGCAAAATATCCAGAATGGGCTCGACCTGATCGAGCCTGAGTTCCGTCAAATAGTTGTAACCCTGATGGACCAGACCCACCTCGGGCGGCGTGCCCGGCTGCCCGCCATCTTCGGGCGCCAGGTGCGCATCCAGCAGACGCGTGAGATGAAACTCGACTTCCAAACCGGCACGATACCCATAGCCTTTACGCGCAAGCCGTTCCAGCGCCTCGCGGCACAGGCGGCGCGTATCGAAGGGCACCTTCCTGCCGTCTTGAAAATACAAATCGCACAACATCCAGCCCGTCGCCTGCAGCCAGGGCAAGCGGCGGTAGGTCGTCGGGTCCGGCACCATGACGATGTCGGCGCCGCCCTGAAGTTCCGGCAGTTCGAGTCCCGCACCCTTGTCGAACACCGGGACCACCGTGCGATGCGAGCTGTCCTTGAGGAGCAGCGTGGACGTAATGGACAGACCCTCGCGCATCACCGCGGGCAGCGCATCGGTGACCAGACACTTGCCGCGCAGGATGCCATGTAGATCCGCGAAGGAGAGCCGCACGGCGTCGATGCCATCCGCGGTCAATCGATCGGAAATGTCAGCAGCGGCACGTACCTGCTCAGGCGTCCAAAGAGAATGGCGGGCAATGAAGCCGCTCAAGCAGCGCCACCCAGGCCGCCAACGTCACCCAGACCGCCATCGCCACCCCGGCCGCCTGCGTCACCCGAGGAGCCAACGTCACCCACGTGGGCGGCGTCATCGACGACAGCGGCCTGCCAAGAGGCCGCCGCCCGGCGCCGCCCATCGGCACGGGACAAATAGCTCCGCCAATCGCCATCGGCGGCCACGCCATCGATGGTCGCCGGCCCAGCCAGTCGTGCCGCCGCCGCGGCATCGAGATCGAGCATAGTCACCTCGCCGGCCTGCGCCTTGCGAATTTCTACGAGGAGCAGTTTCCGACAAGCAACAATCGCCCTGTCGGTAGTCCCCAGATGCTCACGGGTCCGGTCCTGAATGGTCCCCTGCGACTCCACCGCCCACTGATCGTGGACGTTGATGTCTTCCCCCATGCCCGTATAGGTGCGGGTCTTCTGCTCGATGAGATCGTAGCCATAGTCGTTGTGCCGACCGAGCCGCGACTTGTAGTCAGGCAAGGTGTAGAGCTGCAGACGCTGCCGGCGCATCTCGGCCTTATCCACGGGGCCGGTGAAGCTCGTAAAAATGGCATACCAATAGCAACTCTTATCGTCGATGGGCACATGCCATTGAGTAATGGTCATTTCCGACGATAGCGGAATCACGAAGGCCTGCGGAAACACCAAGTTGGTGACCCGCACATGGGTCGACCCACCCTCGAGCGCGCGCAGCGCCGCGATGCGCAAACCAAGCGCCGACTTCTCCACATGAATCGTCGGCTGCGTATATTCCCGCAGCACCTGGGTCATGGTCATCTCGCTATCGGCGGATGTGGCACGAAACTGTCGGCCATAGTTCGCCGCCGCATCGGCATCCTCGAAGAAGCGATGCAGAAAGCTCGCGTGCGCCGGGTCGATGCCCACTTCCAGCGCCTGCAGCCAATTGCAATCGAAGTGACCTTTGAAGGCGAACACATGAGTGTCGGGTGCAGCAAAACAATCCAGTGCGGGCATTGCGGGCGGGGTGCCCTCGCCCAGGTACGCGAAAATAATGCCGCTCACCACCCGAACGGGATACGAGCGTTGGCGGACACGCTTGCACAGCATGCTGCCCGGCGGTTCTGCCGGCGTGTCCAAACAATTGCCCGCCACATCGAATAGCCAACCGTGAAACAAGCAGCGCACGCCGCCGTCCTCGAGCCGTCCGAAAGCCAGGTCGGCGCCGCGATGCGGACAATCGCGATCGATCAAGCCGAGGCGCCCCGTGTCGTCACGGAAAAGAACAAGGTCCTGTCCCAACAATCGCAGCGCCTTCAGGGGCCGGCGATCGTCCAGTTCCTCCAACAACGCAGCCGGTTGCCAAGTACGCCGCAGCAACTTGCCGGCGGCATCAGCCTCGCCGGTCAGAGTCATGAATGCATTTTGCTCGCGGGTCATCATGGGCGGATCCAGCTGTTGACTGCTCGATTATCGAACTTACAACCAATTCTCTAACTGGAAAATACCATACAGAATTTTTCCTAAAGAATAAAGCGGAAAATATTACCGGTGGGGCTTCGACGCAGGCAGCGCGATGAGGCTGACGATGAGGCACGCGCCGGCCAACATCACGTACTGCATGCCGCCACTGAGAGACAACCAAATCGACGGAGTCGCGAAAGACGCCAACGAGATGAATTGATTCACCAGACCCGACGCAGCGCCGGTGTGCGAGGCATCGGGCGCAACGCTCGGCAACAGAGTCATGCAGCCGCCCGACATTCCCCCGAAGGCGAACAGCCATAGCACCAAGGCGAAGCTGGCCAACATCATGCCGCTGGCCGGCAGAAACAGCAGTGTCTGCGCCAAGAGACCAATGGCCACCATGACGGCAAACAACAGCGTCGTATTCACTGCGCGGCTCAAGAGGTACCCCATGCTCGTGCCGCCGACAATCATGGCCACGATTTTGGCGAAGGCCACGGTGGCTGATGAACTCGCCATACTCAGGTGATGCACGCGCGCCAGGTAAGCAGGCGCCGACAAGCTGGTACCGTAGGACACGGCATTGGGCAGCGCCACGGCAAGACCTAGGCGCAACGCCCGCGGCTCACGCACCACGCTCCACACCCGGGCGAAAGTCTCACGGAAAGAGTCGCGCGGCTCACCGGCTACCGCAACGACGCGCGGCAAAAAGAGCACTAGCGCTATGAAGGCCAGAGCCATCAAACCCGCATGCACCAGCAACGCCATACGCCAGTCGCCCACCGCGCTAAAGGGCACGGTCAATAACAATCCCGCCGCATACCCGGTGGGCGCGTACGTCGACCAAAACGACATGGCGCGAATGCGCAGGCCCGCGGTCAGCGTGGCGATGATGAGTAAGGGCGAGGTCACGCACATGCCGCCGAACCCCAGTCCCGCCAACACCATGGCACAGTCCAAGGACAGCAAGGAGTGCGCTTGGCTGGCCCACAAGCTTCCCACGGCGGAGGCGCCTGCCTCGCACAACATGGAGAGTCGCACGCCGTACTTGTCGATGAGTCCGCCGCCCACGGTCGCCAGAATGGCCGCCGGCAGCGAGAATAGAGCAATGGCCAGTCCGATTTGCGGCGCGGTGGTCGCGAGATCCGCGCTCAAGGTACCGATGAAAGGAACAATGACACCCACCGTCGACATGCACAGTACAGCGGGGAAATAGGCCAGTGCCGTCAAAGCCAAGGCGCCCCGCTGTGACGCATTCTGGGTGGGTTGCATGAACTCAAGAGTGGCACGGTCAGACCGCTGTGGAAAGAATTTTCTTATCTGATAAAAAATTTCTTGACTCGGTGAGCCGCACGGACAAAGATCATCTGGCTCTCCGCAACGCTTCTGCTTGGCAATTTATGATTATCGACGCTTATAACACCACCCAAGATCGGCGCGGACGTTCGGATTATTTGACGGGAGCGCGGCCCGGCCAAGCTCCGCCGCCTCATGTTCCCTTTGACCCCAGGCGCCTACTCGACCGCATGGACGCCGCCGGCGTGGATCGCGCCATGGTCTGCTCGCTGGCTCAGCGCATCGAGAATGACTTCCTAGTGAGCTTGGTCAAGGCGCACCCCGATCGGCTATTCGGCTTCGGTCAAATCATGCCGCAGGCCGACGACGCCCTCGACGAAATCGCCCGTATCGCCGACGCAGGTCTCGTGGGCTTGAAACTCCACCCGAGCCTGCACGGCTACCACGTCGCCGACCACGGGTTGCTCGATCCGGTGTTCGAAGCCTGCGCGCGCCACAAACTCCCGATATTGATCAACGCGTTGGACGACGCCTTCTGCGCCCCGCTGGCCATCGAGGAAATCGCGCGCAACCATCCCGACGTGCCCACCATCATTGCCCACATGGGCGCGGTGTGGAACGTACCCGAAGCCATTATCGTCGCCGAACGCCAGCCTCATATATATTTGGAGACTTCTGCCACCCTGCTCAGCGACGTCAAGCGCGCCTACGCGCGCTTGGGACCCCAGAAAATTCTCATGGGCAGCGAGTGGCCGGGATCGGACTTCGACTTGGAACGCATGAAAATCGCCAAAGCCATTCCGGATGCGAAGGACCGGGCCTTGGTGGAGGGTGGCAACATGGCTCGCATTCTCGGGATGACGGCGTGATTACCGGCGCCATTGCGCTGGTGGCCGCGCCGCAGGATATGCCGGCGGAAGATATTCTCCTGCTCGACACCGCACAGAAGCTCTTGGCCCGAGTTTGGGTGCACGGGCGCCACGAAGTGGCCACCGCCCTGCGCACCGCGGACGGTGCCGTATATACCGGCGTTCACGTCGAAGGCTCCTGCCGACGCAGTTCCATTTGTGCCGAGGGAGTCGCCATGGGCACGGCCCGGGGCGGCGTGCCGCCCGAAAGCCCCTTGCGCATCGACGCCATCGTGTCGGTGCAAATCAAGCCGGCGGAACACTTTCGCATCATCGCGCCCTGCGGCGTATGCCGAGAACTCATCAGCGATTACAACCCGGACACTCGCGTCTGGGTCACCAGCGACGCCGGCATTATCCCGGTCGCCGCGTCGGACCTTTTGGCTCACAAGAGCCAACGCTCGTGGTAAGCGGCGCTGCCATGACTCTGCTCGGAAAAGAACTGCTGGCTGCGGCCCCTGAACTCGGCGGCACGGGTACTCCCGTACGCTGGGAGGAACTCACGTGGCCGGAAGCTCGGGACGCCGCGGCGAAGCTCAACGCGGTCATCATCCCCGTGGGCGCCATCGAGCAACATGGACCCCATCTGCCGTTGGCCGTGGACACGCTGATCGGCGAAGCCGCCGCACTGGGCGTGTCGGCGTTGACGGGAGTGCCCACCGTGCCGCCGATTTCCTACGGCGTGTCCGGCTCGCACGGCGATTTCGGCGGCACCATTGCACTACGACCCGAAACCATGATGGCCGTGGTCGAGGACATTATCGACTCTTTGTACGAGCGCGGCATTCGCCAGTTCATCCTGCTCAACGGCCACATCTGGAACAACGGCGCCTTGGACGTATCCGCGGAAAAACTCCGCGTCCGACACCGCGATGCCCGAGTGCGCGCGCTGGGCTATGTCACCATGTATCCCGGTCCCGAGGTCGACGGCCATGTGCGCTACGGCCGCGCCCTCATGCACGCCAATTACTTCGAGACCTCGGTGATGTTGTACCTCCATCCCAACTTGGTGCGCATGGATCGAGCCACCTCGCATCGCGACGTGGATTCGTTCTGGGATTACCGTATGGATCAAGTCAGCGAGACCGGCGTATGGGGCCGCGACGTCGCCGACGCCAATGCCGAACATGGCCGCGCCGAGTTCGAGCGCTGTGTGCTGACCACCGCTCGCGCCGTGGCCGCCGCTGTGCGCGAGCCCTGGCCCGACCCGACACACCGCCCCTAAGCGCGCCGCGCCATCAGGCGACTCCAGCCCACGTCTCCCGACGCCAGTCTGCGACGGCCAACGGCGAGTCGTTCATGTAGCCGGCGCACACCACGGCACCGAAGCGATTGTCGCCCGCGGTGAGCGGCCGCAACTGATGGCCCAATGCCGCGAGGGCCGCGATGGCGGGATGACCCTCCTCGATGAGCAAGGCGCCGCCTTCGCTGCGCCAGCGCGGCGCGGCGATCGCGGCCGCCACATCCTCGCCGCGATAAAAAATGCGCCCGATGACCTGCAGTAAGGTTTGCACCTGACCATCCGCCCCGGGGGTGGCCAACGCCAGAGTCCCGAACGACCCCGTCACCAGCGCAGGCGCCAGTGTATGCACGGGGCGCTTTCCCGGTGCCGCCGCATTTGCGCCATCGGTAAAGCCGCCGCCTCGATTATTCAGCGTGATGCCCAATTCGGGCACGTACACACAGGAACCGAAGTCATCGAATACACTGACCAGAGAGGAAGCGACCAGTCCCTGCGCATCGGCCGCCGCCACTCCCGCGGTATGTAAATAGGCGCGTGGTCCGCCGCGGCGCGCCGCGTGCGCGAGGTCGATGGGCAAATTCACGTCCAAGAGCGCGGCACCGTCCGACGCGCGCGACCGATACATGAAGGCCGCCTCGGTGAGCTCAATGCAGGCATGGTCGATGCGCCCGCCATCCAGCGAGCCCAAATCCAGCTTCTCCAAGCCCTGCAGCGCCATGGCCAACAGCACGCCCTGTGTCATGGGTGGCTGCACTGCCACCCGCACATCGCCGAACTGAACATCCAGTGCCGGCAGACAGGGTGTGACATGGTCAGCGAGGTCGGTCCTGCTGAGCGTCCCGCCGCCACTGCGCACGGCGGCCTCGATGGCCGCGGCCGCGGGCCCTCGGTAGAAAGCCTCGGCGCCCTTCTCGCCGATGGTCTGCAGCAGCTCCGCCAATTCGGGTTGAACGAATTTGTCTCCCGCTCGCGCCGCCAGCAACGACCAACGCTCCGCGCCACCCCGCAGCAACCGGTCGCGATGGGTCGTCACCGTCCGCGCCAGCACCGGCGGCACCGCGAACCCGTCGCGGGCGATGCGCATGGCGGGCTCCAGTAGCCTCGCCAACGGCAAGCGTCCCCAGCGCAGCTGCATGCAGGCCCAACCGTCGACAATGCCCGGGACGGTCACGCTGCTCGCCCCATCCGCGGCGGCTTCGACCAAGCCCATCGGCGCCGCGCCCGCGCCATTCACGGCCGTGGTTCCCGAGCTCTGACTATGGATCAATGCCAGCACGTCCCCGCCCAGACCACAGGCATCCGGCGACACCACGCACAGCACGGCCTGAGCCGCGATCAACGCATCGACGGCACCGCCTCCGGTGAACAGCATTTCCTGTCCGGCGGCCACGGCCAAGGGGTGCGCGGCCGCGACGCCGCCGGCCCGGCCCCTGAGTACCGGGCGCACTTGAGACGAGAAGCTATCGGCAAGCAACGACATAACGTTCTCCGGGCAGGCCTTCGTCACGCGCCGAGTCATCCGGCAGGCGTGGCTTTAGACCGCAGTGTAACCGCCGTCGATGACAATGGAACTGCCCGCGATGTAGCGGCCATCGGGGGACGCGAGGAACAACACCATGCTCGAGACATCCTTGGGCTCACCCTGGCGGCGCAAGGGAATTTGCGCCTCGATGGCCGCACGCTTAGCCTGGGCGTCCACTTGGTAGGACCAGAAGGGGTCATTGAACGGCGTTTCGATCCACCCAGGCAGGATACAGTTCACCCGTATCCCTCGCGGGCCGAGTTCCGCCGTCAAACTTCGACACAGCCCCGGCAGAGCCGCCTTGGTCGCTTGATACGCCGACATCCCCGCATGGCCACGAATGGCGCCGGTGGATGAGATGAACGTGATGCTCGCGTTGTCCGACTTCGCGAGATGCGGCGCCGCCGCCTGCGCGAACAAGAACGGCATTTTGAGATTGAGAGCGACCGCCGCATCCCACATGGGAGAGGTCCAATCGGCCAGGGACGCCGATTGCATGAGGGCCGCGGTCACCAGCACGGAGTCCAGCGACCCGAAGGTGCTCACCGCACTGGCCACCGCCTCCGCGGGGACAGCGGGGTCGGCCAAGTCGCGATGCAGGAACAGCACCCGACCCGGCGCCTCCTCGTCCGCAACGCTCTGGGCCTCGATGCGATGATCGATCAACACCACATCGTCGCCCCGCGCGCGGAATCCTTGCACGGATGACCTACCAATGCCCGTCGCACCGCCCGCCACAATGACTGTCGCCATGGATTCTCCTCAGGCCGGCTTCGGCGTCAATGCCAGCGGTAAACTGGCGAGGCCGCGTAGGCCGGGTACGAGACGCAGCGTCGACGGGCCCGCGGTCTCGATGGTCTGAATTTTCGCAGCGACGGTTCGAAAGAAAACCTCCGCCTCCAACCGCGCCATCATTTGCGCCACGCAGCCGTGAATGCCCGTGCCATACCCTATTTGATAGGAAATGCGCCGCCGAATATCGAAACGCTCGGGCTCATCCCAGCGCGCCGGATCGCGGCCCGCCGACCCGATGAGCACCAACACCTTGTCGTGCTTGCCCAAGCGGACGCCCTCGAACTCCATGTCGTGCAGCGTCGTGCGGAACAGACTTTGGCTGGAGCTATCGTAGCGGGTAGCCTCTTCGAAGGCCGGGCGCGCCAGACTCGGATCGTCGCGCAATAAGGCCCACTGCTCCGGATGCTCCGCCAACAAGCGCAATGCCAGCCCGATGGAATCGACGGTGGTATCGACGCCCGCGGACAGCAGCGAACGCACCAGTAATTTGGCCTCGGCATGAGTGATGTCGCCGGCATCGGCCGCCGCGTAAATGCCGGCGCCCAACCCATCCGCGGTGAGCGCGCCGCGCTCGCAGCGTGCATCAATCCACGCACTGACCTCGGGCGCACGTTGCATCAACTCCTCATACCAGGCAGTGCGCGGCCCAAAGGCACCGAACACCATGCCACCGTACACCAGCATCATTTGCCGATCGAGCGGCGGCATGCCCACGGCATCGGGAAACACGGTCAGCGGAAATGGCTGCACCAGATCCGCAACCGCCTCGATGAGGCCCTTGGACAAGGCCTCATCGACCAAGCGGCGCGCCACCGCCTCGAAGCCCGGCCGCATGGCCTTCAACGCCCCAGCCGACAGCACCCGACTCAAGACCGCACGAGTGCGCGTGTGCTCCGGCGGATCAACCTCCAGAATGATGCTGGGCTGCCGCCAATTCTTTTCTTTGAAGTAATTGGTAATGCCGCCGCCGCCCGCGTTGCTGAAGTTCTGCCAGTCGGTGAGCACCGCGCGCACCTGCGCATAATGCGACACCACCCAGATGTCGTGTTTCTCCAGCCACACAATGGGCCCCAACGCCCGTAATTGTGCGTAGTGACTGTAGGGATTCGAACGAAACTCCGCCGAGAACGGATCGAGATCAGAGCTGACGCGGCGTTCGGTTAGAATTTGCATGGCCGTCACCTGCGCACCGCCGTCACCGCGCCAACTACGCCGCCATCGCCTACCGCCCCACCGGCACCGCCGCTTCCGTCGGCGCCAACCTCCGCCGACGTACCCCGTAACTCCCGTGTGGCCTCCCAATCGATGGCCGCATCCTCGCCGAATATCACGCCATACGCCGAGCGCGCATGCTCGCGGCTGATGCGCCCATCGAGCAGGTCCTCGCGCACCTGCTCCGGCGCACGTGAATTCGGATGACCGTACCCTCCCCCGCCGGCCATGACGTGGCGATACACATCTCCCGTATCCAATGTCACCGGATGCGTGGGCATGGGAGGCAGCCGCCGCACCTCGCCATCCGGATTCAACAGGTTCTCGGAAGGCGCGCCTTCCCCTCCGCCGAACAACCCATGCGGCGGGAAGTGGCACTTGTCCGATCGCACACCGAAATACACATCGTCGGTGAGCATGCGGTATTCGCGCACCAGGCTTAAGCCGCCGCGGAACTGTCCCGGGCCTCCCGTGTCGGCAACGAAGCCATAGCGCTCGATGCGAATGGGATAATCGGCCTCGATCATTTCCACCGGCACATTCGCCTGGTTCGATGCCATGTGCGGCACGCCCTCCTGACCATCGTGCTCGGACGTCGCACCCCAGGTCCCCATGATGCATTCCGAGAACACGAAATTGCGGCCCGCCACCCGTCCGCCGAAACTCGGCAGCGTGGAGCCCCCAGCTCCGTCCGCGGCGACCTGCGTGGGCAGCGCTTGCGCAAGCGCGCCGAACATACAGTCGACGATGCGATAACCGGTAATCCCTCGCGCTCCGCAAGGGGCAGGATAGCGCGCGTTGACCACGGACCCCTCCGGGGCCGACACGTGAATGGGCCGTGTGTAGCCGTGGCAATTTGGCACATCGCGCGGCATCACGGAGCGCAGCGCCGCGTACACATTGGATTTGCAGAAGGACAGCGGCGCATTGACGCCGCCTTTAACCTGCGGCGAGGTACCGGTCCAATCGGCCCAGACCTCATCGCCCGCCACGGTGAGCCGCAGATGAAATTCGATGGGCTGCGGGTCGTCGCCCAAGCCATCGATGTGATCCACGAATCGATACTCTCCATCCGGAATATCGCGAAACGCCGCGCGTGCCAGCTTCTCGGCATACACATGCAAGGCGTCGCCGTAGCCCGCCACCGTCGCAGCGCCATAGCGCGCGATCAATGCTCGCAGTCCCCGCTCGCCGGCAAAGGCGGCTGCCGCTTGGGCCTGAATGTCGCCCAACACCTGATCCGGGAGACGCACGTTGGCGGCGATAATGGACACGAGCGTGGCATTGCGCACTCCCGCCGCTTCCAATTTCAGAAACGGCAGACGCAATCCTTCCTGATGAATCTCGGTGGCTCCCAGCGAGTTGCTGCCGGGCACCAGCCCACCCACATCCACATGATGCGCAATGGTCGCGGCCCAGCCGCGCAGCGTGCCTTCCGCGAAAATCGGCTTGATGACATAAATGTCGGGCAGGTGTTGGCCAGAGGCCAGGTACGGATCATTGCCGATGAAGACGTCGCCCGCCTCGATGCGTCCCGCATACTCCTCGATCAAGTGGCGCATCGCGTCGTAAAAGCTGCCCAAGTGCATGGGCGTGGTCAGGCCCTGCGCCAGCGTCTGACCGCCGGGATCGCAGAGCGCGGTGGAAAAATCCATGGCATCGCGCACGATGGGCGAATGCGCCGTGCGCATGAGAATGAGCGCCATTTCGTCGGCTACGGCCTCGAATCCGTTCTTGAAGACTTCCAGCAGAATGGGATCGAGATCGGCGGCCATGACTGTCCTCAAAGACTGATAACGATATTGCCGTGCGCATCCAGACATGCGGTAGCCTGCGGCGGCACGACGGTGGTCCCCTCATATTCCTCGATGATGAGCGGTCCCAGCCGCGGGTCCGCCGTCAGTTCCCAGCGCTCCATGACCGGCACCGGCATGAGCCCCCACTCTTTACCGAAATAGGCCGTGCGTACTCCGGCAAGCGGCGCCTGCGAACGACGCCGCACGCGCAACCCCGCAGTGCGCGCCGCGCCGGCCACGCCACCGCCCGCCGCGCCACCGCCGCTGGGCGGCAGCGTACCGACCACCCGCAGCGACACGAAATCAATGCGCTCTCCCGGCAGCGCATGCCCATAACTGCGCCGATGCGCTGCTTCGAAGGCGGCGCGCACCTGGGCCAGGACGGCGGCATTCAGCGCGCCACGCGGCACATCGACCGGCAGCTCGAAGCCCTGGCCCGCGTAGCGCAGTGCTGCTCGCCAGCCAAGGACAATATGTTCGGACCGGCCCATTTCCTCGAGCACCTTGTGCTCGAGTTCCGCGAAGCGTGTGCCAAGAGCGGGCGCATCGTCATCGCACAGCGGCTTGAGCCACGCCGCGGCATGGGCCACCTCGAAGTCGGCCAGCAACAATCCCACGGCACTGAACACGCCGGCGGCCGGCGGCACCAGCACGCGAGTCATACCTAGGTCCGCGGCCAGCGCCGCCGCGTGAATGCCGCCGTTGCCGCCGAAGGCAAACAACGTGAAATCGCGCGGGTCGCGCCCGCGATACGTGGACACCGCTTTCACTGCTCGCGTCATCACCGAGTTCGCCAGGCAGTACACCCCGTAAGCAGTCTCCAACAGATCCCGGCCAAGCGGTATGGCGATCCGCTCAGACAGGGCTTCCCGGGATAACGCGGCGTCGATGGGCACCGTGCCGCCGGCCAACGCTCGAGGATTCAAATAGCCCAGCACCACATTGGCGTCCGTCACGGTGGGTTCGGTGCCGCCGGCACCGTAGCAGGCAGGTCCAGGCGATGCGCCGGCACTCTCCGGACCGACCTTCAACGCACCGCCGCGATCGATGTGCACAATGCTGCCGCCGCCGGCGCCCACTTCCGAGACGTCGATAACGGGTAATTTCAGAGCATAGCCGCCGCCTTTGGCGAGCGCACTGCTCAAGGAAATACCGCCGCCCACCTCGTACTCGTCCGTGGCCACCAACCGTCCGCTTTCGATCAGCGAGGCTTTGGCGGTCGTCCCGCCCATATCGAAGGTAATGAGATCGCCGTAACCGGCGTGGGTCCCTAAGCGCGCCGCGCCCACGACGCCAGCCGCCGGACCGCTCTCGATGACCGTCGCCGGCATTGCAATGACTCGCTCCACGTCCAGCGTACCGCCGCTCGATTGCATCATGAGTAAGCGGCCGGTAATGCCGCTATCCTTGAGTCTCTTCTGCAAAGCAGTGAGGTATTGACTCACCAAGGGGCCGACATAGGCATTCACCACCGTCGTGCTGGTGCGTTCGTACTCTCGGATCTCCGGCAGCACCTCGTGCGAAATGGATAAGAACCGGCCCGGCAACGCGGCTCGTAGAATCTCTGCGGCCTGCGTCTCGTGCGTCGCGTTCACATAGGAATGCAGGAAGCACACGGCAACCGCTGCCACATCCGAGGCCGCTAGTTGCGCTGCCAGCGCCTGTAGCGCCGCGACGTCGAGAGCGGTCACCACCTCACCGCGAGAGTCCATGCGTTCGGTGATCTCGAAGCGGCGCCGGCGTGGCACCAGCGGCGCGGGTTTTTGATACAACGGCTCATACAGGCGAGGCACGCGAATACGCCTCAATTCGAGCACGTCGCGGAAACCCTCGGTGGTGACCAGCGCGGTCACGGCACCCTTGCCCTCGAGAATGGCATTCGTGGCGATGGTCGAGGCGTGCAACACCTCATCGAAGCTGTCTAGGTCCACGCCGAGATCCGCGGCAATGGTGCGAATCCCCTCGAGAATGGCCCGGCCATAATCGTCTGGTGTCGATGGCAACTTGCAGGTGGACAGTGTCCCGTCCGGCGACAAGCACGCAATGTCCGTGAAGGTGCCGCCGATATCCGCCGCAATGCGTAAACCCGCCGCTGGCCGGTCTGTCGACATTGACGCTGTTTCAGCCAACGTCAGCCGCACCGGAATGCCGCGAGCTTGCGCTCGTCGACCGTAATGCCCAAGCCCGGGCCGTTCAACGGCAACAAGGCACCCGCCCGCACCTCGAAGGGGTGTGCCACGACATCGTCCTCGTAGTAGCGGCCGGCGA
>Ga0302310_10001419_pt1 | contig 20389 bp, 15 predicted proteins | sample III_Palsa_N1_2_FD_200451 | JGI IMG/M metagenome (GOLD analysis project Ga0302310, IMG submission 200451) | Peat permafrost microbial communities from Stordalen Mire near Abisko, Sweden - III_Palsa_N1_2 | ecosystem: Environmental > Terrestrial > Soil > Palsa > Peat permafrost | place: Sweden...
ACGATTCGCGACGAAACCCGGAATCTCCTTTTTGATCTCCAAGGCGACCTTGCCGACGCTTCGATAGAAAGACAATGCGCGCGCCACGATATCTGCTTGAGTCTCCGGGGAGGGCACCACTTCGACCAGCGGCATGAGATGCGGGGGATTGAATGGATGGCCGATGAGCAGGCGCGATCGATCCACCATCTCCGTGTACTGGACGGACGCCGGGATGGTCGAACTCGATGAGCATAGCAACGCGTCTTTAGGCGCTGCCGCTTCGACGGTCTTCCACAGCGCTCTCTTGAAAGTGACCATCTCAGGACCGCATTCCTGAACAACGTCGGCCTGGGCCACCGCCTTCGCAGTGTCGCTCTGAAAGGAAAGCTGCCTCATGGCATCGAGCACCTCGTACCCCAGCGCTTGCAGTGCCGGCAGTGCGGCCTGGATGATGCCTCGCACCTGGTTACCGATCGCAGCATCCGGATCGCTGAGTACGACCTTGAGGCCATTGACCAGGAAGAGTGCCGCCCAAGATGCACCGATGACGCCGCCGCCAATGACGACCGCGGTCATTCCGGAGACCGGACGCTTCGGCGAGGTTGTTGACATCGTTGGCTCCCTCTATGAATGACGCCGCCCTACCCGCCCTAAGCATGATTGAGCGGTCCGGCAATGCTCATCTATCCCCCATACGGGGGTGAATAGAACCGATACGACGGGCACAGCGCGGGAGCACCCCCTTTCAGGGGATGGCCCTCCGGCGAGGGCTCAGTCATACAAGGGGTTGTTATCGCGCGAGAAATCATCATGTCGCCCATCAGCCTCTGTCGTGAGTGCGACACCGTCTACAGGGACGTCACGGTTGGCCGAAACGAAATCGCGCGCTGCCCGTGCTGCCGCACCGTCGTGGCTCGTCACCCGACCGTGGACATCGACAAGGCATTGGCCATCGCGTTGGCCTGCGGCATCCTGTTGATTATCGCGAACTTGACGCCGGTCCTAGGCATTCAAATCGCTGGAACCCACACCGAGGTCAATATCTGGGAAGCCGCGCTGTCCATGGAAACCGGCTGGATTTCCGTATCGGCTTTAGTCCTGCTCGCCACCATGCTCGTGATTCCGGCCACGCAGATTGTGGGCATCGTATGGCTCATGGGGTTCGCCCGGGCGCAGCGACGCGTCCCCGGGTTCGCTCGACTCCTGGTTATCCTGCACCTTCTGCGGCCCTGGAGCATGTCGGAAGTGTTCCTGTTGGGCGCTCTCGTGGCCATCGTGAAATTGTCGAACTTCTTACCGATTAGCATCGGGCACGGCATCTGGGCCCTGGCGCTGCTCACCGGTTTGATTGCGGCATTGGGTCGCTTTGATCCCGGCTCCTGGTGGCGACTGCAAGCGGGCGACACGCCATGACAGCCTATCCTCGAGGCATCGCTCACGGACTCTGGAGCTGCGTAATTTGCGGCCAGGTCGCGAACTCCGGCGCTACCTCGAGTGCCATCCCGTGCGGGCGCTGCGGTAGCTTGGTTACCGATCGCCGGCCTGGAAGTAGCGAGAAAACCCTCGCGTGGCTGACGGCGGGTATCATCCTTTACGTCCCCGCCAACGTTCTGCCCGTCATGCACACGCACAGCGTCAAGGGCGACGAGGACAGCACCATCGTGGGCGGCATACTCGAATTTTGGCAGGGAGGCTCCTGGGATATTGCGACCCTCATTTTCGTCGCCAGCGTCGCCGTCCCGGTCACCAAGTTTATCGCGTTGGGACTGTTGCTCTGGTCGGCCCGATGGCGCAGTACCTGGGCCCGACATGAACGAGCCAAGTTGTACCGCTTCGTCGAATCCATTGGCTACTGGTCCATGTTGGACGTCGTCGTCGTAGCCATTACCTGTTCGCTACTGCAATTCCGCGGTCTGGCCGACGCTGAACCACGGCCCGGAATTCTGTTTTTTTGCTGCGTCGTCGTGTCGACCATGATGGCCGCCATGAGTTTCGATCCCCGGCTCATTTGGGACTCGCCGGTGACTTCTCGATGAATGCCCCGGACCCGACCCTAGAGCGTCATAAGTCCGGCATGCGGCTCGTGTGGGTGGTACCCATCGCCGCGGCCGTCGTGGGCATCATCTTGCTGGTCAATACTTGGCGCGAACGCGGACCCACCGTGACGATTACCTTCGAAAACGGCGAAGGCCTCGAGGTGGGCAAAACGCTGGTGAAATACCGCAACGTCACCATCGGCCGCGTCAGCCAAGTCAAACTGGATGCGGACCGTACTCATGTGGAGGTGGTGGCGGATCTTGCCAAGAGCGCGGCGGATCTCGCCGCGGATGGAACCCACTTCTGGGTAGTTCGACCGAGAATCGGCGTGGGCTGGGCCACGGGTCTCGATACCTTGTTATCGGGAGCCTATATCGGCGTCGAAAGCGGGGCCGGCGGAGCCAAGCGCACCCAGTTCTCCGGCATGGAATCTCCCCCACCCCTGCCGCACCGTGCAGCCGGCAGGCAATTGGTCTTGGAAGCGACCGAACTCGGCTCGGTCAGCGTCGGTGCCCCGGTCTATTTCCGTCGATTTCACGTGGGGCAGGTGATCGATGAGTATTTGGACGACAAGAGCCATGCCGCGCGCATTGTGCTTTTCATCGATGCGCCGCATGACCAGGCCATTACTCGTGCCACCCGCTTCTGGAACGCCAGCGGAGTCGATGTCAGCATCAACTCCGACGGCCTGAAGGTCAGATCGCAGTCCGTGGCCTCGGTGCTCGCAGGCGGAGTAGCCTTCGAAGAAGGTCCCGATGTCGCGGATGCCGACGCGCCCTCCGCCGGCGCCGATTTCCTGCTGTACAAGGATGAGCCGTCGGCCATGGCGCCGCCCGACGGTGAACCCCATATGGTGAGAATGCGCTTCGATAAGGCCCTACGGGGTCTCACCGTCGGAGCGCCTATAGAGTTCGTCGGTGTGGACATCGGCAGCGTGACCGCCATTGACGTTGGATACGATGCCGTCAGCCAGCGGTTTCCCGTGTTCGTGACGGGTAAGGTGTTCCCCCGACGCATGGGACTGGCCTACACGACGATTCACGCCGGCGGCAAGAGCGACACGGACGACGATCTGGCGAGATTGACGGCGCAGCTCGTGGCGCGCGGACTGCGGGTCCAGCCACACTCCGGAAGTCTATTGACCGGTCGTCTGTACCTGGCCCTCGATTTCGTCCCGGCCTCGCCCAAGATCGCCTTCAACCCCGGCGCCCGCCCCATCGAACTGCCCACTCTCGACGGCAACTTGGGCGAGCTCGAGACCGGGCTCAACCATATTGTCGCGAAGATCAATGCGTTGCCGCTTCATGAGGTCGTCGCCCAGGCAAACGAGGATCTACGGGACCTGCACGGCACGTTGCAAAGCGTGAATGGCGGCCTCCTCCCGAGAGCCGTCACGACATTGGGCACCCTTGAGGATACCTTGCAAACGGCCGACGCGCTGCTGACGGATGACTCGCCATTCCGCAGCAACATCGAGGACACGCTGGGTGATCTGCAATACACGCTGCGATCGGTAAAGGCGCTGGCCGATACGCTGAATCGCCACCCGGAGGCACTCATTAGAGGCCGTTCCAAGGATGCATCGCCGACGCCCGCTACCCCACAGGCCCCGAGTCCATGACGTATTACCGTACGATTCCGCTCGCGCTCTTGACTTTGTGCGTTGGCGCCTGCGCGTCGACGCCAATGCGCTACTACACGCTCACGCCGCCGCTCTCGGGCGCCGACGCCATCGCGCCCAGCTGTTGCAAAATACAAATACGCCGCGTGGCGGTGCCGCCCGAGATGGATCGGGCCGACATCGTGACGAGGAGCGGCGCGGATCAGGTCGTGGTCCACAGCAATGACGCGTGGCTGGCACCGCTCGCAGACGAGATCCGCGGTGCGCTGGGCAGCGAAATTAATCGGCACTTATCCACAGTGACGCCGCTCGCACCGGGACCCACGGTTCGAGACTTCGCGGTCTGGGTGAACATCACCCGATTCGACGCGGTATTCGCACAATACATCGTGGTGACAGCAGACTGGCGTATTCAAGCATCGATCCCACCGAAGTCGACCTCCACCGTGTGCGCGATGACGGTAAGATTGAACGTTACGGACGGCATGCCGGCGCTCGTGCAGGGCTATCAGCAAGCCATCGCCCAAATCGCCGACCACATGGCAAGGGGCGCCTGCGCGCCCCCGTCGATGAACATCAAGACTGAATAAAGGCCAACAGATCCTTGTTGATGGTGGGTGCCTCCGTCGTGCACATGCCGTGCGGAAAGCCTTCATAGCTCTTCAGCGTGCCGTTCTTGACCAACTTGGCGCTGAGCGGGCCCGCGTCGGCATACGGAACGATCTGATCGTCGATGCCATGCATCACCAAGGTCGGGACGGTGATCTTCTTGAGATCCGGGGTGAAGTCGGTCTGCGAGAAGGCCACGATGCCGTCGTAGTGCGCCTTGATCCCGCCCATCATGCCCTGCCGCCACCAATTCTGGATGACGCCTTCGTAAACCTTCGCGCCAGGGCGGTTGAATCCATAGAAGGGCCCGGCGGGCAAGTCCCGATAGAACTGAGCGCGGTTGGCCGCGCATTGCTGCTGCAGACCATCGAATACCGATTTGTCGAGGCCGCCGGGATTGTCGGCCGTTTTAACCATGATAGGAGGAACGGCGCTGATGAGCACGGCCTTGACCACCCTGCTCTCACCGTGACGGCCAATGTAGTGGGCGACTTCTCCACCGCCGGTGGAGTGTCCCACATGCACTGCATTTTTGAGATTCAAATGTGCGGTGAGATCAGCCAGATCGTCCGCGTAATGGTCCATGTCATGGCCGTCAGACGTTTGCGTGGAACGGCCGTGGCCGCGGCGATCGTGCGCGATGACCCGAAAGCCATGGCCCAAGAAGAACATCATCTGGGCATCCCAATCGTCCGCCGACAGGGGCCAGCCATGAGAGAACACGATGGGCTGAGCGGTCTTCGGGCCCCAATCCTTGTAGAACAGTCGAATGCCGCCTTTGGTGGTAATGGTGTCTTCGGTCATGGGAAAATTCTCCTGAGGTGTAAGCGCTTTCGATAGGGCAGTGTGCGGAAGGGACCAGTCGGTCACCGCCAGCGATGCCGCGGCAATCCCGGTCAGCACCGTCCGACGGGAGACGGTGGGGTTCGGTAGTTTAGTGTTCATTGGGCTATCTGGGAAATCACGAAATCATGGGCATCAGGCGGCGGCATCGCCGTGTTCCCGTTGTGGGTTTTTGCCCGAGCCGGTCTCGCGAAGCAGCAAGACCAGGACAAGGGCAAGGACGAGTGCGAAAATCCAGAACTGGTTCGACTGCCGTAGATGCAAGGCATGGTTATTGGTCGCGCCCAAGGTTTTGCCAAAATTGGCCGCGAATATGGGCCCAATCAGCGCCGTCACACTGAAAGTCAAGAAGTTCATAGCCCCTATTGCGCTTCCCTTGACCCGGTCGGGGTTCACTTCCTTGATAATGGTGTACGGGATCATGGCAGCGCCCGACCCGACGCCGAACATCAACAAGGTCGACCAAGTCGGCAGCATACCGGGTAGGTACGTGAGTTGAAGGATGCAGGCGAGCATCACAACCGCGCCGGCTATCAGCGCCCACTTCCGTCGATGGCAGTAGTCAGCCAGCCATCCTAGCAAGGGACAACCGATCACCCAGCCCATGGGCACCATGGCGGCCGTGAAGACAGCGCGCGAGTAGGCAAAGGCGGCGTCCTCTTGCAAAAATCGGACGCCCCAGACCATATCCAATACGGTGGTGGGGGCGAACAGCAATCCCGCGACCGCACCGCAAAGATACGACTGGGGGTTGGAAAACACCACTTTGTAGGGCTCCAGCCAACTCGACGGACCCGCGGCAGTCACGGGTTCCCGTGGCTCCTTCGGCGTGATGGACAGGAGCACAACGGCGACCACAATGACCAGCAAGCCCAACAAGCTCCAAAATACCGGTGCTTTCAAGAACTCTTTGATCAACGGTCCGGCAACGAGTTGCCCTGCGGACCCACCCAGCATGCCGAAGCATTGCGTAAAGCCCACGGCCGTTGCCAGACGCTGCGCCGGGAATCCATGCGAGGCAAGATACACCGCACCGGTAAAGGCAAACGCGGAGCCCGCGCCCTGAAGCAGCCGGCCGGCATCCCCCAGGAGCGGATACGGCAGGGAGAAAAGCAAACACCCCAGTCCCAGAACGAATGCGCCGCCCGCGATCACATACTTGGCACCGAAGTGATCCAGCAATACACCGGCAATGAGGCTGGTGGTCGCGTAGGTGTAGTAATAGGTGCCGACAATGGAACTGACACCCAGGACGGATACGCCAAACAGGGTGGCCAACTCGGGGACCATGACGGCCGGCGCGGACCGCACCGCGTACTCGAGGAAATAGAAGACCGTGCAGCAGCCCCAGGCGATGATGAAGGCTCGCTTGAGTACGGTAGCGCGGCCCCCGGTCGAACCCATCACATCGTTCGACATTACCGGGACCATGCGGTTTCGGCGAGATGAATGAGTTCGTTGCCGCGCCCGCTCAGCACCACCTTCATCATCCAGGCGCTGAATCCCTTGGCCTGTTCGAAATTAATTGCCGGCGGCATCACCAATTCCAGCGGATCGGTCTTGACGTCGATGACTGCCGGACCATCATGCTGGAACGCCGCGGTCACGGCGCTGACCAGGTCCTTCGGATCCTCGATCCGAACACTGTAAATGCCCATGGATTCGGCCATGGCGGCGAAGTTGGGATTGTCCAACTGAGTGCCGCTGGGAACGAAGCCCGACGCCTTCATTTCTATATCGACGAAACCCAAGAGCCCGTTGTTGAAAATCACGATTTTCACCGGCAGCTTCAAGTGTCGGATGGTGAGCAAGTCACCCATCAGCATGGTGAAGCCCCCGTCGCCCGACATCGAAATCACCTGCCGGCCGGGGCAGCTCACTTGAGCGCCGATGGCCTGCGGCATGGCGTTGGCCATGGAACCATGCAGGAAAGAGCCGATCAGCCGGCGCTTGCCGTTCATGCGTAGATATCGGGCCGCCCAGACGGTCGGCTCGCCCACATCCGCCGTAAAAATGGCATCGGCACTGGCCGCGTCGCTGACGACTTTCGCCAACAGCTGAGGATGGATCGGCTTGTGGCGAGAACCTTCCGTGACCGAATCGAGATCAGCTCGGGCGCTCTTGTAGTGCGCCACCGCCGTGGTCAAGTGACTACTGTCGGTGCTCTGCTTGAGCTCAGGCTCGAGCAAGCGCAGCGTTTCTTTGACATCCCCGATGACACCGAGTTCCAAGCGGCAGCGCTTGCCCAGGTTCTCGCCTCGGATATCGATCTGGGCGATGCGCGCCTTGAGCGGATAGAACTGGCGGTAGGGAAAGTCGGTTCCCAGCATGAGCAATGTGTCGCACGCCAGCATGGCGTGGTATCCGGACGAGAAGCCGATCAATCCGGTCATACCCACATCGAAGGGATTTTCCCATTCCACATGCTCCTTGCCGCGCAGCGCATGCACCACGGGCGCGTTGAGCTTTTTGGCCAGCGCCACGACCTGGTCATGAGCGCCCACGCAACCCGCGCCGCAGAGTATCGTGGTCCGTGTACCCGCATTGAGCAGATCGGCCAGCGCCTTCACGTCGGCCTCTGCGGGAATCACGCGGGGCAAACGTGGAATCATGCGGGGGCTAGGCAGCTGCGGACCGGCCTCGCGCAGCGCAATGTCTCCGGAAATGACGATGACTGCCACGCCCTGCTTGATGACGGCCTCGCGAATGGCGGTCTCGACGATACGAGGTACCTGGTTCGCATCGGAAATCACCCCGATGTAGTGGCTGCAATCCTTGAAGAGCGCCTGGGGCTGAGTTTCCTGGAAATAGCCGGTACCGACTTCGGTGCTGGGAATATGAGCCGCGATGGCAAGAACCGGCACGCGATTGCGATGACAGTCGAATAGACCGTTGATCAGGTGAAGATTTCCCGGACCGCAGCTACCGGCGCAAACCGCGATATTCCCCGTCATGGTGGCCTCGGCGCCCGCCGCGAATGCCGCGACTTCTTCATGCCGCACGGGTATCCACGCAATATGGTCGTGACCCCGGAGCGAGTCCGTAATACCATTCAACGAGTCCCCGACGAGCCCGAATATGCGCGCAATGCCGGCGGCCTCGAGGGTCTGCACCAGTCGTTCAGCTACGGTAGTCATGAGTAAAAGCCTCCCTAGAAGTGCGGCAAGTGTCGTCGTCAACCCCTCGGATGAAAATCCCCCGTTAAGGGGATTCAACGACGAGATGCATGGGCAGATGCTGCTCCCCAGCCCGCATCACGCGTCGGCGAGGTCCAGCCCGTGATTGCCGACTTGTTGCTCGATATCGGCCTGGTGGTGGCGTTGATCGGCGGGGTCGTCGGACTGCAACGCTTCTCGAATCGCGTGCGTCTCGTCTTCGACCTGGCTTGCTTCTGCACCATCAGCGCATTCCTGTTCAAGCAAGGCATCTCTCCTCTACTGCCGTCCGACAATACGCTGGCCGACGGCGCCGCCATGTGGCACCGATTGGTTGCCGGCGCCTGGTGGGTGTTGGGGGCCCGTGTACTCGTCGCTGTGCTGCGATTTACCGTTCGCGCCGGGCGCCAATCTCGGCAAGCACGGCTGTCCTCCGACGTGCTTGCCGCCATTGTCTACATTGCTGCCGGCGTCGTGGTGGTCAAGTTGGTGTTCTTGTTGCCGGTATCCGGCGTGTTGGCGACCTCGGGTGTGCTTGCCATCGTCATCGGCTTGGCACTGCAGAACACCTTGGGCGACGTCTTTGCCGGCATCGCCGTGGACGTCGAGTCCCCCTTCAAGATCGGCGATCGCATCCTCTTGGGTGACAAGATCGAGGGTCAGGTCATCCAGGTCAACTGGCGTTCCATCTGGGTGCAAACAGACGGCGACGATGTGGCCATTATTCCCAATAGCACGGTCGCCAAGTCCGACATCATTAATCGCAGCTATCCCACCGAGCGGCGCGCCGCGTCGGTGCAGGTCAGCTGCCCGACCAGTGCCGCCCCGGCGCGCGTACTGGAGTGCATTCTGAATGCCACCCTGCTGTGTCCCGCCATTCTTCGCAATCCGGGTCCTTCCGCCGCCATGAACGAATTTGGCGCGAAGACCAGCCTCTACTCCGTGTCATTTTATGTTGCCGATACCCGGACGCTCGGCGCCACCAAGGGGTTGCTGCTTCAGTACTGTCATCGGCAACTGTATTACGCCGGCCTGTTGGCCGACGCGCGGGGGTCCCAGCCCAAGTCCACGCCGCCGGATCAGTCCCTGTCGCCGGCGCAGCGGCTATTGCACGACCTCACATTGTTCGAAGCCTTGGAACGGCCGCAAGTCGAGGAATTGGCGCGGCAAGCCAAGGAGGTTTTCCTGGAGCCCGGCGAGGTTCTGTTCAAACAAGCCGCCGCCGACGCAACTCTTTACTTCATCGCCTCCGGGATCGTACGTATGGACCGCGCTACCTCGCCTGGGAGCACCGATCTTCTGGGCTATCTCGGGGCCGGGGAGTACATCGGAGAGATCGGACTCTTTACCGGCGCTCCGCACGCTGCGACCGCCACCGCCCTCACTTCCTGCCGTATTCACCGACTGTCCCGCGAGGCGATTGCGCCTTTGCTGGCCACCAACGCCGACCTGGCCGCCGCTTTCGACAAATCCGTACGGCGCGGCCTCAGTATTCTGCACCGCGACGTCGCTATTCGTGCCACCGAAGACATCGGAGGCGGAGGTCAACTGCTCCAACGCATTCGCCAGTTTTTCAGCCGAAATACATCGGCATGAACGCCACTCGCATCTTGGTTGTGGACGATCACCCGGTATTCCGGATGGGCATGACGGCGCTGGTCACCTCCGAGCCCGACATGCAAGTAGTCGGCGAAGCCTCCAACGGCCGCGAGGCCGTGGCCCAGCATGACGCGTTGCGGCCGGATGTGACGCTGCTCGACCTTCAAATGCCGGCCATGGACGGCATGGATGCCCTCGTCGCCATTCGCGAAGGCTACCCTTCCGCGCGAGTCATCGTGCTCACCACGTACGGCGGCGATGTATTGGCGCGCCGCGCCTTGGAGGCCGGTGCGCAGGGATATGTACTGAAAGGCATGGTGCGTGCTGAGTTGCTGGATACCATCCGAGCCGTCCGCAGCGGACACAGGAAGGTAAGCTCCGATGTGGCGGAGCGGCTCGCGTCTCACGTGGGAGATGACGAATTATCCCCGCGCGAAACCGACGTGCTGCGCCTTATGGCGGAGGGAAACTCGAATCGCCGTATCGGCGAGGCGCTGACCATCTCGGAAGCGACGACAAAGTCTCATGTGCAGAGCATTCTATCGAAGCTGCGCGCGCGCGATCGCAGCCACGCCGTTGCTTTGGGCCTCACGCGCGGCATCATTCGCCTTTGAGATCTTTTCAAATGAACCCCAATTGAACGGCACGGGCTACCGCCTGGGCGCGTGTTTTCGTGCCCAGCTTGACGAAAATACGTTTTGCATGCGACTTGACCGTCTCGGGTGCGATACCGAGTTCGCGCGCGATGCCTTTATTCGATAGCCCTTGGCCAATCGATCGCAGCACCGACTGTTCCCGCGCCGTCAACGCGCCGGCCGGGGATTGCTCCCGGGTCGCACTGGGTGCCGGCTTTTCGTCATGCGGCCTTAACCGCCGGACGATGGTGCGAACCATGGGTCCCAATGCCAAGACGTCGGCGGCGCCATTCAGAGACATCTTTTCGAGCAAGGTTCGGACGCCGGGGCCCGCATCTATAATGGATTGAAATACGCCTCGATTCATGCCGGTCCGCAGCAATTCGAGCAGCAGTCTGGAAGCTTCTTGCGTATTTCCTATGGCGCCTTGGGCATCCACCAAGCGCAAGCCCAATTGCATGGCGGAGTACTGGTCGTTTCGGTCGAGAGCCTCGCGGTGTAGACACCGAATTGTCTCGCAGGCATCCGGGGACGCGTGCTCCAGCAACGTAAGCTGAGCCTGGGCGAGCGCGTGCGCCGACGCGATTTCCGACTCTTGACCATTGGGCGCTGCCGCTTGCCGGCACGCCAGATTCGCGAGTCGTTTGAGGCTAAGGTGTGCGGCGTCCAGATCACCGGCGGTACCATGGCGTTCGACTTGGTCGCGTAGACACACCGCCGTCAGCCGCGGATAGGCCCGTTCCTCGCCGATACGTTCGCCTTCCAGCAGGTATCGCGTGGCCGCCGCCGGGCCCGATCGATGAGCCTGGAGCCGCGACATCAAGGGATATACGATGACCAAGGCCTCCAAGGGCACTTTGCGCTCGCCGGCGCGCATGATCTGCCGAGCGAGTCGGTCAGCCTCGACGAAATCGCACTCTTCGTAGGCCAACTGCGCGAGGAGACTCAAGGAAACGGTTGCGGCGATGAGGCCCTTCGCCCCGGACTCGCCGACGGGTGCTAGATCTATCGCGAGCATGGCTGCCGAAACCTGTGCATAGGATCCCCTGACTTGTTGCGGCCCACCGTACAGCGGGTCACCGGTTGGCGATTCCCCCGTTCTCAGGAGAGCCGAGTCATCATTTTGACGGATGCGCAACAGCACCGATGCCCGTTAGGATCGCGGTCCGTCGCTCACTCCGTGTCGATGAGCGCCAACAGACTCGTATAGTCGCGGCCCAACGCCGCTGACATGAGCTGGAACGGCGGCGCACCCGAGGTTGCCTTCCTCGCGTACCAAAGACCAGCGACCGCCAGCGCAGCCCAAGCGCCGCATACTACCCAGGCCGTCGTAATGCGATGGCCGCTGTCCCACGCAGAGACAATGACCGCCACCGAAAGGAAGCAGGCGAAAATCAGGCCAGACACCGCAGCGATGCCCGCCCCGACCGTCGCGCTGACGATTTCCTCGCGAAACGCGTGCAGGTCTGCGCCACCGGCGCATTGAGGCGGGCGGCCAGTGCGACCACCTCGTCATGGGCGTTGACACACCCGGAGCCCGCATAAATGGTCACATTCGTGCCCGCGGCAAGTATCTCGGCCATGTGGTCGAGATCGGCGTCACTGGGGCGTATGACCGGCCGATTGACATGCACGCGAAAAGGCGGCTCGTCGACCGCGGGCGAATCGGCCACATCGACGGGTAATATGAGCACGGCGACGCCGCGTTTGGAAATCGCGGCCTGACACGCCATGACTGTCTTTCGCAATGCCTGGTCTGGTGTCATGACCATTTCGCAGAAGACGCTGCAGCCCTTGAAGACTTCCTTGAAATCCACTTCCTGGATGAAATCGAAGCCCAGCTCGCTGCGTGTCACTTGGCTGGCAATCAGGATCACCGGAGCCCGATTGCGGTTGGCTTCGTACAATCCATTGATGAAATGCAGGCTGCCCGGGCCGCAACTGCCCGCCATCGCAGTCAATCGGTCCATCAGCAGAGCCTCGCCCTGTGCCGCGAAGGCGCCGACCTCCTCATGCCGCATATGCACGAACTTGATCTCGCTGCGCGAAAGACAGGAAGCAAAATTATTCAGCGTATCGCCGACAATGCCATAGCAATTCTTGACGCCCGCGGATTGCAGCGTATCGACAATGACCTGCGCTACTTTTTTGCTCATGTCAGATCTCCTGGTAATCGGAATCTGTCACTGTGCCGTGGTGCTGGGCTCAGCCGTATCCCCCCTATGGGTGTACGCAAGGACTTTTTCTAAGGGTAGCCGCCGCTATCCAGAATCTTGCCGCTGAATGCCCGGTATGAAACCGCGGTGTAGGCAAGCGTCAGGGGGAACGCGAAGAGACCGGCGCCCCAAAACATGAATCGCAGGCTCTCCGGCGGAGACGCTGCCTCCTGAATGGTGATTTGGAACGGAATCATGTAAGGCCAGAAGGAGATGAGAAACACGGCGAACATGGCCGTGACAATAATCATGGAGGTCACGATGGGCAGGGAATCGAAGCGCCGGCCGATACCGACCAAGAGGCCGCCTAATGCGACGACGCCGATCGCTGGAAAGAGCCACAGGACCTTCTCCTGCTCCCAGCGGTGCATGATGGGCAAATGATTGGCTAGCGATAAGAGAAAAATCACGGTCAGACAAATCACCACCGCCACAATGAGCCAAGGCAGGGCCCGGTAGGCTCGAGCGCGAACCTCTCCTTCACACTTCACAACCAACCAGCTGGCACCCAGCAGCGCATATCCAAGACAGAGGCTGATACCGCAGAACACGGAGAACGGACTCAGCCACCCAAACGTTCCCCCGACGTACTGACCGTCGACCAGCGGCAAGCCCTGAACCAAGCCGCCGACGGCCGCTCCTTGAATGAACGCGGCCACGACCGATCCACCCGAAAAGGCGGCATTCCACAATCCACGCGACGATGTTGCGCTCTCACGAAATTCAAACGCCACACCGCGAAGAATCAAGGCCCCGACACCCACCAGCACCGGCAAGTAAAGGGCCGACAAGGCTGCGGCGTACACTTTGGGAAAGGCGCCGAACAACACGGTGCCGGCCAGAACCAACCACGTCTCATTGCCGTCCCAAACCGGTGAAATCGCGGCCAACATACGATTGCGATACCGCTCATCGTGCGTGAAGGCGAATAGGATACCGACACCCAGGTCGAACCCATCCAACAGAACATATAGGAGCAGTGAAGAGCCGAGGACGGCAACCCAGAACAGTATCATCGGGCCGGCTCCACGGTTGATTCCGTGACCGCGCCTCCCAAGGCGAGCGGGCGCATCGGGTTGGCGGTTTGAATCGATCCCGGCGGCGTCGGGCCCGCTCTGAGCCGGCGATAGATGAACAAGGCGCCGAAGCCGAAAATAGTCGCGTACAACACGGTAAAGAACGCCAAGGATGAGAGTGCGGCGTCCGCGGCAAGATGAGGCGTGACGGCATCGGCCGTGCGGAGCACGCCGTAGATTGTCCACGGCTGGCGCCCCACCTCGGCGGTAAACCACCCCGTCAAGGTCGCAATGAAGGGGAGCGGGAAACTGAGGAAAATGAGCCGCAAGAATAATCGACTGGTCAGTCGATGCCGAAAAATCAGGAAGGACCCCAGCCAGCTCACCGCCAGCATGACGAGGCCGCAGCCCGTCATGACCCTAAACGCGAAAAAAGGCACGCCTACCGGCGGGCGATCCGAGCGCGGGAAGGACTTGAGTCCGATTTCCTTCGAGTTCGGTGTGCCGGTCGCGACGAGGCTGCCGAGTACCGGGACCTTGAGTTCGAAGCGATTGCGCTCGTGCTCTTGGTCCGGAAGGGCGATAATGACTTCGGCCGCAGGTTGCTCATCCTCCCATCGCGCCTCGATGGCGGCAAATTTGGCGGGCTGCTTCTCGTGCACGTAGTCGCCATTCAAATGCCCGAAGAGAATCTGTGCGGGCAGGAGGATGGCTCCCAGCACCAAACCCATGCGCAGCATCACGGCCGCCTCCTCCGCGAAATGGCCCCGTAGCCGATACCAGGCACCGGTAGCGGCCACCGACACCGCTCCCGTCAAGTAAGCTGCCAGCAACGTATGTGGAAAGCGCACCCACACGACGGGGCTGAAGATAATCGCGCTCCAGTCGACCGGCACGTACAAGCCGTCGCGCAGCGCATAGCCGACGGGTGATTGCATCCAGCTGTTGTTGACCATGATCCAGAAGGCGCTGAAGGTTGTCCCGAGCGCAACCATGAGCGTCGAAAAGAAATAGAGGCTAGGCGACACGCGGGCTCGCCCAAAAATCAGAATTCCGAAAAAGGAGGCTTCCAGCGCGAACGCCGTAAAACTCTCATAGGCCAGCAACGGACCTTGGATCGGACCCGCGGACGCCGCGAGCCGGCTCCAATTCGTGCCGAACTGGAACGCCATGACGACTCCCGACACCACCCCCATCCCAAAGGCGATCCCGAAAATCTTGATCCAAAACTCGAAGAGCCGGCGGTATACGGACTGTCGTGTCCATAGATACCGGCCCTCGAGTACGGCCAGCCACGCCGCGATACCGATGGAAAAGGACGGAAAAATGATGTGGAACGAAATGGTGAACGCAAATTGCAGGCGGGACAGAAACAGTGCGGTGAAATTCATTGCGCTCCCTCGTCTCTTCGGCGGTACGAATCGCCTTCGATTCTGAGAGGGGCCCGCGACTGCGCGAATCCCCCTGATGGGGGGCTTAGCCTAAGCGCATTGGCCCGCGAGACGGCCTCGGCGCGGGTTTTGACGTCGAGTTTGATAAATATACGTTTTACGTGTGACTTCACCGTCTCGGGCGCGATGGTCAATGCAAGAGCGATGCGCTTGTTCGACATGCCTCGCGCGACGAGCTCGAGGATATCGGACTCCCGGCTGCTCAAACCATTGCTCGTTCTGAGCGCCGCTCTGCCTGACCGACAACTTGAGGTGCGGCCGCCCACCCGCGCCCGCACGCTTTCGATGTAGGGCAATAGCGCGCGATTCACCGCGCCGGGTTGCCGCGCCTGGTCGTAGGCTCGGGCCAGCATCGGCTGTATTCTTTTGCCGCCGTCGACGAACACCTGATATAACCCGGCGAAACGGCCGAGATCCAATGAGCGCTGGAAAAGGCAGTCCGCCTCCTGAGCCTCGCCGAGCCCATCCAGGCAGACAGCCAACTGTACCGCCACTTCCATCGCCGCATAATGATCCTGGTTCTCGATGGCGCGGCGGTGCAGCTGACGGGAATGGTCCACGGCAGCGGCCGTCGGGAAGCATGCCGCCGCCAGTTGAACCTGGGCTCTGTGCCGATAATATTCCACGTCGAATTCGCCGCCCACGCGGCGGCAGGTTGGGCGCGGAGTCATCTTCTCCAAGCGCTGAGCGCACGATCGAGCCTCGTCCACGCGATCGGCTCGCAACAGGATGCGCACTCGCTCAAATAGTGTTGCGGCCACCAGTCTTTGCCAGCCTCGTTCAAGTCCCAGCAGTTCGGCCTCAAGGAGAAGTGCCAGAGCTTCGCCTTCCTGCCCTCCATGCATGGCAATTCCCGCGAGCACCGAGTAAGCCCTCAACGTGCAGTCCAGAATGCCGCTTGAATTAATCGAGGCAAGCCGGTTGCGTATCATGGCATGGGCTGCGCTCAGGCATCCCTGTTCATACAACACTTGGGCAACGAGGGTCGCGGGCAATGCCGTGATGGCGGCATGCGGCCCGCATAGGGACTCGGCCATGTCGAGCGCATCCAACGCCAGCCGTTTCGCCGTGGTCAGGCGTAGCTGTTCGAGTTCGATAGCCGCTTCGATGCAGCGAGTAACGACCACCGGAATCACATGCCGACGCCGATACGGCATTTGCGGCCGAGGCACCTCGAGAGAGTACATGCCATCGAAATCTCGTAACCGCCAGTGGGAGAAGTGGCAGACCGCGGCGGCGTAGGCACGACGCGCCGGCGAGGCGCTCTCCCGCTGGAGCATGACGCGAGCCGCCCGCACCGCCCCCTCACAGTCATCTTGCAGCGCGCTGCTCATGGCGCGCACAAAGCCTAGGTCAGCGCGCAGGCAATGCGTCTCATGGGCCGGCCAATCGGCCAAACGACATTCGAGCCGATCGACAATATGGAGCGCTGCGACTACGTCGAACTTCAGCACGAGGTGACACGCCCGTCGCAGCTCGTGACGCAATCGCCAATAGTCGATCCTGACAAAGTTCTTTTGCACCTTGTCGACCAACCATGGCGGGTTACTTAACATAGGCTCGCCACATTAAAGGCCGACGCCGACTATTGCGTGAATTCCGGGTAGTTTTTTCGTAGTGATTGGGTGATGAACCGGTAATTACCTTCGATTGTATGGACGCCGCGCCGCCGGGGAGGCGTCGCCCTCCCCCATCGAGGTGATGCACCCGGCCGCGGCAAAGAATATATTCGAGAGTATTCTCAACGACGCGACGTTCACCATGACCTGGCGCCGGCGCCCACCCAAGAAACCCACCACCGTCGATGCCATTGAGCTTACGGGCGGCAACTTGGTCGAGTTGACCGCCTTGGTAGCAACCAGCTTCGTGGCGAACAATTCCGTTTCCCTGTCCGAGCTGTCGACAGTGATTGGTACCATCCACAGCGCTCTACTCGCATTACATCCCGCTCGTGAGGGCCAACCGTCTCGTGTGCCGGCGGTTCTGCCTGAACACTCCGTTACGCGCGACTACATCGTATGTCTGGAGGACGGGCGTCGTTTGAAGACCCTGAAGCGCCACATTCGACAAAAGTACTCTCTGACGCCCGAGGAATATCGCAAACGCTGGCACCTTCCTGACGACTACCCCATGGTGGCACCCGGCTACTCCGAACGGCGCTCCTCCCTCGCCAAACGCAAACCCGAGCCGCCGGATGACTAGCATTGATAAATCGCTTATAACGGCTGAGACTGCACGGCGGTAATCGCACTGCACTCTCTAGGCCCGCGTTTGTCATGTCCCATCATTCAACATTCAAAATTGACCCGGTCCAGCAATGCCTATGGCGCACCGATGGCGCGGGCGGCGAGGAGCGCCTCCATCTCGCACCGAAAGCCTTCCAGGTCTTCCACTATCTACTCAGCCATCCTGGCCGTATCGTCTCCCACGATGAAGTACTCCAAGCGGTCTGGCCAACCGCCTATGTACAGCCCGAAATCCTGAAGAGTCATATTTTGGCTATACGTGGCGCACTGGGTGATCGGGCGGAGGCGCCGATGTACATCGAAACGGTGCGGGGACGCGGATATCGCTTCATCGGACCCATCGCCCATTTCTATCCCGAGCCTCCCAACGATGCGCCCCCTGCGGGCGGCGCTCCCTTTGTGGGGCGCGAGGAGCCCCTTCGGCAATTGGCCGCCCAGTTCGCGAGCGCGGCAGCGGGCGAATTCCAGGCGACCTTGATTACCGGCGAGCCAGGCATCGGCAAGAGTGCGCTGGTTCATGAATTTCTCGGCGCGGCCGTCGGACGCCGGCACGATGTAGTCGCCTCGGGGCAGTGCATTGAAGGCATCGCCGGCGCGATCGAGCCTTTTTATCCGGTACTGGAAGCCCTCGGGTCTTTGTGCAAAGGCCCGCTCGCTTCAACCGTGTTGCGCCTGCTCACGCGTTTAGCACCCACCTGGGCCATTCAACTACCCGCAGTGGTGCCGGCCGAACAACGAATGCCACTACGTCAGCAGTTGTTGGGTACCACCCACGAAAGAATGCTGCGTGAGGGCTGTGAGCTATTGGAATCGCTGGCAGCCGATAGAGCCATCGTGTTGGTGTTGGAGGACCTTCATTGGGCGGACTTCGCGTCGCTCGAATTATTCTCAGCCTTGTGCCGACGCCGGGCGCCGGCGCGGCTCATGCTCGTGGGGACCTACCGCCCGGAGTACATACCGAGCCCGCGTCATCCTCTGCACGAGTTATCGCGTGAGCTGTCGCTGCGCAAGCTGTGTACGCACATCGAACTGCCAGCGCTGGTCAGAAACGACGTGGCCGACTTCTTGCAGACCCGTGAGAGCCCTGAGTTTGTCGATCGCCTGTTTGACCTGTCAGGCGGCAACCCCCTGTTCCTGCAGGCGAGTTTGGAGCACCTGGTCGATCGAGGTCTGCTATCTCGCAACCCGGGCGGCTGGGAGCTGCTGGCAGCCGCCGAAGATATTCCTTCCGAAGCGCCCGTCACGCTCGGAAAACTCATCGAAGCGCGGTTTGCACGATTGTCCGACGTGCAGCAACGAGTTCTCGAGTGCGCCTGTGTGACGGGAATGACCTTCAATGCGCCGGTGAGCGCCCCCGCCGCCAGCATGGATGCGCAAGACTTCGAAGAGATATGTGACGAATTGTCTCGCCGGTCGAGTTTCATCGGACGAGGCGACATGACCATCCTTCCTGACCACCGCCCGACTCAAACCTGGGGCTTCAATCACTCCCTATATCGCCAGGTACTGTACAGCCGACTCGGCCCCATTCGCCTCGCGCGATTGCACCATGCCGTGGCACAGCAACTCGAGGCTATTTACCCCGAGGATGAGAGAGAGGAACGCGCCGCCGCCCTTGCAGAGCATTGGGCGAAGGCGCACGAAGCCCCGAAGGCATTGAACTACTTGCGCGTGGCCCTGCATACGGCACTCCGGCGGTATGCCTACCGCGATGCGTTGACCGCTCTCGATCATGCCTTGCAGATCGCCGACACACTTCCCGCCGGCACGCGAGCATCGGTGCAGCTGGAGCTACTCGAACGGCGAGCGGCGATTTATGGAGTGACGCATGACGCGCGCGCGCCCGACGCCTATGCGCAACTGGCACAGGACGCCGGCGCCCAAGGGGCCATGGACGCGCAGGTTCGGGCGCATTTGGGTGCCGCTTACACAGCCAGTTGGCGCAATTTGGCAGAAAGCGTGAATTGGCTGGATCGAGCGATCGAGCTCACCGACAAACAACACGACTCTGCGGCGCGGGACATTGCCCGAATTATTATCCACGTACGGCGTATCTGGAGCGTCGGCTGGAGTTCCGAGGAGGCCGCCGCCTGCGACATCGCGCTAGAGTCGGTCAAAAGCCGGGGTGAGAACCTGACAACCGCCCGCGCGCTGGTGAATGTCAGCATGGTTCGCCAACTGTCCACGCGGTATCGCGAGAGTTGGGAGCTTTTGAACGCGAATTGCCCGTTGCTCCTCGATAGCAAGGACCAATTGGCGGAATCCGAAGCCGCTCGCATCACGTGGATGCATCGTATCGGCTCGCCCTGGTGCTCTTGCTTCCTGGGAGAACTGGGCCGGTCCGTGACGGAGTATGAAACGGGCATCGCGGCCTTCGAACGCAGCGGCGATCAGTCGGCGGCGCAGTCGCTCCGGCTCTACAGCGGGATGATTCAATTTTTCTGCATGGACTATCGCGGCGTTCTCGACACGTGTGAAGAGGTAGCCTCTCATGTGACGGGGAGGCGCGAATATCCCACTGAGATCGCACGGCTGCTGCCGCTCGAACACCGGATTTCTTTGGTTTTCTCCGGGTTGGCCCATTTAGAACTGAACGATGCCGTGACGGCACGGAAGTATCTGGACGCCGCGGATGTCGCCATGCGGCAGCAGCCCGTGCACTTGGATTGGTACTGGCGGCTGCCCTTGGAATGGGGCATGGCAAACCTGCTGCTATCGTCCGATGTCTCGGCAGCCAAAGTGCACGCCAAGCGCTTTGCCGGCCTAGCGCAAGCGACTGATGAGCGCACGTGGCAAGCCATTGCCCTCGAAACACGGTCCCGCATCGCGCTCGTCCAAGACGACCCGCGTGAAGCTCTGGTATGGATTGGGAAGGCCATCGAGGCGGGCCGCGGTTTCGAAACCCCGCACGCCGATTGGCGGGTGCACCGAACCGCGGCCCGAGCTCACGCGGCCAACGGCGATGATGCGCAAGCGGCA
>Ga0302310_10001423_pt1 | contig 20356 bp, 17 predicted proteins | sample III_Palsa_N1_2_FD_200451 | JGI IMG/M metagenome (GOLD analysis project Ga0302310, IMG submission 200451) | Peat permafrost microbial communities from Stordalen Mire near Abisko, Sweden - III_Palsa_N1_2 | ecosystem: Environmental > Terrestrial > Soil > Palsa > Peat permafrost | place: Sweden...
ATCCATTCAGGAATGCGTTGGGAGAGGACCACACCGTTTCAACCATACCCCGGAACCGGCCTCCCATTTCAGGGCTTGATTGGGTGCGGTACCGGACCATATCATTCAACTGAGCAACGGCCAGAGAAGGGCTTCTCCAGGGGCAGGTGATCACGTTAAACCCCTTCATGGCGAAATAAACGGCCGTATAATCGGCCCGGTCATAATGCCAGTCACAGATAGTCACGTCCTGGGGGATCATATCAATGGCGCGGAATGTATTGTTGTAGCTCCCTTCCCACTCGCCGACACCGGTGGTCCTCCCATCCAGTAAACGGTCTCCCCATATCCAAAGCGTTCTGCCTTTGAGGGCAAGGTGATCATGGATAGCCCTGACTTCGCCCGCGAACAACATGGCCGGATCCTTGCCTTTACAAAGCGGGCAGGTGGCTTCCCCCAGGTAAAACACTTCGTCCATGCCCGCGTGGAACGCATCCGCCTTGAACGCGTCGCACACTTCGTCAATCGCTTCAAACAATACTTCGTGCAACCCCGGATGAAGGGGGCAATAGCTTTTACAATAGAGCTTATCAGGGTTGGGCCACGCATATACGGCGGGCATTTTTATATCGGGCGTCTCATCAAACGCAGGGTATGCCTGAAGCAGTTTTCCCAGGTGATTCCGGTCCGATTGATGGCCCAGTAAATTGATCTGGGGAATGATCCGGATCCCGTTCTCGTGGCATACCCGGACGATATCGCCCACCTGCGTAGCGGACAAGGCAAAACTATCCTGTAGCTCAGGATGGCTTTTAAAGGCGTAATGGTAGTCCACCCGGAGGATGAGGGTGTTGATATGCTGGGGGGCCAGTTCTTTCCGGACAAAGGTCAGAAAGGAATCCAGTCCTGAAGGCCGGGGAACCCCGATGCAAAAGCCCCTGACCGGCAATACACTGTCTAAATGGCTTTGAACAGGCAACTGCTGGGCGCTGGCCACAGAAAAGGGGCCATAAACGGCCAGGAGCAGAAAGGTGAGCTTCAGTAATGAATGCTTCATATGGCGATTGTTTTTAAAAGGGTGCCGGATCGCGGGCTGGTGTAATGTCCGTTCATCATTCCGGGATGCGCCGGAGCATGAAATTATCAATGGCATTGTACAAATGGACGGGCTGCACAGTCCTCCAGTTAGGATAATCCAGCAATTCCACGTATTGCGTCAGGTGGGCTTTCCTGAAGTCCTGCTGGGTGTGTTCTGGCATGTCCAGGATGACCACCCATCCACCTTCTTCATGCACCTGTTCGTACCATTCCTCATAATAGGAGTCATCGCTGCTGTGAAAATTCAGGACATTGTCCGCGATAAGTATAAACTTGGTGATCCCCGCGTCAAAAAGGGGATCGGTGACTTCCCTCCGCAGCATCATAATATCATTTTCTATCGCATCGTTCCACTCCCCTATCAATTCGATAATGGCAAAGTTCATGGTGTAATCCGCAAAGAGGATTTTCAGGTATAGGGTGCGCGAGCCGAATTCATCCCACTGGGGGTGAATGAAATAATTATATACCGTCTGGGTAAATTCGAATTCACTGTACTCCCTTCCATAAAAAGGAGACAGTTCGTCTTCTTCGGCGGTATACATATGACGCCAGTTATAGTAAGGTTCTATATCATGCATGCCTCAAATATCCGAAGGAAAACCCTCAAAAAAAAGGAACCTTTTTTACTTTCCCTTGTTCAAATATCCTTTTAAGGAGGCAAAATCGATGCCCATGGCGATTTTTTTCGAAGGCTTCCGGGATAAATCCTGCACTTCCTGCGGTAATTCCAGATGGATACCCAATGTAGCCTCAATAGTGGGGGCGAACTTCACCGGATGGGCCGTGCTCAGGAGGATGCCCTTTGCACCGGGATGATCCTTCCGGTAAGACTGCCAGGCTCCATATCCGACTGCCGTATGAGGATCCGCCACGTATCCATGGTCATGGTATAATTCCCGCATGGCACGGATCGTTGCGGCATCATCCAGGCTCTGGCTCGACACCTTCGCCTCCAGCGCGACACCCTTGCGTTCAAATAGTTCAAGGATACGACCAAAGTTGCTGGGTATGGCCACGTCCATGGCATTAGACAAGGTAGCCACCGCCGGATGCGGCGCCATCTGTCCCGTTTGCATGTACCGGGGAACGGTATCATTGGCATTACAGGCCGCCAGGAAATGCCGGGCGGGCATACCCATGTGATAGGCCAGCAGGCCCGCGCAGATATTCCCGAAATTGCCGCTGGGTACAATGAAAACAGGAGGCTCCGGATGTTCCCACTGCCGGTATGCCCACCAATAATAGATCTGCTGGGGCAGCCACCGGGCTATATTGATGGAATTGGCTGAAGTCAACCGGGTATTTTGCTGCAGTTCCGGATCCGCAAAAGCCTCCTTCACCAGACGCTGGCAATCGTCAAAGGTGCCTTCAATTTCCAGGGCCGTCACATTGTCTCCGCAGGTAGTCAATTGCAATTCCTGCACGGGGCTTACCTTACCCTTGGGATAGAGGATCACCACCCGTACTCCTTCTACTCCGTCGAACCCGCTGGCTACGGCTCCCCCGGTATCGCCTGAAGTGGCTACCAAAACCGTGACAGGCTCCCGGGGACCGGCCCCGGCAAAATAACCCATACAGCGGCTCATAAACCGGGCGCCTACGTCCTTAAAAGCCAGGGTAGGTCCATGGAACAATTCCAATATGTAGAGGTCTTTGTCCCCGGACAAGGGAACCAGCGGAATGTCAAACGAAAGGGCTTCCTTCAGAATGCTGCGCAGAATGGCATCCGGCAGTATATCCGTTGTAAAGGGGGACATTACCGAAGCGCCTATTTCAGCCAACGAACGGGCTGATAAAGCGTCAATGAAAGCGCCCGGCATCACCGGTATGGTTTCTGGAAAATACAATCCTTTGTCAGGCGCCTGGCCCTGGCTGGTAGCCGTCCGGAAGTCCACGGGTGGCGAAAGATGTCCTAAACTGTAGTATTGCATGAAGAAGTCAGATAGTTAATTGGATGAAATAATACGGACCCCTTCCGTCGCGATGGGGCCGATGTAGGTGTGATGATCGATGCCCATTTCCCGGTAAACCGCTGCCATGGCCTGCTCCACGGCACCGGCCGTTTCCCGGTCCCCACTCAGCATGAAAATAGAAGGTCCCGAACCCGAAATTCCTCCGCCCAGGGCTCCCACCCCCAGGCTACTGGCTTTAATGGCATCGAACCCCGGGATGAGGATCTTTCGCACGGGCTCAATCAGTACGTCTTCCAATGAGCGACCGATCAGGGCGTTGTCCCCCTGTAGAATCCCTGCTACCAATCCGGCGATATTTCCCCACTGCCGGATGGCGTCCTTCAGGTATACCTTTTGCATCAGGATCTGGCGTGCGTCCGACGTCTTCACTTCAATCTGGGGATGGATGACGGTAGCAAATAATGCGGGCGCCGGCAAAGCGATAATATCCAAGGGGAAAATGGAACGGATAAGGGTAACACCTCCATAAATGCAGGGGGCAATATTATCGGCGTGTTTAACACCGGAAGCCACTTTTTCTCCCGCCATCGCAAAACGGACCAGGTCCTCTCTGGAAAATCGTCCCCTCAACAGGTGGTTGGCGGCTACCACGGCGCCAGCAGCACTGGCGGCACTGGACCCTACCCCGCTCCCTGGTTTAATACGTTTCTCAATCACCAGGTCAAAACCGACAGGCTCCCGCAACTCTTCTTGCAGGGAGATCAAGGCGGCCCCTGCCACATTCAGGGGAGGATCGGTCGGAAGATCATGGTCGTCCACATGACGGATCCTTATTTCCGAAGACCCTTCGATCAGGGACAGGGTCATCACATCAGTGGGTTCTTCGAGGCAAAATCCGAGCACGTCAAAGCCACAAACCATATTGGCTACAGTGGCGGGTGAAAGTACCCGGACAGTTCTACAGTCGCTTATATCAGGCAAACAACAAAATAAGATCGTTAAAAAAATCCAGCACCGCCGCAGCTCAGCCGCCCCATCAACGGGCGCTCCGCGCCCGCGCCCGAAGGGCCATCATTAGCGGTGATTTGGCGGCGGGCTAAATTGTCCATATAGCCCGCCGCCAAATCACACCCGTGCGGCGCGAATGACATCCGCGAACACTCCCGAAGCGGTTACTTCAGCTCCCGCGCCGGCGCCCTTTATCATCAGGGGTTGCTGCGGGTATCGCTTCGTATAGAACAGGACCACGTTGTCCTTCCCGTAAAGGTGGTAAAACCCGTGATCCGGGGATACCTGCTGCAGCCCTACAGATGCTTTTCCCTCTACAAAGGAAGCGACGAATTTCAATTTGTTCCCTTTGGCGTGCGCATCCTTGTAAAGCGCTGCAAAATGGGCTTCTTCTTTGGCCAGTTCCTTATAAAAATCCGCTACGCTCCCTTGCATACAGGAAGCAGGCATAAAGGTGGTGTTGCTGATGTCGCTCATCTCCAGCTCTGCGCCGCTTTCCCGGGCCAGAATCAGGATCTTCCGCATCACATCCGTCCCCCCCAGGTCCAAACGGGGATCGGGCTCGGTAAACCCTTCTTCTTGTGCCTGGCGCACGACTTCAGCAAAGGGCTTCGTACCGTCGTAGTTATTAAACACAAAATTCAGGGTACCGGACAATACCGCGTCAATGCGGTTCACCTGGTCTCCGCTACGAACAAGGTCATTGAGCGTTCCAATCACCGGAAGGCCAGCGCCCACGTTCGTCTCGAAGAAGAAATTGGTGTTGAATTCCCTTGCCAGGAATTTCAGCCGCTGGTAGTTCGGATACCGGGAAGAACAGGCAATCTTGTTACAGGCAACGACGGCTATGCTCTTTTCCAGTAACCGCGCGTATACTGACGCGACTTCCGTACTCGCTGTATTATCAATGAATACCGCATTCCGAAGGTTGTGGTGACGCGCTTGTTCTACGAATGATTCCAGGCTCATGGGAGTGCCTTCCTGCAAAGCCTGTTGCCAGTTGCCCAGATCAATGCCCTGGTCTTTCCATACCATCTGCCGGCTATTGGCCAGTCCGATCACGCGGACCTGTAAGTGCAGGTGTTTGAGAAGATAGTATTGCTGCTGTTTCAATTGCTCCATCAGCTTACTTCCTACATTCCCCACGCCCACAATGTATAAGTTGAGTTGTTTGTACGTCGTTTCAAAGAAGGCCTCGTGCAATACATTCACCGCCTTCTTCACATCTTCGGCCGTGACGACGGTGGAGATATTCTTCTCGGAAGACCCCTGGGCAATAGCGCGCACGTTGACGCCATTCCTTCCCAAAGCGCCAAACATCCTTCCACTGATGCCGGGATGGCTTTTCATATTATCTCCCACAAGCGCTACCACACTCAAATCATTTTCAAGGCGGACGGGTTGAATGGTCCCCTGGGTGATCTCATAAGAAAAGGCGTACTCGGTCGCCAGTTTGGCTGCCACAGAATCCGCTCCGGACACTCCCACACAGATGGAACATTCGGACGAACCCTGTGTAATCAGGATGACATTGATGGACTCCTTTGCGAGGGCTTCAAACAACCGCTTGGCCACACCCGGGACGCCTACCATGCCGCTGCCCTCCAGGCTCAGCAAGGCCATGTCGTTAATGCTGCTGATACCCCGCACCGGTCCGCGCTTCTCTTCGAACACTTCATGCTCGATCAATGTGCCCGGGTCTTTCGGGGCAAACGTATTTTTAATCCAGACAGGAATATTTTCGTCCATGACCGGCTGGATCGTAGGCGGATACACCACTTTGGCGCCAAAATGGGACAACTCCATCGCTTCTTGGTAGGAGATGCGTTCAATCACCCGGGCATGTGAAACCCACCTCGGGTCAGCCGTCATCATGCCGCTTACATCGGTCCATATTTCCAGGACATCCGCATGCAGAGAGGCGGCTACCAATGCCGCGGTATAATCGGAACCTCCCCTGCCCAGGGTGGTAGTGATCTGGCGCGCATCACTGGCAATGTATCCGGGAAGGATATACAAAGGAGAAGGATATTCGGTTACATAGGCAGATAAGAGCGCCCTCGTGGTCTCCATGTCCACCTTGGCGTTTCCAAAAGAGGAATCCGTACGGATCAGTTGCCGGGCATCCGCCCATATATGCTTTACTTCCCTGGATTGCAGTGCCCCTGAAAGGATATGGGAAGACAGCCATTCTCCGTAACTGACCAGGCGGTCCAGTGTGCGGGGGGAGAGTTCACCCAGCAGAAATACTCCTTCACAAAGGCTTTCAATCTCATTGCAACGTTGCTTGACCCAGCTTAAGGCGCTGCTTTGCCTGGCCACCGGGATCAGCAACCGGACCGCTTCCAGATGGCGCGTCTCCAGTGTTTGCAACAGCTGTTTGTACTGTTCGCTGCCGGACGCTGCCAGCTTGCCGGAAGAGATCAACGCATCCGTTACGCCTCCCATAGCAGAAGCTACCACCACTGTAGGACCCCTAAGGGCCGCCTTCAGAAGGATGTCAATCACTTTTTCCATGTTTTCAGCAGTGGCTACGGAAGAACCGCCGAATTTTAAAACTTGCATAAATAATAAATGATATGAATAATAACCGAAAGTAAGGTTTGCTTAAGTATCACTGATGCAGAACCCCTTTTTCAAAGGAACCCAGCCCGAAGGCCCAAAGGATGATATGGAATGATACAACCCCTTACAGGGTTGTGGAGGTGGTAGTAATAATAGTGGACAAGGTGTAGCAAAAAACAGTCTTCACTGCCGCAGAAGAGATGCCGCAGATAAGGATTTGATTGATATGTCCGTGAGACTGTTTCATTTAATTGCGGCCTGAAGGTAGGTAAAAAAATTAATTTCCTACTACTTCTGTGCACAATATTTATTTACTAATTTTATCGCATGGATATCTCTGGTGCGCAGAGCTTGCAGGAATTCAAAAGCCAGGTAGCTCTCAAATTTCAATTGTACAATAGTCTTTTTACTTCCCTACCGTTCCACCGCATTGAAAAAACAGGCATCCTGTTGTCCCTGCTGCTGACAAATTGTGAAGAGGGATATAAGCGTAAGCTAAGCCCGGTGGAGATTATCGAACATTTCTTTACCCAGCACACGGGGTATGGAAATGACAGGGAAAAACTGGACATCCTGTTCCGTTTTATCCAATATACGGAACGCCAGGTCGTGCTGTTTGATTCCCTGGAAGACGGCGCCTTTCGAAAGGTCAACGACATGAACGGTCCGGGTACGTTGAAACACTTACAAACGGAAGTTTGCGAAAATCAAAGGGAATCCGCCTTCGTGAAAAAGTTGCGGGAGTTCGCAGTGAGGATCGTGCTCACGGCGCATCCCACTCAATTCTATCCCGGCTCCGTCCTGGGTATCATCAACGATCTGGGAAAGGCGATTGCTACGGATGACGTAAATAATATCAACCTTTATCTGCAACAACTAGGCAAGACCCCTTTCTTCAAAAAACAGAAACCCACCCCTTATGATGAAGCGGTAAGCCTCATCTGGTACCTGGTCAACGTGTTCTACCCGGCTGTTGGAAATATCATCACCGCCTTAAAAAATAACTTTCCGGAGGCCATAGACGCCGGGCACCCGGTCATACAACTGGGCTTCTGGCCCGGGGGAGACAGGGACGGAAATCCTTTCGTCAATGCGCCCACTACCCTAAAGGTAGCCGAAGCCCTACGCAGCAGCATTCTGAAAAACTACTACCTGGATATCCGGAAATTGAAGCGCCGGTTGACGTTTAAGGGGGTGGAGGGACCATTGAATGACCTTGAAAGGAAGATTTACGAGCATGTTTTCCTACCTGAAGTGGCGGGTGATCTTTCCCCCGAATACATCACCCGTGTCCTGGAACAGATCCGGCATATCCTGATCCACCAGCATAACAGCCTGTTCCTTTCACTCGTCGATCAATTGATCAGCAAGCTCACCGTCTTTGGCTTTTATTTTGCCTCCCTGGATATCCGGCAGGATAACAGCGTACATCACAGGGTCTTATCAGCTATTGCCGCCAAAGAAGACGGGCTCCCCGGGAACTACGACGAGTTGAGCGAAGCGCAAAAGATCGGTATACTTTCCCACATACAATCTCCGGCCCATCCCCATCTGTATGCCGGTGACGACGACCTGATAAAGGACACCCTGGATACCATTGATGCCATCCGCACCATCCAGCAAAGGAACGGGCCCCTGGGCTGCCAGCGGTATGTGATCAGTCAATGCACCGGTATCCTGGATGTCATGTCCGTATACGGTCTTTTCAGCCTTTGCGGCTGGGACGTGAATACTTTACCGGTGGATATCGTTCCCCTGCTTGAAACCATCGGAGACCTCTCCCATGCAACAGAAGTAATGGAGAAACTATATCAGCAGCCGGCCTATAGTAAACACCTGAAGCAAAGGGGCAATCGCCAGACGATCATGCTCGGCTTTTCAGACGGTACCAAAGACGGCGGCTATCTGATGGCCAACTGGAGCATCTATAAAGCCAAAGAAGGGCTTACGGCGCTGTCCCGCAAGTATGGCATAGAAGTACTCTTTTTCGATGGACGTGGCGGCCCTCCCGCACGCGGAGGGGGAAAAACCCATAAATTCTATGCCTCTATGGGGCAGAACATATCCAATCAGGAAATACAGATCACTGTACAAGGACAGACCGTCAGTTCCAACTTTGGTACGGTAGACTCCGCCCAGTTCAATATGGAACAACTCCTTCACGCCGGCATGTACAATGACCTGCGTGCTTCCCGTTCGGGCACCCTGACAAAGGAAGAGGAAAGGCTGCTGCAGGAACTGGCCGGCACAGGCTACAAGGCTTACAGTGAGCTAAAAGACCATGCGGGCTTTCTGGACTATCTTCTACACGCCAGCCCGTTGCGCTTCTATAGTGAAACCAATATCGGAAGCAGGCCGGCTAAACGCTCTTCAGGCAAACGCTTGAACTTGCAGGATCTGAGGGCTATCCCCTATGTGGCGAGTTGGAGTCAGATGAAGCAAAATGTAACCGGTTATTACGGAGTCGGATTCGCACTCGAAGCCATAGAGCAACAAGGGCGGTGGAATGAAGTCAAACAATTGTATCAAAACTCACAGTTTTTCAAAACCCTGTTGGACAACTGTGAGATGGCCATGCTCAAATCCTATTTCCCCCTTACGGCCTACCTGTCTGATCACCCGCAATTCGGGGAGATCTGGAACAAGATCTATGAGGAATATGAACGCACCAAGGGGTATATCTTTAAACTTTCCGGAAAACAGGAACTGATGGGAGATTACCCGGTGGAACAATTGTCGATCCAGATGCGGGAACGCATTGTATTGCCATTGACCACGATCCAGCAATATGCTATGGCCCGCATCCGGCTGATGGAAGAGGGCAAGGCGCCTCCCGTTTTGAAGGAAGAGTTTGAGAAACTGATCATACGCTGCTCGTTCGGCATCATTAATGCCGGAAGGAACTCGGCGTAGATCAGGAGTGCGCTAAATCGCTGCCGGTCCGCGTGACACAACAGCGGCGAGCCCCGTTTTTACCATTTGGTAAAGGACAGGGTTCGTTTCGGACCGTACTTTGCTCCGTACAAAGCAAAGGAATACATCATGGCAAGAATATTTATCACCGGCTCAGCCGATGGTCTGGGAAAAATGGCCGCGCGCTTATTGGTGGAGCAGGGTCACAAAGTAGTATTGCATGCCCGCGACGAAAACAGGGCAATGGCCGCTTTAGCAGCCGTCCCGGGCGCAGAAACCGCGGTAAGCGGCGACCTTTCCAGTATCAGGGAAACGATAGCCGTCGCAGACCAGGTAAATAAACTGGGCGTCTTCGACGCTGTCATTCACAATGCGGGCATCGGTTACCAGGAACCTCATCGCGTCTCAACGGTCGATGGCCTGCCCCACGTATTTGCCGTCAATAGTCTTGCCCCCTATATCCTTACTTGCCTGATCCAGCCACCTGACCGCCTGATATATATCAGTTCAGGCCTTCACCGGGATGGCAGTTCGCGGCTGGAAGACCTCACCTGGGAAAAACGGCCCTGGAATGGCTTTAGCGCCTATGCCGATTCGAAATTACATGAAGTGATCCTTGCTTTCGCCGTCGCCCGTAAGTGGCCGAACGTGCTGTCCAACGCCCTGGAGCCCGGCTGGGTAGCTACCAAAATGGGCGGACCGGGTGCGCCCGACAGCCTGGAAGAGGCGCCCAAGACCCAGGTTTGGCTGGCCACCAGCCAAACATCGGAAGCCATGGTAACGGGAAAGTATTTCTACCACCAAAAGCTACGGTCATTTGCTCCAGCCGCCGCAGATCCTCATATACAAGATGGTTTCCTGGTCGAATGCACCCGTATTTCGGGAATCACGTTCCAAATGAAATGAGGATCGCTTTTTACCATTTGGTAAGCACCCGATCATCAAGTTGACAGACCTTTACATCAACAAAAAAAATCATCATGCAAAAACAAATAAGTACGCTTGCAGGCAAAAGGATCATCCTGCTGGGAGCCAGTTCGGGACTCGGATTAGCTACCGCCAAAGCCGCTGCCGCAGAAGGCGCAAAAACGGTCATCGTATCGGCCAATCAGCAACGGATCAACCAGGCCCTGCTGGAACTACCGGAAGACGCTGAAGGCTACGCGGTAGACCTAACCAAAGAAGAAAATATCAAAGGCTTTTTTGATCGCATTGGCGATTTTGACCACCTGGTCTACACCGCCGGAGAAAATTTAAACCTGACTAATATCAGCGATACGGAGATTGAAAAAGCCCGCTCCTTTTTCAATCTCCGTTTTTGGAGCGCCTTCGCCGCTGTAAAATATGGCGCGCCTCATATCAATCCCGGCGGTTCCATCAACCTGACCAGCGGCACGGCCAACGCCCGCCCCGGAAAGGGCTGGTCAGTGGCTTCCGGTATTTGTGGCGCCATGGAAGGCTTTGTACGGGCTATGGCCGTTGAGTTGGCGCCCATCCGCGTCAACAGCGTTGTTCCAGGTGTGATTAAAACCAATTTATGGAACAGTATGCCCGAAGCGGACCGGGAAAACTTGTATAAAAATATGGGGGACTCCTTGCTGGTAAAACGTGTAGGAGAAGCCGAAGACATTGCATTGGCATTCCTGTACCTCATGAAACAACACTATGGCAGCGGCCAGAATTTGATCGTCGATGGCGGAGCGGTATTAGTATAACTCCGGCCTATCTCCGCTGGCCCGTATCGTCGGACCTGTCAATCCCCCATCCCCACCGGATAAATTCCGGAAGGGCCAGCCCCCATGTAGCCGCGTCATGGCGACCTTCGGGTATTTCAAGGTAGTGTATGGACGCAGGGGAAACACCCTGCTCCACCAAAGCGGTCATCAGGTCGCGGGTATCGTCTATGGAGTCGATCACGCCGTTGGCATTGCGGTCCGCCGTTTCATCTTCGGTCCCGCACTCGAAGAAGAAGCGTTGATGCACGTTGGCTTCACGCGCCCTGATCTGGGCGTGCATAATACGGTCCGTCCTTTCATCGTACCCATTCTCATAGGCTTTGGAGCGCCACCAAAGGGATCCTGAGAAGACCCCTGCCGTCTGAAATATCTGGGGGTGGTTCCATACCATGTCCAGCGCACTCAGGCCCCCCAGGGACCAGCCGGCAAAAGCCTTTTCCCTGAAGGAAGGGATGCGGAACTCCCGTTGAAGGAAGGGCAATAGCTCCTGTATGATAAAATGCGTGTAAAGAAACGCTTTCCCTCCCCTCCCCTTAAAGTCCGCCTGGCTGGCCGTGCCGTATTCCTGCAGGCGGTTCTTGCCCGCATGAATACCCACGCACAACAGGGGCGCTATCGCCCGCTCTTCCCACCATTCATCCAGCAAGCCATTCAGGCCCATCGATTCCAGGTCTTGTCCATCGTTGATCAGGAGCAGGCGCAACGACTCCGGCCTTTCGACATTGTCCGGCAAATAACAGTCAAGGCGCACATTCCGTCTTAAAAAAGCAGATGGGTACTCCCTGGATTCTATCCGGATGGATGCATGGTCTTTCACCAGATTCATAGGACCCAAAAATAAGGGGAGAGCGCCATAATAAAACAGGGATATTGGTTTTTATGGATAAACCCGATATATTTGGTAAAACACCCCACCCAAGGCCCATGAAGGAAGAGTACCGGAAATGGCATTCCCCCCATTTAAATCAGGAGTTTGAAATGCTGGTATTTGGCCACGGAGGGATGCCCCTTGTCCTATTTCCGACTTCCCAGGGCCGGTATTACCAACAAAAGGACTGTGGTATGCTGGAAGCGGCCAGGTGGTACATGGAAGAAGGAAAGGTTAGGATCTATTGCCCGGACAGCATCGACAACCTAAGCTGGTACAATAAAGAGATCCCCCCCACCGCCAGGGCCTATAATCACGCCTGCTACGACAGGATGGTCCTGGAAGAGATCGTAATTCCGGCGCAAAAGGAAACCGGTGTTCATCGTATCGCCACAGCAGGTTGCAGTTTCGGGGGATATCACGCGCTGAACTTTGCATTCCGCCACCCGGAAACGGTCAGTTATGTCTACAGCATGAGCGGCATTTTCGATATATCCCGCTTTACCCACCCGGGCTATGACGACAACGTGTATTTCAACAATCCGATGGATTACATTGAAAATGACAATGACCCCAATCTTTGGAAAATGGGAATTGTGCTGGGGTGCGGCCAGACGGATATCAGCCTGGATGACAACCGGCAGATGAGCGCCCTGTTAAACAAGAAGCACCTTCCCCATTGGCTGGACGTCCGCCCGCACGGAGTGCATGACTGGCCCCTTTGGAGGGAGATGTTTCCGCAGTACCTTTCTTTACTACTTCCTAGTTATTAAGTTCATTCTATCACTCAAACGCCCTTTCCCATGCAAAAGATCGGCATTCTTTACGGCCAGGAAAGATCCTTCCCCCAGGCCTTTATCGACAGGATCAACCGCAAAAAACCGGATAATATAGTGGCGGAAGCCGTTCTCATCGACAAAGTGATACAGGGAGCAGGACCGGATTATGCCGTCATTATAGATCGGATTTCCCAGGACGTCCCCTTCTACAGGGCCTATCTGAAGAACGCCGCCCTGGCAGGGACTGCCGTGATCAACAATCCCTTCTGGTGGAGCGCGGACGAAAAATTCTTCAATAATTGCCTGGCCACCCGGATCAATGTCCCGGTGCCCAAAACCGTCATACTCCCTTCGCGTGCCCTTCCTGACGATACTTCGGACCAATCCTTCTCCAACCTCGCCTATCCGTTAGATTGGGAAGGCATCTTCTCCTACGTCGGATTTCCTGCCTATATGAAGCCCTATGCAGGGGGTGGCTGGCGCAACGTATACCGCCTGGAGAACAAAGAGGAATTCTTTCACCATCACCGCGATACCCATCAACTGGTCATGCTCTTGCAGGAAGAGATCATTTTTGAAGAATATTATCGCTGTTATTGCATAGGCGGGAAGCACGTCCGCATCATGCCCTACGAGCCCCGGAACCCCTCCCATCTGCGCTACCAAAGCGATTTCAAACCGAGCCCGGAACGCCTGGCGGAAATGGAAGAGATTGTGATACGTATTAATCAATACCTGGGCTACGACTTTAATACCGTGGAATTGGCCGTGCGCGACGGCGTCCCCTATGCCATCGATTTTTGCAACCCCGCCCCTGACGCAGAAATACGCAGCGTAGGGGAAGAGAATTTTGAATGGGTGGTCGAAACGGCTGCCGATTATGCCATAGAACGGGCCCGGTCCTCAAAACAAGGAACAGATAACCTGACCTGGGGGGAATATCTCAAAAAGAGTACGCAGCGACTACCGTTAATATAAATCAATAAACCGCATGTCCCCCATCAATTACAAACTATTTACCCTGGGCGTGGAAGAAGAATATATGGTCCTGGACCCGGTCTCCCTGGAATTGACGAGCCATGACCAGCGGATCGTGCAGGAAGCCCAGAAAAAGATAGCCGATAAGGTAAAAGCGGAAATGCACCAGGCCGTAGTGGAAGTAGGTACGTCCATTTGCGCCAATGTGGACGAAGCCTACAAAGATGTCAGCGCGCTCCGCAAGACGATTCATCAGATCGCGGGGGAACTGGGATTTGCCGTAGGCGCCAGCGGAACGCACCCCTTCAGCCATTGGGCGACGCAACTCATCACCGATCATCCGAGGTATAGCGAGATTGTCAACCAGATGCAGGAAGCGGCCCGAAGTAACTTGATTTTCGGGCTGCACGTGCACGTCGGTATGGAAAGCCGGGAAATGGCCTTGCACATTGCCAATTCCGCCAGCTACTTCCTTCCCCATATTTACGCACTGAGCACCAATTCTCCCTTCTGGGAAGGTCGTCAAACGGGATACAAATCTTTCCGGACCAAAGTATTCGATAAATTTCCCCGTACGGGAATACCCGAATACTTTGACAGCATAGAAGCCTACGATAACTATGTAAAGTTACTGGTCAAAACCAATTGCATCGACAATGCCCGGAAGATCTGGTGGGACCTCCGCGTCCATCCCTATTTCAACACCGTGGAATTCAGGATCTGTGATGTGCCTATGACGGTCGATGAAACGATTGCCCTCACAGCCCTTATCCAGGCCATCTGCGCCAAATTATATAAGCTGCGCACCCAAAACCTGAACTTCATCATTTATTCCAGGGCCCTGGTCAACGAAAACAAATGGAGAGCCAGCCGATACGGGATTGACGGGAACCTCATTGATTTTGGCAAGGAAGCGGAAGTGAACACCCGGATACTCATCTATGAACTACTTGATTTTGTAGATGATGTGGTAGATCACTTGGGCTGCCGGCACGCCATTAACTATGTCCAGCAAATGCTTGAAAAAGGCACAGGCGCCGACCGGCAACTGGCCGTTTTTGACAGCACCGGGAACCTGACATCTGTGGTGGACTATATCAGGTCCGCCTTCCTCAAAGGAATCTCGTGACGCATACCTTTTTTTTGTACTTTTAAAGGAGAAGCAGCGGGAAAGAGAGGTGAAGCATCTTTTTCATGAGTTTAATTTGCGCCCATTTAATTTGACCGAATTTCAGATCATCCAGGGTTGCATCGAAGGGGATGCAAGTTGCCAACGTTTGTTATTCGAACGATACGCGGGCAAAATGCTCGTGGTATGTCTGCGGTATGCGACGGATCATATGGAAGCGGAGGACATCCTCCAGAACGGTTTCATTAAAGTATTCAGGTACATCAGCCAGTTCAAACATGAAGGCTCTTTTGAAGGCTGGGTGCGGAGGGTAATGGTCAATACAGCCCTGAAGCATTGCCAGAAGAAGCGGATCCGTTTTGACGAACTGCACCCCGATATGCAAAATGGCCCCAGCATAGATCCCTATGTGTACAGCCATTTGGGAGAAAACGATCTGCTGCACCTGATCAGACAATTACCGGAAGGATACAGGATTGTGTTCAATCTGCATATCATAGAGGGATATAGTCATGAAGAGATTGCGACGATGCTGGGAATCAAGGATAGCACTTCCCGTTCACAATTAGTAAAAGCAAGACGCATGTTGCAGATGGCGATAACGTCTTTACATAAAACAACGATCGCCGTATGAGTGAGAACGACCCCTTTTTCGATGCATGGGTGCGTGACAAACTCCAGCAAGCAGAGGTACGCACCCCGGAGCATTTATGGGAATTCATCCGTAAAGGCAGCCGGAGATATGGCATCGCGGAAAGAAATAAATACCTCCTCTTCGTGACGCTTTTACTCGGCATCACAAGCGGCATCGGATATTGGGCTTTTCATCCTGTAGCCCACGGCCATGTATACGCCCTCGCTTCATCAGCTACCAGGGGCGCCACCTTGTCAACGGCGGACGCAGACGGACGACGTAAATTCGCGGCTGCGGACGGAATGGAGCATTCCGGCGTGGCCGGTTCGCGAACTACCGGTTCGCGAACTACCGGCTTGCGGACTGCCGGCTCACGAACGATTGACGCTGCGGCGTCCGGCGTGATGACTACGGGCGAGATCGGTGGTACGAAGGTGGACGCGCCAATGGCGGACGCCCCGATGGCCGACCCTCAAACGGTCCAGGCCAACTCCTTCCAAACGACTGCTCCGGCACAGGCAGACCGGGAAGCGTTGAATACCCCGCCCGACGAGCAGGCCAGGCCTTTGCATCTTATTTCCAATACGGGAGATCTTTCCCTGTTCTCCAGGGGATCAGCGATGGAGCAGCTTATGCAGGGCTCCGCCACCGTAGGTCTCACACCGCTTCATCTGATATATAAGCGACATACCTACCTGGAATTCTATGCCGGTCCTGATCACGTAACCCACTACATCACCGCATCGAATAAAGCCTATATCGCATACGTACAAAAAGCGAAAGCCACAGAGAGCAGCTATCCCAGCTTAAGCATTGGGATGCGGGTGGACATGCCGCTGATCGGGGATAACTGGAGGTTGCAATCCGGTCTTCATTATTCCCAGATCAACGAGCGGTTGACGTATGCCAATTTCAACGATACCAAAACTGTTGCAGAAGTCAGCGTCCGCAGGGTTGTCCAATCGATTGGAGATACGGTGCTCCTGAAGGATACGACCAGTCTCACCTATAAAGGACAATCCCTGAAGCAATCCCTGAATGCCTACCGAAGGTTGGACATCCCGGTAATCGTCAGCCGGACCTTGCTGCGGAGGGGCCCTGTGCAAGTCAATACGAGTGCCGGCGCCTTGTTTAACATCACTTCGTGGTATAACGGCGACATCCTTGATACCAATTATGTCCCCATTGCCCTTCATTCTTCTACGCGCAAGGGGGTGGCGGCCTGGAAAAGTACTATCGGGACCAGTCTTTACGGGAGTATTGCGATCTATGATCAGTTGACCTCCCATATTCAGGCTACCCTGGAACCCTACTTAAGATACGATCTGTCTCCGGTGAATAAAGAGACCTCCATATACAAGGAAAAGTTTGTTACCACAGGTTTAATGTTTGGCATTCGTTATCAATTAGGTAAATAAGATTGACACATGACATTAGGAAGATGAAGCCATTTTTGACAGGGTTGTGTACCTGCCTTTTGATGATATTGACTGGATGCACAAAGGATTCAAGCCAGTTTATTGCTTCCCCCCTCAGCGATACCGCCTGGGTTCAGCAAATCCTTCCGGCAAACGCTATTGCCCATTTATCAGATACGTTGCACATCAACCCGGTGTCTGATTCTGTAAACCTTCTCTTGGGCGACACGGCGACCTTATCGGGTATTCAATACGTCTTTCCCGCCGGAGGCTGGGAGACCGAGACAGGAGTAGCCTTCCAGGGAACCGCTCTATTGCAGGACCTCCTCCTGCAAAAACCGGGTGACTGGATCCGGAATTTTGTTTCCACCTCGTACCAGGGAAAGCCGATTCAAACGAGCGCAGTCGTCTATTTCAATGTCAGTTCCGGTAGCGAAACGCTGAAACCTACCAGCCAGGTACTGGTCACTTTCCCGGTAAGTAATCCATCCCAAACCGACAGTCTGTTTTCCGGCAGTTATACGGACAATACGCTCCAATGGTCAGGAACCATCCCGGGTGTTTATGGCTCCCGGGGCAAGACGAACGTGGACGGTTTCGTCCAATACGCTCAAACATTCGGCACGCAGCAGACCGGCTGGCTGATGAGCGGAATGGAATCATCCGACAGTCTTAATAACGGGAGTAAATTGGTCGTAGTCCTTCCAAACCAGTTTAGCAATGCCAACAGCGCCGTATTCTGCTTGCTGAAGGATCTGCCAGCGGTGGTCATGCTTACCGGGGATTATTCCACCCGGACATTCATAGGCTCCAACCTGCCAGTGGGAGCTACCGCCAACATCATCACATTGACGTTTACAGGCAACAGTTTTTACCTGGGCACGCAAACGCTCACCCTGGAGAACGGGGCCGTTGCCGTGAGCGTAAACCCCAGCCTGGCAACACTCCCTTCACTCATTCAGTATCTGCAACAATTATGAATCAACCAGATATACTCATTATCGGTTGTGGCGTCACAGGCCTGACCACCGCCGTACTCCTCAGTGAGCTGGGATATAACGTGACGGTGAAAACATGGAAAATGTCTCCCGATACGACTTCGGACAAAGCGGCAGCCTTCTGGTCTCCCTACCGGACCAGCGAGGACGACCAAACCTTTGAGTGGGTCCGAAGCACCTATTTAACCCTGGAGGAACTCAGTCACGTACCGGAAACCGGCGTGTCTATGATCGATCTGAGCAAATATTTGCCGGACGACCAGGATCATACCGATGCATGGTGGTTAAAGGCCATCCCGGGCGCACAATATGTGTCCATTCCCCCCCAGCAGTTGCCCACCGGATACAAAGCGGGCTGGCACACCAAAGTCCCTTTGATGGAAACGCAGATATACCTCCCCTATCTCTTGGAACGGTTCAGGCGTTCGGGAGGAAAGGTGATACCGGGTTCATTGGTAACGGATATCGGGGAATGCCTTGCTCCGGAGTGGTTGGTGATTAATTGCACGGGCCTGGGCAGCCGCACCCTTATGCAGGATAACAGCCTGGTGCCCGTCAGGGGGCAGATAGCCGTTATCCACAATCCGGCAGTGAAAAACATCAGGGTGGATGCCAGCGTCCCCATTTACCTGGTCCCCCGAAAAGACGGCTGTATCATCGGAGGGTCTTACGAACCGGGCGAAGAAGAAGAACATCCTGATGCATCCGTGATCGAAACGATCCTGCAGGGGGCGCCAAAGTTATTTCCCGGTCTTGACATCTCCCATGTCACACGCACCTACGCGGGTTTAAGGCCCAGCCGGCCCACCGTCAGGCTAGAAGCAGACCCTTTATTACCCGGCCTCCTGCACAACTACGGCCATGGCGGCGCCGGCTTCACACTTTCATGGGGCTGTGCAGAATCTATTGTCCGGCTCGTCCGGTCCCAAGCCGAATTTTCCTAAGTTTGCAACTATATATTTATGATGGATCCCCTACGCATCGCTATACTCGACATGTATGAAGGCAGGCCCAACCAGGGCATGCGCTGCCTGCGCGATCTGCTGGGTGCATTTGCCAAAGAACAGGGAAGGGCCATTGAATTGAGGGAATTTGAAGTAAGGCTCCGCAAAGAAGTACCTGACACCAGCTTCGACTTTTATATCTCCAGCGGCGGCCCCGGCTCTCCGTTGGAAAGCAAAGGCAGCGTATGGGAGGCCGCCTATTTCAAGTGGCTCGGCGAGATGGAGGCCTGGAACAATGACCCGGCCAGGAAAAAGAAGAAATTCATTTTTTTTATTTGCCACTCCTTCCAGCTCATCTGCCGCCATTATCAGCTAGCCGATGTTTGTCCCCGGAAGTCCACCGCCTTTGGTGTATTTCCCGTTCATCTGCTGGCAGATGGAAAAAACGAACCCGTGTTCACCCACCTGGCCGACCCTTTCTATGCCGTTGACAGCCGGGATTTTCAGGTGGTCCGGCCCAACCTGCAAGTCTTCATGCAACGGGGAGCCTCCTTACTTTGTATAGAAAAAGAAAGGCCCCACGTCCCATACGAACGCGCCATCATGGGCATCCGGTTCACTCCTTATTGGATCGGCACGCAGTTCCACCCCGAGGCGGATGCCATCGGAATGCACCAATATCTTCAGATGGAAGATAAAAAACAGGCAGTGATCGCAGAACACGGAGAAGCCAAATGGCAAAGCATGACAGAACAACTCAGCGACCCCGACAAGATCATGTGGACCTACCGGCATCTCCTCCCTGATTTTTTTAAATGGGCCTCCGTCTAAATTAAACGCCGAATCATTAACTTCACATTCTAATGAAATCAACGCTGAGAACCATGCCAACATTTTTGAAAAAGAAAAGCCTGTTAACCGTATTGGTGATTGTCATAGTGGCCGCCTGCATATCCGCTTTTTCTTCCCATCCCCCAAAGCAGCAGCACCACCACAATTTCAAGGTACTGCCCCAGGATATCTCCAGGGATAGCCTTGACATGATCATGGATCATTTTAAAATGGCGCTGGGTGTAAAATGCGGTTATTGCCACGCGCAGTCTACGACCAATCCGGGACACCTGGACTTCTCCAGTGATGACAAACCGGAAAAGGAAGTGGCCCGCAAAATGATGGTGATGACCAACGATATCAATCAGAAGTATATGCGCTTCAATGAAGATTCGACTAATCAGACGGAAGCCGTTTCCTGCATTACCTGTCACCGGGGGGATCCCCATCCGGAAGCGAAATACCCCGCAGAATCTGAACACCCAGGGCCCGGACCCGGACAGCCCGGACAGCAAGCGCCGAAGCCACAAGGGGGCGGACAACAAGGCCCCGGCAAATGATC
>Ga0302310_10001424_pt1 | contig 20351 bp, 10 predicted proteins | sample III_Palsa_N1_2_FD_200451 | JGI IMG/M metagenome (GOLD analysis project Ga0302310, IMG submission 200451) | Peat permafrost microbial communities from Stordalen Mire near Abisko, Sweden - III_Palsa_N1_2 | ecosystem: Environmental > Terrestrial > Soil > Palsa > Peat permafrost | place: Sweden...
TTCGCAACACCGTACGCGCGCGTGAAGCTGGCGACGTTGACGGTGAGCGAAGCGGGTGTGATGGTCAGGGTTCCGGGGACCACTGTGAGGCTGTAGTTGGCAATGTCCGATCCCGCGACCGTTGCGGTGATTGGATAGACCCCAACGCCGGAGGCCTGAGTTGCTGTCGTCGAGTAGGTCACGGTGAAGGTATCGCCAAGGATCGCTCCGGAGATGGTGCTGGTGAAGACCGGGTTGGGCTGGCCGTAGACGCGGGAGACGTTGATCACGCTCACCGTCAACGCGGCTGCCGTGATCTTGATCGTTCCGGGTGTGTTGGTGATGGTGTAGTTCGAAAGCAGTGTCGTGCCCACGGCGGTAAGGGTCGCTGTAGTGGGATACGTTCCTGCCGGCGAGGCCTGGGTGGCCGTGGTTGCGTAAGCCACCAGGATGGTGTCGCCGTTGACTATGCCGGTAAGTGTGCCGCCGAGCGTGGGGTTGGGCTGGCCGAAGGCGCGGGTATAGCTGGCCGCCGTTACGGTGAGCGGCGCCGGCGAGACCGTGAGCGAGGTGGTGCTGGTGTTCGGCGCGTAGTTGCTGTCTCCCGAGTACGTGATGGTTACGGTGTACGTTCCAACCGGAAGCCCGCTATTGGCCGCGCTGCATGTGCTGCTGGGCGAAAGCGTGCCGGTAACGCTGCACAGGGTGACTCCGTTGACCGAGTAGGTGATGGTTCCCGTAGCCGCCGTGGTCCCGGTGCCAATGCCCAGGGTAGAGTTCTCCGCGAAGGGATAGCCGTAGACCTCGGTCTCGGTTGTTGCTGCGATCGTCACAGGCAGGATGACATAGCCATTGCCGGTGAGGGTGATCGTCTCCGGACTGTTGTAGGAGTTCGATTGGAGGATCGAATAGGCGATATAACTCAGCGTCGTGGTTGGGGTGAAGGTAAAGCCAATGTTGCAGAAGGCGCCGGGAAGGATGGACGTACCACAGTTGGTCGTGGCGGAGTTGACCGAGAAGTGCGAATCGGTGGTGCTGATTGCCGCCAGCAGGCTCAGGTTATCGGTGCCGGTATTTAGAAATGTCTCCGTGATGACTGGCGAAGTCGCGCCTACAATGACCTTGCCAAATGCCAGCGTCGGCGAGGGGAAGGTGATTTCGCGCACCGAACTGGCGCCGCTGTCGACGACAAAGATATCTCCCGAGCTGTCCAGCGCTACGCTCAACGGAGCATTGACCTCGGCGAGGATGCCGGGACCGCCGTCCCCTGTGCTGCCTGCTACGCCGGTGCCCAGTACGGTGGCGATGTTGACGCCGGAGACCGCGGCTTCATAGACGGCATAGACACGGTTTGCGGCGGTGTCCGCGATGTAGAGGTCGCCGGCTGCATCGACCGCGATGGAGCTTGGTGCGTCGATGGCCGTCCCCAGTGCGACGCCCGGCTGCGTGGTGGTGGTCGTCCCATTGCCGGCAAGAATGTGTATGAGGGCGCCGCCGTCGATGGCATAGACGCGATGGCCGCCGGTGTCCGCGACATAGAGCACGCCGTTGACGTCGATGAAGAAGCCGCCGGGTGCGACCATACTGGCGGTTGAGGCCAGGACATTGTTGGCGCCCACGACCGTGCCACTGCCAGTCACAGTCCTGCGCAGCCCCGAAGCATACAATTCGATCACATTGTGGGCCGTACCCTGTTGCGCGATATAGATATTTCCGAAACCATCCACATAGATGGCGGAAGGCGCGATCAGGCCGGTGACGAAGGCGGTGTTGATTGAGCCATCGGAACCGAATCGTTCCACTGTTCCATGGGTGGCGTCGACTACAAACCAATTACCCGCGGCATCGGTTGCCAGCCCCGACGGGGTCAGCAGCCCGGTGCCTGGCTGGACTGCCAGCTGTGAAGTTATACCGCCAGGCGTGATGATGCGCACGTCCGCGGTGCCTGGGGTTGTGCCAGCTTCGAGGACATACGCATTGCCGCCAGAGTCGGTCGCAATGGCTGTGGGTGCGTTCAGCTTCGAAGCTACGGTTGCAACATTACCGGGAGAGAATACGCCCAGGGAGCCGGTACCGATTCCTTCCAGCCCGGTAGACACGATGCCGCCAGCGGTAGCATCCGTAATGGTCATATGCGAGTAGCGGATTCCCGGGCGGGTGGGGCCAAAGCGGACGAAGACCTGGCAGGTGTTGGGCAACGCGCCGACAGCGGCGGCCGTCTGCGGGCCCAGGCATGTGTCGCTGGTGATGAGATAGTCTGGCCCAACATTTGCCGAAAGGTTCGAGGCTTGATTGATGACGAACGTCACCGGCTGCGAGCCGCTGAGACTGGGGACCGAGGTGTTGGGAAAGGTGTAGTTGTAGTTGAAGAAGCGGACGATATCGTTGAGCGAATCGGTGACGTAGATATTGTTATTACTGTCGATCGTCATGCCTTCCGGCTGGTTTAATGTGATGTTCAGTGCCGATATCCCATCCTGCGCCGTAGTGTAGCTGCCGTTTTCTCCATTCAAAGCGCCGGCGGCCAGGCTCAGCGTTCCCAGGCCGGGGAGAAAACGCACGATGTTGTCGGGACTCGATTCGCTGATGAAGAGCGCGTTGATCAGCGAGAAGACAAGGCCATAGGGATGATGCAATGCCGTAGCCGATGTGCCCGTCCCGTCGTTCGCGCAGAGTCCGACGACGGTGCTCTGCGTGGCGCTGCCGGTGATCAGCCGCACACAGTTGTTGCCCGTGTCCGCGATGTAGAGGTTGCTGTTGAAGTCGATGGCGAGACCGGAAGGCGCGTTGAGCACAACGGTGTTGGTAACGCCGCTACAGGTGGTTGGCGCGGCTACCGAAGGAGTTCCCGCCATCACGCAAAGGGTCGCTGTATTCACCGCAAATGAGTTACCCGAAACAACTGATTGGCGAACGACCTGGTAGGTGCTGATAAGCGGACTAATCTCTGTATCCTGGAGGGCGATATAGATGTTGTTGAGCGGGTCGAGAACGATGCCGCTGGGAGCTGGTGTGGCGGAGAGCGCCGTATTCTTATTACAGGTGCCGGCGACGGTCACAAGACTTGCGGTGCCCGAGCTTCCGTTAGGGAGCTTGCGAATGCAATTATGCCCGGCATCCGCGATATACAGGTTGTTGTTGCTATCCAGGGTGAGGCCTGACGGCAGATAGAGGCCCTGCGCCGAAGTGGGGGCGGCATTCGTCGAGGTATTGCAGGTATCTCCCTGTCCAGCGACGATCAAGCCGACCAGCGTGGTCATATTGCCGAGGAGGTCGACCTTGCGAACGCAGTTGTTTCCGGTGTCGGAAAAGTATTGGTTGCCCGTGACATCCACTGCCATGTGCGATGGATGATTGAGGCTGAGCGCGGTGTCCGCGCCGAAGTCTCCATTAAATCCAGCCGTGCCGGTCCCAGCGAAGCGCGTGCTGGTGGGGACCAGGGTCACGGCCTGTGCCATCAACGATTGGGAGACCAGTGAAGTAGAAAGCGCAATTGCCAGGGCTGCAAAAGCGCGGACACCATTACGGCGTAGTAGATTCATTGGTACTCCTGGGCCCATAAGCATGCGCTGTGCCGGAGAGGTCCCGGCATCCAGTTCGCGATCTTCAGTTTTCTTGAATGGTCTGAAAGCATAAGACGACTCCCTGCGATGAAAGGTTGTCGCTGAGAATCCGTGCGCTCATGCCACGTCTTCTATCTGGCTGAGATGAAGTCTCGCATCGTGCGCGCTAAAAAGATGTACCGTTTCGCTCACTTCGGCAAGAAGGAGTTGTGTCTCACCAAAAGGCCATTCGGACGGGAAGGGTTTTAGTCTTACTCTCAGTGAGGGGGAAGACTGCGTCTTTAGACGCGTGGTTCTGTTGTGAGTGCGAGGCGCTTTCGCGGATTTTGCCAAACTGGATTGTCATCGACAAGGCATGGCGCGATTCAAATATTGACCTCACACGAGATTGGAGATGCAAAGTTTTCGTCGAGGTTCACGGATTTTATTTGAGTGTCGTATCATAGGCGACGATGATTACCAAACACCTTTCTCGGCCAGGCACTGAAGACATGCGTCTTCGCGGCGTTGAGGGGGTGCGCAACATCGATCTCTTTTCGGCTCAACTGGGATCAAGTGAGATCGCGCGCGACATCAACCGGGATATCGTGCTTGAGCTGATCCGTTTCCGGCAGCCCGTTTCACGTGTTGACCTCTCTCGGCTTTCCGGTCTGCAACCCAGCACGATCTCAGCGATCGTAGAAGAGTTGATCGAGGAGAGGTGGATTAAAAAGGGCGCGGTCATTCAAGGACTACGTGGGCGCCCATCAACAATGCTCTCCGTCAACGACGAATTGGTGACGTTGGCGCTGGATCTGCGACCCGATCGTGCCATTCTAGCGGTCATCGATCTAAGCGGACGATTCCTGGCCCAGGAGACGGTCACCACGGTTTCCAATGCAGAGAGGGCGACAGCCAAAATCGTGGAGCGCATGCAACAACTTCGCAGCCAGCATGCCGACAAATCGTTTGAGGGTATTGGCGTCAGCGTGCCGGGGCGGGTGCATCCAGTTACGCAACGGATTCTTTTGGCTCCCAATCTTAAGTGGCACGATTTCGATCTGAAGGGAGCACTGGAGACGGGTTTGGGCCTTCAGGTGGAGATCGATAACGACGCCAATGCCTGTCTTCTCTCCGAGCTCTGGTACGGCCGGCTGGAAGGTGTGAGAAATGTGGTGCTGGTGGCGGTCTCCGAAGGTATCGGCACGGCCGTGGTCGCAGGTGGCCAACTGCAAGTGGGCTTCAACGGTCTTGCGGGAGAGTTTGGCCACATTCCCGTCGATTCATCCGGGCCGATGTGTGGGTGTGGTCAGCGCGGCTGCTGGGAGACTGTTGCGTCGTCGCGTGCGGCGTTGCATCTTTATCGCGAAATGGCGCCGAAGTCTTCGCCACTCAATATTCAGGACTTGCTCCGATTGGCGGAAGAGGGCGATAAGACTGCGGAGGAGGCTATATTCCGCCAGGCTAAGGCTCTGGGCCGGGGACTCCGTCTGATTACCGCCGCGTTATCGCCGGAGCTGATACTGATCACCGGCGAGATAACCTCGTGCTGGCAAAAGTTCGGACCGACTGTACAAAAAGAACTCGAAAGTACGATGCTGGTTGAACCGGCGCCGCGGCTTGCAACAGCGGGGGATGGCTACCTTGCTCGTCTCAGCGGCGCTTCCGCGATGTTGTTGCAAAGGCACTCCCGGTACCATCGCTCGACGCGCCCATCACGAACCAGAAAGCAACTACCCAATCGGATAGCGCGGCGTTCCGAGGCCAGGCCGGCCTAGGCAATCGTTGGATCGCGGCTTGACAATCGTTCCCGGCGCGACATAATTTCGTGGCACGTAAAATAGAGGCGCGAAGGCAGCGATGTATCTCGGAATCGATTGTGGAACGCAGGGAACCAAGGCGCTGCTGATCGCCGAAGATGGCCAGCCTGTGGGCCGGGGATATGCCGCGCACAAGCTTATAGAGCGCTCCAACGGCGCCCGCGAGCAAGAGCCGCAATGGTGGGTGGATGCATTGCGTGAGGCTGTGAAGCAGGCCATAGCCGAAGCCGGGTCGAACGAGGTGGTGGCTCTGGGAGTGTCTGGACAGCAGCATGGGCTAGTCGCGCTGGATAAAAATCTAAGTGTTATCAGGGCCGCAAAGTTATGGAATGACACAGAAACCGCGCCTGAAAATGTTGCGCTCATCGAAAGACTGGGGGGCGCCCAAGCTTGCTTTGAACGCTTTGGGATTGTTCCTCGGACAGGGTATACGGTGTCGAAGCTGCTGTGGATGAAGGACCATGAGCCACAGAACTTTGCCCGCATCCAATACATTCTTTTGCCGCACGAGTATCTCAACTTCTGGCTGACGGGAAGGGTCTGCTCGGAGTCTGGAGATGCCTCCGGTACAGGGTATTTCGATGTGCGTACGCGCGCATGGGCGGACGAGGTGCTGGGTCAGATCGACGGCGGGACAGGGCATCTGAAGCATGCTCTGCCTGAACTTCTCGGCGCAGAGCAGATCGTTGGAACGATTCGCCCCGAGGTTGCTGCACAACTCGGATTGCCGGCGACCTGCATGGTTTCGAGTGGAGGCGGCGACAACATGATGGGGGCTATCGGCACCGGCAACGTTCGTGAGGGCGTTGTGACGCTCAGTCTCGGCACGTCCTCGACGGTCTATTCCTTCAGTGATCAGCCGGTACTCGATTCGACCGGTAACGTCGCCCCCTTCTGCTCCTCCTCGGGCGGTTGGCTGCCCCTGGTCTGCACGATGAATGCAACTAATGTGGTAACTCAGACACTTGGACTGCTGGGAAGGACAGTCGCGGATATTGAATTTGCGCTGACCGCCACAGCTCCAGGCGCCGATGGGTTGTGCTTCCTGCCATTTCTCAATGGAGAGCGGACGCCGGATCTGCCCACGGCACGCGGCTCCATTGTGGGCATATCGGCAAACAACTTCACGCCTTCCAATGTCATTCGGGCTGCTATCGAGGGCGTGAGCTTCGGCATTCTGAATGGCCTGGATTTGGTCCTTGGCGGCAAGCAGGCCGAGACGATTGTGGTGATTGGAGGAGGGGCGCGGTCGGCCCAGTGGCGGCAGTTGCTTGCCGATGCCACGGGCGCGACGATCCAGGTTCCGGTCGAGGCCGAGGCTGGATGCCTGGGGGCCGCGATGCAGGCGATGTATGCATATAGCCATGCAGCCGGCGCGCCACAATCTTTTGCGGAGATTGCGCAACGCTGCGTCAGGTTGGAGGAGAATGGGACGGCATCTCCGCGGGCGGAACTTCGCGATGTCTACGGATTGGCACGAGACGGCTATCGTCAGAACCTGGTCAGCCTCTATTCAGCACCGCTATGACTTTTCAAAAATATGAGGCTCGAAAGCATGTATTGTTTGACAGGAATGGTTCAATCTACCTATTATTTCGCGACGTATAAGAAATAGTAGTAACTGCTCACGGAAGGTCGTGCTCTCGAAATGTTCGCACTCAGCGCGCTCGGTCTAGTGTTTACCCGGCAACTCATATCGCTTGCCCCGGTCGACATCCTCATCCTCGTCCTGTACTTTGCCGTAGTTGTTTTCATCGGCTTCTATGTCAAGGGCTCGACTAATACCAGCGAGCAGTTTTTTCTCGCCGGCCGCGAGATGACCGCGTGGATCGCCGGACTCAGCTTCGTCTCCGCCAACCTTGGCTCGCTGGAGTTGATGGGATGGGCAGGTTCGGCCTACCAGTATGGCATCCTCGCCACACACTGGTACTGGATCGGCGCCATCCCCGCGATGCTCTTCCTGGGCATCGTGATGATGCCGTTCTATTACATCTCGAAGACCCACTCTGTTCCCGGTTACCTGCAACTGCGCTTTGGCGAGGGAGCGCGGGGTCTTAGCGCCGCCAGCTTCGCCTTTATGACCATCCTGATGTCCGGCGTCAATATGTATGCCATGGCCGTCGTCATGCAGACCGTGCTGGGCTGGAATATGACCTTCTCGATATGGGTGGGGGCAGCTACCGTAGCCGTCTATGTAATGCTTGGGGGGCTGCGCTCCGCGATCATCAACGAGGTGCTGCAGTTCGTTCTTATCTGGGCCGGCGCGGCGCTGATCCCGATCCTTGGGCTGATCGAGGTCGGTGGATGGACCAACCTGAAGGCGCAGATCGCCAGGAACGTCGGCTCCAGCGACTATACGCACCTTTGGTCCACGCTCGGCCACTTCAAGAGCAATCCGATGGGGATCAACTGGGTCGGCATCGTCTTCGGCCTGGGCGCGATCATCAGCTTTGGCTACTGGACCACCGACTTCCTTGTTGTTCAGCGAGTTCTCAGTGCGAACAACTTGCGTGCCGCCAAGATGGCCCCTGTTATTGGCGCTGCGTTCAAGATGGCCGTGCCTCTTATCGTTATTCTTCCCGGGCTTCTCGCGCTTGGCCTGATCACCGACGGTCATCCTGCTTATCACCTGGTTCCGGCAGCCATTGCCGCACACACAGGGCAGGGGTCTTACGACCAGGTGCTTCCGTTGATGCTGATTCGTTACTGCGGACCCGGCCTACTGGGCCTGGGTATCACTGCGCTGGTTGCTGGTTTCATGTCGGGCATGGCGGGCAATGTCTCGGCATTCTCCACGGTCTGGACCTATGACATCTACGGCGCCTATATCAACAAGCGCGCCTCTGACAAGCACTATGTGTTGATGGGCCGGATGTCGACCGTTATCGGCATGCTGGTCTCAATCGGTACAGCCTACCTGGTGATGAACGCGGCCTCGATCATGGATTACGTGCAGGCGCTGTTCAGCTTCTTTATCGCACCGCTTTACGGAACGGTCATCCTCGGCATGTTGTGGAAGCGGGCCACCAACTGGGGCGGCTTCCTCGGGCTTCTCGCGGGTACGGCTTCGTCGATCGGCATGTTCTTTTACACCAGCACAGGCAGCGCCGCTCACAAGGCCTTTGCGCTTTCGCGCATAGCGCTTTCGCCTGATGCTCAGCCGATGGCCGAAAATATGTTCCGCGCGTTGTGGAGTTGGTTGATCTGCGTTGGAGTGACTGTGATCGTCAGTCTGCTGACTACGCCGAAGACCGATGCCGAACTCAATGGGTTGGTCTACGGCGCAACGATCATCCCGCATGACGGCTCGATGACCCTCTGGCAGAAACCGATCTTCTGGGCCGGGGTTGTTTCGGTTATTTTTATAGCGCTCAACATCATCTTCTTCTAAGCATCTAGACTCGCGCTCGAGCGCGAGAGGAGGTATCACATGGCGGAAGGCACTGGACGTGGCGAGCGATTGTCGATCTGGTTCTTCGTGGGCATCATGACGTTGGCGTACGGCCTTGTGCTGGCGCCTTACGGCGCATGGGAGTGGTTCGGCAATCACGAAGCGCCAACCGTACTCAACAACCTTCATCCCACCTTTTGGTGGGGTTCGCTGCTGACTGTATTTGGCGGCTTTTACTCGATCAAATTCAGGCCCGGCAAAGCCTGAGAAATAGAAAGGCATAAGCGATGGGCAGGCAGATGACAATGGGTGTCGTGGTAGGGAATCGCGGGTTTTTTCCGAGCCACCTGGCAACAAGCGGACGGTTGGAGATGGTCGCCGCGCTTGAGGCGGCAGGCATTAGGGCGATCGTTTTGACGCCGGAGGAGACGGCGCACGGCGCAGTTGAGACCTATGAAGACGCGAAGAAGTGCGCCGAGCTGTTCAAGAAACACGCCTCCGAAATTGACGGCATCATTATTACGCTGCCGAACTTTGGCGAAGAGCGCGGCCTCGCCGATGCTTTGCGCCTGGCCAATCTGCGGGTTCCTGTTTTGATCCAGGCGACGCCTGACAGCACCGGCAAGATGGGAATTGCATTTCGCCGTGACAGCTTCTGCGGCAAGATGTCGATTTGTAACAATCTTAAGCAGTATGGCATCCCCTACTCATTGACGACGCTGCACACCGAGGCGCCTGACTCCAATGAGTTCAAGACCGATCTTGCATGGTTCAGCGCAGTGTGCCGTATCGTGCGTGGTCTGCGTAACGTGCGCTTCGGGGCGATCGGTGCGCGGCCCACGGCGTTCAACACTGTGCGCTACTCCGAGAAGCTGCTGGAGAGGTCCGGTATCACGGTCGAGACACTCGATCTGAGCGAAGTGATGGGACGGATCGAGAAGGCGAAAGACAACGATGACGCCGTGCAGGCAAAGCTCGCGGCCATTAAGAAGTACATTCCTATCGGCGACACTCCGGAGCTTGCTTTGATGAAGATGGCCAAGCTGGGTGCGGTGATCGACGGGTGGATGGCAGCCAGTGAACTCACCGTTAGCGCCGTACAGTGCTGGACCTCGATTGAGGAGTATCTCGGCATCGTGCCATGCACCGTAATGTCCATGATGAGCGAACAACTGATCCCCTCAGCATGCGAGGTGGATATTCTTGGCACCCTTTCGATGTATGCACTAACGCTGGCCAGCGAAACTCCGTCGGCGTTGCTCGACTGGAACAACAACTACGGCGACAACCCCGACAAGGCGGTTTGCTTCCACTGTTCGAATTTGCCCAAACACTTCTTCCGTGAAGGAGTGAAGATGGATTATCAACTTATCATCGCCGGCACCGTCGGCAAGGAGAACACGCACGGTACGCTGGACGGGACGGTTAAGGCCGGCGAGATGAGCTTTGCGCGTTTTTCGACGGACGACTTCAATGGACGAATCGCAGGTTATGTTGGGCAGGGGCGATTCACTGACGATCCACTCCAGACCTTCGGCGGCGCCGGCGTTGTTGAGATTCCCAACATGCAAAAACTGCTCCGCTATATCTGTGAGAACGGATTCGAGCATCATGTTGCCGCAAACTTTGCCAGTGTCGCCTCTCCTGTAGCTGAAGCAGCCAGCAACTATCTAGGCTGGACAATGCACTGCCACGAGTAATCAATAGCTTATTGTCATTCCGCAGTAGAGGGTGCGCCATGTCCATAGATACGCAGGTCGAGTTGGCGGAGTGGGGAACCACATTGCAGGGCGATGCCATTCACCTTGTTACGCTCAGGAACTCACTTGTTGAGGTGAAGGTCTGTACCTATGGTGCACGGATGACTTCGGTGAGAACACGTGACCGAAACGGAGACATGGGAGAGATAACGCTCGGTTCCGACGATCTGGCCGTCTACCTCTCTGATCGAAAGACGTATATGGGTGCGATCGTTGGCCGTTTCGCGAACCGCATCGCCGGAGGGCGCTTCACGCTCGACGGACGAGACTACCAGGTCCCTCTGAACGATGGCCCCAACTCGCTACATGGTGGGTCGGTAGGGTTCGACCAGAAGCTGTGGACGGCACACCTCGTAGCTGACGGTGTCTGCATGTCCTATCTGTCTGCTGATGGCGAGATGGGATTTCCGGGCAATCTTATGACAAAAGTGACTTACACGCTGAGCCACAACAGCCTGAGGCTCGATTACCGGGCGATGTCGGATCAGCCGACGATTGTGAACCTTACGAACCATGCGTACTTCAACCTGTCAGGACAGGCGAGTGAAATTGCCGAGCACACTTTGAGGCTTAATGCACTTTCGTTCACGCCCATTGACTCGACATTGATTCCGACTGGAGAAGTACGGTCAGTGGCGGACTCGCCGCTGGACTTTCGCAGCCACAAAGCCGTGGGTCTGCAATGGGGCAGCGAAGACGAACAGATAGCTCTCGCCGGTGGGTACGACCACAACTGGGTCCTGGAAGAAAGTGGAGAGCAACCGCGCCTGGCTGCGGAGGTGGTTGATCCGGATTCGGGCAGGAAGCTTAGTGTGTCTACAACAGCGCCGGGCATCCAGTTCTATTCCGGCAATTTTCTGGATGGATCCTTCGTCGGCAGGAACGGCTCTTGCGAGAGACGCACCGGCTTCTGCCTGGAGACACAACATTTTCCCGATTCGCCCAATAAGCCGGCATTTCCTTCAGCTCGAGCCGACGAGAGAACCCCCTTCAGATCCACGACGGTCCTAGTCTTCCATTAGACCGCTGCAATGGCGCTCGCCTTTCGGAAGGCGGCGGGACATTTCCGTCATCCGGCTTACATTTATTGAGTGAGAGCAAATGTCAGAGGCGCGTCAGTGCTTGCGTAAACTTGCATCGTAGGCAGCTCTGCCTATTCGTGCGATGACTTTTTCCCGGGTCGCGTCGTCTGCGGTCGAATCCGTTACGAAGACGGCAATGGCAAGTCGCCGTCCATCCGGCAGAGTTATCAAGGCAATATCGTTGGTCGCGTGGGCGACTCCATTGTCTACGTCGGAGGTGCCGGACTTGTGAGCCACGACGGTCCCATCAGGGAGATCGGCTTCGAGGCGCTTGGTTCGAGCTGGGGCATGCATCCAGTTCAGGAGCAAGTTTGTGTGCTCCACGGTGAAGGGGGAGTTATCGCTAATTTTGCGCAGCAGTTGCACGGCCCCTGAAGGCTCAAACCAGTTTCGATATTGGGCGCTCACATCGCGATGCAGCACATCTTCTCCGTCCTGCAGATGAAAACCAGTGACTCCCAGCGAGGCGATATAAGCATTGACCGGTTGCGGGCCACCGGCGAGACGCAGCAGAATGTCGGCTGCCACGTTGTCGCTAAGGGTAACGGACAGTCGGAGGAGCTCGCGTAAGGGAACATCTACGTTTGCCTCAGGATACTTATCCTGCAACGGGCTATAGGCGTGCGGCAGTATCCGGTCCTCGGGAGTGAAGCGCACTTGCTGGTCGAGTGAAAGCTTGCCCAGTTCGACCTGATGCAGTACCGCGAGGGCCAGCGGAAGCTTGAAGACCGACTGCATGGGAGGGTGGGCCTGTGGATCGAGATCGCAGTTCAGCTTCGATTTCGGCAAAGAGCATGCCACGGACACTTTGCCATGGGCGTCGACGGCAATGCTTCGAATCTGTTCCTGAAGCGAGCTCCCGGACGAGGCGTTTGCTGTGGTTACAGGGCTGGCTGAGGGGGTCTGTGCCGACAGGATTGGTCGAGGTATCAGGAACATAAAAAAGGCTGTTACACAACTGCTCGCCATCTTCCATTGCATGAGTTTGCTGAGGCGCATGGGAGCATAGTAGACGCGACGCACTCGTTTGTACACGCACGGCGCAGGCTGCCGGGGATGGGAAAAGCCCTGCCCAATCCGCTCGATTCCGCGGCAATTGAAATTTTTTCTGTGGAAATCCCCATTATTGACATATTTGGAGTTACAGTTATGAAGTGCGAGACGGTTGACCCCTTCCGCATTTCTCATAGCAAACCAATTTCCTTCGCAGTGGCTGTTGAGCCTCAAGAGGACGTGTATCCCTGTACTCCCAGTTCGCAGCTTCATTGTTGTGTATACCGTCTCGATATTTCACCGGCAGTAGCGTCACTAGTGTCACAGGAGGAAAATCTCATGTATATCAATGAAAAGAACTGTACTTTGAGTGGGGTGTCGCGGCGTTCGTTCCTGCGCACCCTTGGAGCTGCCGGCGCGGTTGCCGCAGCGCTTCCCGCTGCGGCGGCATACGGCCAGCAAACGGCCAGCACAACGGCTCCGGCTGCCACTCCTCGCGGTCGCGGCGGGTTCGGCTCCGATATGGGCGAGATGCGCCACCTCTCGCCGGATACGGTCATCATCAGCTCCAACGAGAACCCGCTTGGACCCGCCGCTGTGGCGTTGTCGTCCATCGGAACCACTGCTGCTATGGGCGGCCGCTATCACCAGGAAGTCAGCATGGAGACGGTCAAGATATTTTCGAGCCAATGGGACCTTCCCTTTGGGCCCGGCAAGCCATCTTATGTGGGTCTGTTCCCCGGCTCCGGCGGACCACTGGATCTGGCTCTGATGTCCAACATCGGCCCCGACAAGCCGCTCGTCTATGGCGACCCAAGCTACGAGCAGGGACCTCGCGCTGCCGATGCTATGAAGGCGCCGAAGTTCCCGGTGAAGCTGACTCCGACCTACGCGCACGATGTGAAGGCGATGATCGCGGCACATCCCTCGCCCGGCGCCTACTACATCGTCAACCCCAACAACCCCACCGGAACGATGACGCCGCGTGAGGACATTGTGTACCTGCTCAAGAACAAGCCCAAGGGTTCGGTGGTTATCGTCGACGAAGCGTACTTCCACTTCTCGAACGATGATTCCGTCATTCCGCTCATCGCGGATAACGAGGACCTGATCGTGACGCGTACCTTCTCGAAGATCTATGGCATGGCGGGTCTTCGGGCCGGCGTTGTCATCGCTCATCCGGAGCGGCTGCGGGCGTTTACTACGGTTGCGGCCCCGGCGCGGAGTCTGGCCAGCATCTCGATCACCAGCGCAGCAGCTGCTGGTGCGAGCCTGCAGGACAAGGACCTGGTGCCGATGCGTAAAAAGATCAACGGCGACATACGCGCGGAGACGCTCGACTTCCTCAACAAGCAGGGATATAAGACCATCCCCGGCTCGCAGGCAAACTTCTTCATGGTCGATGTCGGTCGTCCCGGCGGCGAGTTCATGCAGAACATGCTCGCTGAGAAGGTGGCCATCGGTCGTACCTGGGCTGCGTTGCCAACTTATGTTCGCGTGACGGTCGGCACCAAGCCGGAGATGGAGAAGTTCCAGACGGCTTTTGTGAAGTGCATGGACATGAAGCCGGCCTCAAGCTCTAACCTGGGCGCCTCGCTTTACATCCCGGAAATGCATGTGCCTTCGGAGCTGTATCGCGGCTAGTTCTCTTCAGATATTTCAACCGAAAGGCCCTGGCATTATGCCGGGGCCTTTTCATTTTTTGTGAAATCGTAAGATTGAACGACGCCTGTCGCTCCAATAAACCTATTACCTGATTAATAAAATCTATTACCTGAGACTTGTTAGAACGCTCACGTCTCTGCTGCGAACTGGCGTTTTCTTATGTACTAATATTTTTGGTTGACAATTAATAAACGCTGGAATAGAGTCAAATCCATCACGAGAAATTCGGTTTCCAACTGACGTACACTCCGGGAAATTCCTGAAGTATCGTCACAGGCGTCCTCAGCTTTCTAGGCCTTTGCTGTCAACCCAGCGATTACAGGCGTTGTGTACCTATTGTTGGCTACCGGCGCTTTCCTCTCTTCTGACCGTATTTTTCTTATTTCTTACAGTTACCCGTCCTCGGAGCACTTGTAATAACTGGAAGGTTTTTTCGGATGGATAGTTCCACCACATCGCTACAGCGTTCTGTGAATCGCCGCACTTTTTTGCGGGGATCGGGAGCGCTTGCCAGCGTGAGCATGCTTGGTATTGGCGGATGCGCGAAGCAGGTGCGCACCGCTCAACCCAGCGCGCCTCCGTTGCCGTTCTACGACGCGTACACGCCGCTGGTTCCGATCCGCGCCCATGCGGACCGCATCTTCCGGATCACAGTTTGCCTGCGGCCGTTTCGTGCTGCAGGGCCCCGTATGGATGTAGAGAAGGTGGGCGACAAGACGGTCGTGCATAACTATGGCCATGGCGGCAGCGGGTGGTCGCTATCCTGGGGATCGGCTGCCGTGGCGGTCAAGAGTGCGATGGCTGCCGCGGATGGCGCGCAAGACATTGCGGTCATCGGCGCCGGTGCCATCGGACTCACGTCGGCGACTCTGCTGCAACGTGCCGGTGCTCGGGTGACGATCTATGCCAAGGAACGTGCCCCCTACACCCGCAGCTCGCGTGCTACCGGAAGCTGGACGCCGGCTTCGCGCGTCGCGCTGACCTCGGGCGTGGACGCCAGCTTCGCCGCGACATGGGAGTCGATGGCGCGGGCCTCATTTTTCTATTATCAAAGCTATCTTGGCATGCCCGGATCGCCGATCGAGTGGACGGACCGCTATGGCCTGAGCGATGCGCCTCGCGGCCCGCGCGGAGCCCAGACGGGGCGTCCAGAACCGGTGCATGACTTTATTCGCCTGGACGACCGCATCGCCGACCTCACGCCGCGGCCCATCGCAATGCCGGCGGGATCGACTCCCTTCCCGACTCCCTATGTCTATCGCAGCACCTCGATGACCTTCAATGTGGCCGACTACTCACGGCAGTTGATGAACGACTTTCTGATTGCAGGCGGCAAGATCGAGACGCGAGAGTTTCATTCTCCGCAGGAGTTGACCGAGCTTCCGCAGAAGGTGATTGTGAACTGCCCCGGATACGGTGGGCGTGCCCTCTGGAGCGACGAATCGATCACGCCCGTGCGTGGCCAGATCGCATGGCTCATCCCGCAGGAGGGCGCGCAGTATGGCATCGGCTACAAGGGCCTGAATATGCTGGCGCGGCGCGACGGCATCGTGATGCAGTATTCGAAGGGCGGCGAGGACGAAGGTTGGAACGATACGAACGAGTTGCCGGACCGCGCCAGTGCAGAGGAAGGTGTAGGTGTCCTAGCGGAGCTTTACAGCCGCATGCAACCGCTCAAACCGCCGAGCGCATGATTTTTGTCGTCCCCTGGGGTTGCCGATGCCTGGCGACCGTGATGTACGGGCCTGTTACCACAGACGGGTTGCCTCTTTGAAGATCGAGGCATGTTGTATCGCCAAGACGCTGCGCATGATCGCAAAAGCACATGCGGCAAATTAGACGGAGACGATTCACACATTCTGGAGGTGTTATGCATCACGTACAGGCAAGGACGCAAAGGCTACTCGCATTCCTCTTCATCCTGCTGGCCGGTGTTTCCGGTATCAAGGCGCAGACCAACTATGGCGGCGTCCGCGGTGAGGTCAAGGACGTACAGGGTGCGGTTATCCCCAACGCGAAGATTACCCTTACGAACCAGGATACGAAGGTCGCCCAAAGCGGCGTCAGCAACGGAAGCGGTATCTATCAATTCGGGGCCGTCGATCCTGGAACCTACAAAGTGACGATCGCCATGCCGGGCTTCAAGACCTCCGACACCACGGGCAATGTCGTTTCACTGGGCGCTACAACTACGATTGACGTTACCTTGCAGATTGGCGGATCGAACGAAACCGTCGAAGTGACTGCGGATACCGTGACGCTGAATACCGCGAATGCCACAGCAGAGCAGGTCTTCACTGCGCAGCAGGTCCAGGATCTTCCCAATCTCGGACGCGATCCCTTCATGTTTGCGCAGTTCGATGCGAACGTCGTCACCCTGGGCGATCCTCGCTATGTGCGCGCTGAGGATTCATCGGGTATCTCGGACGTCTCTCTGGCCGGCGCTCCCGGTAGCACCAACACCTACGTCGTAGACGGTATTCCGGTCTCCACCTCTTCCGGTGGCGCCACCTTCGTCGTCTCGCCCGATGCCATCAGCGAAGCCAAGATCCAGGCGGACACGTTCGATGCTGAGATCGGCCGTACCGGCGGCGGTGTGTTCAACAACACCCTCAAGGTTGGTTCCTCGAAGTACCATGGCACGCTGTACGGTGAGACTCGCCAGACCCCGTGGTCCGCTAACACATACACCTTCCCTGGCGCAAAAGCCGGCCCAATTCCGACTGACACCACGTATCTCTATTCCGGTGCAGTCGGTGGCCCGCTCTTTCCCAAGTTTCTTACCGACAAGCTCAATTGGCTGGACAAGACCTTCTTCTGGATCACGGAAGAAGGCTACCGCCAGGGCCAGCCTATCAGCGGTTCCACGTCAAATTACTATGTGCCCACAGCCGCCGAGCGGAATGGCGACTTCACGGCGGATAACATTGGCACCCTTACTGGCACCCTTTACGATCCCACCGTAGCCGGACGTACCACGACTTTCATCTCGGAGTGCGGCTCCAACGTCATTCCAGGTAGTCCAGCTGCAGTTGCGCTGGGCGAAACCTGCGGCGGCAAGAACCTTTTCAACGGCATCGGCTTTTCCATGGCGACCGCTTTCCCCAATCCAATTGGTCCTGATGCTGCCGGCGCTTATGGCTCCGGCGCCAACTTCGCTGTCTCCGGAACAGGATTCAAGACCCGTGCCGACGAGTTCGTCGGCAAGGTGGAGCACACCTTTGCCCCCTGGTGGACTTCGCAATTCTCCTACCTCCACTCTGGCGTGCAGGAGCCGCAGACCACCTTCGCCAATGCGTATTCGCTTTACGCGTCCGGCAACGAGTTGGAAGACCGCAAGTTCGACTCAACCGCGTGGAACAATACCTTCACCCTCAGCAGCTCCTCCCTGCTGACTGTCGGCTACGGCTTCAACCGTTACTGGAGCGCGTTCCCGTACTACTCGCAGGGCTTCAACCTGGCGAGCGGCTTCAACTACAACGGCACCGGCTATGGCTTCAACCCGGCAGGATTCATCTCCAACGTTACGCTCACCAGCTTTCCCGCGGTCGCTCTCAGCGGTATCAGCTCCGGTACCGGTGGCTATTCGGCTCCCACCCTGGGCGGCGCGTTCTCCGGCTATACACCGCAGGCCTCGCACAACTTCGTGGTGGTCTATTCCAAGACCATTAAGAAGCATGACCTGCGTGCGGGTTACACGTACCGCGGGTTCTCTTACTGGACTGACCCGCCGAACCAGCCAGGCACTTTCACATTCAACGGACAATACACAACCAGCGACGGCAATGCTGCAGGTTCAACTGCTGCAACCGACTCTATTGCCGATCTGGAGTTAGGTCTTCCTTCGGCCGCCAGTGAGACGCTGGTGAACGGACCGTTCACGAACCGGATTTCTTACAACTCGGCCTGGGTGCAGGACGACTACCGCTTGAGCGAGAAGATCACCGTCAACGCCGGCATCCGTTACGAGTATGAACTTGGCCAACACGAGGTGAACAACAAGTTCAACGTGGCATTTAGTCCGACGGCCCCGGCATCGTACCTCAACGGCGTAACCAGTGCTCCGGTAAACATCGCCGGCGGCCTGCGATTCGCTGGCGTAAATGGCGCTCCTACCCACTGCTGCGGCAACAGCCACACCAAGTTCTCGCCGCGCATTGGCATCGCCTACCAGGTCGCGAAGGACACTGTGATGCACGCGGGCTACGGCTTCTTCTACGCCCCGGTTGGCATCACGGCGGAGACCTCCGCCACGGGCGGCTATGGCCTGGGATTCGCTCAGACAACAGCTCCGAGCATCCTCGTTCCCTCGACGAATAGTCTTGCTGCCGTTGCAGCGGGCGCCACGGGTTGCTTGTCCAATCCGTTCTTCCAATCGGGCACTGGCGCCACTTGCGGGGGCGGTCTGCTTCAGCCCTCGGGTAATACGCTGAGCTCGCTCACCGGACTCGGCGGCGCCATCTCGGCGTTTGACCAGAAACGCGGATATCCGCTGGTCCAGCAGTACATGATGGACGTGCAGCGCAAGCTGCCCGGTGACTTCATCGTCACGCTCTCCTATATCGGTACGCACTCCAGCAGCTTCCCCCTGTCGGTCAACATCAACCAATTGCCGGATGGCATTCTCGCCGCCGCTGCTGCCAATGGCACCAACCTCAACGCAAACACAGTTGCCGGTGGGACCAATCCTTACTACACACCGACTCTCACATCCTCAACGGGGGCCGTTTACCCAACCACAGGTGTTGTAGGCCCCACGAACAAGGCCAGCCTCCTCTTAGCTCAATCCGAACTGCCGTTCCCCTACTACACGACGGTTAATTTGGTGAAGTCAGTTGGTTTCGGTTGGTACAACTCGATGGCCTTCAAGGTCGAAAAGCGCGTTGCGACTGGTATGACCTTGCTGGCTACGTACACCCACGCCGCCAACTGGGACAACATCTATAGCGGTATCGGATCGCAGACAACCACCACCACCGGTCCGCAGGACAACTACAACCTCGGTGCAGAGTATGCCCGTTCGCTGGATAGCATCCCCAACCGCTTCACGCTCGCGGTTACGGACGCGCTGCCCTTCGGCAAGGGTAAGAAGTTCCTCAGCAGCCCTTCCGGCTTTGTCGGTCACGTGGTAGACAGCTTCGTTGGTGGCTGGCAGATCAACTACGAACAGCTCATGTCGAATGGGGTTCCGCTCTCGGTCACCCAGAGCGATGTGAGCACCCATTTTGGCCCGCTTGGAACCGGTGGTGGCACCGCGACGGCGGGCGTGCAGCGTCCTAACCTAGTCAACGGCGATCCGCACAGCGCTTGCTATAGCGGCAGCCCGCAAACCAGATTGGGCGGTCTCGGACAGGCGCGCCCCTATTTGAACGGCGGCGCCTTTACCCCAGCCCAGGCATACACGTACGGCAATGCTCCGCGTACGCTGCCTTGCCGCGCTCCTGGATATGACACGGCCACGGCTTCGCTCAACAAGAACCTGTTCACCATCCACGGTTTCAACCTTCAGTTCCGTATCGAAGCGCTGAACCTGTACAACACGCCGCAGTTTGCCACCCCGGGAACAACCTTGAGCATCGGCGGCACGAACAGTTACGGGACCCTTGGTTTAAACAATGCGACCTTCTCGGGAACCCCAGGTACGCCAACCTACGGCGGACTCGGTACTCTTTCCGCTCAGGCTGGCTTCGGCAGAATCATTCAAATGGGAGGTCGACTCACCTTCTGATCTGGCCTTACGAACAAAACACACCGAGAGGGGCGCAGGCATCTGCGCCCCTCTTGCTTGCGACCTTCACTGCGTGCCCACTGTCTGCCGAACGCGGCCACCGTATTGCAAAGGGACATTAGGCCTAGTGATTCAGACCCTTACCGACACTTGGATCTTGGTAAACAGATCAGGATGGTCGCTCCAGGCTTTGAAGGCGGAGCCAGCTTCTTCAAAGGGAAACGTCTGTGTGATGACATCGTCTACGGGGAACCTGCCGCTTTCAAGATATTGGATGACAGTTTGGAAATCTTCAGTAGAGGCGTTGCGGGAACCCAGAATGTCGAGCTCCTTGAGGATGAAGTATTTGGTTTCGTACGCCACAGCGTCTTTGGCATAGCCGATATAAACG
>Ga0302310_10001425_pt1 | contig 20344 bp, 21 predicted proteins | sample III_Palsa_N1_2_FD_200451 | JGI IMG/M metagenome (GOLD analysis project Ga0302310, IMG submission 200451) | Peat permafrost microbial communities from Stordalen Mire near Abisko, Sweden - III_Palsa_N1_2 | ecosystem: Environmental > Terrestrial > Soil > Palsa > Peat permafrost | place: Sweden...
GTCTTCACCGGCATCTCGGGATCCGGCAAGTCATCGCTGGCCTTCGGCACGCTCTATGCCGAAGCGCAGCGGCGCTACTTCGAATCGGTATCGCCCTACGCGCGCCGCCTCATTGACCAGGTTGGCGTACCCGATGTCGACTCGATCGAGGGCCTGCCGCCCGCCGTGGCCCTGCAGCAGCACCGCGGCAGCGCCAGTTCCCGCTCGACGGTGGGCAGCATCACGACGCTGTCGGATCTGATGCGCATGCTTTATTCACGCGCCGGCAGCTATCCCCCGCGACAACCGATGCTCTACGCGGAGGACTTTTCCCCGAATACGATTCAGGGGGCCTGTCCCACCTGCCACGGCCTGGGCCGCATCTACGATGTCACCGAACGTTCGATGGTCCCCGATGACTCGCTGACCATCCGTGAGCGCGCCATCGCTGCGTGGCCGCCGGCGTGGCATGGCCAGAACCTGCGCGACATACTGGTGACGCTGGGCTATGACATCGACCGCCCCTGGCGCGATCTGCCCAAAAAGGACCGCGACTGGATCCTGTTCACCGAGGAGCAGCCGACCGTACCCGTGTATGCGGGATTCACGCCGGCCGAGACCCGCACGGCATTGCGTCGCAAATCCGAACCGAGCTACATGGGCACGTTCACCGGTGCGCGCAAGTACGTGCTGCATACCTTCGCCACCACTCAAAGCGCGCTGATGAAAAAGCGCGTGGCGCGATTCATGTCCGGCACGCTCTGCCCCGAATGTGGCGGCAAGCGCCTCAAGCGCGCGGCACTGACCGTCAAATTCGCGGGCCTGGACATCGGCGAGATATCACAGTTGCCACTGACCAAACTCGCAGCCTTGCTCGAGCCCGCCGCCACCGCGGCGACGCTGAACCAGGACGCCGCACATCTGGCGGCGGCGCGCGTGACGCAGAATATGCTGGCGCGAATTGCGACCCTGCAGAAACTGGGGCTCGGATACTTGTCGCTCGACAGGATCACGCCGACCCTATCGCCCGGTGAACTGCAGCGGCTGCGGCTCGCGACGCAGATTCGTTCCAATCTTTTCGGTGTCGTGTACGTGCTCGATGAGCCCTCGGCAGGTCTGCACCCGGCGGATACCGAAGCGCTGCTGGTGGCGCTCGACGCGCTCAAGCAATCGGGCAATTCCCTGTTCGTCGTCGAGCATGATCTGGAGGTCATGCGGCACGCGGACTGGATCGTCGATGTGGGCCCCGACGCCGGCGAGCACGGCGGGCAAGTGCTCTACAGCGGGCCGCTCGATGGTCTGCGACAAGTCGAGGCCTCCCACACCGCCCGTTACCTGTTCGACAGTTCGATGCCGCCCCGCAAGGCCGCGCGTACGCCAACCGGACGCCTCAATCTTGCCGGCATCACGCGCAACAATCTACGCGAGGTCGAGGTCGAGTTTCCGCTCGGCGTATTCACCGTGATCACGGGCGTCTCCGGCTCGGGCAAGTCCAGTCTCGTGAGCCAGGCACTGGTGGAGCTGCTGTCGGCGCAGATCGGCCAGGCGCCGGAACCGCCCGAGGCCGAGGAGGGTGAGGAGCCGGCGTTGAGTCCCCTGCAGCCCACGGCCGGCCGCATCGTCAGCGGCGCCGAGCACATCCGGCGGCTGGTCACTATCGACCAGAAACCCATCGGCCGCACGCCGCGCTCCAATCTGGCGACCTACACGGGCCTGTTCGACCACGTGCGCCGGCTGTTCGCCTCGACGCCGGCGGCGCGCAGGCAGCATTTCGATGCCGGCCGCTTCTCCTTCAACGTTGCCAAGGGCCGCTGCCCGACCTGCGAAGGCGAGGGCGCCGTCAGCGTGGAACTGCTGTTCATGCCCAGCGTCTACGCGCCCTGTCCGACCTGTAAGGGGGCCCGCTACAACGAGGCGACCCTGAAAATTCGCTATCGCGATAAAAACATTGCGGACGTCCTCTCAATGACCGTAGGCCAGGCGAGCGAGTTCTTCGCCGACGAGGCGGCGGTGATGCGGCCGCTGCGGCTGCTGTCGGATATCGGCCTGGGATACTTAGGATTGGGCCAGCCCGCCACCGATCTGTCGGGCGGCGAGGCACAGCGCATCAAACTGGCCACCGAGCTGCAGCGTGTGCAGCACGGCAACACGCTCTATGTCATCGACGAGCCCACCATCGGCCTGCACCCGGCTGATGTCGACAAGCTCATGATTCAGCTCGAGGCGCTCGTGGATGCGGGCAATACCGTCATCGTCGCCGAGCATGAAATGCGCGTCGCCGCGGCGGCCGACTGGATCATCGATTTAGGACCCGGCGCGGGGGACCAGGGAGGCCGCATCGTCGCCACCGGTACGCCCGAAGCGGTGGCAAAGCATCGCGGCAGCCGCACGGCGCCGTATCTGGCCCAACTGCTGACAACCGCCTGAGGCTCACAGCCGGCTAAGGCAAGGCAGGCACTCATTTGGCGCGGGCGGGGCCGCGTTGCACCGGGGATACATTTTTTGCGCGGCAGTCGCCTCCGCGTGACGGACCCTGTATGGTGCGAGTGAAACAGGAAGTCCCGAGGGCCGCAGAGCTTGAGCACTACCGCCGCCGGCGCTACCGCTACCGCCTTCCAGACCCCTTCCTCGTTCACGCGCTGGTATGTGTGTATCGCCACCTGCCTGATCTACGCCATCAACATCGCCGATCGCTACGTCGTCTCCACCGTGCTCGAGCCGATCCGGCTGGAGCTGCACCTCAACGACGCGGGCATCGCATTCCTGACCGGCGTGCCGTTGGCGCTTTTCTACGTCACGCTCGGGATCCCGATTTCCTGGCTCGCGGACCGCTCCAACCGTCGCAACATCCTGGCCGCCTCGTTGATCGTATGGTCGGCATTCACGGCGCTCTGCGGCCTGTCGCGCAGCTACTGGCAGCTGCTGTGCGGACGCATCGGTGTGGGCTCGGGGGAAGCGGGCGGCACACCGCCATCCAATGCCATCCTGGCGGATTATTTCCCGGCCGAACGCCGCCCCATGGCCTTCGCGGTGCTGGCACTGGGTGCGCCCATCGGCGCCTGGCTGGGCGCGGATATGGCGGGCATCGTGGCGCACGACTATGGCTGGCGCGCCGCCTTCATCGTGCTCGGCATTCCGGGGCTTATCCTCGGAGTGCTGGTGTTCCTGACCATCCGCGAACCGCCGCGCGGCCGGCTCGATGCAGTCGACAACAGCTCGCGCGGCGGCACCCCCGCGCGCGCGTCACTGCTGGAGTCCCTGCAGTGCGTCTGGCGGCATCGGGCTGCCTTTCACGTCATCATGGGTAGCGGCGTGTGCGCGCTGTGGGGCTGGGGCCTGATCTGGTGGACCCCCACCTTCCTGATGCGCTCTTACGACCTCAATGTCGCGCAGGCCGGCGAGGTGACGGGCACCATCCACCTGATCGGCGGCTCGCTGGCCACGGTGGCGACCGCATGGCTGCTGTCGCGCCCCTTCATGTTCGATCCGCGGCGCGTCCTGGCGTTGCTGGCAGGCGGCATAGGCCTTGCCACCATCCCATCGATCATCGCTTACTGGACGCAGTCGCTGTGGCTCACCAAACTGATGTTCTGGATCTTCATCCCGTCAATCTACTTCTATATCGGTCCCTGCATGGCGCTGGTCCAGAATCTCGCGCCGCCTCACATGCGCTCGCTGTTCTGCGCCTGGTCGGTGCTGGTGGGCAACGTGCTGAACCTGATCGTCGCGCCGCAGGCGGTGGGGTTCCTGAGCGACTGGTTTGCCGGCACGCAGGGATCGAATGCCAACTCATTGCGCTGGGCCCTGCTGGTGCTGGCACCCACGGGATTCTGGGCGGCTTATCATCTGTACCTGGCACGGAGAACCGTCATTGAAGATCAAGCACGTGCAAGTCGTTATGCGCTCGCCTGACGGGCGAGCGCGCCATCGCGGATGGTCTGGCATCGCGCAGCTCGCGCATCGCGTGGCCGCACCGCTGAGCCTGGCGCTGGTACTGGCGACCCAGGCGTTGGCGCCACCGGCGATGGCGGGTGAGATCCGCATCATCAATGCCGACGCGCATTACCCGGAAGGTCCCATCTGGTATCGGGGCAAGCTCTACTACGTCGAATACGACCGCAATTCCGTGACCACGTGGGATGGCAAGCAGAACCGCGTGTTCTCGATGGACTTGGGCTGTGGTCATTCGGCCGTCGTGCCCACCTCCCGCGGTGAGTTCGTCGTCACCTGCTACGACAACGGCACCATCGGTCGGGTGGGGGCGGATGGAAAGGTCCTGCCGCCCTACACCCACGACAAGCTGGGCAATGCCTTTGTCGGACCGAATGATTTTGCTCCCGATGCGCATGGCGGCATCTACTTCACCGCCTCGGGGCATCCCGGGCCGGCCATCGACGGCAAGGTGTTCTACATCGGCGCCGACCGCACGATCACGCAGGAGGCGGTCGAGCTGCACAATGCCAATGGCATCGCCGTATCGAAGGACGGCAAGACGCTGTACGTGGTCGAGACCGACGACAACCGGGTGATCGGCTTTACCATTGCGCCGGACGCCTCGCTATCCGAGCGGCGTGTGATCGTAAATCTCGACGATCTGACCAATCACGTGGTGCATGTCTGGCCCGACGGCGTGAAAGTCGATTCCAAAGGCGCCCTCTACATTGGCCAGAGCCCGCGCGCCGAGCACGTGCCGCTGGCCGGCGAGATCTTCGTGGTCGACCCGCAGGGTAAGCTGCTGCGGACCCTCACACTGCCCTCGCTGCAGGTGCCCAACTTCGCCTTCAGTCCCGATGAGAAGACTCTGTACGTAATGGGGGTCGATCAGATCGACAAGTCGCCCTTCAGGGGCAAGGTGTACGCCATTGCGAATCAATGAGGGCCGTGTCGGGAAACGCTGCGCCGCGCGGTGGCTCTCAACCGGCGAGCCAGCCGCCGTCCACCACGAGATTCGCGCCCGTAATGTAAGTGGCGCGATCGCTGGCGAGAAACACGGCCGCATTCGCAATGTCCTCGGGGCGACCCAGCCTCGGCCACGGTGTTCGTCGCTGCGCGTTCTGTATCAGCGCGGGGTCGGTGGGCAGTCCGGGTGCGCCGGTCACGATTTTTCCGGGCGAGATGCAATTGCAGACGATCAGCTCGCGGGCGTAGTCGACGGCGATCTGCCGCGTCAGATAGATCGCGCCGGCCTTGCTGACACCGTAGGGGGGATCGCGCGGACAGGTCACGATGCCCTGCTGCGATCCCAGGTTGATGACTCGTCCGCGCACCTCGTGCCGGGGCTCCTGCGTGATCATCTGCGCGATGGCGCGTTTGCAGCCGTTGAACATACCGGTCAGATTGACTTCCAGCACGCGATGCCATTCTTCGCTGCTGGTCTCGAGCAACGGGGTGCCCGAATACGTGGCGGCATTGTTGATCATGACGTCGAGGCGTCCATGCCGCGCCACCGTGCGGCTGATCAGTTGATCCACATCCTCCCAGCGCGACACGTCGGTGCGCTCGTAATCGGCCTGGGCGCCGGTCCGCGCGATCAATTCGACCGTGGTCGGTCCGCCTTCAATCGGCAGTTGGGTAATGTCAGCGATCGTGACGCGAGCTCCTTCGCGTGCGAAGCCGACGGCGATCGCGCGCCCAATCCCTGAGCTCGCCCCCGTGATGACGGCGATCTTTCCTTCGAGTAGTCCATTCATCGGCGTTGTGTTCCATCGCTGGGTTGCAAAGTTCAACCGCCCGGGCACCATACCTGAGGCACGCGTCAGTGGAGCGATCGCGTCGTGAGCACGCAGCGGATTGTCGATTCAGTCGAACCCGATCTCAAGCTGGCGACGCAGCTGTTCGAGTCGCTGAGCCGGGAGACCCGCCAGGGTCGCGGGATCGTACGCGACAGCTACGGCGCGGGTGAGCAGGCCGCGCACGACATCATGCGCCGCGCCGCGGAGTCCCTGGGGCTCGCGATTGCGATCGACGCCATCGGCAATCTGATGATGACCCTGCCGGGGCGTGATCGGGGTGCGGCGGCCATTCTGATCGGCTCGCACCTGGACAGTGTGCCTCAGGGTGGCAACTTCGATGGCGCCGCGGGGGTCGTGGCTGGACTGAGTGTGGTGTCCGCACTGCGGCGCGCCGCGATCGAACCGGACTGCGACATCACGGTCATGGGCATCCGCGCCGAGGAATCTTCGTGGTTCGATATTTCCTATCTGGGTAGTGGCGGCGCTTTCGGCCTGCTCGATCCGGCCTGTCTCTCGATCAAGCGTTCGGACAACGGCCAATCGCTCGAGTCCACGCTGCTGCGGCGGGGTTTCGACCCGAGCGCCATCCGCGAACGGCGGCGCCTGCTCGATCCTGCGAAAATCCGCGCCTACCTGGAGCTGCACATCGAGCAGGGACCGGTGCTCGTGGCCGAAAACCTGCCGGCTGCCGTCGTCACCGGGATCCGCGGCTGCAAGCGATTCCGCAACGCGCGCTGCATCGGCGAGTACGGTCATTCCGGCTCCCTCGAACGACGCCATCGTCACGATGCGGTCGCGGCCACCGTGGCGTTGCTGCATCACCTCGAGACCGTGTGGCTCGCGCAGGAACGCGCCGGCGCCGACCTCGTGCTGACCAGCGGCGAGTTCTTCACTGACCCCGCGATGCATGCTCCCAGCAAGGTTGCCGGCGAGACGCGGTTTGTCATCGATATTCGCAGTCAGTCGGAGGCCACCATGGATGCGGTCGCCGTCGAGGCACTGCGGGCAGCCGAGCGCATCGGCGCGGATTACCGGGTGCAATTCGATCTGGGCGCAACCAGTGACTCGCCGTCGGCGATCATGGATGGCCGCCTGCGGCGCGCTCTGATGAAGCAGCTGCCACAGCCATTCGAGATGGCCAGCGGCGCCGGGCATGATGCCGCGGTGTTCGCGGGGATGGGGATAGCGACCGGCATGATCTTCGTGCGCAACGACCACGGTAGCCACAACGCCGAGGAGGCGATGGCCATGGCGGACTTCGCGGTCGGCGCCAGGGCGTTGCTCGGGCTGCTGCTGGAACTGCCGCTGTGACGCTGCTCGTCACAGGGGCCACCGGATTCGTCATGAGCGTGCTGGTCCGTGAGTGGCTGCGGGCCGATCCGGCAGCGCGGGTCGTGGCGCTCGATGCCGCGCCGCCCGATGCGGCGGCCCAGCGGTACTTCGAGCCCCTGGCCAATCGACTGACGCTGGTGATTGCGGACCTGACGCAGCCGCAGCAGTGGCATGCTGCCTTGAAGGGGCACCCGATCACGCACATCGTGCACGGCGCCAGCGTGACGCCGATCTCGCGCGGTTCGGCGGCCGAGGTGCGCACCGAGCCTGAAGCGTACGATCCACGGCGGATCATCGAGATCAACACCATGGGAACCGTGGCGCTGCTCGACTGGGCGCGCGCACTGCCGGATCTGCGCCGGTTCATTACCGTCAGTACCGGCGGGGTCTATAAAGAGCACGGTCCGGATCGGCCGGGCGAGCCCCTGCCGGAGGACGGCTATGTGATGCCGCGTCGTCTCTACGGCATATCCAAGCTGGCCGCCGAGCTCATCACCGAACGCTATGGCGATCTGTTCCATCTGTCGACCGTATCGGTGCGGCCATCATCGGTCTTCGGTCCGATGGATCGGCTGACGCAGACCCGCAACTATCGGCATGTGCCCAACCGGATTGCACAGCTCGCGCTCGACGGCGCGCGCCGCGTGCGCGTCAACACGCTCGACGCCATCGGCGACTACGTGCACGTCGAGGATGTCGCGCGTGCGATCGTGGCGCTCATGGCCGTGCCCAAACTGCGCTACAGCTGCTACAACATTGCCTCGGGACGAACCAGCAGCATCCGCGACATCGTCGGCTGGGTGGCGGAGAAAGTGCCTGGATTCACGGCCGAAGTGGTCGCGCCCGAACTCGCCGATGTGCTGCAGGATCCGACGCTGCGTGACGGCATGTGGGGTGCCTACGATATTTCGCGCATCTGCGCCGAGACGGCGTGGCGGCCGCGTGCCGCGCGCGAGGCCATGCACGCGTACATGGACTGGCTGGTGGCCGAGCGGCGTGCCAACGTGGCGATCGCGGCCGGCGCGGCCGAATGAGCCGCCATGACTGATGGCGGCTATCCGCGCGACCTCGCCGGCTATGGCGCGCATCCGCCGCACCCGCAGTGGCCCGGAGAAGCTCGCATTGCGGTCTCCCTGGTGCTCAATCACGAGGAAGGCGGCGAGATGTGCGTGCTGCATGGCGATGATGCTTCCGAATCGGTACTCACCGACCTCGGCGCGGTGCCGCTGCCCCAGGCGCGCAATCTCAATGTCGAATCCATCTTCGAGTACGGTTCGCGCGTGGGCTTCTGGGAGATCATGCGTATCTTCCGCAGCCGAAAACTCGAACCCACGGTGTTCGCCGTCGGCATGGCGCTGGAACGTACGCCGCAGATCGCGCAGGCGTTGGCGCAGAGCGGATTCGAAGTGGCCTGCCACGGTCAACGCTGGATCGACTACCAGTGCGTGCCCGAGGAGCAGGAACGCGCGCACATGGCGCGCAACATCGAGTGCATCACGCGCCTGATCGGCCGCGCGCCCGTCGGCTGGTACACGGGCCGCCCCGGGCCGAACACGCGCCGGCTCGTGGTCGAAAGCGGCGGCTTTCTCTATGACAGCGATGCTTACAACGACGATCTGCCCTACTGGACCCGGGTGGCGGGACGGGCGCACCTGGTCGTGCCGTACAGCTTTGACAACAACGATAGCCGCCTGCAGCGCGGCGCAGACTTCGCCACCGGCGAGGAATACTTTCGCTACAACCGCGACGCCTTCGACTGGCTCTATCGGCAGGGCTGCGAAGGCCGGCCCCGCATGCTGTCGATCGGCCTGCATGCGCGCGTGATCGGTCGCCCGGGCCGCATCGGCGCCCTGGAGCGGCTGCTGGACCACGTGCTCGGGCACGAGGCGGTGTGGTTCTGCAGCCGTGCAGCGATTGCGCGCCATTGGGCGGCGAAGTTTCCCTGCCCACCGCCGGAATAGCCGCCGCTGGCGCCTGCCCCGAGATTCTCGCTGCGATGCAGCAATCCGCCCCGCAAATCGGTTATGTCGCAATTGACAATCATTCTCATTCGTAAGTACTCTAGCCGCACACTCCATGGGTTGCCGGTACCGCCGGCAGGGCATAGGGCTCGCGATGTATATTTGTCTGTGTCACGGAATCACCGATCGCCAGATTCGCCGCGCCGTCGAGCAGGGGTGCTCGAGCCTGGGCGATGTGCAGCAGCAGCTGCCCGTGGGCGGATGTTGTGGACGGTGCGAGCCGGCGGCGCGCGAGCTGATTCGGGAACACGCCACGCAGGCGGTTGCGCGCACCGAAGCCGCGTTCGCTTAAGATCGCTGGCGGCAAGCTTAAGCAACGGGCGCGTCCGCACGCGCCTTCCGGCATCGGAGTCGTCGCATCATGAAGGGTGATCTCAAAGTCATCCAGCACCTCAACGTGGTGCTGAAGAATGAACTGACCGCCATCAACCAGTACTTCCTGCACTCGCGCATGTACGGCAACTGGGGCCTGAAGCGGCTGCAGGAACATGAGCACCACGAATCCATCGACGAAATGAAGCATGCGGATCGGCTCATCGAGCGGCTGCTGTTTCTCGAGGGGCTGCCCAACCTGCAGGACCTCGGCAAGCTGCTGATCGGCGAGACCGTGCCCGAAATCATCGAGTGCGACCTGAAGCTCGAACGCGCGGCGCATGTGGATCTGCGCTCGGCCATGGCCGACTGCGAGCGGCTCGGGGACTATGTCTCGCGCGAGCTCTTCAAGAGCATCCTCGAATCCGAGGAAGACCACATCGATTGGCTGGAGACCCAGCTCGATCTGATTGCACGCGTGGGGCTGGAGAATTACACGCAGTCGCAGATGGGAACTTCGGGCAGCAGCTGACGAGAGCCGAACCATGTCCAGCCCAGGCGAAGCGGGCGCCAATGCCAATCCGGCGGTTTTTTCGCGCCCCGCAGTGGTCCTGCACTGGCTGATTGCGCTGTTCATTGCCTGCGGGTTCACACTCGGCGCCTACATGGTCGATCTGCACGCCAGCCCCACCAAGGTGCGCCTGTTTGCCTATCACAAGTGGATCGGCATCACGGTGCTGGGGCTGGTGCTGGTACGCAGCGTCTGGCGCCTCACCCACAGGCCGCCCGCCGAGCTGCCCATGCCCCGCTGGCAGCGGCTGACGGCGCGGACGACGCATTACCTGCTCTACCTGCTGATGATCGTGACGCCGCTGTGCGGCTGGCTCTATTCATCCGCCACCGGCTATCCGGTGGTTTACCTGAAGCTCTGGCAATTACCCGATCTGGTGCACAAGAATAAGCAACTGGCGGACGTACTGGCCGAGGTCCATGCCGATCTGGCCTGGGCGCTGCTGTGGCTGGTGGTGCTGCACAGCGCCGCGGCCCTGAAGCATCATTTCATCGATCACGACTCGACCCTGCGGCGCATGCTCGCCTGGCGTCGGGCGTGACTTAACGAGGAGCAGCGCAATGGCACGGTCGTTGGCGATGACATTAAGCGGTTCGATGCTGCTGGCGGCCTTCGTCGCAGGCGCCGCCGGTACCGCCGGCATCGATGCGGGCAAGAGCACCATCATCGCCACCTTCCGGCAGGAGAATGTGCCGGTGGATGCGGACTTCAAACGCTTCAGCGGCCACATCGATTACGATCCGGCGCTGCCCAACGCGTCCAAGGCGGCCATCGAAGTGACCACCGGCAGCCTTGATCTGGGCTCGGAGGACTATAATTCCGAGGTTCGCAAGAAGTCCTGGCTCGACAGCGGTACCTATCCCACCGCCACCTTCATTTCGACCTCGCTCAAACCGGGGGCGGCAGGGCATTTCGATGCCACCGGCGTGCTGACCCTCAAGGGCAAGACGCAGACGCTGACGGTGCCGGTCAGCGTGGGCAAGGTGGGAGCGGCTACGAGCTTCGATGGGGAACTGACGATCTCGCGCGCCTACTTTCTCATCGGTGACAAGGATTGGAACGACGTGCTCGACGACAAGGTCCGCGTGAAGTTCCACATCATCGAATAAGATAGCGACGGGGGAACGACCATGAAACTCATCACCGCCATCATCAAGCCGTTCAAGCTCGACGAAGTGCGCGCGGCGCTATCGGATCTGGGCGTGTCCGGCATGACGGTCACCGAGGTCAAGGGATTCGGCCGGCAGCGGGGTCACACCGAGCTCTACCGGGGGGCCGAGTACGTGGTCGACTTCGTTCCCAAGGCGCGCGTCGAAATCGCCGTCAAGTCCGAGGTCGTCGATCAGGTGGTCGATGCCATCGTCAAGGCCGCCAAGACCGGCAAGGTCGGCGACGGCAAGATCTTCATCACCGACGTCCAGCGCGTCATCCGCATCCGCACCGGCGAGACCGATAAGTCCGCTCTCTAGTTACGACGATAGATGCTGTGCAGGATGATCTTGCCGACGGTGGGATCATCGAACTCCTGCGTCAGGGTCAGGGCACCGGTGCCCGGATTCACCTCGTAGGTATCGGTGCGCCTGCCGCGGGGACTGCTGTAGCTGGATTTCATGATGAACGCATCGTGGCTCCATTTGGCGGAGATGCGGGCGGTCCCATACTCATCGATGCGCGAGAGGACTTCGCCGGTGCGGTAATCCCGCGGCGGCAGCTGATCTTCCGTGATGGTCACGAGATCCGAGTCGGCCGCGAGCACGAGCCGCTCCGGCGGATCCAGCGCTTCCTCCAGGCGCGCCTGCAGGCCGCGAAAATCCGGGCCGATAAACCCAGGTCCGCCATAGCGATCACCCGGCGTATCGAAGCTGTAATCCGGTCCATCAGCGCCCGTGTCATGGTCGGGCGAAGTGTCCGTGCGGTCGGGCCCGTAACCAGCCCGCGCCAGCCGATGATGCAGCTTCGACTCGGCGGTATGCATGGCCTTCGCGATCGTGGCATCGGGATCGTCGCTGGCGGATGGATCGAGGCGCCAGCTGCCAACCACACGCGCATCGGGAGGTGCCATGGTCACGGTTTCGCAGCCACCGAGCGCGCCGGCGATCAGCGCCGCAGCCAGCAGAATGCGCCCCGAGCGGCGATTGAAGACAGGGGTTCCGGACATCAGTGGCATCAGACCCGCGCAGGCGCCGATCGTTCTGGCCGGCACAGTAGGGGGCCGGCGCGGACCTGTCAAACCACACTGCGGCCGCTACACTGACTCAATGTATCGCGCCTCTCTCTACCTGATTGCGGGCTGGTCGGGGTTCTTCGTGATGGGGATCGAACTGCTCGGCGGTCGACTGCTGGCGCCTTACTTCGGCAGCAGCATCTACGTCTGGGGCGCGATCATCACAGTGTTCATGCTGGCGCTGTCGCTGGGCTATCTGGCCGGCGGTCGCGCGTCACTGGCAGCGCCCAGCCTCAGACGCCTGGCGCTGATTTTGCTCACCGCCGCGGCCGCAACGGTGCCGGTGCTGCTGTTCGGCGATACCCTGCTCGAGTGGCTCTCGGCACGCACACCGGATCCGCGATTCGGATCGCTGCTGGCCGCGGCGCTGCTATTCCTGCTGCCGACGGGCGTTTCGGGCATGGTGTCGCCCTACGCAGTAAGGCTGCTCGTGGCCGATCGTGCCAGTGCCGGACATCATGCCGGCAAACTCTATTTCGTCTCCACCTTCGGCAGTGCCGCCGGCACGCTGGCGACTTCGTTCTACCTGGTGCTTTATCTCGAAGTGAATCAGATCCTGCTGCTCATGCTGGCCGTCTCCGTGGCCGTGGCCGTCGCGGCATGGCTGATTCCATCCGTTCCCGAATCATGAGAGCGCTGGCGATATGGCTGGCCGCGCTCGTGCCGGCCGCGGTGCTCGCCGACCCGCCGCTGATTCATTCGGAACGCTCCCTCTACCGCCAGGTGTTCGTCTACGGGGACTACTCCACGCGCTGCCTGTGCTTCACGCGCGAATGCAAGATTGGCCGCCAATCCTGCATCGACCTTCAGCAGCCCAACCGTCTCATGTTCGAGTACACCCAGATGATGCTCGGATCCCTGCTGCTGGATCCGGATCCGCGCAGCATCCTGATCATCGGTCTCGGCGGCGGCACGCTGCCGCGCACTTTGGGCAAGTTGCTGCCGGACGCCGATATCGATGTGGTTGAGATCGATCCGGCCGTGGTCAGCGTGGCGGCGCAGTATTTCAACTACCAGCCCGGCGCCCACCAGCACGTTTACGAAGAGGACGGGCGTGCCTACGTGCGGCGCCTGCTGCGCACGGACAAGCGCTATCAGCTCATCATGCTCGATGCCTACGACAATCAGTACATTCCCGAGCACCTGCTGACGCAGGAATTCCTGACGCAGGTGCGTTCGCTGCTGGCCCCCAACGGCATCGTGGCCGCGAACACCTTTTCATCCAGCCGGCTGTATCAGAACGAGTCGGTGACCTACCGCGCGGTGTTTGGCGTGTTCTACAACCTCAAGAGCGCCAACCGCGTGATCCTGGCGAGTAATGCGCCGCTGCCGAGCCTGGCGCAGGCCACGCGCAATGCCGAGCACTTCGACGCGGCCTTCACGGCGCTTGGATTCAAGCCAATGTCCATCCTCTCGCTGTTCAGCACGGCGGTGGACTGGGACCCGAAGGCGCGTGTGCTGACCGACCAGTATTCGCCCGCAAACCTGCTCAACAGCCGCGACTAGTCGGCCTTGTGCGAGGCGACGGCGGCGCGCAGTTCGCCCAGCTTGGCCTTTACGGCGGCTTCATTGTCGGGCCCCAGGCGAACCATGAGCTTCTGGCCCGCCGAGAGCGATTCGATCTTGGGGTCGGAGTACTGATACATGACGTTGGGCCGCGTCAGCGCCACCGGGCCGCGCACGTCGGGCGCTGCCAGTGCATCATCGATGGCCGCAACCAGCCGGTCGTTAAAATAACCATTGGGATAGCCCAAGCCTTCGTAGGCCTGCTGGAACAGCGGGTAGTAGTGGAAGTAGACCGTCGTGAACTGCTCGGTGTTCAGCGATTGCAGCAGATGCACATACGGCGCGTAGCGCTGGTAGTTCGCCGGATCGATGGTGGCCGACTGTTCATCGCCGCTGACCGCAAAGGTGCCGGGCACATTCTTGGTGGGCCGCATCTCGATGGCGGCGTGCTTGCGGGGCAGATTGTCCACGGTGACGACGATGTGTCGCACGATCATCTCCGGCCGCAGCAGTTCTGCGACCGATTTGGCGCTGAACAGTTCCGCCAGCGAATCGTGCAGCGGCTTGTCGCTGTCTTCCAGCGGCGGCAGCGGAGCGGCGGTCAGGCCCGATGGCACCGGCACCGGGTTGGCAATGCCGGTGGCAGGCGGCATTGGCGCGTTCGGAGTGCTGTCCGTAACCGGCGCCGCCGCGCGATGGTTGGCGCGCCAGGACACATACAATGCCACCGCGCTGAGCAGGACCAGGGCTCCCGCCGCTGCGTACCAGATCGTGTTTTTCTGCATGAACGAAACCTAAGCTCCCGCGTCAACGATTGCAACCCGACCCTATCGGGAGCATTCAATTATCATCGAGCCTATGACCGACGGCCGTTTCTCTGCAGTCCGGGCACAGTGCGCACCGGCGGTGCTCATGGTGCGGCCGGCGCACTTCGGCTTCAACGTGCAGACCGCGCACAGCAATCGCTTCCAGCGCCCGCCGCAGGACGGTGCGAGCGCGGAGGCTGCCCGCGAGGAATGGGCGGCCCTGGCGCAGGCGCTTCGCGAGGCCGGCGTGCGCGTATGCACCGTCGAGGACACGGAAGCGCCCATCAAGCCCGATGCCGTGTTTCCCAACAACTGGGTCAGCTTCCATGACGATGGCACCATCGTGCTTTACCCGATGCAGGCGGCCAACCGCCGCCTCGAGCGCCGACTGGAGGTGCTCGCGGCGGTCGAACATGAACTGCGCTTCCGCTGCCGGCATTTGCTGGACCTCAGCCGCGAGGAGGAGGCCGGCCGCTACCTGGAAGGCACCGGCAGCCTGGTGCTCGATCATATCGAACGCGTGGCCTATGCCTGCCGTTCGGCCCGAACCGACGAGTCGCTGGTGCGGGAATGGGCGCGGGCCCTGCACTACGAGGCTGAAGTCTTCGACGCCGCCGGTCCGGATGGCGCTCCGATCTATCACACCAATGTGATGCTGGCGATCGGCGCGCGCAGCGCCGTGATCTGCAGCGATTCGGTGCTGCCGGGCGATCGCGGGCGCGTGCTGGCACGCCTGCGCGCTTCGGGCCGGGAGCTCATCGAGATCGACTACGCCGCGATGCATGACTTTGCGGGCAATCTGCTCGAGTTGCGGGTACCGGCCCCGGAGGGCGGCACGCAATCACTGCTGGTGATGTCGACACGCGCGCGCGCGGCGCTCGGGCACGAACGCCTCTCAAGGATCGCAGCGGCGGTTGACCGCATCCTGGACGTTCCGCTGCCGACCATCGAGACCGTGGGCGGCGGCGGCGCGCGTTGCATGCTGGCCGAGGTGCCGGAGCTGCGCGCGTGAACGGCTTGACCTCGGCCGCCGCGCCGCTGGCCCAGCGCGTATACCGGCTGCTGGCCGATCAGAAGTTTCATTCCGGCACGCGGCTCGCGGCCGAATGCGATGTGAGCCGCAGTGCCGTGTGGAAAGCGATCGCGGCCTTGCGCGCATTGGGCGTTACGGTGCACGCCGTGTCCCGTCGCGGCTATCGACTGCCGCACGCCACCACGCCGCTGGAGGTGTCACGCATCCGCAAGGCCCTGCCCGCGGCCGTCACGGGTCGCCTGCGTCACGCGGCCACCGTGTGGTCGACCGGGTCGACCAACGCGGATCTGCTGGTTCAGACCGATCTGCCGACCGGTCGCTTCGATTTCCTGGCGGCGGAGTTTCAGAGTGCCGGTCGCGGCCGCCGCACCCGCAGCTGGATCGCGCCGCCCGGCGGCGCAATCTGCCTTTCCTTAAGCTGGAGCTTCGCAAGCCTGCCGGCCGCGATCGGCGCACTGAGCCTGGCGGTCGGCGTCTGTGTACTGCGCGCACTGGCGCGATTTGAGATCGCAGGGGTCGAACTGAAGTGGCCGAATGACCTCGTGGCCAGTGCGGCCAAACTCGGCGGCATCCTGGCCGAACTGCGCGCGGAGGCAGCCGGACCGGCCTTCGTGGTCATTGGCATCGGCCTCAACGTCGCGCTCGGATCGAACATTCTCGAGCGCATCAAGGCCACTGGCACCCAGGCCACCGATCTGGCAGCGCTGAGCGCCATCGTGCCGGATCGCAATGCGCTCATCGCCGCACTGCTGGCTGAATTGGTCGGTGGGCTGCTGCAGTTCGAACGCACTGGGTTCGATGCCTTTGCCAGCGAGTGGCGCGCTGCCGATGCGCTGGTGGGAAAGCCCGTGCGCGTGAGCCTCGACGGCAGCAGCGTGAGCGGTCACGCCCGCGGCATCGATCTGGATGGCGCGCTCTGTGTTCAGACGCGCGAGGGACTGCAGCGCTTTCTGACCGGCGATGCCTCGGTGAGGACAGTCGCGTGACAGCGCCGCCCGCGGTACTGCTGCTCGATATCGGCAACTCTCGCATCAAGTGGGCGCGACTGCCGGCATCCTCTCACCGCGGCTATCGCCGCGGCCAGCGCTTTGCCGCGCGTGGCGCCATCGATCTTGAGCGCTTCGACGCGCGTGGCGCCGCGCTGGAGCGGCTGCTGGTATCGATGGGTCCGCTCTCGCGCATCGTGGTCTGCAATGTCGCCGGGGCCGCAGTCGAGCGGCGCGTGCGGGCGCTCGCGCGCCGGGCCGGTGTGCGCGCACCACAATTCATCCGCAGCTCGGCAGCTGCAGCCGGCGTCCGCAATGCCTATGCCGAACCCTGGCGCCTGGGCGCGGATCGATGGGCGGCGCTCATCGGCGCACATTTTGAATATCCCGGCCGGGCGCTGTGCCTGGCCGCGGTCGGCACCGCGTTGACGATTGATCTGCTCGATGAACGCGGCAGACATCGGGGTGGCAGCATCATCCCCGGCCCCGAACTCATGATCAAATCGCTGCTGGAGCGCACCGCCGGCATTCGGCGGCGCGCGGGCCCAAACGCCACTCAGGCCATGGCGCGCGCCGCGGCCTCGCCGGGTCTGTTCGCCCGCGACACGCGCGGCGCCGTAACGGCCGGAGCGCTGAATGCGGCCGCCGCTCTGATCGGTGAATCCATGCGTGCGGCACGGCGGCTGCTGGGCCGCAGCCCGCGGCTGATTCTCTCGGGTGGCGGCGCCGGCAAGGTCGGCTCGCGGCTGCGCGTGCCGTTTCGACGAGGCGATGAATTGGTGCTTCGCGGCCTTGCCGTGCTGCGCTCCGGGCAGGCGCAATTGGACTAGAATCCGTGGGTGCGCGGCGCATTCCTGGCATTGGTGGCAATCAACATCGTGTTCTTTGCGTGGGCACAATGGATCGATGTGCCTGCCAGGCCGCCGGCATCCATCGACCGCGATGCCGGTATTCCGCCCTTGCAGCTGGAGATGAAGGGGAATGCTGCCGCGTCCCTGCCATCGGGTGCGTCGGCGGCGGCCGCATCGCCCGTCGCCGCAGCGACGGCGCCAATGGGCTCGACTCCCGATATGACCGCCGAGTCGGCGCCATCGACGCGTTGCCGTAGCCTCGGTCCGTTCGATGACGTCAATGCCGCCAATGCCGCGGCCGACCGCCTGCGCACACGCGGTATGAACCCGCACGATCGCAGCGCCGAGACCGTCAATCCGAATGTCTACTGGGTGTATATCGGTGAGCTCACCGTCGAGCTGCAGCGCCGCGCCATACAGACGCTGAACAGTGCCGGCATCCATGATGCCGTCGCCATGACCCAGCCTGAGCAGAGCGACCGGGTCTCGGTCGGCGTATTCGCCGACCAGGCCCATGCGGTGCGCCGCGCCGAACAGGTTCGCGCGCTCGGACTGAAGCCGACGCTGGGCATGCGCCAGCATACCGTCGCAGCGCATTGGATCGACTTCGAGCTCAAGCCTGCCGAGATGGAGCCGTCGCTGACCGACCTCACCGGCCCGGTGGTTCGCAGCGGCATCGGTCTTGGGCCCGTCAAATTCTCCGATTGCCCGGCTGGCGGCGGTAACGGCTGACAACTCTGCGCGGGATGGACGCTTGACCGTCATTGATATCCCAGCCCCCGGCGCCACGATCGCTGTGGATGACACCGGCGAAGGTGTCCCGGTGCTGCTCCTGCATGGCTTCCCGGCGACTCGCCATCTCTGGTCGCGCGTCGCGCCGTTGATGCGGGACGCCGGGTTTCGTCTTCTGATCCCCGACCTGGTCGGATACGGCGGTTCCGATGCTCCCGCCGGCGTGCGTATCGACATGGCGAGCCAGGCGAGCTGGATGCTGGCGCTGCTCGATGCGCTCGGCATTGCGCGCGTGGCGGTAGTGGCTCACGACGTGGGTTCGGCTGCCGCACAACTCATGGTCGCCACCGCGGCGCACCGCGTTCGTGCCCTGGTGGTACTCGATGGCGTGTACGCGAATGAGTGGGCGATGGAGGCTATCGCCAGCATTCAGGCCTGGAACCCCGCCGATGCCCGCCGCCTTTTTCCAGTGCTGGCACGGCGGCTCGGGAAAAGCGCAGATTTGCGTGAGATGCTTTCGGCGTACGAGGGTGAGGAGGGAGGTCTGCGGCTGATTCGCGCCGCGCGGGACCTCGACCCACGCCAGACCGAGCACATCGGCGAGGCACTGCGCTCGAGCGGGATTCCAGCGCTCGTGATCTGGGGCGAGCATGACGACTTCCTGCCGCTCAGCACCGTGGCGCAACCACTCGCCAAGTTGCTACGCGCGGACCTGCTGATATTGCCCGGCGGGCACTTCACGCCCATGGAGTGTCCCGAAGAGGTGGCGGCAGCGCTTACCGAGTTCCTGGCGCGTGTTGCTTGAAAATGATGATCGAGACTCGCGCGGGGCGTCGTAACACCCGCAGGCGCAGCCGGTCGAGCGCTGGCGCTGCAGCGTCGTCCCCGATCATCATTGACTCACTCGGATCGCTCGATGATCCGAACAGTGCGGATCTGGATGCCCCGGAGGCGTTGTCGGCACGCGTCGTCCAGGACGCGCTGGCATCGGGCCTGACGGCGTTGAACCTTACGCTCGGGTACATCCACGGACCCGCCGACCCGTTTGAGTTCACGATCCGCGACATCGTGAAGTGGGATCGGCGCATCGCGGAGAACCCGGGGACGCTGCGGAAGATCACTGCGGCAAGCGACATCCGCAATGCGCACGCGGCCGGTCAGCTGGGGCTCATTTACGGCTTCCAGAATGAAGAAGCACTCGGCGAGCGCGCCGATCGAGTGGATCTTTTCGCCGACATGGGCGTACGCGTCTTCCAGCTGACCTATAACGAGCGCAACCGGCTGGGCGGCGGCTCATCGGCTCCGGAAGACACGCCGCTGACGGCATTCGGCCGCGAGGTCATCGATCGCGCCAATGCACGACTCGTCATGGTGGATCTCTCGCATAGCGGTCGTCAGACCTGCCTCGATGCCGCCAGACACTCCAGCTCGCCCGCCTGCATCTCGCACACCGGTTGCCGCGCACTGGTGGATCTGCCGCGTAACAAGACGGACCAGGAACTGCGGCTGATCGCCGACCGCGGCGGGTACGTGGGAATTTACTTCATGCCTTATCTCGCTATCGGGCGATCGATCACCAGTGACGACGTAGTGCGTCATATAGAGCACGCTGTGGAGGTATGCGGCGAGGACTGCGTCGGAATCGGTACCGATGGCAGCGCGACCGGGATCGACGATCTGCCCTCCTGGGAGGCCGCCTTCCGCAAGCAAATCGAGGCGCGGCGTGCGGCGGGGATTTCCTCGCCGGGAGAAACCCCGTACGGGTTCACGTTTGCCACGGACATGTGTGGACGCGAGCAGTTTCGCATCCTGGCGGAGAAGCTCTCGAAACGGCAGATTCCGCAGCATCGCATCGAGAAGATCATGGGTGGAAACTTCCTGCGCTATGCACAGGCAATCTGGGGCAAATGAATGGCGCAGCGAGCCCTGCGCCTCCAGCCGCATCTGGCCGCGCCAGCCGATGCCCAGCGGCTCCTGAAGAGCCTGGAAAAGCACTCCGCGCAGTTCTGCGCCCGGATCGAGCCCAAAGACTCCGTGGGCATCATCGAGATCGGAGCCGTGCGGTAGAATAGTCGCGTCGACGGTGGTCGGATCGCCAGTATCCGACTGCAACGCTGACAAAGGCGCTGACGAGTGCAGCCCTGTCCGCTCAAGTCCTTGAAATGCCGGCTTAGCTCAGTGGTAGAGCAGCGGTTTTGTAATCAGATTCCGCCACATCACGCCGGTTCACTGCACTTCCACAAGTCGTTGGAAACGCTG
>Ga0302310_10001428_pt1 | contig 20314 bp, 12 predicted proteins | sample III_Palsa_N1_2_FD_200451 | JGI IMG/M metagenome (GOLD analysis project Ga0302310, IMG submission 200451) | Peat permafrost microbial communities from Stordalen Mire near Abisko, Sweden - III_Palsa_N1_2 | ecosystem: Environmental > Terrestrial > Soil > Palsa > Peat permafrost | place: Sweden...
GCAGCGGTGGATGAGCGTTGCTGAACTGGGGGATGAGAGCGGAGTAATGATAGAAGTCGAGCGCGGCGGGGATGTAGTAGCCGGCCTCGTCCCAGAAGTAGGGCAGGTGGAGGAGGGTGAGGTGGGATAGAGCGACGGCGGCGAAGAAGAGCGCGAAGAGCAGGGGCGAGGGCAGCGCGGCGAACCGGGCTGCGAAGCGGGAGGCCGCTGACGAGGGAGGAGTTGGAGGAGTAAAATTCACGCGGTTTAGTGGACCGGGCCGTTGGCGGGGATGACGAAGTGCTGGGTGGCGGTTTTGGGGCCATCGAGGGCGATTGCGCCAAAGGTTTTTTCGTACTGGGAGATGTTCTGGTTGAGCAAATTGCTAAGAGCTTTGGCCTGCTGGGGGCTGAGGTAGATGCCCTGGAAGTTGTCGATCTGGACCTGCTCGGCGGTCTGCTGGTCCAGCGTGCCGAAGACCAGGAGGAAGTCCCAGATGGAGAGGCGGATCTGGACGCTGTTAGCGTAGGATTCGCGGAAGTCGGCGGTTTTGGTGAGGGTGATGCGAGTGTTGTCGGGCTGGGTGATGGTTTGGCTCATCGGGCTCCTGGAGATGCGGATTGCGTTGGTGCGGGAGGGGGGACTCGAACCCCCACGCCGAAGCACAGGCTTCTAAGACCTGCGTGTCTGCCATTTCACCACTCCCGCAGTGGATTTAAGGGTAGCGGGAATGTTGGGTTGGTGCAATGTTTGGGGCCCGGAGAGTTGTGGAAGCTTGAAGGAAGGCGTTTCGGGCGATCAGACGCCAGATTCCAGATTCCAGTTTCCAGTTTGAACCGGGAGGGGAATTTGTGCGTTTATTTCCAGAGTGATGGGAGTTCGCGGGTCTGCCGATGACGTCATAGTAGGGATAGGATTTGCGTCCGAACGGGATGATAGTGCATCCTATTCATGAAAGTTGATAGAGGAACACTCAGATGCCAAGTGAATTTGTAAGTGTGATCAAGCCGTCGGAGGTAAAGGGCGGTAGTGACAAGGGGCGGTCGTACCCGGTACTGCCGGTCCGGGACACGGTTTTGTTTCCCCATGCGGTATTGCCGCTGACTGTGGGGCGGGAGAGCTCGATCCAGCTGATTCAGTCGCTGGGCGAGGAGAAGACGATCCTGGTGGTGGCGCAGAAGGATGCGCGGCAGGATGCTCCGGAGGGCAGCGACCTGCATGTGATTGGGACGCGGGCGACGGTTCATAAGGTGGTGAAGATGCCCAACCAGAGCCTGTTTGTGTTTACAGAAGGCACGGAGCGGGTGAGGATTACGAACTATACGCAGTCGCAGCCCTTTTTGATGGCGGAATGCGAGGCTCTGGAAGAGGTTGAGCCGGAGACGTCGCCCGAGGCGGAGGCGATGCAGCGGAATGTGGTGGGGCAGTTCCAGGAGATTGTGACGTCGTCGTCGACGCTTTCGGACGACTTGCAGACGATTGCGATCAATATTGAGGACGCGAGCCGGCTGTCGGACTTTATTGCGTCGAGCCTGCCGTTTTTGTCGACGACGGAGAAGCAGGAGTTGCTGGAGACTCCGGATGTGAAGGCGCGGCTGGAGAAGATCAACAGCCACCTGGCGAAGGAGCTGGAGGTCCAGCAACTGCGGAACAAGATCCAGAGCGAGGTGCAGGATTCGGTGCAGTCGTCTCAACGGGACTACTACCTTCGGGAACAGATGAAGGCGATCCAGAAGGAGCTGGGCGACCAGGACGATACGCAGAAGGACATTGCAGACCTGAAGGAGAAGATTGAAGCCGCGGGGATGCCGGAGGAGACGAAGAAGGACGCGCTGAAGGAGCTGGGACGGTTGAGCCGAATGAATCCGGCGGCGGCGGACTACTCGTTGACCCGGAACTATGTGGAGTGGCTGGCGGTGTTGCCGTGGAGTAAGAGCACGGCGGGCGAAGTGGATATTTTGAAGGCGAAGGACTTTCTCGACGAAGATCACTACGGGTTGACGAAGGTGAAAGATCGCATTCTGGATTATTTGAGCGTGCGGCGGTTGAAGCCGGATATGAAGGGGCCGATTTTGTGCTTTGTTGGGCCTCCGGGCGTGGGTAAGACCTCGCTGGGGCGGAGCATTGCGCGGGCGCTGGGACGCAAGTTCAGCAGGATTTCGCTGGGCGGTATGCACGATGAGGCGGAGATCCGCGGGCATCGGCGGACGTACATCGGCGCGCTGCCGGGGCAGATCATTCAGCACCTGAAGCGGGTTGAGGTAAACGATCCGGTGTTCATGCTGGATGAGATCGACAAGCTGGGCAGGGACTTCCGGGGCGATCCATCGAGCGCGCTGCTGGAGACGCTCGACCCGGAGCAGAACAACACGTTTCGCGACAACTATCTGGATCAGCCGTTCGATCTGAGCAAGGTGTTGTTTATCTGCACGGCGAACCAGCTGGATCCGATTCCGGCGCCGCTGCTGGACCGTATGGAGATCATCGAGCTGACTGGGTATACGGAGGAAGAGAAGGTCAAGATCGCGGAGACGTATTTGGTTCCACGGCAGGTGAAAGAGAATGGATTGCCTCCAGAGATGATTGAGTTTCCGACCGAGAGCGTTGGGATGATAGCGCGGCACTATACGCGTGAGGCCGGCGTGCGGCGGCTGGAGCAGTTGATCGGGACGGTGTGCCGGAAGCTGGCGCGGAAGGTGGCGGAAGGTCGGACTGAGAAGCTGGTGGTGACGCCGGAGATCGTCAAGGAGTTTCTGGGCGGGATCAAGGTGCGCGTGGATACGGAGCTGGCGGAGCGGACCAAGCGCGCGGGCGTTGCGGTTGGACTGGCTTGGACGCCGGTGGGCGGCGATATTTTGTTTATCGAAGCCAACCGGATGAAGGGCAAAGGGACGTTCAACATTACGGGGCAGATTGGCGACGTGATGAAGGAGTCGATGCAAGCGGCGCTGACGTGGGTGCGGTCGAATGCGAACTCGCTGGGGCTGGATGAGGATGTGCTGAAGGACATCGATCTGCATATCCACGTGCCGGCGGGAGCGATTCCGAAGGACGGGCCGAGTGCGGGCGTGACGATGGCGACGGCGCTGGTTTCGTTGCTGACGGACAGGCCGGTGAGGCCGCTGTTGGCGATGACCGGAGAGATTACGCTGAGCGGGAATGTCCTGCCCGTCGGCGGCATCAAGGAGAAGTTCCTGGCGGCCAAGCGGGCGGGCGTTCGCGATGTGATTCTGCCGCTCGATGTAAAGACCAATGTGGAGGAAGACTTGACGGCGGACCAGGTCGAGGGTGTGACGATCCACTATGCTTCGCGGATCGAGGATGTGCTGGCGGTGGCGTTGCCGAAGACAGTGAACGAGATCGTGCAGGATGAAGAGCTGCGCGAAGAGATGCTGGCGGCGGTGGAGTAAGGCAGCGAGGCAGCGAGTTAGCAAGTTAGCGAAGGTGGTCGTGAGAGCGGCCACCTTTTTGTTTATCGCGGTATGCTCGGAGCTGGAGGGGAGCGTGAAGATCCTGGTGATCGATACCTGCGGGGAGGTGGGAAGCGTTGCGCTGGGTGAGGGGACTGCCATTAGCGAGACCTTGCAGGCGCGGGGGGCTTCGTCTGCGTTGTTGCCAGCGGTGGGACGTTTGTTGAAGGCGAAGGGGTGGGCTCTGGGCGATCTTGATGAGATAGGGGTGGTGAACGGGCCGGGGTCGTTTACCGGTATGCGGGTTGGGCTGGCCGCGGCAAAGGGTCTGAGCGAGGCGGCGGGACTGAGGCTGGTGGGGATTTCGCGGCTGGCGGTGCTGGCGGATGTCGCAGGTTTGGTGGATGGCTGTGCTGTGCTGGATGGCGGGCGCGGCGAGTTTTATGTGCGGGTGGTTGGTGCGGGTAAGTTGGCGCGCGAGGTGCTATTAAATCTCGATGATTTGCGGGGTGTGGGTGGGCGGGTCGTGATTGCCGAGGAGCGGCTGTCTGAAACGCTTGCGGAGTTTCGGCCAGAGTGGTTTGGAGTGGGTGCGGAACAGGCGTTGCCGCTGATGCTGCGGGAGGGCGGCGGGGATGCGGCTTTGGTCGATGCGAACTATGTTCGCGGGGAAGGCGATATTTATGGCAAGACAACGGCCCGCGGAGAGCCGGCGTGATAGCGGGGGTGGTGGTGCGGCGGGCGGGGGCAGGAGATATTGAAGGCATTTTGCGGGTGGAGCGAGGGGCGAGTGAGGCCCCGCAGTGGGGTGAGGCGCGTTATCGCGAGATGTTGCAGGGTGAAGGGTCTTTGCAGCGGGAATTGCTGGTCGCTGTGGAGGGAGAGCGGCTGGCGGGGTTTGCGGTGGCGTCGGTGGTGCTGGATGAGGCGGAGCTGGAGAGTGTGGTGGTTGACGCTGAGTTTCGGCGGCGAGGAGTGGGTAGGTTGTTGTGTGAGGCGGTGCTGGGGTGGGCGCGCGAGCGGGGCGCGACGCAGATTCGGCTGGAGGTACGGGCAGCGAACCATGCGGCGCAGGGGCTCTACCGGGGGCTTGGATTTCAGGTGAATGGGCTGCGCCGGGGCTACTATAGGGGGCCTGTGGACGACGCGGTGCTGATGGCCGTTAGTCTGACCTGAGCGATGCGGACGCACCGATGGCGGCCCGCGGACTTATAATCGGGGACTATGGTTCGTGACGGTTTCTTTTACGGGGTGGGGCTGCTGATTGTGGCGGCCATCGTCTGGCACTTTACGGAGATTGGCTATCTTGCGGGTGTTCCCGTGGTGCTGGCACTGTTCTTTCTGTGGTTCTTTCGGGACCCCTCGCGCAAGTCGCCCGCGGGATATGGGCTGATCGTTTCTCCGGCGGACGGCAAGGTGGATGAGGCGGAGTGGATCGAGACCACGGCGGGTAGCCGGTTGCGCGTGACGATCTTCCTGAACGTCTTCGATGTGCATGTGAACCGGGTGCCTGTGGGCGGGACTGTGCAGTTGGTGGAGTTTCGTGAGGGGCAGTTTCTGAATGCGATGCGCTCGGATTCGGCGTTGCACAACGAGCAGACGATGGTGACGATCGATGCCGGAGGGTATTCGGTGAGCTTCAAGCAGATCGCGGGGTTGCTGGCGCGACGGATTGTGTGCAATCTGAGAGTGGGCGACAAGGTGGAGCGTGGACAGCGGATGGGACTGATCAAGTTCGGTTCGCGGGTGGATGTGCTGATTCCCGCGGAGGCGAAGTTGCGGGTGAAGGTAGGGCAGCGGGTGAAGGGCGGAAGCTCGGTACTGGCGGTTATGCCGGAGCCTGCTGAGTTGCCGGGTGGGCTAGTCTGATGGCTGCCGCGGAGTTGGACGAGGCGCAGAAGCTGAAGCGGCAGCGGAATCCCCGACGGGGGATGTATGTGTTGCCGTCGTTGTTTACGGCAGGCAATATAGCTGCGGGGTTCTATGCGATGACGGAGAGCATCCGCGGGGCGAGCGGCGATCAGCGGGGGTTCAATCACGCGGCGCTGGCGATCGGATTTGCGGTGTTGTTCGATGGGATCGATGGGCGGGTGGCGCGGATGACGGACACCTCGAGCGACTTCGGGAGGGAGTTCGATTCGCTGGCGGATGTGATTACGTTCGGGGTGGCGCCGAGCCTGCTGGCGTATCTGTGGGGAGTGCAATCGGTGCTGCCATCGGCTTATCCACTACTCCAGGACCATCTGCACGACCTGGGAATCGTGGTCTGCTTCCTGTTTCTGATCTGTGGGGCTTGCCGGTTGGCGCGGTTCAATATCAGCGTGAACCCACAGCCGCGGAATCCCGGGTTGCCGGGGAAGAAGTACTTTGTGGGAATGCCGATACCGGCCGGCGCCGGCGTGGTGGCTGCGGTGGTGCACTTTGAGCTGGGCTCGCCGATCTATAGCGTGTGGATGTCCGGCGTATGGCTTGCGCTGATCGCGGCTACGGGGTTCCTGATGGTGAGCAGCTGGCGGTTCTGGAGTGCGAAGGAGTTGAACTTTTCGGAGCGCCAGCCGGTACGGGGCGTGTTGTTGCTGGTGGTGATCCTGGCACTGGTGATCCGGTTTTCGCAGTATGCGCTGATTATTATTGCGATGGTGTATCTGTTGTCGGGAGTGCTGGCGCGGCTGGCTTACTCGTGGGGACGGCGTACGGCGGCAAAGTGAGTGGAGAACATTTGCGATAAATCTGGCAGGTCAACTGACACCAGATAAGTTGTGCGGAGTCCTCGGCTTCATCCAGTACATAATACAAACCAGGCTGAAACAGCGACTGTCGATGCATAGATTCGCCGTGCAAGGATTGGACGAAAGACAGTTTTCGTCTGTTCTTTTATGTGCCGATGAATCTACTTGCAACCGGGAGCGACGGCGCGCATGGTTTTTGCCGGTCAAGAAAATTGTTCCGAAAACTCCACAAAAAACGCAGATTTGCTCCTTGCCGAACGATTGCGACAGTCTCTATTGTCATCGCGTCATGAGATCAGTGTGATTTGTGCGCGCGAAGGTTGGCAGATCGCATTTTCGGGAGTTTTCGACGGCGATGGAGCTACGAACAGGAACGATTCCTAAGGATAGATGACCGGTGTGCGGGACGTTACGAAGCAAGACTGTATGCACAAATTTTGGAGGCACGTATGTTTCATCAATCACAGGGTGACGATTCCACTCAGGCTGCTCCGATGAAGGAATGGTTGGCAAGAAGCGGGCGCGTCTCAAGAGCAGGGTGTCTCTTATTATTTGCGACTCTGCTCCTGGGTATAGCGAATCGGGCCGCAGCGCAGACCGGACAGGGTTCCATCACCGGGAAGGTGACGGACACTACCGGTGCGATGGTGCCGGGTGCGACCGTCGAAGTGACCAACAACGATACCCAGGTCACGCTGACGACGAAGAGCAATGCTGACGGGGTTTACAGTGTTTTCTCACTGAACCCTGGAGACTACACAGTAACCGTTACAGGGAAGGGTTTTGAAAAGGAAGTCATCAGTCAGGTGACCGTGCGGGCTGCTCAACAACCCACAATCAACGTTTCACTAAAGGTCGGAAAAGAGACGAGTGAGGTCACCGTGGTTGCGCAGGATGCGCTGCTATCGTCTGACACTTCAGATGTGACGACGACGGTCGACCATCAGATCGTGGAGAACCTTCCTTATCCCGATCGCAGTTCTCTGGAGGCGGTGTTGCTGGTGCCGGGGGTGACGGGAGATCCTTCCGTGCCGGGCGGTATTTTTAGCGAGAACCCGGTGATTACGACGGGGCCCGTGGTGCCGGGTGCAAGTATCACCGTGGGCGGTGCGGCCCCGGGGACGACGTCGATCCTGGTGGATGGGTCGGACATTACGCAAGGCAGCTATCCGCGGACCGGAATCAATCTTTCCGGGCAGATCGTGCAGGAGACGACCGTGATTACGACAGGTCTGTCCGCGAAGTATGGGCGTACGTCGGGCGGCCTGATTATCCAGGCCACCAAGTCCGGAACCAACCAGTACCACGGTGGGTTTACTTACCGCCATACAGATCCATTTTTTCAGGCATATCCGTCCGGATCGACCTTGCCACCCAACGATCATGAGAATTATTACGGGCTTTATGTGGGCGGCCCAGTATGGATACCGAAGATTTATGATGGACACGATAAGACATTCTTTTTTGTCGGAGTGGAGCCGGCCCGGGTGAAGAATTATCTTGGATATCCGGGACAGTTCGATACACCAGCGGATCTGGCCGGGCAGTTGCACAACACGTTCAACTCGCTGAATCAGACGGTCCTTGCGCAGCAAGGTTATGCAGCGGCGGTGGCGGCGGCACGCACGGGAGGGGTTTTCTATCAGACGGCAGCGGCCAGTATCAATGCACAGGGATTTCCGAATGGGCCTTATGTCGGCGGGGCGGGCATACAGACGACGGGGCCGGCCGGCCTGGATGATGTGTCGGCAGAGCTGGCGAACAATCCGTTCGCGCAGTATGTTGTGTCGCAGTTGCCGAGCCCTACAAACCCGGGGCCATATATACATTTCTATAATCCGCAGGCGACCTACAATAATGTTGGCGACAATGCTTCGTACCAGCGCGGAGTATCGGACGTCGACAACCGGTATTCGTTCCGTATCGACCATCTGATCAGCAACTCTGACCAGATATGGGGAAGATACACCTATGTTCCTATTACAGGGACGCGAATTTTTGCGCTGGCGCTGACCAATCCGCTGAACCAGGTGCCGACAGACACAGTACTCAGCCACGATATTGCGTTGGGATATACGCACGTATTTTCCGGGAATATTGTAAATAATGCGCGGTATTCCGTACTACGCGTCAACGAGCAACGCTTGCCGTATGCCGCAGCCTTGAGCAAGGACTGGGCGGGGAGTTATGGGTTGACTCCAGCCACGCTTCATAAAGGCTTTCCAGACCTGTCGGTACTGGGTTCTTCCACGCTCCAGGTAGGTGCTGAGACACCATACGGCGACATCGATCAGAATTTTATCGCCGGTGACGACGTTACATGGACGCATGGAAATCACCTGTTCCAGTTCGGCGTGGATGTGCGATGGATCCAGTCGAACCAATACGACACGTCGCTGGAATACGGCGGGAAGTATAGCTTCGGCAACGGTCAGACGTCGGGCACCTATGAGGGGCCATCGGGTGCGAACAATGAACCGAATACGGGAACAGGGTTAACCGGAAACGCGCTGGGCACTTTTATTCTCGGGCTTATATCGACTTACTCGGCAGCTCCCGTGGCTGTTCCGGGTTATTACAGATGGCGGTATTATGCGGGATATTTTCAGGACAACTGGCATGCCACGCCAAAGCTGACTTTGAACCTTGGGTTGCGTTACGAGGTCGCAACACCGCGTGAGGAGAAGTTCAACAACCAGGCCATCCTGCAACCCAACATTACTGGGGTCGCACCCAACGGGTTGGCGACGCCATCGTCATTCTGCTTCTCTGGTTCGTGCGGGACGGGCAGGATGCTATGGCCGATCAACTGGTACGGTTTGGAGCCGCGCATCGGAATCGACTACGCCGCCACACCGCGCACGACCATCCGCGCGTCATATGGGATCATGCGTCTGCCGCTGACCGGATACGAGAATACGCCGGACCCGGACTTCAATATTGCCTCTGCGACCGTTACGAACCTGGTCGGCGGCACCAATCCAAGCAATGAGACGGACTACATTACCAATCCGGTGGGCCACTTGACATCTGCCTATACCGCGCTGGGAGGGAATCGCGGCCCGATCGGCACGTCTACGGGGGTGTCCCCTGTGTTTGTCTCGCAGACGAATGCCGTTCCCTACAATCAGAGCTACTCGGTGACGCTGCAATATGAGCCGGCGGCGAAGACGCTGCTGCAGGCGACCTATCAGGGACTGAAGGGGACGCATCTTATCGGGCCTACAACAGGGAGCACCCCACCCTTTCCGGGGTCGTTGAACCTGCCAAACATTTCAACGCTGATCGCGGCCATACAGAACCATGTAAATTTCGGAGGTACGTCGGCGAATAAATATGGGCTTGCTACCAACGAGACTGGGCTACAGCAGCTAAATCCGTACCAGAACTTCTACAGCCTCCCGCTTCTGGAACTTTATCCGCGTACGGGGACGTCCGAGTACAACGCGTTTTACTTCAACGTGACGCAAAGGATGACCGCGGGGATTACCTTGCTGGCTTACTATAGCTGGACGAAGAGCATGGATAATGTAGCCGAGACGAATGCCGGCAATTCCGGCAACTTTGGATCGGCGCCACCGCAGAACCCATTCGATACTAACGGCGAGTGGACGGTGTCGAGTTACGATCAGCCCAGCCGGTTGAAGGCCGGATATGTTTATATTTTGCCGATTGGCCAGGGTAAGCTGGTCCATACGCACTCCGATTTACTGAATAATTTGATCGGTAATATGTCCACGTCCGGGATCGTGACGATCGCTTCTGGATATCCAAACTTTGTGATCTTTGGAAGCGTGGGTAACTTCGAATCGTTTCCGGTGTCCGGGAGCGGGTTCGGCAGTCCTACACCGGGTCTGCCGACCGGCTATAACCTGAGGCCGAATATCACTCCAGGGGTGCCGTTGATCAACCCAGCCTACAAACATGGCCACCTTTATATGAACAACCCGTTTGGCCTGACCCAATATAGCGCCGGTGTTTTCCAGCCTTACCTGAATCCGGCTGCCTTTGGATGCAATACAAGTACGGGTACCTGCGTTGCTCCGGGAAGCGTGAACAATCCGGCACTCGGCAATGAACCACGTACCCTTCCAGCAGCGCGCAGCCCACGTGAGTTTATGTTCGATGCGCGATTTACCAAGGGATTCCGGGTTAAAGAGAAGTATGAGTTGAAGCTGTTTGCCAACTTGAACAATGCTTTGAATCACCCGGTTTATTTTGGGGCCAACAATACAGCCAGCGACCCGTTGACGACGACCAGCATCACGACAACAACAGCACCGCCTTCGATCACGCTGCACGAGGCGACGAGTACGTTTGGGCGGCTGAACGAGACGCAATCGGCGGGTATGTCGCGGGTCGTGAGGATTGGAGCTGAGTTTACGTTCTAGGTCGAAGCCGACTGGAGGGGGAGTAACAGAGGGACAGCGGGCTTGGTTCTTCTACTAGCGTTGTGCAGCTATTAGTGTTTGCCGGGTGTCAGGCCCGTGGTGGGGTCGGAGAGGGTCTTTTGATCGACCAGGAAGAAGTTGGCCGCGCCTAGTTTCTGGTTTCGGTCGATGCGAACCACGAAGCGGATGCGGGCCGCCGGCGGCTGCGTGGGGATGGTGCCGAGAAGATTTACCCTGGGAGTAACCGGTACGTTGGGGGTTGAACTCTCGGCAACCTGCGCGGTGGAAATTTCGGCCGTGCGGTTGAGCATCTTGCCCTTCTTGTCGAAGGTCTCGACAAGTATGGTGATGTCCGCGGTCAGCTTGCCTGGGGTCGTCTCCTGCCAGACGAGGTCAGCTGAGTTGAAGCCGACCTTGAACTGGTTGGGATTGGCGGCGATGCGCGTGATGGTGAGGGGTACGGCGTCGTAGATCATCATGCTTTGCGCGGCGACTGTGAGGTCAAAGACCTGGCGGTCGGAGAGCTTGCCGTTGGAGGCCGTATCAGGCGGGGGCGGCGGCGCGATGGCATAGTAGCCCTCGCGGGTGGCGGCGCGTAGATTTGGATCCTTCATTACGACACGGATGTTGTGAAAGGCCTTGGCATCGGTCCTTGCAACGGACGGCGTGTAGGAGAGGGTGTAGAAACCGGCTGCATCGCGGGTACTGGCGGCGATGAGTTGATCGACGTCGTTACGGCCATAGAAGGAGTGACCACCCGTAGCAGCCGCCATCTCGTTGAAGTCGATCTCGCCACCGAAGGGATCGTCTTCATAGAAGCCGTCCGCATCCTGTTCCGCGGGGACGTAGGGGACACCGGCGGGATCGAGTGTATAGAGCACGACACGGGCGTCGCGCAGTGAGTTGGTGCAGGTTTCAATCGCGGTCTTCAACGCATCGCCCGCTTCGGGAGAAAGAGTTGCAGGATCGACGGCGGGAAAGCCACGGCCGATCCAGATCATGCTCTTGTGTCCGGGATGGCCGGCGGTAGCTTCGGCGACCTCCATCAAAGAGGCGAAGGCGGCGTTGTACTGCTCGGTCTTCCAGCTTCCACCCTGGAGGTGCCACGGGTAGATGGTGAGATGGTGGTCCAGCGCCGAGAGTATCTCCTGCTTGGAGGTGGTGTAATCGCGCAGGACCATGAAGCGTTGCAGGCTGACGGCTACGAACATGGTGGGTTGCTGAAGGGTGTCGCCTTGCGTGTCGAGAAACTTTTTAAGCGAGTAACGCGCGAAGGCTTCGTCCTCGAAGCGGGTGTTGATCTCGTCGAGCACGATGATTGTTACCGGCGCGGTGGGCTCCAGCTTGTCGAGTTCGACGGTGGAGTTGATGGGAATGTTAGCGGGTGCAGCGTGCGACTGCGGTGCGTCGAGAGTGCGAATGATCTGCGGGACCTTGTCCTCGTAGACCTGGAAGTCATCTTTGCTTAGGTTGTTGACGATCTGTCCCTTCTTGCCGGTGACGACGACATCGAGAACGACCGCCTGGGCGTTGACCTGCAAGGTGTAGGTGTTGGGAGCAGGGCCGGATTGTTCCGCGGGTATTGCGGGCTGTGGTTGTTGCGCGAAGACTGAGTGCAACGTGACAGTAGAGATCACGATCAAGACGGTTATGGCGAGAAGGTTGCGATTGTTCAGCAGCATGAAGATAGTCCCTGTATCAGTTGGATGGGTAGTGGAGTGGAGGCGTTGCGGTTGCCGGGACATAGGGTGGAAGCCAGAAGCCGGTCTGGCGTTTGAAGGTGTGGGACTGGCCAGCGGGCCACCAGTTTCGCCAGCTGGTTGAGTCGGTGTTGGCGAGTGGGCTCAGGGGGCTTTCGCCGTTGTCGTTGAAGGCTGCGATGGCGTATTCGTAGCGTGTGCCGTCGGGGCGGGTCGAATTGAGGTTGGCTTCGATACCGGGGCGCGGTGCAGATGGGATGACGCCGTCGGCGGTGATGTCGTAGTAGCTCGTGGTGGGGCCGGAGCAGATGGGGGCTTGCCAGGATGTGTCGCCTTCGCGGCGGCGATAGAGATGGTAGCCTTCGGCACCGAGGACCTGACCCCAATGCAGGCGCACAGTGCCTTCGCCTAGTTCGAGGGCGAGGCCGTCAGGAGTGGGGGGCGCGTTGGCGCTGACGTAGAGCGGGTATTCGCCGCTGGGCGGGCTGTCGCGTTCGGCGTTACGCGCGATGATGCGGAGATGAACTTTGGTGTTGTTAGCAAGGCCGTTAATGGTGAGCGGCCCTTGAGGCCCTACGGGGCCGGGTTGCCAGTGGGTTCCGCCGTCGGTGCTGGTTTCGAGGCGATAGCCAGTGGCGCCGGAGGCAGTGTTGAAGTAAACCTGCGCTCCACCGGAGTGGTTCACGGTTCGCTCGATCGAAGGCGCGAGAGGTGTGGGCAAGTGGGCAGAGAGCTGCCAAGTGTGGCGACCGGGCGGAAGTTCGATGCGGCGCGCGGAGTCTTCGCGGCTGGGGGCGATGGGCGAGCCGTCGATGTAGAAGATGCTCGCGTCAGCGATATTGGCTGTGAGTGTCAGAGTGACGGGAGATGAGCCGAGGTTGCAGAAGACTCCGCTGATCTCGCCGTGTGGAGCGATGGTGGCGCTGATGGCCGTGGATTGCGAAGCTGCTTCGGGAATTTCCATGCGGATTGATTTGGCTTCAATGAGCGTTCCATGGATGAGGTCGAGCTCGGTGACGCCGTCGTTCCTAGTGCGAATGACACCGGCGTTTCCATCGAAGGCTTCGTCGTGATCTGCATAGTGGATTGGGGTGAAGGAGCGGAAGATGCGGTCGTGGCTGGTCGCCGGTTTGTCGAAGAAGATGCCTTCGGCGGCCGGAGCTTCATGCTTCTCCCAGCCGTACTGCATTACCTCCGCATCATGCAGTGCCCTGATTGGAGTGGCGGTCATGTGCTCGAGCTCGACGGAGTCCTTCTTGTGGGTGAAGAGGACGATGGATGGGCCATTGGCATCGCGGATAAAGCCTTTGGAGGTTTCTGTGCCGACTTCTGTCCAGTGGTCGGGGCGAGCGGTGAGAGGTTGCAGGAAGGCGATCTTTGGATAGGGAAGATCGCGGGCGGTAAACCAGCTGAAGCGTGTTTCGCCGTCGGCGTCATCGCCGAGAATGGCATAGTCGGTGCCAACGAGCATGACGCTGCGGCTGCGGTAGGCGGGCCATGAGTAAGGAACGAGACCGGTGCGGGCGGCGATCTCGCCGAACTGGACGGAGCCGAGATCGTAGAGCGGATGGTCGAGGACGTTTTCACCTATCGAACGCCACGTGTGATCGTGGAGAACGGCGAAGGTGGTTGTGCCAGTGGCATCGTCGTTGCTGTGGTCGCCTGTGTTTTCGCGCTCGTGGCCCGTCCATGACTGTCCGTTGGCGAAGAAGTAGAGCACGCCGGAGGAGCCTTCGCCGTTGTCGCCCCAGCGATAGTTGGGACCCTGGTCGGTTTGGTCGAGATGGATGGAGACCTCGTCTGGGGTGTCGACACCGCCGCGCAGAATGATGCCGTGGCCGGTGTACTTGGAGCTGCGGAGGTGCGGGTTGGTGCCGGTGTTGTGCTTGAGTTCATCGAGTACCGGGTTGCGCCAGTACATATCGTTGGGTTCGCCTTCCTCGGTTGAGATGCGCTGCGCATAGGCCCAGAGAAGATGCTCGGCGGCGAGGGGATCGTAGTTGAGGAGATACTTTGCGAGGACGGGGGCGTCGTACCGGACGACGATGCCGGTGCCGGTGCCGTGCGCGCCGTGGGAGGGGTATTGACGCTCGAAGCCGTTGGCCGGAGTAAGTTGAATTCCGGGCTTCCAGGGGCTGGCCGGGGGCTGGGCTATGTTCTGGTTTTGACGCCAGTAAGGGTTGAGATTGTAGACCGGCGCGGAGAGTTCATCGACCATCCAACGAGCGCGCTGGGCCATGGCATCGTTGGCGATGCGGTTGCTTCCGTCGGTGTGAGTGATGGCGAGTTGTGAGGTGAGTACAGGAACCAAGTAGGCCCAGTTGTAAACGGCGAGGCTCTCCGTCCAGCGGCCGCCGAGGGAGTGATAAGCGGGCACATCGGGTCGAGTGTAGAAGGTGGCATCGAGCTGGATGATCTTCTCGAATTGGTCGCGCCACTCGGGGTTCATGGGGTGATCGGGAAAGAGGACGCCGATCTCGGTGGGTACGGAGAATCCGTCTGCGGACATGTTTGGCGTGCCGCTGAGACAGACGCGCGAGGGAGCGAGGTCTTCACCTGCGTTGATATAGGCGGAGAGCAGCAGAAGAGCGTCGATGCGCGATTTTTGTTGCGAGGTGAGCGCGGTGCGGAGCTGCATGTACTGCTCGACGATGGGACGGACCGTGCGATGACTGATATTCATGATGCCGAGGTTGGAGCCGAGAGGGTAGTCCATGAGCATGGAGTGGAGGACTTTGCTTTCAAACTGCGACGCCTGGGCGGCGAGGGGCAATTTGTTAGGAGCTGCGGGCGATAAAGGCGGCGGCGACTGCCTCGCGCTTGAGGGATAGGTGAGCACCCAATCCTTAACGCGGTTGAGATCGAGCGAGCCATACCAGGAGCGCAGCCATTGCGCATAGCGAGCGTGCAGACTACTGGGCGAGAAGGCCCCGTTGTCGTTGAACGCGTGGGGGTAGTCTTTGCCGGCTGCTGCATAGGTGTCTCGCATCTGCTGCATGGTTTGCTCGCCTTGCGATGAGGGAGTGAAGGCTATGCCGGTTTCGCGTGTGCCAGAGACTAAGGGCCAGTGCCAGATTAAGTGTCCGTTGGTGTAGCGGAAACTTACTTGCAGTAGTGTCGTTGGCTGCCAGATGGAGTACTGTCGGTCGTCCCAGGTTGCGGTGTCGGGCACGAAGACGCCGAGCTCGCTGCCGGTGGGCTCCCAGAAGCTCATAGCGGGTACGGCCTCGCGCGGGGCGTTGCCCTCAAAGGCGGCGAGGTGGAAGATCATCTCCTGGTGAGGGTCTTCGACGCGGTCGGCGGGGAACCAGTGAGGCTCTTCGATGATGCCGGGGGTGGTGACGGGTTCGTCGATACCCAGACCTCCGGGGCCAAGCTCGCCGTGCGGTTGCATCCAGCCGTTGGCGGCGAATCTTCGCGTGGGAGAGAAGCCATCCCAATCCATGTTCAAGGCGATTCCCATTTCAGGGGTGAGGTCTTCCATGCGCTCGGAGAAGAGGACGAAGGGGTACCCAGCCACGATGCGCAGGGTCGCGGTGTAAGACGCTCCGTTGGAGAAGAGATAGGCGACTTCATAGGTGCGGAAGAGATCGCCGGATTCAAGGAGACGAGTTGTGATCCGGGTTTCAGCATGGGGTGAGGTGGTGGCATGGTCAAGCGTGATCGTGTTATGGCCGATCCAATGCTGTTGCGGGCCCAGGTCCCGGCTAATGGCAAGGATGGGAGCAGGCAACGGTGTGGCTTCTGGCGCGGACTGGCTTGCAGGAAGGCGCAAACTCAGCATTGCCGAGGTGACTTCAATCGTGTTGTTAACGCGCTTTTCGATCACGCCGGGAGGATAGGCAGGGGCTTGGACTTGATCTTTACCTGCGAGACCCACGACGAGATGGAAGGTCCGCGTGGCGCCGGGAGGCAGGTCTGCAAAGAGGTTGAGTTGTGCGGAGAGCAGATGGCCGTCAGGAGCCGTTGCAATGGCGGAGAGCTGAAAGGGAAGCTCCTGCCCTGCATCGTCGAGCAGGTGCAACTGCCGTGCGGTGCAACTCCGTAAGGAGAAGCCGACCGGATAGGTAAGCAGTGTTCGCGGCCACGAGTAGATGGGGCTATCGATGGAATCGTGAATCGAAATATTCAAAGCGCCGGCTGCGGGATATACACGCGTTGCGGCGGGCCCGAAGCCCTGGGCCAAGGAGGCGGTAGCCAGAAGCAGCAGACAGAATACAGCGAGGTGTGGTCGAATGCGCAAGCTCATTGACTGATACTTCTACCATTTGACCTCGATGTGTGCCAAAGAGGTAGTGGATAGAGCGATAGAGACTCGGAAAATGCACTATTTTGCGTATTGGATGCATTTTCAGCCGCTGCTCTGCTCCGTCATACTCCATGCGATGCGTAGAAAGAGATTAGTTCGAATCTCCGCGTCTAATTGAAGTATGTGGAGAGTTACAAGATGAAGGCTCTGGTTGCCGCGCTGATCTGCTGCACGACTCTTGCGTATGGACTGCCCCTGGGGCAGATGCATGACGGCGGCCAAAGACAATCAGTGCCAGTCTCGAAATTAGGTGCCGCTGCTTCCACGTCTTCCAAGCAGGATGTGGCTTCCACAGACATCTCGAAAGATGTTGTCGATGCGACGATGGCGCGGCTTCCAACCGCATCCGCAGTGGGTGACTGGGAGTACTCGCGGGCGCTGTTTATGCTGGGTGTGCTGAGCGTGTACGGACGGACGCACGACCCGCGATATCTGAGCTATGCGAAGACCTGGGGCGATTCGCATATCGGCGCGGATGGGACGATCGACCGTGCGATCAATTCGCTCGATGTGATCATGCCGGGAAATATGGCCATCAGCCTCTACCGGGACACAGGCGAGGAGAAGTACAAGCTAGCGGCGGACAAGCTTGCGGATGTGTTCAAGACTTATCCGCGCACCAGTGATGGCGGCTTCTGGCATGCGATGAATGGGCAGCGGGACCATCAGCTTTGGCTGGATGGAACATTCATGGCGTTGCCCTTTATCGTCAGGCAGGGTGCGCTTTCAGGGCATCAGCGGGAAGCGGATGCCGAGGCGGTGAAGCAGTTGCTGGTCTATGGCGCGCATACACGCGATCCGAATGGGCCGTTGTACTTTCATGCGTACGATGAATCGGGCGCGTCTACGTGGGCCGATCCGGTTAGCCATCGAGCGACAGTGAAGTGGGGCCGCGCGATCGGGTGGTACTGCATGGCGCTGGTGGATGTGCTGGAAACAATGCCGGTGACACCCGCAACCGCCGAGCAGAAGATGCAGCGGCAGCAGTTGATTACGATCGTGCAGAACTTGGCGCATGACCTGGTGGAGTTCCAAGACCCGGCTACCGGCCTGTGGTTTCAAATTGTGGACAAGCCAAAGCTGGCGGGTAATTTTGTGGAGACTTCCAGCTCGAGCATGTTCACTTACTTTCTCGACTCCGCGGTGAAGCATGGGTATATCGATGCCAGTTACAAGCCCGCAGCGCAGCATGGGTATCAGGGAGTGATGTCGAAGGTGACATTGGGCCCAGACGGCCATTGGCACATTGCGGACATCTGCGAAGGGACCAACGTCGGCGATCAAGCGTCGTACCTTAGCAGGAAGGTTTATAGCGACGATTTTCATGGGCTTGGGGCTTTTCTTCTGATGAATGAAGAGGTGCAGTTCAACCGGTCGATCATGGACGACGTGGAACCCGGCCGCTGAATCACAACGACAGCGATGCCGGGGCATTTATGGACTATTCGTTCCTGTGAATTCAAATTCTGCTAGACAAACATGGTGCGATTGATATATTTTTCGCGCGTATGACAATGCCTCGATTTTCGCCTGTGGCCTCGGGAGATCTGATCCGCGACGCCGATTCGTTCGATGCTTTCAGAGAGGCGCCCGAGATCGCCGGGGCTGACCTCAACGAGCTCTTGAATGCGACCACGGTGGAGGCCGTGTCCGCAGCCGAGTGGCAGTGGCGGCGCGGTTGGAAGGTGGGACCCAGGGTCATCCACGACTCCATGTGGTTCTATGTGCAGGAGGGCAGCGGCTATTACTGCCTGCCGGCCACGGAACAGCGCATCCAGTTCGGACCGAACAGCCTGATCCTGATTGCGCCGGATGTGCAGCATACGGTGGAGCAGGACAGGAACTCCGAGTCGCATGTCTTCGCCGTGCATTTTCATGCGCGCGTCTACGGTGCGATCAACCTGTTGAGCATCCTGGGTCTGCCTCCGGTGGTGCCAGGAGATAGCCGTTCCCCGTTTGGCTCTGCGTCGCATAGGCTGGCGCGCGAGTTCGCGCTGAAGCCGCCGGGGTGGCATGTTGCGATGAACGCAGACCTGCTCTCCGTACTGTTTTCGCTGGTGCGCAGCGAGGCCGCCCGGTTCCACCCGGACCTCACGCTGGCTGCGGTCGCGGAGGTCCCGCGCTTTCTTCCAGTCTTCCGCCAGATAGAGAAGAACCTGCACCGGCCGGAGTATTCGGTGCTGGAGATGGCCCATGAAGCGCACTTGAGCGAGGTACAGTTTCGCAAGATATTCCGGCGTATTACCGGCATAAGTCCTCTACGGTTTGTGCAACGGCGGCGCATCGAGCGGGCCTGCAATCTGCTCCACACCAGCACCGACAGCATCAGCATCATTGCCGAAGCTTCGGGCTTCTGCGAGCCGCCGTTCTTTCATCGCGTCTTTAAGGCGTGGACCGGCATGACGCCGCGCGCTTATCGCAGAGCGGAACGGCCGTAAGGCGACCGGTGATGCTGGAGCAATTTCGATAAATCTATTTTTTTGAGCGGATTGCTACTGGTCTAAATTTATGGGTCTACTATATGTTCTTCACGTTTCGAGATAGCCCTTTTCGACTGTTTCGACGTGGAGGAACCTATGCGACCTGGATTTACAAAAATAATCGCCGCCCTATTTTTTCTTAGCTGCATGCCAATCCATGCAACCCTGTTTCGCCATATCACGGCGGAGACTGTCGCTCCCTACGATGCCACGATTGCAAGCAATGGCGATCTGACGGAAGATGGCGTCGAGTACGACTGCATCTTTAAGCCGGTCCCGCAGGCATCATGGGTAAGGACGCCCTGGATTAGTCCATCGCAGGCCTATGCCGGCTCACACTCTATTGGCATGGAAGTTGACGCTCAGAGCCCAACCGAATCTGGAGAGGTTGACAAAGTCCAACAACGGCTTTCCTCTGGCGACGATAGCTTTGCACTTACATTTGGGAATAAGCGATATACGGGCTTCGCGGTGGAGTTTCCCAGTGCAAATTTTCAAATACCCACGGACCGGCTGATGGTAGCGCAATGGTGGCAAGGCGACCCCTATGGTCCCCCTGTGCGCATCGAAATCACCAATGACACGACCAATGTGGTCACCTGGAAGCTTTGGATATTGAACGATGACACCCAGGGAAATCCATCCTCAACGCCGATCGTGGTTAACGGAGGGACTGTTCCGTTCGACACCTGGAATACATTTGTCGTGATGCTCATTCCGGATTACAGCGGCAACGGGCAGATCAAGGTATGGCAGAATGGGACGCAGGTGATTACCTGGACTGGAAAGGTCGGTTACGATCCTTCGACGATTCCGTATAACAATCCGCCCGCCGGGACTGCGAACCCAAACCCAAACTTCGATGTTTTCTACGGGCCTTACCGGAATACACAAGCTACAAAACAACAGATGTTTTTCGATGAGATCAGATTCGCCGATACCTACAGCGATGCCACACCCTAACGGCGCGGCGGATGCGGCGCCACTGGAGATGAATGAGCTATTGGACAAGACGTGAGTTAGCGAAAGCTGGAATTGCGGCTTCTGCATCAGCGATCACAGGCGGCTGGGGCATCGAGCCTGCAAACGCACAAAATCAAGCGGCCTTTCCAGCAGCGCGTCGCGGCGATGGAGGCCATGCATCCCCGCGCGAGCGCCTGCTGATGGACCGCGGCTGGCGCTTTGCGCCGGGTCATGCGAGCGATCCGGAGAAGGACTTCGGCTTCGGGAAAATGGCTGAGCTGGGGACCTTTGCCAAATCGGGTGAGGCAGGCGGTCCCGCCGGCGTCAGAGCGAATGCTCCCTTCGACGATGCT
>Ga0302310_10001431_pt1 | contig 20299 bp, 20 predicted proteins | sample III_Palsa_N1_2_FD_200451 | JGI IMG/M metagenome (GOLD analysis project Ga0302310, IMG submission 200451) | Peat permafrost microbial communities from Stordalen Mire near Abisko, Sweden - III_Palsa_N1_2 | ecosystem: Environmental > Terrestrial > Soil > Palsa > Peat permafrost | place: Sweden...
AGCGCGCAACTGGAGCGCGCCCTGCCCAGCCTCGACGTGATCAAGCAGCGCGTGGGCGATTTGCGCCAGCGCCAGGACGCGGCGGTCGGCTTCTGGCTCGGCGATGCGGCACTGGCGGAGGCAGCCGGCGCAGACCTGCGCCATGTAGTCGAGGACAGCCTGCGTCTGCTGCGCGGCCATCTGGCCTTGCAGGACGTGCGCTTGCGGGGCGAGGCCCTGCATCTGATAGGAACGATCCGCCTGCAGCGCGGGGCCGCGCAGGCGCGGCTGGCGCTGATGACGCTGCTGCTGATGGCCTGCGCGGGCGCCAGGCAGTACCGCGACGCCGACGGCAGCAGCGAGGTGATGCTGCAAGCCTTCATCGACGGCCACACCCTGATTCTGGAACTGCAGGCACCGGTCGATGGGCAGGCGCTGGGGCGTGAAGCGGCGGACACCGACGGCAGCGGCCTGATGGCGGGGCTTGCACTGCTGCTGGAAAGCGCAGGCATCGCGCTCGAGGCGGACCCGGGACAGGCGCTGACGCGACTGTCGTTGCCGGCCGGATAGGCGCAGGCAGGACTACACTGGAACGGACACAACGACGCCGCAGGCAGGGTGAATGCAATGGATGGAGCGATTGCTGCCGGTGGCGGCCCGCGCCGGCTTACCAATACCGTGGCGCTGCACGCCCCGGCCGACCTCAGCGTGGATCTGTACCTGATGCCTGCCGGCACGACGCAGGTGGACCCATCGTCGAGCCACGTGATCAGCATGCACGCCGGCGCCCCGGTACGGGCCTGGTGCCGCTGCGAAGGTTTGAGCCAGCAGCGGCTGCAGACGGCGGGCGACATCGACATCGTGCCGGCCGGCGCCAGCGGCATCTGGCGGGACGAGCAAAGCGCTACCATCCTGCTGCTGCGCCTCGCCCCCGCCTTGCTGCTCTCCGCCGCACGCGATCTCGAACTGAATCCGGATCGCGCGGTGCTGACGCCGCGGATGCAGTTGCGCGATCCGCGCCTTGAGCATCTGGCCTGGGCGCTCAAGGCCGAGCGCGAAGCCGGCTATGCCGGCGGCCGCCTCTACGCCGAGAGCCTGGGCACGGCGCTGGCGGCCCATCTGCTGCGCGCCTATGCCCAACCCGCAAGCAGGCCGGGAGCCGATCGCGGCCTGCCGCCGCGGCAGTTGCAGCGGGTGCTCGACTACATCGAGGCCGAGCTCGAACACAATCCGGGCCTGGCCGAGCTGGCAGCCCTGACCAGCTTCGGCCTGTCCCATTTCAAGGTGCTGTTCCGCCGCTCCACCGGCCTGCCGCCGCACCAGTATCTGCTGCGGCGCCGCGTACAGCGGGCGCGGGAGCTGCTGCTGCAAGGCCGGCTCAGCGCCAGCCAGATCGCCTTGGAAACCGGCTTCGCCCACCAAAGCCACATGGCGCGGTGCATGTACCGGGTGCTCGGCCTCAGCCCCTCCGCGCTGATACGCGCCAGCCGCTAAACCGATCACTGGCTGAATATGTTCTCGCGCGGCCGCACGTGCGCGACCGCGTGCCGTGCGGCGGGCATGCTGCGTCTCCCTATCGGAGACAGCAGCCATGCCCAGCCGGCAACGTGTATTGCAATTGATCGAGATGGTCGAACGCGGCGAGTTCGTCGAGGCATTGCAGGAGTTCTATGCCGAGGACGCCAGCACCCGGGAGAACGGCGACGCACCCAGCCGCGGCCTGGCCACGCTGATCGAAAAGGAGCGCATGGCGCTGGCCGCTTTCAGGATCCGCACCCTGCCCACCGCGGCCTTCCTGGTCGATGGCGACCGCGCGGTGATTCACTGGACTTTCGAATTCACCGATGCGCGCGGCCGCAGGATGCGCTTCGAGGAACTGGCCAGCCAGCTGTGGCGCGGCGAGCGCATCGTGGAGGAGCGCTTCCACTACGATCCCGCGCAGCGCGAGCGCTGGACCTAGTCTCCCTGCGCTTGTGTCCTATTTGCGCGGCTCGCGCGCCGCCACTTCGATCGGCAGGTGCGACGAGGGCGTCGCGCTGTTGCCGAGCACGGCGATCAGCTTCTCCAGATCCACCGGCTTGCCGACGTGTGTGTCGAAGCCGCTGTCGAGCGCGCGCAGCTCGTCTTCCTTGCGCGAGAACGCGGTGAAGGCGATCAGCGGCACCGCCGGCGATGTGGCGCTCTCGCGTTCGCGCAGGGCGCGGATACGGCGCGCCAGGGCATAGCCGTCGGCATCGGGCATGCCGATATCGGAAACCACGATGTCCATGCGCTGGAAGCGCAGCCGCTCCATCGCCTCGGCCACCGACGCCGCCGTCACCACGCGCGCACCTTCGGCGGTGAGCAGGGACTCCAGCACCGAGCGCACGTCGGCTTCGTCATCCACCACCAGCAGGCGCAGGCCCTGCAGCCGCTGCGCGCCGGCGCCGGAGCCGCTGGACACCGCCGGTTCCGACGGCGCGTTCGCCGCCTGCTGGATCGCCTCCGTTGCCGATGGCTCCACCGCGTGAATCGGCAGGCTCACGGTGAATTCCGCGCCGCGCCCGGCACCGGCGCTGCTCACGCCAACCTGGCCGCCATGCAGTTCCACCAGATGCTTGACGATGGCCAGGCCCAGGCCAAGCCCGCCATATTGGCGGGCGCTGGAGACGCTGCCCTGCACATAGCGCTCGAAGATGCGCGGCAACAGTTCCGGGGCGATGCCGATGCCGGTATCCAGCACCCGCAGTTCCAGCCGGTCGTCGACGCGCTGCGCCCGCACCTGAACCCGGCCCCCGGCGGGAGTGAACTTGACCGCGTTGCTGACGACGTTGATCGCCACCTGGCGCAGCCGGTCGCCGTCGCCCACCATCCACAGCGGCGCCTCCTTCAATTCCAGGTTGAGCTGTACGCCCTTGGCCGCGGCCGCCGGCCGCGAGACGTCGACCGCGGCCTGCAGGATATCGGCCAGATCGACGCGGCGCGTGCTCAATGACAGCTTGCCGCTGATGGCGCGCGATACGTCGAGCAGATCGTCGATCATGCGCGCCAGCGAACGCGCATTGCGCTCGATGGTATGGAGCTGGGTGCCGATCTGCGCGGTGGGAGCCGTATCCTTGCCGCGAATCAGGCGGCTCAGGAACTGGGTCCATCCCAGAATGCCCTGCAGCGGCGTGCGCAGTTCGTGCGACACGGTGGACACGAATTCATCCTTGGCCTGGTTCGCCGCCTCCGCTTCGGCGCGCGCCTGGCGCTCGTGCTGCAGCAGCTCCTCGCGCTGCCCTTCCAGCACCTGCCGCTGGCGCAGATCGCGGATCACCAGATAGCACAGGAACGCCGCCAGCAGCACCGAGATGAAGCTCGGCACCAGGATCGAGACGCGCGCGCTCTGCCGGGCGTGGGCGAAAGTGGCGTCGAGCGAGTCGTTGGCATGCGCCTGGCTCAGGCCGAGGGCGGCGGCGCTGTCGCGCAGGGCGTCCATGCGCTCCTTCTGCCGCTGCGCCAGCGGCGCCAGGGTTTCCAGGCTGGCGCTATCGTGCATCTGCTCGCGCATCAGCACATAGGTCTGCGACTGGTCGAGAAAATTCGCCACGTCGCCCTCGAAATTGGCCAGCAGCTGCACCGCCGAGGCATCGCCCTCCACTTCGCGGTGCAGTTGCTCCAGCTGCGCCGGCAATTCCCGCCGTCCTCGCTCGTAGGGTTCGAGGAAACTGGGATCGCCGGCGATGAAGTAGCCGCGCACCCCGCCCTCGACATCCTTGACGTAGGACACGATCAGATCGAGGCGGCGCTGCGCGGTCAGTCCGGAATGCAGGCGCTCCTGCTCGTCGAAGACCTTCTGCGACGATTGCAGGGCGATCAGGGCGTTGAACGCCAGCACCACCACCAGGGCGATGCCGGCAGCGGCGATCCGATAGGACAGCGGCACCGTCTGCAATACCCGCCCACTCATCAGGTTGGCGCGAACCCATCGGTGCAAGGCTGGCTGGGTCATGGCTTTGGCGGCCGGTAGCGTGTAGCGGTGGGCGGGCGCTGCATTACTTCGGAGTCCGGCTTGACCGCAAGAGTTCCCTCTGCTGCATTGCGGCAGGCCTTGCATCCCCGCTCCAGCCTGCTTCAGCTTAGAGCTTATCCCTGAATGAATCGCGTCTGCGACGGCCGGGAACAGGCAGGTGACGATAGTGGATTTTCACCATTGCCGAACCCGGATGCCGCAGTGGAATATGCTTGCCACAAGGCCAGACCTTGGGAAAGCGAACGAATTTTTGGGGTTGAAGGCATCGGCTGCTGCGCAGCCGATGCCTTTTTTATGCCTGTGCCAGTACCGCTCAGGGCTGCGCCAGCCGCTGCTCGAGCTCGTTGACACGGGCTTCCAGCGCCCGCAGGCGCTGCTCGAATTGCGCCAGCGCATCGTCCGCCACCGCGGCAGAGGCGCGCAGATCCGGCGCCACCAAGGCTACGCCGGGAGTTGGTGTGCCGCATAGCAGATGCGCCTGGCGCGCTTCCTTCTGGCCGGCGCCGCGCGGCAGCTCGGTGACCAGGGGCTGGGCGCGGTCATGCAGCGAGGCCAGTACCGCCTGCAAACCTTCGGCATCGGCCGGGCCGCCCAGGGCCTGCGCATTGGCGCGCAGCTCGGAGCCGGTTTGCGTACCGCGCAGCATCAGGGTGACCAGCACCGCCAGTTCCGGCGGCTTCAGCAGCATCTGATGCTGCATCTGGTGACGCCACTTCACCACCCGGCCGCTCATGCCATCGCGCACCGCCAGCCGATCCTGCTCCAGCCGGTTGAGGGCGGCGCCGGTATCGCCCTCGCTCAGGTTCATCACCGGACTGCGCACCGTTTTCTGGTTGGCGGCCAGCATCAGGGCGTTGACGGTCATCGGGTAGTACTGCGGCGTGAGGATCGATTTCTCGACCAGGGCGGCCAGCACGCGCGCTTCGGCGGGAGTGAGCAGGAGTTCGGACACGGGATCGGCACGCAGGACGGACAGGCGTCCATGCTAGCGCGTTCCGCGCGGCAACCATACGAAGGGGATGGATCGAGCCGGATCAATCGCCGGCAAGCACTTCAGCGGCGGCCGCGGCCGGGTTTCTCGGGCAGGCCGTCGAACAATTCCGCCGCGCGTTCCAGCAGTTGCGCCCGCCACTGGGTGATCTGGTTGCGGTGCACGTCGAAACGCTGCGACAGATCCGCCACGCTGGCTTCCCCCTGCAAGGCGGCGACCGCGATCTGCGCCTTGAACGAGGGCGTATGGCTGCGTCGCGGCCGGCGCTTGTCCGCGGCGGCGCTCTTGCGGCCGGCCACGCCGCGCGCCTCGATGTATTCCTGGGTGGTGGGGCCGCTCGGCCCCGGCCCCTGTTCGATGCGCTCCAGCAGCTGACGCGCCAGCGGCGATACGTCCACCAGGCGCAGCTTGGCATGACGCAGGCTGACGTCCGGTGCCTCGCGATGGCGCTGGCCATCGAGATAGAACTGGATCGGCTCGTCGCCATGCAGCAGGCGCGTGAAGTAGACGTCGCTCTCCACCACGCTGAGTTGATTGATGGCCGAGCCCGCGCCGCGGCCGCGCCGCGAACCGTCCGCCGAAACGATGACCAGCCGGGTATCGTCCGGGTCTGGCTTGCGGGTGATGACGCTGTCGCCCCAGCCGCGGAAGAAAAACGGCACCTCGGCGTCGCGGCAGGCATCGCGCACCCGCCGCACCCACTCCGGGTGCGGCGGGCGCGGCTGGGCGCCGCGCTCGCCGCCCAGCAGCACCCAGTCCAGCGGCTCATAACGCCGCAGGGGATCGCCCTTGGACAGCCACTGCGAGCGACCGTCGGGGTCGACGCCGAGGTACTGCTGCACGATGCCCTCCAGCGGCCACAGAATGTCGCGCGTGGGCAGGTCGATGCGTTCCACATCGACCGCCCCGAGCAGGGGCTCCAGCACCACGTGGCGCCATGCGGCCGGCACATCGAACAGATAGGGCACGCGCTCGGCATAGCTGGCGCCGTCCTCCGCCGCGACACCCAGGCTGAGATTGCCGGGCAGCTGGCCGCTGCCCAGCAGGGTGCGCATACGCTGCGGGTAGCGCGTGGTGATATGGAAGAAATGCTGCGGGTGGGCGGCGATGGTCTGGATGACGCGGCCGACGAAGTCCGCCGGCACTTCCGGCTGGAACAGATCCGATAGCGGCGCCACCGTCACCTGCTGCGGCGTGGTCCAGCGGGCCGGTTCCGCCAGCGCGGCCGGCACGATGACCGGGCGATGCCGCGCCGAAGCCTGCGGCGTGCGGCCGGCATTGATATGGAAACGCGACAGGCCGTCCTGCGCGAAACAGGACTTGCAGGCTTCGGATACGGGCTGGCAGCCGTAAACCAGGTTCCAGGGGCGCTCGTTGAGGGACAGGGCCTCATCGCGCTGCCGCAGCAACTCCTGATCCGTCACCCTGATCGCTGGATAACGCGTGTTCATGGGTCCCGCTTCCCCCTGGAGCCCCCAAATCCGCTCAGCCTGTTGTGCGCGGCTGATCCGGCTCGATTTCCCTGCAACTTTTATGCTTGGGTATATCCTACCGGAGCCATGCGTCATCTGTCATGCATCCGCAGCAACAATATAAATGACAATACGATCAAATGATTACGTTCCGCACCTGGCGGCAGGCGGGCAATATCACTATCCGGGATGAACCCGCGCCCGGCATCCGCGGTCTGATGCCGGGAAGCGCGGCGCCACGCCGCGTATGCAATGGAATGCGCCATGGCAAAAATGACGGGGTCGGTATTCGTCACGCGGGTGGATGAAGTGGAGCCTCTGATCCTGTCCGAGGCCGGCAGCATTGTCCCCGGCGATGCGGTGCGTCACCACGCCGAGGGGCCCTGCCTGGTGCTGGCCCGGCTCGGCGATCACCTGATGGTGGAAGCGGAAGTCGCGCCGCCGGAGTATCCCGAAGCCGGCCACCGCTCCGCCTGAACGGCGCGGACACGATGCAGCGGATGGCGGACGGCTAGAAAACCCCGCAGGCGAGGCCGGCGGCCAGGGTCTGGCCCAGTTCGCGGCAGCGCGCCAGCGCCGTTTCCTCCGGCTCCCCTTTGACCAGCACCGGCTCGGCTACCCGGTTCCAGCCGCAGCCGCCGGCAATGCGCTCGATCGCACGGATGGCGCCGCTGCCGTCATTGCCGGCGCTGACGAAGACGGCATAGGCCATGCCCAGCTTGCGGCCTTCGGAGGGGTAATAGACGCGGTCGAGGAAGTCCTTCACCGCCCCGGACATGTAGCCGAAATTCTCCGGCGTGCCGATCAGCAGCCCATCCGCCCATAACAGGTCGTCCAGGCCCGCCTGCAAGGCCGGCAGCACCCGCAATTCCACTTCTTCGGCAAACTCGCCGACGCCGCCGCACACCGCCTCCACCAGCGCCCTGGTGCGCCCGGTCTGGCTGCTGTAAATGGCGAGCAGGTGCTTCATGGGCGCATTATGGACGCGCCGCGGTTGCGGCGACTGGTCCTGGCGTGACGCAGTGCGCGGTTTGCCGCGGCCACATCACCTAAGATCGCGTGGGGGCAGCGTCCCCGAAGCGGCGCCATGTACGCCGCCCGCTGCCAAAGGCGAAACGGTATATGACTGGCTTGGACTCGATCAACGCGTTCCTGGCGTTCTGCACGCAGCGCAATCCGCGTTTTGTCCATCCGATCCCGCAGCGCACCCCCTACGAGCAGATGCTGGTCGACCTCAATGACGGCGACCCGGCGGTGCAGACCGCGTTCAACTGGGCCCGGCAGGCGCAGAACGCCTCGGCCGAGACGATTCTGGCCGAATGGAGGCGCTACGCCGAAAGCGAGCGCGCCAGCATCCGCCGCAGGGTGGCGGTGTCGCATGCGCTGGCGCTACCCCCGGCCCGGGCCGCACTGGACGGCTTGCGCGCCCAGCTCGACGGGGCCAGTCCCGGGCTGCTCGAATTCTATCGCCTGCACGACGGCGCCGGCCTGTTCGTCGATAGCGACGACGGCGGCAGCGGGCTGTTCTTCTTTCCCATCGCGGAGATGGCGGCGGAGCGCGATGGGGTGACCGAGCGGCTGGAACAGCCGGCCCTGGAAACGGTGGAAGACGGCAGGCTGCAGATTTACGGCAAGCCGCCCTGGCTCGACAGCGCCGTGGTGTTCGGCGGCTTCGGCTATGCTCCGGAGAGGTTGCTGCTGCCCACCGAGGGCGAATATCGCGGCGGCGTGTTCCTGTTCAACCACGACCCGCTGCAGCTGATGCGGGTCAGCGACTCCTTCGACGAATTCCTGGGCCAGCTGTGCGGACAGCCGATCGCCTTGCTGGGCGGATACGGCGGCGCCAGCTATCAGGGCGCGTCGGCCTACGAGTTCGATACGGCGGGATGACCGGCGCCGCCGCGTCGATGTCCTTTCAGTCGAGCGGCGTCGACCGGAATTCCGGCAGGCTCTCCGCCCGCGCCGACCAGGCCGACAGCGCCGGACAGGCATCCGCCGGGATCAGATCGGCAACGGTGAACTGGACGAAGCGCCAGGCCACGGCGACGCTGACATCGGCCTGACTCAGCCGCTCGCCGAGCAGCCAGGGATGCGCCTGCGCGGCCGCGGCTTCAAGCGCATCGCAGGCCGACAGCAGTTGCAGCCCAATGCGGTCCAGCCAGGGCTGATGCTGCTTCTCCGGCGGCCGCAGCTGCCGCTCGTAGACGATCTGCACCGCTTTTTCGCAGGCGGTCAGGGCAACGCCCAGCAGTTGCAGCGCCTGCCGCCGCGGCGCGCCGCCGGGCGGCATCAGGCGTCTGTCGGCAGCGGCCAGCGGCTCCAGGTAGTCGAGGATCAGGCTCGAATCGGTCAGCACCACGCCGTCGTCGCAGACCAGGCTCGGCGCCTTGACCAGCGGATTGATCCGCCGGAATTCCTCGAAGTGACGGAAGACCGAAACCGGGCGATGTTCGAACGGCAGCCCGAACAGCTTCAAGGAAATCGCCACGCGGCGGACATAGGGTGAATCGAGCATGCCGATCAATTGCATGAAGCACTCCATCGAAAAACTGCGCGGGTCGGGACTACAAGGCCCCACTGTCGGGCCGCGCGCTCAGACGCCGGCGCCGTAATAGGCCTCGCCGTATTGAATTCTGCCAGCCGCATCGAGCACCCAGCGCTCGGCAGCGCGTGCACGCTGGCCGGCGAGGTTGGCCTCATAGATCACCGACAGGGTGGAGGTGGCCGCATCCCAGTCCGCCGTATCGAGCTTGAACTCGATCCGTCCGATCTTCTCCAGCGCCCGCGTCCAGTATTGGCACAGCGCCGCCTTGCCTTCGACGCGGGCCTGACCGATCAGGACCTGCGCCTTCGGGCTGACGAAAACCGCGTCTTCGCCGAACATCGACAGCACCGCCTCCAGCCGGCGCGCGTTCCAGTGGCCGACCCATTGCCGCGCCAGGCGCAGCGCATCGTCGGCACAGACCACCGCGCGGTGATAGGGACGACCGCCGGGAGACAGGGCCGGCCAGTCGCGCTCCTGCCCTGCCTCGGCGATCCATTGCCGCACCGCCGGCAGAGCGGCGACGCGCTCGATATAAGCATGGGCGCCCGGCGACACACTCAGGCCGTACTGCAACACACGCAAGGCCAGCGGGGTGTAAAAGGCATCGGCAGCGCAGAAGCGGCCGCAGAGAAATCCTTCGCGCGCGTCGGCGGAGGACAGGATGGCGTCGATCCGCGCCAGCTGCGCAGTGCCGCGCGCACTCAGCGGCCGCGGCGCGCCGTCGCGGAAAACGTCGAACGAACATTCCTCACGGATCGCCGCGAACGAAGAGTGCATCTCGGCGCAGAGCGAACGGGCGCGAGCACGCAGCACGCGGTCGGCGGGCCACACCCCGGCATCGGGAAATAGCTCCGCCAGGGTTTCGGCGATGGCCAGGCTGTCGCCCACGGCAAAGCCATCGGCCAGCAGCACCGGCACCGTGCCGGCCGCATGGACGGCCTTGACCGTCGCCGCCCAGTCGTCCCGGACATACGCAACAACCTCTGCCTCGAACTCGATGCCGAGTTGCCGCAGCAACAGCCAGGCCCGCATCGACCAGCTCGAAAAGCGCCGGTTGCCGATCATCAGCTTGAGCATTCCCCATCCTCCCCGCGTTATCGCCACCCTTGTTTGGGCCCTGCCCTGAAGCGGTTCACACCTACATCGCGGTAGCCCTTCACCGCGCCGGATCCGGCAAGAAAAATTCAGCCCGGAATCGCCCCACGACGAATGAATACGGTCATTTTCCTTCTGGACAGCACCATCATCAAACGATATGTTTTGACGACATATTAAGTTTTTCTTAAGACCTGACCTTGAATCGCCTGCCGCTCACCGCATTGCGCGCCTTCGAGGCGACGGCCTCGCACATGAGTTTCGCCGCCGCCGCGACAGCGCTTTACGTCAGTCCGGCGGCCATCAGCCAGCAGATTCGCGCGCTCGAGACCACGCTGGGCTATCCCCTGTTCGAGCGCCTGGGCGCATCGATCCGCCTGACCGCCGAAGGGGCGCGGCTGCTGCCGCGGGTGAAGCGCGGTTTCGACGAACTGCGCCGGGCGATGGACGAGGCGCTGCGCTCGCAGGATACCCGGCAGGTCAATGTCAGCCTGCTGGCCTCCTTCCTGCAGCGCTGGCTGCTGCCGCGCCTGCCCGAATTCCAGGGCGCGCATCCGGACATCGACCTGCGGCTCAGCGCCAGCACCCAGATGGTGGATCTCGGCGACAGCGATTTTCATGCGGCGATCCGTTTTGGTGCAGGCCGCTGGCCCGGCGTGCAAGCACGTCGCCTGCTCGACGATTGGCTGGTGCCGGTGTGCAATGCGGAGTTGCTGCGCCGGCTCGGGCCGATCACCGCCTTTGCCGATCTGGGCCGCTACACCCTGCTGCATGCCAATACCGAACCGTGGAACGACTGGGTCAAGCCGCTGTTCGGCAGGCGTCACGAGGTGCCGGTTCGCTCCGAGCTGGACGATTCGGCCTCGGCGGTGATCGCCGCCGAACGCGGCTACGGCGTGGCGATGGCGCGCTGGTCGCTGGTGGCGGGAGATGTGCAGGCCAGCCGCCTGGTCTGCGCGGCGGAGTGGGCGGTGCACCATCATCGCGCGTATTACTTCGTGACCACGGCCGCCAAAGGGCAACTGCCGGCCGTGCGGCTGCTGGCCGATTGGTTGTTCGATGCGGCCGCCGCGTTCGGCCCGCCGCCGGTCAGGCTCAAGCGCAAGGCCCCGGCGCGCCGCAGCTAGCCGCCCTGCCCAAGCTGGCGGGGTTCTTGCTTTGACAAAGCCCGGGGAACACGCATCAACGGGGATGCGTGTAGACGGAAAAAACTTATGAAAATCACCCTGATTTTGTCAGGCTGCCTCACAGCGGCGCTCTTGCTGGCGTTGTCCGCCTATCACCAGACGGTCGATACCAGCCCTCACCGGACCAGCGAGGCCCTGGCGGACGCCATGAGCAGCCACGGCATCGAACTCGGGGAACCCGACGCAGACGTCGATACCGCAAGCGTGGCCACAGCAAGCACCGCTGCCGCCAATTTCAAAGTGGTCGCTTACCGGCAAAGCGGCAGGCCGTAAAGCCTCTGCGAGCGGCGGATATCAGCGCCGCAGGTCGAGCACGATCTTGCCCTGGTGGGCACCGCTCTCCATGTAAGCATGGGCGGCGGCCGCCTCATCGAAGGCAAAGACCCGATCCACCACCGGGCGGATGACCCCGCTGTCGAGCAGCGGCCAGACCTCGCGCAACAGCGCCGCCTTGATGGCAGCCTTGAAGGCCAGCGGCCGCGGGCGCAGAGTGGTGCCGGTCAGCATGGCGCGCTTCTGCATCAGCTTCATCAGGTCCAGCTTGGCGCTGCTGCCGCCCTGGGTGGCGATGATCACCATCCGCCCTTCCGGCGCCAGCGCCTCCAGGTTTCGCGGCAGATAGTCGCCGCCCACCATGTCCAGCACCACGTCCACGCCACCGGCGGCGGCGCGAATCACCGCGACGAAATCCTCGCTGCGATAGTTGATCGCGCGCTGCGCGCCGAGCGATTCGCAGAAGCGGCACTTGTCGTCCGTCCCGGCGGTGACGAACACGACCGCACCGCGCGCCCGTGCCAGCTGGATCGCGGCCACGCCGATGCCGCTGGCGCCGCCATGCACCAGCAGGCGTTCTCCGGCCTGCAGCCGCGCCAGATCGAAGATATTGCTCCACACGGTGAAATAAGCCTCGGGCAAGGAGGCCGCCTGCAACAGGTCCAGACCGGCGGGCAGCGGCAGCACTTGACCGATGGGCGCGACGCAGTACTCGGCGTAACCGCCACCGGCCACCAGGGCGCACACCGCATCGCCCGGCTTGAATTCACCGGCATCGGAGGCGACAGCGACGGCGACGATCGTTCCCGCTACCTCCATCCCGGGCCACTCCGGTGACCCCGCGGGTGAGGGGTAGAAGCCGCGGCGCTGCAGGATATCGGCGCGGTTGAGGCCGGCGGCGGCGACCTGGATCAGCACTTCGCCGGGGCCAGGGCGCGGCGTGGGGCGCTCGCGGATCAGCAGGGCCTCGGGACCGCCGGGCTTCTCCACATCGGCCACACGCATCGTCGCGGGAATCGGGTTCATGCGCCATCCTAACCCAGCGGCGATTCGCGCCCGGGATGCCGTGAATATCGCCGAACCCGCGCGCTATCGCCGCGCCGCAAAAACTCGAAGCTCCGCATCGGGAATCCGGCGAAATTCAAGCGGACCTTCAGGCAGAAATCCGCATCCAGGCATCGGGCATGCCTGAAACTGACCCGGACCCGATATGTGGTATATAAATACGACCCGTAAATATTTACTTAATTTGATTTTCAGCATCCAAATAAAGTTATAATTATGGGTTTTGTCTATTGATTTGAGAGACGAACGCCCGTATCGTGATATCAACCCCCGGTTTTTCCGGGGACCTCCCCACTGACCAGGAATTCACTCATGTCATTTGATCTGCAGGATATCGACACCATTGAAATTTGCGGCCTCGAATACGACGTCGGCAGCGCGGCGACAACGGCATCGTCGTCCGCCGCCGAAGGCAGTCAGCCGGGCCTGGAATACGTGTTCTTTTTTGTAAACCGCAACTGATAAGCGCAGGCATCGGGCAGAGATCGCTTACGCGGCTCTGCCCGCGCCTTTCAAGCTGCGCATCTCACCACACAGAAACTGCAAGGCCCAGTTAATACATGGAAAGAGTCACCGGGACCGCGGTATCAGGCGAAGCCGATTCCCGAGCCGGCGACTCGATAACAGAGGTGGCGCAGACGCAACATCCCGACTCGTCGCTGTCTCGATTTGTGGAACAGGTGAATCGCCGCTTCCGCCAGGAGCAAGTCGAATCGTTCTGGAGCTTGGAAGAGGAGTTTCGCCAGCTCGCACACAGCGGTTTCGTCCCGCGCCTGATCAATGACGAAATCGCGCGGATCGCACACAACCCGAGCTACATGGGGGACTGGCGCTCCAAGCAGTTCATGCTCCACCGCGGCGAGAACTTCGCGCTCTCCGTCTGGCTGATCGATGACGAACGCCGCTACATCCATTCAAGCCCGTCCTTGTGCATGTACGCGCCGATCGGCCTGGAAAGCCTCCGTTACGACGTGTACAAGCTGCCGGGCAACTATCGCAATTCAGTATTTGATCCCGGCGTCAAACTCGAGCCTGCGGGATCAGGCATCACCGGCCCAGGCGGGATCCTGCTGTTGCAATACGACCGATTCGTCTACGACTTTAAAGCGAAGCAGCCGCTGGCGGTCCTCAAATTCGCATCGTCACCGCTGCAGGCCATGGAATGGCTGTTCAACAAGGACAACCTCCATGCCTGGCAGGCCAATGACGGCGATCCGGCCTGGACCCAGCTGCGCATTGGGGCCTATATCCTGGGCCGGCTGGCGAACCCATCCTCGCTCGAACCGCTGGAGCAACTGTCGTCCCACCCCCATCACGCGGTGCGCTGGGCAGCGATCCAGAACATCGGCCGCCTCAGCCGACGCGCCGCGATGCCCAAGCTGGAGCAGGCCGTCAACGACCCGCATCCGCACGTGCGCCGCGCGGCGACCAACATGTTGCAGCAGGCGAATCTCAAGAAATCACGTCCGGAATGATCCATCCGTGGCCCTGACCATCGCTTGCGACCATTCCAGGCTCGTCACGCTCGACGAGTTCATCGACTACGTTCATGCCAATGTGGATCTCAAGGACATGGACAGCGTTGCCGCGGCCGCCCCCATGCTCCGCGGGCTGGCGAACGAGCGTGAACTGGTGGTGCGCCAGCTCAACCGGCAGGTCAAGGAAAACTTCCGCAGCCAGATCATTCCCAACACGCAGACCCTGTTCCTGGGCGACGGCCGCGGCTTCTACGTGCGGGCCAATATCTGGCCATCGAATGCCGATCTCGCCAGCGGCCGCGTTTACCAGGATCAGTTCACTTACAACATTGCCCACGATCACAACTACAACTTCATGACGGTCAGCTACTACGGGCCGGGCTATATCACCGAGATTTACCAATACGACTTCGATCGAATCGAAGGCTATGCCGGCGAGAAGGTCGATCTGCGCTTCGCGGAGCGCGTCCACTTCACCCAGGGGATGGTGATGCTTTATCGGGCGAGCACGGACGTACACACCCAGTACCCGCCGGACGATCTGGGCATCACGCTGAACTTCATGGTCGCGACACCGGACGTGCAGTTGCGCGATCAATATTTATTCGATCTCGAACAGGGCACGATCCTTGACCTGCCCAGCGAGTCGGATGCTTCGCGCCGCATCTCGTTCCTCAAACTGGCCGGCCATGTCGGCGATGGCAACACCCAGCAATTGCTTGACGACCTGTCCCAACAGCATCCCTGCCGCCGCACGCGAGTGGCCGCATGTGACTCGCTGGCGCGGCTCAGCCCGGCCAACGCCATCCGCATCTGGGAGCGCGCCTGCCGCGACAAGGAACCCCTGGTGGTGCATACCGCCCAGCGGCGGCTGCAGGCGGCAACCGGGCAGTGAACGGCTTCAGCGGCTGCTGAAAGGCCCGGCCTCATCACCGATAACATGGGCTTGCCGGCCTGCCGTGTATGCGGCGACCCAGCGTTCAAACTCCGCCGCCGGCAATGCGGGGGAAAACAGGAAGCCTTGCTGCAGGGTGCAACCCTGATTCAGAAGCAGATTCATCTGCTGCGGGGTCTCCACCCCCTCGGCCACCACTTCCAGGTCCAGGCGGCCGGCCAGGGCGATCATGGCCGAGATGATGGCCGCGCTCTGACGCGAGCCGGCCATGTCCTCGACGAACTGGCGGTCGATCTTGATTTTGTCCAGCGGCAGCCAGCGCAGGAAACTGAAGGACGAGTAGCCTGTGCCGAAGTCATCCATGCCGATGCGGTATCCCAGCTTCTTGATCTCGTCGAGCGCGCGGCGCGTTGCATCGGAAGGCTCGAACAGCACGCTCTCGGTCAATTCCAGGTCCATCATTGCGGCCGCCGCCGCATCCTCCTGCCACAGTTGCGCCAGCGGTTGCAGGACCTTGGCGTCCTGCACCTGCCTGCCCGACAGGTTGACGGCGACACGCAAGTCCAGCCCCTGCACCCGCCAGAGCTTCAGCTGGGCGTGAGCCGCCCACAGGCAGCGCTCTCCGATCGCGCCGATCAGCCCCGCCTCCTCCGCCGCCGGAACAAAGGCATCAGGTGAAAGCAGACCGCGCTCGGGATGCCGCCACCTGACCAGCGCCTCGGCGCCGGCGACGCAGCGCAAGCGCACATCCACGATCGGCTGGTAGAACAGCTCGAATTCGCCCTGCTCCAGCGCGCGCCGGATGTCGCCGACCAGGGCCAGCTGCCGGCGCAACTGGCCGCTCAGCATGCCGGCGGCAAAACGCGCATTGTTGCGGCCGCTCATCTTGGCCGCGTGCCCGGCCGCCTCGGCGCTGCTGATCAGCGATTCCGCCGTCTCTCCGTCCTCCGGAGCGACCGCAATGCCGATCGAGACGGACATGTTCAGCAGTCTGCTGCCCAACAGGTAGGGCTCGGACAGGCCTCTCAGGACGGCGTCGGCGATCGGGCGCACCCAGTCCACGCTCGACGCTTCGTCGCCGCTCGACAGCACCAGCGCAACAAACTTGTCGCCGCCGTAGCGGAACAGTTCGGCGTCGCCCGGAATGAAGCGCTGCAGCCGATTGGCCGCCTCGCACAGATACTGGTCTCCGGCCTTGTAGCCGAAACGATCATTGACCGAGCGGAATTGATCCAGATCGAAGTAGAGCAGAACCACCGGTAACCCGCCGGCCGCATAAAGCTCAAGCGCCGACTCCAGCCCGCCTTCGAGGGACGCTCGATTGCCCAGGCCGGTCAGCGGATCCTGATAGGCCAGCCGCCGCAGCTTCTCCGCTCCATCGCGGAACTGGCGCAAGGCCAACGCCACCTCGCCGAACTCGTCGGCGCTCACCGGCGGCAGATCGATCTCCAGCTGGCCGGCATTGACCTGGCGGATCGCCTCGGTGGTGATGCGCAGAGGCCGGACGATGGAACGCACCACAATCAGCACCAGAAACGCACCCGCAAGGACCGCTGCGAGGATGATCGCAACCGCCAGCCGTATGGCCAGGGCGGCACGTGCGCGTGCTTCCAGGAAGACGCTCTCCGTCAGCGCGTGCTCGCGCGTGCTGACTTCGGCCAGCGTGGTCTCGACCAGGCTGAAGCGGCGTTGCACCTCGTTGACAAACGGCACAGCCTCCGCCTGTTTGCCGGCGACCAGCATCTGCAACCCCTGCTGGGAGTCGCTTTCCACGGTGTCCAGGGCCGCTACAATGACTTCCCGGCTTTTCGGGTCGAACGATCCGAGCCGCAACAATTGCGCGTCGACCCCCTTGCGGGCCATTTGCCGCGCCTGCAGGAACTCGCTCTCCTTGGCCGCATCGTTCATCAGAATGGCTTCACTCAGCTGCCCGCCGAAATGACGATACTGGGCAACCGCCTCCTGCACTCCCTGGATGATTTCGAAGCGCCGATACTGTTCCCTGAGAGCCGTCTGCTCGGTCTGATTGCGCTCGATCAGGTAGCCCAGCACCAGGCCGGAGCTGGCGAAGATCGCCAGCAATCCACAACTCAAGGCTAGCAGCCTGAAGCGGACGCTCAGTAGTATTCTGCCCATCCCGGTTCCTGACCTGCCCCCAAACATTGCATGAAGTGCCGCAATGGCCTATATGAAACAGGTCAATGTGATCCGAAGCAACAGCCATAGCATACCGCGCATGATGGTCGCGCCTTAAGCTTGGCGATTCGCCTCCGGATCCAACGGATCGGCAAACCCGGCTCCATGCCCGGATACCGTTACGTATCCCGCAACCCGGGGGGGAGCGCGTTGGGGATGATGGCAGCATTGCGGCCGGCTGTCGCCGGGAAAACGGAAATCCGGCCGATGCGGCAGATTGACCGTGCGTGGCGCGGGACACCTGCCGCCGCAGCTCCACGACCGCTCCCGGGACGGCCGGTCGCGATCAATAACGCAAGGGATGCCGCCGCATACACCATGAGGAGAGCGGGCGATGGAACAGACAGAACTGCTGACGAACCTGGTGCTGTTCCGCGATCTTCCGGCCGCCTTGCTGCGTCCGCTGCAGGAGGCCGCGGAGCGGCGCAGCTTCGCCGCCGGCGAGCCGATTTTCCACCACGGCGAGGAGCCGGATTTCTTCTATGTCATCGAAAGCGGCACGGTGGACGTGGCGGTGCCGGCGCGCGCCGGGGACATCGTGGTGGCCAGCTTCGAGCGCGGCTCGTTCTTCGGCGAGCTGGCGGTGTTCGATCGCCAGCCGCGCAGCGCCGGCGCGCGCGCGGTCGCCGACACCCGCCTGATCTGCATTCCGCTGCAGGTGGTAGCGGAGCTGGTGGAGAACCATGCGCCGGCGGCGCGCCAGTTCATCGGCATCCTGGCCCTGCGCCTGCGCAGCGCCGACGAGTTGCTGTCGCGCCTGCAGGTGCAGAACGTCAACGAAATCGCCGATGAGCGCATGAGCATCGGCGACCGCATTGCCGACAAGGTAGCGCGCTTCGGCGGCTCCTGGACTTTCATCACCAGCTTCATGGGCTTCCTGCTGCTGTGGATGCTCGGTAACACCGCCTATCTGCTGAGCTCGCCGCCCGACCCTTTCCCCTACATCTTTCTCAACCTGATCCTGTCCTGCATCGCGGCCTTGCAGGCGCCGGTGATCATGATGAGCCAGAACCGGCAGAGCCTGAAAGACCGGTTGCGGGCCGACCAGGAGTTCCAGATCAACGTCCAGGCCGAGATCGCCGTGCAGCAGCTGCACCGCAAGGTCGACGAGCTGCGCGGCACCATGCTGCAACACCTGCATTCCGCGGAGACGCGCAGGCCGTCCTGAAGCCGCAGCGGTCCCGGCGGAACTATGACGGAGCGCCCGCGGGCTCGAGAAAGCGCTGACGCAACTGCTCGCGGAACGCATCGTCGACACCCAGCGCCTGGCGCAGATAGCCGTCGATCGAGCCATAGTCCTGCTGCATGGCGCCGAACGCCGCGTCCAGGTAACGCGGCTCGACGATCATCAGGGGATGCACAATGGCGGGATCGGTGCGGAACAGGGAGAAGAGGCGGATCATGCGCATCGAGCGTGCGTTGCCGGCTTCCAGATAGGCATTGCTGGCGAGGTAATCCTGCATCACCGTATCTTTCGGCACGCCCAGCGACAGCAGCAGCACCGCGGCGGCAAAGCCGGTGCGATCCTTGCCGGCAGTGCAATGAAATACCTGCGGCGAGCCGCCGTCCGCCGCCAGGCCATGCAGCCAGTCGCGGAACACCGGGCTGAACTGCCGCACCATGGCCTGGTTGGCATCGACCAGCAAGGTGTCGAAGTGCAGACCGGCGGTGTCGCCACGCAGGATGCGCTGGTGAAACTGGCGCACGTTGAGTCCCTTGAACTCGATCGGCAGATGCTGCACCGTTGCGGCCAGCGGCGGCGTCAAGCGGTTCGGCGCATCCTGCACCTCATCGGGCGCGCGGAAATCGACGATGCGCTTCAGGCCCAGGCGTTCGAGGTAGGCCTGATCGCCGGCATCGAGCTTGTCGAGCGCGTTGGAGCGGTATAGCAGCCCCCATTTGACGCTGCGGCCGTCGGCGGTGCGATAGCCGCCGAGATCGCGGAAATTGTCGGCTCCCTGCACCGGCAGATGACGCCATTGCAGCCGCTCCGCCGCGGGCATCTGCGCCGGCAGCGGTCGCTGTGCCGCCGGCAGGGATGCGGCGCCATGCCGGCAGGCGGCCAGGCATAAAGCGGCGACAAGCAGCAGCATGGAACGGCGCAAGGGACTGCCTCCCGGACGGGAATTCATTTATTTGAGATAGCCGGCATGGTCGATGGTCACGCCGGGCGCGCCCCGCTCCAGCGCGGCGCGAAATGCCACCGGCAAGGCTTGCTTGCCCAGGGTCGATGCGTCGACATGCACATAGACGGTTTCCGCGGTGGCGAAGATCCGTTCCTCGCCGGCGATGCGGAATTCGGTGAACAGCGTGAACGAGGTGTTGCCCAGGTGCTTGACCAGCGGCGACAGCTCGATCACCTGATCGTAACGCGCGGACGCTTTCCACTCGAAGGTCTGCCGCACCAGCTGAAAGTCGATGCCGCCATCGGCCAGGGCCTCGCCATAGCCGAGGGCGCGCAGGAACTCGGTGAAGCCCAGATCGACGAAGTAGCCGTAGCGGGCGTTGAACACTACTTTCTGCGCATCGCATTCGGCATAGCGCACGCGAAAGTAGTAGCGAAACGATGCGCTCATATGGATGCCGGCGGCGGGATTTCTGCGGCGATGTCAGGAGCGGAAACCTGCGGCGGGATTTCGGCAGCGGGCTCGAGATCGGCCGGCGGCCTGGTGCGCCGCGTCCAACGGTAGGTCATCACCACCGCCGCGGCGACCAGGATCGGATCAAGGGGCTTGCGATAACGCCCCTCCATCACACCCTGCTGCTGCACCATCAGGTACACGAACATGCCGAGGCCGCAGAGCGGCAGCAGCCACTCCCGTCCCTGGAATTTGCCGCGCGCGGCACCGACCGCCAGCACCAGGACCAGCGGCAGCCAGATCCATCGGGTCCACACCGTCAACCAGCCGGTCCAGTAACTGCGATCATTGTCCGGCCAGGATTGGCCAAACGACAGGTAGAGGAAATTTTCCCAGTAGCCGCGCCACGCGGGGAAGATCCGTTCCAGCTCCACGCGCTTCTTCTCGGCGATCCAGCCGGCGCGGCCCTGGTTCAGGTCGACCGCGATGGAAACGGTGCCGCTGCGATCGGTGAGCCAGTCGGAGAATGGATAGAGGGTCGGGTTGTAGA
>Ga0302310_10001436_pt1 | contig 20282 bp, 22 predicted proteins | sample III_Palsa_N1_2_FD_200451 | JGI IMG/M metagenome (GOLD analysis project Ga0302310, IMG submission 200451) | Peat permafrost microbial communities from Stordalen Mire near Abisko, Sweden - III_Palsa_N1_2 | ecosystem: Environmental > Terrestrial > Soil > Palsa > Peat permafrost | place: Sweden...
ATAGGCGATCAGCTCCTCAGGCGTCAGGTCCCCGCGCAACAGCGCTTCGTTGCCGACGAACACGCGCACCACGTTGTTGTTGGTATTCGCCAGGTGAATGACCTGGTTGATCTCAGCTTCGTTGGAGACCTTGTTCTTGTCGAGCCAGCTGCCGAGCGAGACGCTCAGGCCGTAGGCTGAAGCGAGCTTGGGGATGTCGCCCAAGGTGCCGGCCGTGCCGTAGGTGCGCACGGCCATGACCTTGTCGGAGAGCAGCTGCAGGTCGGCATCGATCTGGGCATCGGAAGGGTACTGGTTCAGGATCGCATTCTGTCCCTCACGATACGGGGAATAGGCCACGCCCTGGATGCGTACCGGCCATGGCGGTTCCTTCTCCGGGCGGTTCAGCAACCCCCACAGCGCAAAGGTCGCGACCGCGAAGATCGCCGCGACGATGAATGCCGAGACCCATTTCATGGGCAAGGAGTTTACCCGCTGCCTCCGCTGGCTGCTGAGTCACGGACGAGCCCTCAAAACAGGCGCTGCACATCGCGCTGAAACCCTGCGAGCCTTGTCCTAGACTGTCGGCCCTATGAAACGGGTCATCGCGGTTGCTAACCAGAAAGGTGGCGTCGGTAAAACCACCACCGCGGTGAACCTGGCTGCCTCACTCGCGGCCACCCGGCGGCGGGTGCTGCTGATCGACATGGACCCGCAGGGCAATGCGACCACCGGCTGTGGCCTGGAGAAGGAGCAGCTGCAGAAGGGCAGCTGCGAAGTGCTGCTGGGCGAGTGCACCGCGGCTGAGGCCATCGTGGCGCTCGAGGGCCCGGGGCTGGCACTGCTGCCGACCAACCAGGATCTGACCGCGGCCGAAGTGCGCCTCCTCGGGGCGCCCCCGGGGCGGGAGCAGCGGCTGCGTGAGGCGCTGGCCCCGATCCGCAATGAGTACGATGTGATCCTGATCGACTGTCCGCCCTCGTTGAACATGCTGACCCTGAACGCGCTGGTCGCGGCGGACAGCGTGCTGATCCCGATGCAGTGCGAGTATTACGCCCTCGAGGGCCTCTCGGCGCTGGTGGCGACGATCGAGCAGATCCGCCTGGGCGCCAATCCGTCCCTCGAGATCGAGGGGATCCTGCGCACGATGTTTGATCCGCGCAATAACCTCGCGACCGAGGTAAGCGCGCAACTGCTGATGCACTTCGAGGACAAGGTGTTCCGCACCGTGATCCCGCGCAACGTGCGCCTCGCCGAGGCACCCTCGTTCGGCAAGCCGGTCCTGCAGCACGATCCGGATTCGCGCGGCGCCCTCTCTTATCTCGCGCTCGCCGGGGAGATGCTCCGGCGCGAGGATGAGGCACTGGCAGCGCACTAGTAGTGCGCTGCGGCCGTTGGCATATCATCTGAGGCCATGAGCACCAAGAAGACCACGTTGGGCCGGGGACTGGCCGATCTGCTCGGGCAGAGCCGCACCAGTGCCGCCGCCCGGCCGCCGGCGGCCGATGAGCTGGCGAACCTGCCGGTAGACCTGCTGCAGCGCGGCCGTTACCAGCCGCGCCTGGACATGCGGCCCGAATCGCTCAATGACCTGGCCGATTCGATCCGCGCCCAGGGCGTGGTGCAGCCGATCGTGGTGCGGCCACTGGCATCGACCCCGGGCGGCGGCGCGCAGCGCTACGAGATCATCGCCGGCGAACGGCGCTGGCGGGCGGCCCAGATCGCAGGCTTGAGCGAGGTCCCGGCGGTGATCCGCGACGTGCCGGATGAGGCTGCGATCGCGATGGCGCTGATCGAGAACATCCAGCGCGAGGATCTGAATCCGCTCGAAGAGGCCCGGGCCCTCGAGCGCCTGATCGCCGAATTCGGCCTGACCCACCAGCAGGTGGCGAGCGCCGTGGGCCGTTCGCGGGCCGCGGTCACCAACCTGCTGCGGCTGCTCGAGCTGGCCCCGGAGGTCTGCACGCTGCTGGAGGAGCGGGCGATCGATATGGGACACGCCCGCGCGCTACTTGGGCTCGAAAATCGTCGAAAACAGATCGAAGTTGCAGCATTAGTGGCCAAAAAGGGCCTATCTGTACGGGATACGGAAGCCTTGGTGCGCCGTTTGAGCGAGCCGCAGGGCCCCAAGGGGGGCGATGGCGGCACCGGGAACAGTAAAGATCCCAATGTGCGCCGTCTGGAGGAGGAGCTCGGTGGCAAGCTGGGGGCCCGGGTGCAGATCCAGCATGGGGCCGGCGGCCGGGGCAAAGTGATCGTGAATTACAATAATCTCGAAGAACTCGACGGCATCCTGGCGCATATCACTTAAGGCCCAAACGGGGCCTGTTTCGGCGTTGAAGAGGGCACCCGCGCGCCCTATAATGCGCCGCCTTTTGAGCCGGGGGAGCGCAAGCGGACCCTCCGGCACGTACAGCATCACGGCGCCTTCGCATGGGATCGGCCCTGGCCTTTCGGGCCCAGATCCTGTGCCGGCGCTGTTGTCATCTGCGGATCGAGAAAGATGGGCATGTTGGGTTTCTCGACCGCGCAGCGCGAGGCGCTGCTGATCATCGCCGCCCAGGCCGCCGTAGCGCTGGTGCTGGCGCTGCTGTGCTGGCTGGCCTTCGGAGATCTGGCCGGGCAATCGGCACTGATTGGCGGTGGCATCGGCACGCTCGGGAGTCTCGTGCAGGCGAGCTTCGGCATGCGCCGCCTGCCCCCGGGCGCTGACCCGCGGCTGCTGCTGGGCGGGCTGTATCGCGGGGAGGCCATGAAAGTGGCGGTGACGGTGCTGGCATTTGTGTGGGTGCTGCGGGCCAAGCGCGTGGCCCCGGCAGAGCTCTTCTGCGTCTATGCGGCGAGCTTCGTCGTGTACTTACTGGCGCTGGCGCGCTCGGGTGTGTCGGGTTCGAAACTGCGGGCGCCTTGAGCTCTGGGGCTTAATGAGCGCCCTCGCCGCATGGGCGGTTGGGATTTTTTTGGATTAGGGAAGTACGGGTATTGATGATGGCTGCTGAAGGTCCCGCAAACGTCACTGAGTACATCCAGCACCATCTGACGAACTGGACCTGGCAGTTTGGCAAGAGTGCCTTCTGGACGCTCGATCTGGACAGCCTGTTCTGGTCAGCGGCGATGGGCGCGGTGTTTCTGATCGCCTTTGCGATCGCTGTCCGTACCACGCGCAACTCGGCTGACAAGGCGCCCAGCGGTTTCATGGTCTACGCCGAGGGCGTGGTCGAGTTCATCGACAAGGCCGTTGCCGACAGCTTTCATGTGGCCAATCCGCTGATCGCGCCGCTGGCGATCACGATCTTCTGCATGATCCTGTTCATGAACGCGATCGACCTGTTTCCGGTCGATTTCTGGTCGACCGTGGTGGCCGAGCGCGGCGTGGGCTTGCACTTCTTCAAGTCGGTCGCGACCACCGATCCGAACATCACCTTTGGCATGGCGATCAGCGTGTTTCTGCTGGTGCAGTACTTCAACATCAAGATGAAGGGCCCGCTCGGCTACCTGAAGGAATTCCTGTTTCATCCCTTCGATACGCCCTGGATGAGCTGGTTCAACATCATCCTCAAGTGCATCGAGGAGCTGGCGCGACCGGTGTCACTGGCACTGCGTCTGTTCGGCAACATGTACGCCGGCGAGCTGCTGATGATCCTGATCGGCCTGCTGGCATTGTCGGCGGGCTGGCCGACGCACCTGGGCTCGGCTGCAGGCTGGATTGGTCAGCTAATCCTCGGTTTCCTGTGGGGCGCCTTCCACGTGATCATCGTGCTGCTGCAGGCCTTCATCTTCACGATGCTTTCGATTGTTTATCTGGCGATCGCCAGCGAGAAGAGTCACTGATCTTTCATTGCAAGTTCGACGAAGTCTGATTTTCTTTCAAGGAGTTTGGTATGGACGTTTCAAACATTGCGCACATCAACGGCATGACGGTGCTGGCGGTGTCGATCCTGATCGGTCTGGGTGCGCTCGGTACCGCGATCGGCTTCGGCCTGCTGGGTGGCAAGTTCCTCGAGGGCGCCGCGCGCCAGCCCGAGCTCGTGCCGATGCTGCAGGTCAAGATGTTCATCGTCGCGGGCCTCGTGGACGCGGTGGCGATGATCGGCGTGGGTATCGCGCTGTTCTTCACCTTCGCTAACCCGTTCCTCAAATAATGACTGACGCTTCGCTGAGGTTAGTGCCGTGAATCTGAACGCAACGATTTTCGCGCAGATCATCGTCTTCGCCATCGTGGTCTGGGTGGCGATGAAGTGGCTGTGGCCCGAGATCACCGTGAACATGACTGCGCGGCAGAAGCGCATCAGCGAGGGTCTGGAAGCGGGCGAGCGCGGGCGCAAAGAATTGGCCGAGGCCGAAACGCGCGTCAATGAGCTCGTCAAGGCAGCGCGCGAGCGGGCGCTCGCGATCGAGCAGCAGGCGCATGTGCAGGGGAGCGACATTGTCGAAGCGGCCAAGCGCACCGCCTCGAGCGAGGGCCAGCGGCTGATCGAGAATGCCCACACGCAGGTCGCGCTCGAGCTGCAGAAGGCCCGCGATGAGCTGCGCTCCCAGGTCGCGGCGCTCGCGGTCAGCGGCGCCTCGCAGATCATCGGGCGCGAGATCGATGCGCGCACGCATGCCGAGCTGCTCGATAAGCTCGCGGCCGGACTGTAAGAGCCACAGCCCATGGCCGAACGCATCACCATCGCACGTCCCTACGCCAAGGCGGTCTTTCGCCTGGCGAGCGATCGCAAGCAGTTGCCGCAGTGGTCGACGTTCCTCGCACGCGCCGCGGCAACCGCCGCTGATCCGCAGGTGCATCCGCTGTTGAACCATCCGAACGTGGCCGCCGAACAGCTCATTGAGCTGATCAGCGGCATCGCCGGCAAGGAGCCGGATCCGGAGACGCAAAACCTGCTGCGCTCGCTCGCGGCCAACCGGCGCTTAAGCTACCTGCCGGAGATTGCGCAGCACTTCGAGCAGCTGCGCGCCGAGGCCGAGCGCACGCTCGATGTCACCGTGACCTCGGCAGTTGAGCTCACGGCCGAGCAGCGTGAGCGCTTTGCCGAGGCGATGCGCAAGCGCCTGAACCGCGAAGTGCACCTGCACTGCGAGATTGATCCCGGCCTGATCGGCGGAGCCGTGATCCGCGCCGATGATTTGGTCATTGATGGCAGCGTTCGCGCTGGCCTGACACAGCTGGCAGCCACGGCCGCCAGCTAACGACACCACTTGAAGGATAAGTTTCATGTCGATCAAAGCTTCTGAAATCAGCGACCTGATCCGCGAGCGCATCGAGAAGTTCTCGTCCGCCAGCGAAGCACGCAACGTCGGTACCGTGGTCTCGGTAACCGATGGTATCTGCCGCATCCATGGCCTGGCCGATGTGCGCTACGGTGAAATGATCGAATTCCCCAATGGCCTCTTTGGCCTCGCGCTGAACCTGGAGCAGGATTCGGTCGGCTCGGTGGTGCTGGGCGATTACAAGGGCATCAGCGAAGGCGATACCGTCAAGACCACCGGGCGCATCCTCGAAGTGCCGGTCGGCGCCGAACTGCTCGGCCGCGTGGTCGATGCGCTTGGCAGCCCGATTGATGGCAAGGGGCCGCTCAAGACCACACAGACCTCGCCCATCGAGCGCGTCGCCCCGGGCGTCATCTACCGCAAGAGCGTCAGCCAGCCGGTGCAGACCGGCTACAAGGCGGTCGACTCGATGGTGCCGATCGGCCGCGGCCAGCGCGAGCTGATCATCGGCGATCGCCAGACCGGCAAGACCGCGCTTGCGATCGATGCAATCATCAATCAGAAGGGCTCGGGCGTTAAGTGCATCTACGTCGCGATCGGCCAGAAGCAAAGCTCGATCGCCAATGTCGTGCGCAAGCTCGAAGAGCACGGTGCGATGGCTCACACGATCGTCGTGGCTGCCTCGGCCTCGGTACCGGCCGCGATGCAGTACCTCTCGGCCTACACCGGCGTGACGATGGGCGAGTTCTTCATGGATAACGGCGGCGATGCGCTGATCATCTATGATGATCTGTCCAAGCAGGCCGTGGCCTACCGCCAGATCTCACTGCTCCTGCGCCGCCCCCCGGGCCGCGAAGCCTTCCCCGGCGATGTGTTCTATTTGCACTCGCGCCTGCTCGAGCGTAGCGCGCGCGTCAATGAAGAGTACGTTGAGAAGGCGACCAATGGCCGGGTCAAGGGCAAGACCGGCTCGCTCACGGGTATTCCGATCATCGAGACCCAGGCCGGGGACGTCACCGCCTTCGTGCCGACCAATGTGATCTCGATCACTGACGGTCAGATCTTCCTCGAGACCGACCTCTTCAACTCCGGCATCCGCCCGGCGATGAACGCCGGCATCTCGGTCTCGCGCGTCGGTGGTGCGGCCCAGACCGACATCATCAAGAAGTTAGGCGGCGGCATCCGCCTGGCCCTGGCCCAGTTCCGCGAACTGGCGGCATTCTCGCAGTTCGCCTCGGACCTGGATGAGGCCACGCGCCGCCAGCTCGAGCGCGGCCAGCGTGTCACCGAAGTGATGAAGCAGAAGCAGTACGCCCCGATGTCGGTGGCGGAGATGGCTCTGTCGATCTACTCGGTCAACAACGGCTACATGGACAAGGTCGAGAAGACCAAGGTCGTGGACTTCGAGGCCGCGCTGCAGGCGTTTGCGCATGCAAGCTTCAAGGCCGACATCGAAGCCATCAACGGCAACCCGCAGTTGAAGGCCCATGAAGCCACGCTGAAGAAGATCTGCGAGGAATTCGCCAAGACCGGCGCTTACTGATCCAGAAACACCGACATGCCAGGCACCAAGGAAATCCGGACCAAGATCGCCAGCGTCAAGAGCACGCAGAAGATCACCAAGGCGATGGAAATGGTCGCGGCGAGCAAGACGCGCCGCGCCCAGGAGCGCATGCGCCTGGCCCGCCCCTATGCGGCGCGCATGCGCACCGTGATCGGCAACCTGACCAAGGCGAACCCCGACTACCGGCATCCCTTCATGCTCGAGCGGCCGGCCAAGTCCGTGGGCGTGATCGTGATCTCGACCGACCGTGGACTGTGCGGGGGACTGAACACCAACGTGTTCAAGACCGTGCTCGGCCAGATGCGCGAGTGGGACAAGCAATCACTGCCCGTGAGCCTGTGCCTGCTGGGCAGCAAGAGCCTGGCGTTTTTCCGCCGCCTTGGGATCCCGATCCTTGCCAGCACCACAGGCTTAGGGGATCAGCCGCACATCAAGGATCTGATCGGCGCGGTCAAGGTGATGCTCGATGCCTACAGCGAAGGCAAGATCGATCGGCTGTACCTGATCCACGCGCAGTTCGTGAACACGATGACGCAAAAGCCCCACGTGCAGCAGCTGCTGCCGGTGGTGGCGAGCCCGACCGACGGGCTGCAGGAGCATTGGGATTACCTGTACGAGCCCGAGGCGGCCGAAATCCTCGATGGCCTGCTCAAGCGCTACGTCGAGTCCCAGGTCTACCAGGGTGCGGTCGAGAACGTCGCCTGCGAGATGGCGGCACGCATGGTCGCGATGAAGAGCGCCTCGGACAATGCCGGCAAGCTCATCGGCGAGCTGCAGCTGATCTACAACAAGGCGCGCCAGGCCGCGATCACCAAGGAGCTGGCCGAGATCGTCGGCGGCGCAGCGGCAGTTTAGTCAAGCGTACGGATTTTATTTTTCTGAATGTGCCCTCGGATAAGTTTCCGTAAGGGCATTTGCGAAGGAAGTTAAGACATGGCAACGGGCAAGATTACGCAGATTATCGGCGCAGTGATCGATGTGGAGTTTCCACGTGAGTCGGTCCCCAAGGTCTATGAGGCCCTCAAGCTCAAAGACGTCGAGCTCACGCTCGAAGTGCAGCAGCAGCTGGGCGATGGCGTCGTGCGCACGATCGCGATGGGCGCCTCCGAGGGACTCAAGCGCGGGCTTAGCGTCGAGACCACCGGCGCGCCGATCTCGGTGCCGGTCGGGCAGGGCACGCTCGGGCGCATCATGGATGTACTGGGCCATCCGCAGGATAACCGCGGCCCGGTCGAGACCAAGGATCACTGGCCGATTCACCGCCCGGCACCTTCCTACGATGAGCAGGCCGGTGGTCAGGACCTGCTGGTCACGGGCATCAAGGTCATTGACCTGCTGGTCCCCTTTGCCAAGGGCGGCAAGGTCGGCCTGTTCGGTGGCGCCGGGGTGGGCAAGACCGTCAACATGCTCGAGCTGATCAACAACATCGCCAAGCAGTACAGCGGCCTGTCCGTGTTCGCCGGTGTCGGTGAGCGTACCCGCGAGGGCAATGACTTCTATCACGAGATGATCGAGTCGGGCGTTATCGACAAGGACACACTCGGCAACTCCAAGGTCGCGATGGTCTATGGCCAGATGAACGAGCCGCCAGGCAACCGTCTGCGCGTGGCGCTCACGGGTCTGACGATGGCCGAGTACTTCCGCGACGAGAAGCAGGCCAGCGGCAAGGGCCGCGATGTGCTGTTCTTCGTCGACAACATCTACCGCTACACGCTGGCTGGCACCGAGGTCTCGGCGCTGCTCGGCCGCATGCCTTCGGCGGTCGGCTACCAGCCCACCCTGGCCGAGGAAATGGGCGTGCTGCAGGAGCGCATCACATCGACCAAGACCGGATCGATCACCTCGATCCAGGCCGTGTACGTCCCGGCGGACGATCTGACCGATCCTTCTCCGGCCACAACCTTCGCGCATCTGGATGCGACCGTGGTGCTCTCGCGCCAGATCGCCGCCCTTGGCATCTACCCGGCGGTCGATCCGCTCGATTCCACCAGCCGCCAGCTCGATCCGCTGGTCGTCGGCGAGGAGCACTACAATACGGCGCGCGGTGTGCAGGCCGTGCTGCAGCGCTACAAGGAATTGCAGGACATCATCGCAATTCTGGGCATGGATGAGCTCTCGGAGCAGGATAAGCTCACGGTGTTCCGCGCCCGCAAGATCCAGCGCTTCCTCTCGCAGCCGTTCAACGTCGCCAAGGTGTTCACGGGCCAGGATGGCAAGATCGTGGCGCTCAAGGACACGATCCGCGGCTTCAAGGGCATCATCGCCGGGGACTACGACAGCCTGCCGGAGCAGGCCTTCTACATGGTCGGCGGCATCGAAGAAGCGGTCGAGAAAGCCAAGACGCTGCAATAGGCGAACCAGCGGAGCGCAAGCATGGCCAACACCATTCAGGTCGATATTGTCAGCGCCGAGGGCGAGATTTTCTCGGGCCCCGCGAAGATGGTGTTCCTGCCAGCCTCTGAGGGCGAGATCGGCGTCAGCGCCCGGCACGCACCGCTCCTGAGCCTGCTCAAGCCCGGCGAAGTGCGCGTCCAGACCGAGGAGGGCGAGGAGCAGCACTTCTACGTCGGTGGTGGCGCGCTGGAAGTGCAGCCCAACCGGGTGACCGTGCTGGCCGATACCGCGGCCCGCGCCCGTGACCTGGATGAGTCCAAGGCCCTCGAGGCGCGCGCCCGCGCCGAGCAAGCCCTCGCCGGACACCTCGACAAGATTTCGCAGGCCGAGGCGCTTGCCGAACTCGCGCGTGCTGCCGCCCAGCTCAAGATGATCGAGCGCCTGCGCAAGCTGCGGGGCTGAAGGCGGTTCAAGTCCCGGCTTAAGGCTGACGGCGCTCGCAGCGAACGGCGCCGGCAATATGGTAGGGTTCCCCGATACATGGCCTCCAAAGCTTCCGCGACCGCGCCACTCTCAGTCCTGATTCTGGCTGCGGGCCAGGGCAAGCGGATGAACTCCGACCTGCCCAAAGTCCTGCAGCCCCTGGCTGGCCGCGCCCTGCTGTGGCATGTCCTCGATACGAGCGCGACACTCGGCGCCGCGGCCGTGCATGTCGTTTATGGACACGGGGGTGAGGCGGTAAGAGCGGCGTGCAGCGGCGCCAAGGTCAGCTGGATTCACCAGGCCGAGCAGCTCGGCACCGGACATGCGGTGCAGCAGGCTGCGGCGCAGCTGCCCGATGCGCACCGCGTACTCATTCTCTATGGCGATGTGCCACTGATCAGCGCGGCGACGCTCAACGAGCTGCAGGTGGCCGCCGGTGCCCAGGGCATCGGACTGCTGACGGCGAACTTCACGCCACCGAGCGGCTACGGCCGCATCGTGCGTGGCAGCCGCGGCCAGGTGCTGCGCATTGTCGAGGAGCGCGAGGCGACTGCCCGTGAGCGCAAGATCAGCGAATGCAACACCGGCATCATGGTGCTTCCGGCCAAGGCGCTCAAGCGCTGGCTCAAGCAGCTCAAGAATGCGAACGCCCAGCGCGAGTACTACCTCACCGACATCATCGCCCTGGCGGTCAAGGATCGCGTGCGCATCACCCCGCTGCTGGCCAGCTCGACCACCGAAGTGCTGGGGGTCAATGATCGGCTGCAGCTGGCAGCGCTCGAGAGCGCCTACCGCCAGCAGCGTGCCCATGAGCTGATGCGCGCCGGGGTCACGCTGACCGACCCGGCGCGCATCGATATCCGCGGCGCAGTGAGCTGCGGGCGCGATGTCCTGATCGAACCCAATGTGATGCTCGAAGGACCCATTCACCTGGGCGATCGGGTGCGTATTGGATCGCACTGCATCCTGCGCGCGGTTGAAGTCGGTGAGGATACGCACATCAAGTCGCACTCGATCCTAGAGCAAGCGCAGATCGGCAAGCGCTGCCAGATCGGGCCGTACGCGCGACTCCGCCCCGGTGCGCAGCTGCACGAGGATGTGCATATCGGCAACTTTGTCGAGATCAAGCAGAGCGAGCTCGGTGCCGGCAGCAAGGCCAATCACCTCACCTACATCGGCGATGCGAGCGTGGGTGCCGGCGTGAACGTCGGGGCCGGCACGATCACCTGCAATTACGACGGTGTGAACAAGTGGCGCACCGAGATCGGCGATGATGCCTCCATCGGTGCCGGCACGATGCTGGTGGCCCCGGTGCGTATCGGCAAGGGCGCGACCATCGGGGCCGGTTCGACGATCACCAGCGATGCACCGGAGGCGCAGCTGACACTGGAGCGTTCACGCCAGGTGAGCATTGCGCACTGGCAGCGCCCCACCAAGAAGAAGTAACCCAGGGATTTTCCGGGGAATAAGGATGCGACGATGTGCGGCATAGTCGGGGCGATCTCGGGACGAAATATCGTTCCGATCCTGATCGAGGGCTTAAGGCGCCTTGAGTACCGCGGCTATGACTCGGCGGGTGTGGCGGTGCTCGATGAGCACCGTAAGATCGTGCGCGTGCGCACGGTCGGCAAGGTCCAGGAGCTGGAAAAAGCGCTGGAACTGACCCCGCTCAGCGGCCATCTGGGGATCGCCCACACGCGCTGGGCGACCCATGGGGTGCCCAGTGAGCGAAATGCCCATCCGCACATCTCCCGCGACGGGCTTGCGATCGTGCATAACGGCATCATCGAGAATCACGAAGAGCTGCGCGAGGATCTGAAGCGTGCAGGCTACGAGTTCAGCTCCGAGACCGACACCGAGGTCATCGCCCACCGGATCCATTTTCATTTCACGAAACTGGGCGATCTGTTCAAGGCCGTGCGCGCCACAGTGGCCGAACTCGAAGGGGCCTACGCGCTGGCGGTGGTGAGCCAGCACGAACCGGGACGCCTGATCGTGGCCCGCGTGGGCTGTCCGGTCGTCCTCGGGCTCGGTGTGGAAGAGAATTTCGTCGCATCCGATGTCTCGGCGCTGCTGCCGGTGACCCGCAAGTTCATGTTCCTTGATGAGGGCGATGTGGCCGAAGTGATGCGCGCCAGCATCCGCGTGATCGATCGCGAGGGTAATACCGCCGAGCGCCCGGCCAAGGACAGCGATCTCTCATCCGATGCGGTCGAGAAGGGCCCGTACCGCCACTTCATGCTCAAGGAGATCCATGAGCAGCCGCGCGCCGTCGCCAACACGCTGCAGGAGCGCGTGGCCAATGGCCGGTTACTCGAAGCGGCTTTTGGTCCGGCAGCCTCCGAGGTCTTTGAACAGACCGAGGCCGTGCACATCGTGGCCTGCGGCACGAGCTTTCACGCCGGTATCGTGGCGCAGTACTTCATCGAACAGATCTGCCGCCTGCCGTGCCGGGTCGAAGTGGCGAGCGAATATCGCTATCGCCAGCCGGTGGTGGGCAAACACACGCTGCTCGTGACCGTCTCGCAGTCGGGGGAGACTGCCGACACGCTGGCTGCGGTGCGCCTGGCCAAGCAGCTGGGCTACATCGCAACGCTTGCGATCTGCAATTCACCCGAGAGCTCGCTGGTGCGCGAGTCGGACCTCGTGATGCTGACGCGCGCCGGCCCTGAAATTGGCGTGGCCTCGACCAAGGCCTTCACGACTCAGCTGACCGCACTCAGCATGCTGGTGATAGCCCTTGCCAAGCACAACGGTGCCGATGCCGAGCGCGAACGCAACCTGGTCGATCGGCTGATCGAGTTGCCGGGGCTGCTCGAAAAGACGCTCGAGCTTGATCCGGTGATCCACCGCCTCGCACTGCGTTTTGCCGACAAGCAGCACGCGCTATTCCTGGGGCGCGGCGCGCTGCACGCGGTGGCGATGGAAGGGGCTTTGAAGCTCAAGGAAATCTCCTATATCCATGCCGAGGCCTATGCCGCGGGCGAGCTCAAGCACGGGCCGCTGGCGCTGGTGGACGCTTCGATGCCCGTGATCTCGGTGGCACCGAACAATGACCTGCTCGAGAAGCTCAAGTCGAATCTGATGGAAGTGCGCGCACGCGGTGGCGAACTGTACGTTTTCGCGGATCCGGAGTCCGGCTTCACTTCAAGCGATGGCGTCCATGTGATCCAGATGCCCAAGCACATCAGCTACGTTCAGGCGCCGATCATCTACACCGTACCGCTGCAGCTACTCGCCTATCACGTCGCGATTCTCAAGGGAACGGATGTGGATCAGCCGCGCAATCTCGCCAAGAGCGTCACGGTCGAATAGTCATGTTTGACCACGTCAAGTTCGGCGTCAGCGACTATGCAGCGAGCAAAGCGTTCTTCCTCAAGGCACTTGAACCGCTGGGCATAGCGGTGGTCTCGGAAGGGACGCCGACCTACGGAATTGAGCTGAGCCGGGACGGGAAGGCTTCATTGTGCCTGTGCCAGACCACGGAGGCGCCGGCGCCGCTACACCTGGCGTTCAGCGCTGAGAATCGCCAGCAGGTCGAGGCTTTCTATCGCGCAGCCCTGGCGGCGGGTGGCAAAGACAATGGTGCCCCGGGTCTGCGCCCGCAGTACCACGCGAATTACTATGCAGCGTTCGTCATCGGCCCGGACGGGCACAACATCGAAGCGGTATGCCAGGAACCCGAGGCCTGACCGTGCCATCGAAGGGACGCACACCAGCAGGTTTCCCGCACTGGCAGCTGACCTTCCTGCCCGACCTTGGCCATCGTTATCCTCACTCCACTGATCTATGACGCATCGAACCGCCGCCTGCAGTTGTGGCCAGCTTCAGGCTCAGGTCACCTCCAACCCGGTTCGGATCTCGGTCTGTCACTGCCTTGCCTGCCAGCGCCGAACAGGCAGTGTCTTTGGCGCTCAGGCACGTTTTTCTTCAAGTGCAGTCTCGATCAGCGGCACGAGCAACGAATTTGTGCGGGTCGGAGATGAAGGGTCGCGCATCACGTTCAGGTTTTGTCCTAAGTGCGGCTCGACCGTGTACTACACCGCCGAAGGTCTTGAGGGCTTTATCGCGATTCCGGTCGGCGCGTTTGCAGACCCGAAGTTTCCAGCTCCCGCGGTCTCGGTCTACGAGGAACGCATGCACTGCTGGATCACCATGCCGCCAGACATCGAGCACATGGGTTAAGAGTCAGGGATCGCTCCTGATCGCGTCCTTGTCTGCTCCAAGACACGGTGTACGGCGGCAACGTCCGCTGCGTCGCGGAGTTGCCCGGCGCGTTTCGTCGCTGTAACCCCTGCAGACATTGCGCCTAGCGTGCAGGTTCAGTTCCATAGTGTGTGTCCGAACGGGTATTCTTCAGTGGAAGAATTAGTCCAATCGGGGGCTCGCGCAGCGGATCATGCCGATTCATCTTAAAGAGGCGGCAGCCTGCCTGATGCTGCTCGGGCTGGTGGCGGGGCCGGTGGCGTACGCGCAAGTGGGCAAACCCACCGCCGAGGAGTTGAACCGCCGCAACAACGGACCCGGGCCGGTGCCAGGCGCGGCGCGTGCGAATCAGGTAACGCTCTCCGATGAGCCACCCTCGAGCGATCCCCGCGATTTCTCCGGCACGTGGCGTGCCGGACGACCCGGTGGTCCGGCGGGTGCGGGCGGCCCTCGTCCCGGTGGCCCGCCGGGTGCGGGAGCACCGGGCGGTCCCCCTGGCGCGACGAGTGGCGGCAAACTCTCGCCGCGCGTGGTGTGCGTGCCGCCGGATGGCACGACCGCGGGTATCGATGGGCCGTTGCTGATCGTGCAGAGCGCCGGCCAGATCACCTGGGCGGCTGAAGAGATGCATTCGATCCGCCGCATCTATCTGACGGGCTCATTCACTCCGGATTTCAAACCCAATTTCCTCGGCGAAGCCATCGGCCACTGGGACGGCAACACGCTCGTGGTCGAAACGCGTGGACTCAAGGGCCTGCCCGCAGGTGCGCGCATGATCGAGCAATGGAACAAGAGTGCTGACGGGCGGCAGATCCAGATGAGCATTCAGCAGCAGGATGCGAGCGGTGTTGCCTTGGGTGCGGCGCGAACCCAATTGCTCAACTGGGCGCCGGGCGACAAACTGCTCGAATGGATGTGCGAGGACTACAACGATGAGTGGCTCCCGGGCGGCCAGGATTACAACGATCAGGTGAGTCACTAATGCGCAGGCGGGTTGCAGGAATTTTCCGGCTGGGCGTAGCGGCACTGTGCGGCGCATGGCTGAGCCTGGCGCTCGCTGCAGACAATCCCGAGGAGGCACTCAATGGGGTTTGGGCGCCGACCGCTGCGGTAGGGCACCCGCTACTCGACAGTCAGGGCCTCATGCCACCGCTACTGCCTGCAGCGCGGGTCCTGTACCAGCAACGCCGCACGCAACTGGCGCGCGGCGACAGCTCGTTCGACTTGAGCGTCAAGTGCAAGCCGATGGGTTTTCCGCGGGTGCTGTGGGATGGGGGTCCCTTCGATCTCCAGATCCAGCCCAAGCTGGTGTTTCTCGGCTATACGTGGAACCGCAATCACCGCACCGCAGATGTCGGCACCGGCGCGCCGGCGCCGCAGATCCCGCGCTACTACGGTACATCGATCGCGCGCTGGGAGGGTAGTGCGCTGGTTATTGAATCCGCCGGCTTTAAGGACACGACCCTGCTCGACAGCAGCGGGCTGCCGCACAGCGATCAGCTTGCGATCAGCGAGCACTACAGTCCGGATGCCTCAGGTCATAATCTTGAGGTGCGCCTGCGGTTGAGCGATCCGGTCTATTACCAAAAACCCTGGAATGTCGTGCTGCACTTTCACAAGGTCCCGGACGGCCGCATTCTCGAGGATGTCTGCGAGCAGCATGCGCCTTTCTACAAAGGCCTGTTCCCGGGCAACGACTGATGTGAGAAGCCCGCGCCAATTTTCGGGCGCGGGTTCGGTACAATTTCAGCGCAGCGACGGATCCGGCGTGCTGACTTCCGAGGGCTGGCGGCGCTGATAGAGAAACATAATCAGATTGGCCACGCCCACGGCGAGCGGAATGAGCCCATACCAAGCGCCGCTCTCATTCTCCAGCCGCATGGCGACTGTGACGCCGACACCGATAAAACCCCACACCAGTCCGCGGCGCAGGTAGTCCGAGGGTAACCGCCCATGGCGCTTGCCCTGGAACAATTCAGGCGGCAGCGCGGCCACATCGACACCCTTTTCGATGGCTGCCATCCGCTCTTTATGGTGCAGCTCAAAAATCTCGCGCTTCTTGCGATAGTCCAGCCACATACCGATTATCCCCATGCCGATACCCATGACAATGGCAATGATCGGTATCATCACGCCCAATACGCTTTCAATCGAGGAATGTGCTGCAACGGCTACCTGGGCCACTGAATCCGGGCTGGCGTCCATACTGATCTCCTGAAGTTAAATCTGCCTGTCCCGACTGATACCTCCTTACCGGGCTGGCGGTTTCAGCGTGGGCAGGAAATGACCAAAATAAGCCGGTACCCGCCCAAACCGGAGTCCCGCAGGCCGGGTATAAGGGAGAGAGCAAGGAATCCTCTGTGCAGCAGCTGGCCACGGCCCCAGACACCTCCCCGGACGGCCGGGTCCTCGAGCTTCTGCGTGCGGGGGACGCGGCCCGTGCCTTTGATTGCCTGGTCGAACACTTTGAAGGCAAGGTCTACCGGCTGTGCCGGGCGATCCTGCGCAATCCCGGGGAGGCCGAGGATACGGCCCAGGACTCGCTGATCCGCATCTGGAAGGCCTTGCCCCGCTTTGATGGCCGGGCGGCGCTCTCGACCTGGATCTACGCCATCACCCGCAACCGTTGCCTGACCGCAATCGAGCGGCGCCGGGACCTGCACTCGCTCTCGGATACTGCCATTGAGCTCGAGGCAGATGCAGCCTCGGCAGTGGTCGAGAAAGATCCAGAGGATCCACTCGCCCTGCTGCGTGAGCTCGCTGAAGGACTGCCGGAACGCTACCGGCGGGTCCTGATACTTTTCTACTATGAGGAGCGTTCCGTGTCGGAGGTCGCTGCCCTGCTGGGCATTCCCGAGGGTACGGTGAAGACCAACCTCCATCGCGCGCGCGCGTTGCTGCGTGAGCAGCTCGAGCGCCACGGGCTGAACGATCTTTCGATGTGGCTGGAGACAGGAACATGAAGAATGCAAAACCAGACGATGACTCCCTGGACCAGGCACTGGCTCGGGCCCTCGTGCCGCCGCAGGTACCTGCGGGGTTCCGCACGCGGCTGCTAGCTGCGCTGACGCACGTCAGTGCGACGGATCTGGCGATACGCCGCAGTCTGCTCGAGCGCGAACATCGTGAGCTGCTGCAGCAACTGCAAAGCGACTCCGTCCGGCTGCGCTGGCGGACCGTGGGCTACCTGGTCGGGGGTGCGTTCGCGGCCGGTGTGGGTGTAGCGATAGGAATGCCCTGGATCCGCGCCACTTTCGGTTCGGGGAGCGATCTGGTCATGCTGCTGGTCTGGGCGGGACTTGGGTTATTGATTGGTGGAGTCAGCTGGGTGCGCCGCAACGGTCTGCCGCAATGGATTCCCTAGCGGCTCCATCCACCTGAACTATCCGGGGGGCAGAGCCCCTGGCAGTTTGCCGATCAGCTCAAGCGGGCTCGGCGTTCCCGCCGCAGAGCTACCGAGGACGTGCGTGTAGATCATGGTTGAGTTCACATCGTAGTGGCCCAGCAGCTCCTGGAGACGACGGATATTCACGCCCGAATCGAGCAGATGCGTTGCAAAGGAGTGCCGCAGCGTATGGGCCGTAACGTGTTTCGGTATCTGAGCCGCCCGCGCAGCCCGGGATAGCGCGCGACCAATCCGCTGTGGATGCAGATGATGCCGTCTGCGTTGACCTGAGCGCAGATCCGTCGACAAAAGCGGCGCGGGAAATACCCAATGCCAGGCCCAGCTCACGCCAGCTCGTGGATACTTGCTAGCCAAAGCATCCGGCAGGAATACGCCTGGTAGCTGCCGTCGACGATCGAGCTCCCAAACAGCGTGCGAGCGTGATAGCTGAACGCGCAGTTGCGCAACCAGTGGCTTTGGCAACATCACCACGCGATCCTTATGTCCCTTGCCGCTGCGGACGATGATCACGCCCCGGTCAAAATCCAGATCCTTCACCCGCAATTCCAGACCTTCTGCGATTCTCAGACCCGCACCATAGAGCAGTGAAGCAATGAGTTGGTGCTCTGGATCCACGGCGTTGAGCAGCCGAGCGACCTCTTCACGCGACAGCACGACCGGCACGTAGGCTTTGCGCGCAGGTCGTCCGATCTCACTCATCCACGGCAGTTCTTGCGATAACACCTCTCGATAGAGAAACAACAGCGCCGCAAGCGCCTGCCTGTGGGTCGAAGCAGCAGCATGCTGCGTCTTCACCAGATCCGTAAGAAAGGCCACGACGGCAGCACTGCCCAGCTCTCTTGGATGTTTCAGACCATGGAACTTAACAAAACGCCGCACCCAATAGACGTAGGCTTTCTCGGTTCGCGGGCTGTAGTGGGCATAACGGATACGATCCCGCAGCTGGTCAAGCAGGCGAACGGGGCGCACAACCGGGTGAGTAGACAACTGCATGATCGGTGAGTACTGTCGGTCTGTGCCATGGAATGGTCAAAGCCCATAACCCCTCAAAACGTACAGAAAGGGGACCTGTCACGGGTTATCTCTTACCAGGGAGGTTATCTCGCATGCCTACAGCCGTTATTTGGTTATCTTGTGCAAGCTAAAACCAGTTAGAGAGCAGATGAATAGGTCACTTCGCCGACTCTCCACTGTGCTTCTAGTATTCGGGGCAATCGCGGCCATTGGCGTCGTTACGGCACCTTGGCAGGCGCCGCTCCCACCACGCCTCCTTCGCACTGCCCCAAGCGTAGCGAGCTGGCTAATTTGGGGCGCCCAGCTGGCGAGTTGCGCCTGCACCTTGGTGTGTGGGTATGCGCTGCGCCGGACGCGCCCTTGGGCGCCAGTCGCATACGCTTGGTTTGTGGGAAGTGCGCTCGCTACTGTGCTGGTATATAGCTTCGTAGTGGCCGTGTTCAAACCCGTGGTGTCTATTGTGATTTACTTGGTGTTGATGGGGCCACTTTTCTATTGGGGCTGGCGAATTGTGCGAAGTGCCTTCGGCAGGCGGAGCTTGAATGCTCTCTAACCACCCTCTACGGAGTTCCCCGTCAATAGGTGGCGATTAGTTTTCGATCCGATGATTTGTGGTGGATCACGGCCTTGGCGGAGACGCGAGCGGAGGGAGCGAGCTTGAGGAATAGACTGCATCTCTCTACGCGGCCTTGATGGATGAAGCACGAGCCTTCTCCGGGCCAAGATAATAGTCGCGCACGGTGTCCTCATTCGTTTAACGGCGACAACGCGCAGGCCACGATCAATGGACTGCGTTGGAATGCGACGCCAGGTGGTTAGCCAGGTTTTCACCGTACTCGGTCTGACCTCGTTCTCGATCTTGCTTCGCGTCTTGCTGGTGGGATAGGAACTTGATTCAGGCGGCCACAGTAGAGCGCTGGGGCGTGTGGCGTCGCCAGGCATTGGGATCGTAAGATTCGCCGTGGGCCAGGATGGCCCAGAGGATGCGCAGATGTTTGTTGGCGATGGCGACCAGGCTCTTGTGGTAGCCCACCCTGCCATGCAGCGAAACGATCCATTGCTCGAGTCGGGAGCGGCGCAGTGGTTCTCGCTTGAGTGCGACCTGCAGTGTCGAGCGCGCTCCTTGGGTGAGCAAACCGCGCAGATAACTGTCTCCGCGCTTGGTGATCTGACCCAGGCGCTGCTTACCACCGGAGCTGTTCTGCCTCGGGACCAATCCGGCCCAGGCGGCCAGTTGCCGTCCGTTCTTGAAGTCTCTCGCATCGGAGATTGTCGCGAGCAATGCACTCGCGGTGAGCTCTCCGACGCCGGTGACATCGCGCAGCCGCTTGGCGCTCTCGCTGTGACGAACATGGGCGTGGATTCTGGTGTCGCAGTCAGCAATGCATTGTTCGAGCCGACGCAGATGCTCGAGCGTGCTCGAAAGCATGGGTCGGAACAGCTCGGGCAGCCGAGGATCTTCAGACAGCTGCGGCAGCTGGCGGAGCAGAACCGAGCTGGAGCGTCCGACCCACACGCCGAACTCGGCCAGCAAGCCACGCACGCGGTTGAGCAGCGCCGTCCGATCGACGATGAAGCCCGAGCGGCTCCGATGCCAGGCGAGCATCGCTTGTTGCTCGATCGACTTCACCGACACGAAGCGCATGTCGGGCTGACGCACGGCCGTCAGGATCGCCTGCGCATCGTTCCGATCGTTCTTCGCACCCTGGCTCTTGCGAAACGGCACCACGAACTCAGGTGCCATCAACCTCGGGCTATGGCCGTGACTTGCCAAGAAGCGCGCCCAGTGATGCGCCGTGCTGCACGCCTCCATGCCGAAGGTACAGGCTGGCAGCGTGGCCGCCCAGCGAGCAAAGCCTTCAAAGCTCAGCTGTTTGAAGTACTGAGTGCGCCCCTGAGCATCCCCAGCACACACCACAATCACCTCTTTTGCCAGGTCCACGCCGACGGTAGTAATCTCGTTCATAAGAGTTCCCCTTCTCTGGTTCAGATTGATCTCGCAACTCAATCTTGGCACTTTGATGCCGTGTGGCCCACGCCACTTCAGGGACGGGGAACTCCCTTATATTCGTTGGAGCGGACGCG
>Ga0302310_10001437_pt1 | contig 20277 bp, 22 predicted proteins | sample III_Palsa_N1_2_FD_200451 | JGI IMG/M metagenome (GOLD analysis project Ga0302310, IMG submission 200451) | Peat permafrost microbial communities from Stordalen Mire near Abisko, Sweden - III_Palsa_N1_2 | ecosystem: Environmental > Terrestrial > Soil > Palsa > Peat permafrost | place: Sweden...
GTTCGCCAACCCTACGCCACAAGCCCTGGCGAGCATTACCGAAGCGGCCGAGCAGGGCAAGCTCATCCCGGCGATTGGCCGCGTCGTGCCGCTGTCCGAGGCGATCTCGGCCGTCGTCGAACTTGAGGGGACAAGCTTCCCTAAGGGAAAGCTGGTCATCGTTCCCACGCGATAGCTGACAAGAACGAGCATCCACGTCGGCGTTGAATTTGGGCCCACCTCATTCCTCAAAGCTCCCCGCCCGGGGGCCGCGGCGGCGGATGGTCGCTTTGGGGCAGTGCATCTGCGCTGACGAATGACATTGATTTCTGACGCCGAAAATCGGCAAAGCCGTTATTAAGTTTGTTTGAACCAGACCCCTTTTGTGCCTGGATGACATGAAAGGAACTGGGAAAGCCTATGACAAGTATCGAAGACGTTTGCGCGCCCCAATCGTGGTCGCGTTCGGCTGGAGCAAAAAAAATGAGAGATGAAGTCTGCAGTCAGACTCAGGGTAAATTTGTACCGGTCGTCGATTTTTCTCGCTGTGAAGCGAAGGGCCCTTGCGTGGAGGTGTGCCCTTACGACGTATTCGAAATTCGAAACATTGAACCCTCTGACTACGCAACTCTGGGGTTCTTGTCGAAGTTTAAAAATCGGGTTCACGGTGGAAGGGTTTCGTATACGCCAAGAGCGGATCAATGCCGAGCGTGCGGTTTGTGCGTTAAGGCATGTCCTGAGCACGCCATAAAACTCGTCAAAGCAAATCCATGACGTTGCCCCTTAACCAGCCCCGAGCAGTGACATGTGCGTAGATCGTTTGAACTTCCGGGCTATGCGCACTTGATCGGATGCGAGGAGGTTGTCCAGTCGAGGAGCAAGGACGATGAAGGTGTGATCAGGCGCGAGCGCCTTCCAGTACTGGGCGAGATGAAGACGGCAAACTGTCCCAAGCTCGATACATCGTCAGTAAGAGCACTCCATGAGCGTCGAGCTCAGGGACTTGCATTGGGCGATGGTGGCGGTGCTTCAGAGCGAAGGCCAAAGCCTGGATGAACAGCATCTGCCGTCAGCTTGAGCGCGGGCAGAGCGATCAGGCGCCACGAAAATATCTTTGACCGTGTTGGTCGCACTCAGGATGAGGTGGTGGACTCCAGGTTTTGCGCAGACCCGGCGGCGTCTGACAACGCGACTGTGCGCTCCCACTGTTGATCGCGATTCGCCTATCGAAGGGTGGATGCCCCTTGACCGCGGACTAAATTACGCGCATAAGTGAGTAAGTACGCACTCATAGAAGGAATCGATGTTGCCGGCTCAAGTAACCCCAGCTGCCTCGAGAAGCGCTTGTCTGGGCGCGGTATCCGCTTGAGCAGTCATCGTCGAAGGAGCGCTTAACATCGTCAACAAAGGTCGTACATCAATGACAACATTAACTCGAACAGAGCCGCTTCGTGGTGAGCTCCTGGTGGTTACCGGTGGTTCGACTGGCATCGGCGCCGCCACAGCCCGCGAGCTTGCCAGGCGCGGCTTCCATGTCCTCGCCGGCGTGCGCCGAGGCATAGACGCCGACGCGCTCCGGGCCACGAACCTCGAGCCGATCATGCTCGATATCACCAACGAGGCCGAGATCGCCGCGCTCGTGAAACGCATTGCCGACGATCCGGAGCGGCGTCCACTGCGCGCCCTGGTCAACAATGCAGGCATCGAGGTCAATGCGCCCGTAGAAGTGCTGCCGCTTTCCGAGTGGCGGCGCTTGTTCGACGTCAACCTCTTCGGCCACGTCGCGATGACGCAGGTGCTGTTGCCCACGCTCATCGAGAGCCGCGGGACCGTCGTCAACATCAGCTCCGTCGGCGGCAAGGTGGCGATGGCGGCCTACGGCCCCTACGCCAGCACGAAGTTCGCCCTCGAAGCGGTCAGCGATGCATTGCGCCGAGAGGTCGCGCCGCTGGGAGTGAAGGTCATCGTGATCGAACCAGGCGCCGTCACGACAGAAATGAGCGGGCAGGTTGGTGTCAGTGCCGAGCGCATCATCGGCGCAATGACCACCGAGCAGCGTGGTCGCTACGCCGCGCTCATGCATTCCATGGTCTCGCAGGCCCAGGCGTATATCCACAAGGCACTTCCTGCTGAGGAGGCAGGGCGAGTCATCGCGGATGCGATCACCAGCAAGCGGCCTCGTACTCGCTACACCGTGGGTCGCGACGCGGCGATCGTCGTCCTTCTCGCCAAGTGCCTCTCAGACCGGATGCTCGACAGCTTTCTCGCCCGCAGCCTCAAGCCGCATCGCCCCGTGGTGACTCAAGCAAAAAATCCTGGTCCGCCCCCTCGATAAAGAGAAACGGAATGCCTCTTGTCAACGCCTATCACACGCCGAAAGGACCGCGCTCGCCATGATCACCGTTCACCATCTAGAGGACTCCCGCTCTCTGCGCATTCTGTGGCTCCTGGAGGAGTTGGGAGTGAAGTATGAGATCAAGTTGTATCCACGCGATGAGAACCTTCTGGCCCCCTCGTCGCTGCGTGCCATACATCCTCTAGGCAAGTCTCCCGTTATCACCGACGGTCGATTTAGCCGCGCCGTCTGGCGGTAAAAAAGGAACTAACGGATGATTGCACGCACCATATACAGCGCGGCAGCGGTACTGCTTGCCCTATCCGTAGCGTCTTGTGGTGGGGCTTCGCGTGAGCCCTTGCACTTGCGTACTTCTGCTGTGGATTACCGCAGCCTCGGGCTTACCCCAGGCAAGGTACAGCGGTGGGAAGATGGTCGCCGAATTGCTCCGGACGAGAAGAGCTTCGAATGGTGGTACTTTGATGCTCTGATGGAAGACGGGACGGCCGTGGTCGTCGTTTTTTCGGATAACTTCGCAGGGGATCACAAGCGAGCGGTCAGCTTGGAGCTGACAACCCCCGATGGTAAGCATCGGACATTGAACACAAAATATAATGAACCCGGGGTCTTTGAGAAAGATCAGACCTTCGTAAAAATTGGCGAGAACACGTTTGAAGGCGATCTCGACACTTACTTCATCAAGATACCGGCCGACAACCCACAGCATCTTGGCGTCGATCTTGTCCTGAAACGCCGTGTTCCGTCGTTCCGCGCAGCAACAGGTCAACTCAGCTCGGGCCCAGCTTACTTTGCATGGCTGAACGCCGTGCCGAGCGGTACGGTGACCGGCACCATCACGATCGGCGCGAAAGCGGTGGCCGCGAGCGGCGAGGGCTACCACGATCATAATTGGGGAAATGTTCCGCCATCCGATCTGCTCGACAAATGGTGGTGGGGACGAGCGTCAGTCGGTCAGCATCGGATCGTGACTTATGAGATTCACGGCAAGAAAAGTGTCGGGGCCACAAATATCGGGCTGTACTATGTTGGAACCGAAGATGGGATCGAGGTCAACGCGGTCGGCGCCCAGGTTGTGGTGTCAGCGGGGCCGCTCATCAAGCATCCTGACCCTAAGCATGAGCGGCCCATTCCGGCGTCCATAAGCTACACCGCCAATGGCACGACATCGAACTTCTCGACCTCAGGACCGTTGCTACTGTCGCTCGATCTATTGGCCGAACAGCCTTGGTCGACGAAGTTGGTTGCCCACGTATTCGGAATGAAACCGCGTTACTCGCGCTTTCAAAGCCCCGTTTCGCTATCGGTGGCTGGAAGGCCAATCGAGAAGGGAACCGGAATCCTGGAATATTACGAACTGCAATAGGCGAGGGTTTGTCGCTCGCCTACGCTCTACAGACCGGTCAGGAAATCGATGGCTCGCCCCCTCAGTGTAGAGAAACGGAACGCCCTTCTAGCTGCTGCGGTTGACGCAGTGGCATCGTCTGGCGTTGCCGCATCCACGCTCAAGATCGCCAAGGACGCGGGTGTCGCGGAGGGGACTTTGTTTAGATACTTCCCGACCAAGGACGATTTGCTCAATCAACTCTACCTGGATTTGAAATCGGACCTCATGGACTTTCTCACCGCTGACTATCCGGCCGATGCAAGCATCAAGGCGCAGTTTCAGCATCTCTGGAACCGCTTTATCGACTGGGGAATGAGCAGTTCCGTTAAGCGGAAGGCGCTACGTCAACTTGAAGTCTCGGATAAGATCACCGAGGTTAGCCAGGACGCCAGCCAGGCCATGTTCCACAACCTCCAGAGGATGGTGGAAAAAGGCGTCGAGACGGGTGTTCTCCGTGACCAGCCGATCCTTTTTCTGTGGGGAGTCATTCAGGGGCTCGCTGACTTGGTTCTTGAGACAGCCTCGCGGGATCCGGCCATGATTGACCAATGCAAGCACTTGGGTTGGGAATCGTTGTGGGGCGCTATCGCGCGCCGTGAGACATAGCGATCGACCCTTTATCGCTCTCCGCAACGGCCGCCGAGCCGTTAATCGGTGTTGCCTCCACGCCGCTCAGCTTCTTCCTGATGGGTGCCACGGGTCGCACGGGGTTGCCCTTTCTGTCGCAGGCACTCGCGCGTGGCCACTTTGTGACGATCTACGTTCGCAATGTTTCGAAGCTGCCTACCGTTGTGGTCTCGCATCCGCACCTGCGTGTTTTCACCGGCGAGCTGCATGAGGCGGAGAAGGTGATGCTAGCGATAGCGGCAGCGAAACCACACGTGGTGTACATCATGCTGGCATCGGAAACGGCGCCGCATACGGCCGTTTCCACGGGTACGCACAGTGCGCTGCTTGCCTTGGGGGCGTTGAGGGCCGGCGCTTCGGTTGAGCCAGGGACTACGCCATTCATCAGCATCGCCGCCTGGGGCCTCGGCCCGACGCGGGTCCACATCACGGGCTTCTTTGCGCGCATGTTCGTCAGTGTCGCGACGGCGTTGTTCTGGACGAAGCCCCTGACTGATTTCGAGAAGCAGTTGGCAGAGGTAGAGGAGGCGAAGGACAAGGGACTTATTCGGCCGATTCTCATCCTGCCGCCAATACTCAACGACTGTGAAAAGACGAACACTTATCGGTCGGGCGAGGCGAGCATGATCAAGGACGCCATGGGTGTGACGAACTTTGTGAGCAGGGCCTCCATGGCCGATCTTTGTCTGAAGCTGGGGGAAAGGGTGGCATCGGGCGAGGAGCTGCCGCAATGGATCGGCATCACTAACCCTTAGTCGGCCGCGTCGCCTCGGTAGCTGAAGCACAGCGACGGCGTAATAGAGCACGCCCCTGTTGACGCACTGACCCAGGTACATCTAACTAGCGTGTTGGCGCGCGAAATACCTGTCGAATGTCGGTATGAGTAATTCGACCGGAGGCCGTAGCGATGCCCATCAGAGCTTCGCGGATACCGGTTAAATCCACGAGCTGGAATTCCCCGCCCGAAGAGCGCGCCGGCGAGCACCAGTATGCCGTTGCGGTGAAAGCTACATGTACTCGACAGCTGACAGGTCTCGCATTGTAGATACCGCAACGTCCCTCTTTTAGAAAGGGGCAAGGTTGACCATGAAAATTTTGGGCGGGCAGGGGATCCCGGCGCGGCTTGTGGCCGGTTACGTGTTCGATATACCGAGCCTCGATTGGAAATAGGCTCACGTTGTAATGGCAACAAGTCTCGCACCCCGATTTACACGCAGTGAAGGGCTTCATGACGTCCCCGAAGGCGTTAAGCATGTCATGCGGTACCGAAAGCTTTGTAAAGGCATTTCCCTTGTGTCGCCTCAGTTGAGCGGCGATGCCATCCTCATCTTTCTGCCGTTGCAGCAGGCGCCAATTTCGAAGCGTTCGTAGTGCGATTTCTTTCTGACGAGGCTTCTCATCGCGCGGGAATTGATGGAATTAAGCTCGATCCGTTTTATCGGCGACCATAACCGCCTCAATGCGGAAGCATCGATCCGAAACGAGCGTGTCCGCACCAAAGAGCCGGCTTTTCGCGTGAACGCTTCACGTTTTTCGGATTGACACTTCAGAACGCTGGCTACACGGCGGCTTGATGGTTGGCAGACTGCTCAACTTTTTCCTCGGCTAACATTACGTGACGGACATTCCTCGGTGTTTAGGTTTTTCTGCCCACGTTTTCGGCTGCATATATTTGACTGTGCCATTTGCCGAGAATTTCTGCTGTGCACGTAGAGGTTTCTCTGTCCAGAACAAAATCCACGCATCATCCTTAATTTCCCTGTTCTTGAGTACGGCGTATGCCGCGAGGGTGATCATAAAGACGGATGCTGCATTTCGCATTCTTGGTACTTCCGGTTGGGTGTTGCGTCTTCAAACGCGCTTAAACGCTGGGACTGTTCGACAACAGCCTAGTTTCGCGTTGCGTAATGAGGAAGGCGTCCTTTGTTGCGCCGTGGTTAGCCTAGCGACGCAACACTTTTATGAACGAATCGTGGTCCACCTCTCAACCTGGCTCCTGGGTGTTGCGCGCCCTGGCTCGCCGCGAGCTTCGAAATTGCTTAGCTCCTGGGTGCAGGTGCCGGTGGAACTGCCAGAATGATCTCCGAAGCGACCTTCCGGTCATCCTCGATCTTCATCCAGGTGATGAGCAGCAGAAATGGCTTCGGTGCCCTTGGCCGGAATGAGAACACGGTGTCCGTATAGTGCCTGTGGGATTTCGCCGGAAGGCTTCAATGCGTTGGTCGACGTGGTGGACGACGCGAAAACGGGTGGCGTCAGGGCAGGGCGATTAGGGCAGGTTATCGAGGGTAGGGGCGGCCATGTGCACAGCTGACGCTGGAATCAGGCTTCCGCGCGCCGCCGCAAGCATCACCAGGCAAGCTTCCAACGACTGCTATTCGGTAACTTTGTGGAAGCCGCGACCGACAGGCCGATTCCGGACTTAGGGCAGGACGATTAGCGTCGCTTATCGTCGGTACCGGAGCGAAAGCAGCCGTGTTTCCCAAGCAGCGCAGAACAGGTGATCGGGGCAGGGTATCGTAGGCAGTCGCTCCGCACCCCTTCGATAAGCAATCAGTGAGCCCGTATATGGCGGCGAAACTGCCCTGACCAATCCATTCGTGCCGACCGGAACACCGCGATGGCCTTCTAGTGTTTGGAGCGTAGTGTCAGCACACGACGGCCATAGAGGTGCGAGTCCAGTGAATAGGAGCCAGGCCCGAGCAGAAACAACGCTATCGATGCAAACGCTGTGCTTAAAAGGTATTCAGTAGGTGTTGTACCTGGTTTTGCCAGCTCAAGGCACTTCAACAATAGGCAGAAGGCGGCCGCTACCGGCGTAAGGAAACCTGCGGCAAGCGTCATGAATAGCACCGAGGCGCAACAAAAAAGGGTGCGCTCTCCGAGCCACACTTCCAAGTCCGAGGAGAGGGGCCAAAGGGTGAGCGCCACGGAGAGGCGGAGTAAAACGAGACCCACTCCTGCTAGTCCGAGTGGGAACATCGAGTAAAGACGATGCATACAAGAGCAACCTGCTTGGGGCGGCACTGGGTATTAACCAGACTTTGAACGTCTATCGCGCCCCTCCAATGGGTGATGCTGACAAGGCTTCTGACATGTTAGATAGTCGGTTAGCCCGAGCTGAGGGGCGCATCTTGGACATTCACGGAAGATGGATAGCTCTTTTCATGCTGCCGCTGTGGCTCATGTGGCCGCGTTCGGTTGCTTGCAACGAACTGATGATTGGCAGCATTCAGCAAATGAGCCATCGAACCTGGATGGCGGCGGGAGGGGAGCCGGCAGATATTTTGGATATGAGGCAGGATGACCAAGGCTTCATCCATTGGCAGGACGGCGGCGCCCGTCGCCAACCCGTCTATGCAAACGTCGATCCCGGTGGCCACGAGTTTAAGGTAGAGGCGGGTAACGCCGATGGTGCGCGGAGTGAACATACGGTCGCGCTGGCGCTTCTGGTCAAGCGCACACTCTATCAAACACGTGCCTTTCAGATTATGTCGATTGTGGCGGCCGTACTTTCCGTCATCACACTGATCGTCCTCCAATACCGAAGAATGCTTCGAACGCTTCGTGATCGGCTGGAAGTTCGTCACGCTGAACGAGAGCGTATCGCTCGCGAGTTGCACGACACCCTGTTGCAAGGCATTCAAGGATTGATCTTACATTTTCAGGCGGTTGCCGAAAGCCTTCCAAGTGGAGATCAGCTTCGGACTCAGATCGAACGGGCACTGGATCGTGCCGACAATATGCTGATCGAAGGCCGTGACCGCGTGCGAGATTTGCGGGCGAGTGATCGTGCAATGAAGGATCTTGCCGTGGCATTTGCTTTGCTGGGCGAAGGGTTTGCAGAAGACTGGGCTGCTCAATTCCAGGTCGTATGCGGCGGCGACCAAAGAGACATCGATCCAGTGATTCGGGAAGAGATCTATCTGATAGGGCGAGAAGCGTTGCTGAATGCGTTCAAACATGCAAAGGCGATCAAAGTCGAGTTGGAGATCGCCTACGATGTGAAACAGCTTCGGATTTGCGTGAGAGACGACGGTATTGGCATTGATCCGCAAATAGTGGGAGCAGGGTATCGTCCAGGCCACTGGGGATTGGTCGGCATGCGAGAGCGAACAAATTGTATCGGCGGCAAGTTGATGATTTGGGCACGATCTGGAACAGGTACGGAGATCGAGCTTTCTGTTCCTTCAAACATCGCGTATGCGGATGCGCGCTGGCCGAGTCGGGCATGGTTCAAACGACTGCTAAGCTTCGGACGCTGAGGGGAGTGTCAGCGTGAAGAGTTCAGGTGTTGATGATGCCACGGCGCAGCGCAATGACCACCGCTTCGGTGCGATCACGGGCATCAACCTTCGACAGAATACTCTTCATGTGGGTTTTCACTGTTTCGGTGGAGATCCCCATGCGCGTCGCGACGCATTTGTTCGATAAACCACTGGCGACATGTCCCAATACTTGCAGTTCACGCATGCTCAAGGCATCGTCGGTGACGTGTTCTGCGATCGCGCGCGCGACCTCACTAGGAACATGGCGGTGACCTTCGTGGACCTGGCGGATGGTGTAGAGAAGTTCTTTGCGCAGCGTGCTCTTGATGAGATATCCCGCCGCCCCGGCTCTGAGTGCGCGAGTCGCTCGCACATCGCCTTGGTAGGTAGTGAGCACGATGATTCGTGCGTCAGGAAACTCGCCAAGAATGATATGGATCGCATCCAAACCGCCCATGCCGGGCATCTGCAAATCCATCAGCACTACATCAGGTCGATACTGGCGAAAGAGGGAGATAGCTTCTTCGCCATCTATTGCCTCGGCGACTAAATTCATGTCGCTTTGCGAGGCCAACACCGCCGCTATGCCCTCGCGGAAGAGAGGGTGGTCGTCCACCATCAAAATTCGAACGCGACGTGACTCATCGGTCATTAGCTTTCTGTCCCACGGATCCTTTGGGCATCCATGTCCAACGGGTAGATAAGCTTCACTAGCTAATCACATTACCTGCATGCGAACAACTGCCATGGATGTCCCCCAATGGAGGGAGCCGGCGTTCCCTTTCTGGGGGCTTGGGCGTTCCTTTAGCCGGTGGAATGCTTGGTCTGCCCAATGACTTAGGTAACGCCCCTCCAGGCGTTGGCGCGCACTCGTTGCGAGTGCGAGGGAATTCCCACTGAACGTTTTTTTAAGGATCGTGATGAGCTCGAATCACTTCCCTTCTGAGGTGGATGAGCAGCGCCGTGCACTGCTCCTTGGCCTTATGACCGTTCACGCCGACATCATCAACGCGGACTCGTTGAATTTCATTCGCGCCTGATTCGGCGTGCCCCATTTGACTTCCGCACCTTCCCGTCGTTCCCACCGAGGAGATCCCCATGGTCCAGAAACGAAGCGAAAAGGGTCTACTGACCCCTGACAATTGCGTGGTCGCTTTTATCGACCTGCAAGCGCAGATGCTGTTTGGCGTCAGCAGCCATGATCGACAGAGCATCATCAACAACAATGTCATACTCGCCAAGGCCGCCCGCGTGTTCGGCGTTCCCGTCATCTTGTCGACGGTGGAAAGCAAATCGTTCAGCGGCAACACCTGGCCGCAGATGATTGCGGCGCTGTCCGGTCAAGAACCGATCGAGCGTTCGAGCATGAATTCCTGGGACGATGCCAACTTCGTCGCGGCCATTCAGAAGAGCGACAGGAAGAAGATCGTTCTTACGGGTCTCTGGACCGAAACCTGCGTCGCACTCCCGACTGTGCAGGCGATCCATGATGGCTACGAGGTCTACGTCGTGGAAGATTGCTGCGGCGATGTCAGCACCCTGGCGCACGACAACGCCATGAAGCGCGTGATCCAGGCGGGCGCCAAGCCGGTGACGGCGTTGTCGACGATGTTGGAATGGCAACGCGACTGGGCTCAGCGCGATACCTACGATGCGGTGATGGACATCGTAAAGACGCACTGCGGTGCCTACGGTATTGGTGTCGAATACGCCTACACGATGGTGCATGGCGCAGCGCCGACCAAGTTTCCCGATTACACCGTTCCTGCCGCCGCTCACAAGTAAGTGGCGTTAAGCGATCTGTCGAACCGGATCTGTCGTCAACGTTACGGAGTGCACTATGAAACCTTATCTGATTTCGTTGGCCGTCGGGTCGTTGGTCGGCATCATCTATAGCCTGTTCAATGTGCGATCGCCGGCTCCGCCGGTGATCGCACTCATTGGACTGCTCGGCATGCTCATCGGTGAGCAAATCCCGCCCTTGGTGAAGCATGTGCTGGTTCGTCAAACGACGACCACGACATGGGTGGATAAGCAGGTTAAACCACACGTATTTGGCAAACTGCCCTGTGGGCAGATTCCGGAGGACGCATCCGTGGACGGTGCGCGCCTGAATAACGGAGAGAAATCATGAGCCAGTCATCCTCCACACCGGACCTGATCCTGCACGGTGGTCGCTTTACAACGCTCGATGGCGCTAATCCCACAGTCGGCGCGGTAGCCATCGCTGCCGGCCGCTTCACGGCGGTCGGCAGCGACAACGAAATCTTGCCTTTGGCCGGTAGCAATACCCGTGTTGTCGATCTCCAAGCTCGTTCGGCGCTGCCTGGGCTCATTGATAACCACATGCACGTCATCCGCGGTGGTTTGAACTTCAACATGGAATTGCGTTGGGATGGCGTGCGTTCGCTGGCCGATGCGATGGACATGCTTCGCCGCCAGGTGGCGATTACACCGGCCCCGCAATGGGTGCGCGTGGTCGGCGGCTTTACCGAGCATCAGTTCGCTGAGAAGCGATTGCCCACCATCGATGAGCTCAATGCCGTCGCTCCTCATACGCCCGTGTTTCTGTTGCACCTCTACGACCGAGCATTGCTTAATGCGGCGGCACTCAAAGCCGTCGGTTACACCAAAGACACGCCCGAACCACCGGGCGGAAAAATTGAACGCGATGGCGCGGGCAACCCTACAGGTTTGCTGCTAGCCAAACCCAACGCGGCCATCTTGTATGCCACGTTGGCAAAGGGGCCAAAGCTGCCCTTCGACTACCAGGTCAATTCGACGCGTCACTTCATGCGTGAGCTCAATCGGTTAGGGGTCACCGGCGCGATCGATGCTGGCGGTGGCTTTCAGAATTATCCGGAAGATTACGAAGTCATTCGTAAATTGTCCGAAGACGGGCATTTGACGATCCGTCTGGCTTACAACCTGTTTACGCAAAAGCCCAAGGAAGAGAAGGACGACTTTCTCAACTGGACGAAGACCTCGAAATACAAGCAGGGCGATGACTACTTCCGCCATAACGGCGCTGGCGAAATGTTGGTGTTTTCCGCGGCTGACTTCGAAGATTTCCGCCAACCGCGACCGGATATGCCGTTGTCGATGGAAGGCGACTTGGAAGGTGTAGTGCGCATCCTGGCGGAAAACCGGTGGCCGTGGCGCATGCATGCTACGTATGACGAAACCATCAGCCGCGCCTTGAACGTGTTCGAGCGCGTCAATCGCGACATTCCGTTGAAGGGACTCAATTGGTTTTTCGATCACGCGGAAACCATTTCAGATGGATCCATCGATCGCATCGCTGCGCTCGGCGGTGGCATTGCTGTGCAACACCGCATGGCCTACCAAGGTGAGTATTTTGTCGAGCGTTATGGTGCTGCGGTGGCCGAAGCCACGCCGCCCGTGACCCGCATGTTGGAGAAGGGCGTCAAGGTGTCAGCGGGCACCGATGCGACGCGCGTTGCCTCCTACAACCCGTGGGTCTCGTTGGCATGGTTGGTCTCCGGGCGCACGGTGGGCGGATTGCGCCTGTATCCACAGCGCAACTGCTTGGATCGCGAAACCGCATTGCGCATGTGGACCCAATACGTCACATGGTTCTCCAACGAGGAAGGCAAGAAGGGGCAGATCAAAGTGGGCCAGCTGGCCGATGTGATCGTGCCCAGCCGCGACTTCTTCGCTTGCGCCGAGCAAGATATCGCGGACATGACGTCCGATCTCACCGTCGTAGGCGGAAAAATTGTGTACGGTGCTGGAAGCTTTAAGAATCTAGACGACACCACCGTGCCGCCTGCGGTGCCTGATTGGTCACCGGTGCGCACGTTCGGCGGCTATGCCGGGTGGAGTGATCCAAATCAAGCCGTCGCGCGACAGGCGCATGCGTGTAGTTGCAGCGGCTGCGCGGTGCATGGCCACGAACACATCAGTGCGTGGTCAGCCAAGCTACCGATCTCGGAGGCGGACTTGAAGTCATTCTGGGGCGCGTTGGGTTGCGCGTGCTGGGCGGTATGAGTATGAGCTCCCCACCGCGCTACACCGACACCCCATCGATCATCCACGCTATCCTGGTCGCGCGAACGACGACGGTGCTCGCGCGCATCGCCTTGACGCTTCCCTACTGGTGGAGTGGCATCGATAAGCTCTTCCATCCGTTCGCAGCTCTAGATGAGATCCGCTCCATGGGCTTGCCTTCGTCTTGGCTGCTGTATGTGCTTTTGTTGATCGTGCAACTCGGCGGTTCACTGGCCATCATCGTCAATCGCTATGCATGGCTAGGGGCGGGTGCGTTGGCAGTGTTCACAGGCATCGTGACCTACCTCGCGCATGCCTTCTGGAAGCTGGAAGGGCCCGCACGCTTCGCCGAGATGAATGATTTTATGGAGCACATTGCGCTGATGGCCGGCTTCGCATTTGCAGCGCTGCATGGCTATCACATTCGCGAACGCGGTTCGTTTCGATCGCACTTATCAACAGGAAGCAACGCTGTAGACCCGTCGAAGTGATCAATAGGCCGTCTCTCGCATAAAAAAGCGATCTGTCGAACGACACCGCTTACTCGCTAACAGGATGGTTCGTTTTCAGTCCAGGGAGCATGTTATGCGCACCATAAAATCACTGCTTTTAACCGCCGCTCTGCTTGCCGTAGGGAACGTTGGTCTTTTCGCGCTCTCCGCCGCCCCCGCGTATGCCCGAACTAATGCAGCCACCAGCAACTTTGCGGTGGGTCCGCAATACGACACGACCCACGTCTACGTGGCACCGGAAGATTTCGGTCGTTTCGTTAGCAGCCTAGAGGCTACTTTCGGCGGCACGACCACGAAGCAGGGCGTGTTCGATGTGACGCCCACGCCGAGCAGCACGATGTCGCAATTGGTGTTGAGCCCCGCTGGCTCTCTGTCCGTCTTTGGGTTTAAGACACCGATCCCTTGGCCGTTTGGCGCAGAACGAACGGGCTATCTCGTCACCGACATGGACGCGGCGGTTGCGGCAGCACGTGCGGCAGGTGCCCAGGTCATTGTGAGCACCTTCCCCGATCCAATCGGACGCGACGTAGTCATCCAATGGCCAGGTGGCGTGAACATGCAGCTCTATTGGCACACCAAGGCGCCGGACTACAAACCGGTAACGACCATTCCCGAAAATCGCGTTTACGTGTCCCCGGATGGTGCATCCGCCTTCATCCACAGTTGGCTGACGTTCTCGCGCGGCAAGGTGGTCTCCGATGATGCCAATGCGCATGGCGTCGAAATCGGCAGTCCGAACAACACCTATCGCCGCGTTCGTATTGAATCGCCGTATGGAAAGATGGTGGTGCTGATTACCAATGGCCAACTGGCGTATCCCTATGGTCGCGAAATGACGGGCTATGAGGTGGCGAACCTAGATGAGACGTTGACCAAAGCCAAAGCGGCAGGCGTGTCCGTGCTCGTCGCGCCCTACACATCGGACCGACGAAATGCAGCGATGGTGCAATTTCCCGGCGGCTACATTGCCGAGATTCATGCCGCCGCCAATCCTTAAGCTGCGCGCCTAACCAGGCCGCAGTGCACAGATGCGTCCGAACGCCGTCGTTGGCGTTCGGATTGCTTGTCGCGAACCCTTCAGTGCGTACCTACAAGGAACCGTCGAATGAAACGCTTTGCATGGGTAGGGTTGGTGATCGTGTGCTCGGCGTCGGTGAGTGCGACGAATGCGCCGATCGGCCACGCCGATGTTGATCGTTGGGCAAGGGCATGGAACAGCCACGACATCCATCAGGTGATGGACCTGTTCGCACCGAACGTGCAGATTGATCAGCCGGAAAATCCCAAGCCCCTAGATTTTGCGGGTACACATAGTTTCTTCAGCATGATCTTCCGCGCATACCCGGACTTTCATATCGATGTGAAACAAGCTGTCGTGGAAGGATCGACGGCGGTTTCGGTCGAACGCGTTACCGGCACATGGGCTGGCCCTTTCATTGATCCGGCGACCGGAAAAGTCACGCCCAGCAATGGGCGTGACTTCGACCACCCCGGCGTCATGGTCATTCAATATGCACCGGATCACAAAATCACTCACGTATCCATTTATTGGGATCAGCTGACGGTCGATCGCCAGCTTGGAATTGTGCCTAAGGTTTAACGATGTCTCTGCCAATGTGTAACAGATTCCTGATGGCTCTCGCTTGCTTCGCGGCATACGGCAGTTTTGCGCAGGCCGATGACACCGATCAACCAACGGTACCGCAACGTCCGGCCATCGACTTCTATCGGTGGCATGAGGATTGGTCGGTCCTGGCCGATCCGCGTGTGTCCAGAGAACCAGGCGATGCGCTCAAATACGTCCCGCTGTCCAAAACCGATCCGAAACGATACCTGTCGTTCGGTGTCACGCTGCGCGAGCGCTTTGAGGATGTTGATCCGCCCTTATTCGGCACGGTCGGCGGGCAGCGGCAGGACTACTTGCTGCATCGCCTCGAAGTCCATGCGGACGCGCACCTCACCGATCACACGCGTGTATTCGTCCAGTTGGAAAACGCGTTATCGCCCTGGTTGAAGAACCCCAGTCCCGTCGACGCCAACAAACTTGATCTTCGCCTTGCGTTTGTGGACACCTGGATGAACGCAGGCGATGGCGTATTGAAGCTCCGCGTGGGGCGACAAGAAATCGCCTTCGATCTGCAGCGCTTTGTGTCGGTTCGAGACGGACCGAACGTTCGCCAGGCGTATGACGCCATCTGGGCCGATTACGAACGGGGCGACTGGCGCATCACCGGCTTTGCCAGTCAGCCGGTTCAATATCGCAATCAAACGGACTTTGACGATTACAGCAGTAGTCATCTGAGGTTTGATGGCGTGCGCGCCCAACGCCGCATGACCGCGCACAGCGAATTGAGCGTGAGCTTTTCGGACTTTCGCCAAGCCGACGCGCACTTTCTGGCCGCCCCCGGCAACGAAGAACGCCAAAGCGTGGATGTGCACTACAACGGCAACGTCAATTTTTTCGACTGGGACGTCGAGGGCATGAAGCAGGGCGGCAGCATCGGCAGCAAGGATGTAGATGCGTGGGCGTTCGGCTCGCTGTCTGGATTCACGCTGACCAACGTCAGCTGGTCACCGCGTATCGGCGTGCAGCTGGACGCCGCCTCCGGCAGTCACAACTTGAACGGTGGAACGGTTGGCACGTTCAATCCGCTCTTTCCAAACGGCTATTACGTCACGTTGTCCGGCTATACGGGTTTCACCAACTTCATCCACTTAAAACCGTCATTGACCCTTTCGCCTTGGGACAAGGTGAAGGTGATTACTTCCTTTGGCATGTTGTGGCGTCAAACGACGCGGGATGCCATTTACGTGCAGCCCGATATTCCGGTTCCCGGCACCGCGGGTGAACCCGGGCGGCGAAGCACCAACTACGGGCAAATCCAGGTCAACTGGAACGCGACACGCAGTCTCGCCTTTTCTCTTGAAGCGGATCGCTATTTTGTGGCGCCCGCGCTCCGCCTCGCGGGAGGGCACGATTCGGGCTACCTCGGCATTCAAATGAGCTGGGGATGGTAATGACGGTTCAACGGACGAGTCGAACAAGAAGTTCTCAACCCTCAAGAGGGACATGCCATGGTTGACGTCGATAAAACTAAGCAACGGCGCGATCTGAATTGTTCACTGTCTAGCTTTTCACTTACGTAACTTACCCGATGCGATGCGGGCATCGAAGGTGAAGTCGTATGACTCCTGGGCACGATATTGCGTTTAGGAAGGCGATGTATGGCGGTGAGGGCACTAAAGTCAATGTGCGCCGTGCTACTGCAAACCGCTCTGATGGCGGGAACGATAGTGGCGTCGGGGTGTATGACGGTGGGTCCCAATTACAGAGCGCCAACGCTTGATTTGAAGTTCATCGGTCACGTGCAAAATGCGCCCGACATTGCTTCACTCGATACGTGGTGGAAGAGCTTCAACGATCCTGAATTGAATCGCATCGTCGCGCGCGCGCGCGACGATAACCTCGATCTGGCGGCGGCCATAGCGCGTGTGACCCAGTCGCACGCTGCGGCTCAGGCCGCGGGTGCAAAGCGGTTGCCTTCCGGTGAATTGGGTGTGCAGGTTGATGCCGAACACCAATCGCTGCGCAGTCCCATCGGAGAGCTCGCCAGCCAGCAGCCTGGTTACAACCGCGACGAGAATCTCTATGACGAAGGAATCGGCGCGAGTTGGGAAGCAGATCTGTTCGGGGGCCTGCACAGAGGCGAGCAAGCTGCCAACGCCGAAGCGCAAGCCGCGGAAGCCATGCATGCGGGAACACGCGTCACGGTGACGGCCGATGCCGTGGATGCATATATGCAAATCCGCGGAAACCAGGAACGTTTGCGGTTGGCGCAGCAACAGATCGATGTCGATACCCATCTGTTGTCGCTGATCCAGCAGCGCAATCAATTTGGCGCATCGTCGGATCGGGAAGTGGACCGTGCCCAAGCGCTGGTAGAGCAGGCCAAAGCCACGGTGCCTCCGCTCGAGATCGCGTTACAGGCGCAATTGAACCGGCTGGATGTCTTGATGGGTGCTCAGCCGGGCACGTATGCATCGGAGTTGAGCACACCGACACCGATCCCCGTGCTGCCCTTCATCAACATGAGCATCGAGCCGCAACAACTGTTGCGGCATCGACCGGATATTATGGCCGCCGAACGTCACCTAGCCGCATCGAATGCCCGGATCGGCATGGCGATATCGGACTACTACCCGCATGTATCGTTGGGAGCACTTCTCGGTTTTGAAGGTTTAGGATCGGACGATCTCATTTCTGCCGCATCGTTTCAGCCGCAGCTGATCGCCGGCTTGCGTTGGCGATTGTTCGATTTTGGGCGCGTAGATGCCGAGGTCCAGCAAGCCAAAGGCGCCTATGCCGAAGCCCTTGCGCTCTACCGGCAGTCCGCGCTGCGCGCGACCGAAGAAATTGAAGATGCGTTGACCTCGCAAGGCCAATACGCGAAACAATCCGATGAGCTGGACGCTGAAGTAGCGTCTCTGCGCCTCGCCAACACCTCGTCGGAACGCTCCTATCAGGTCGGTTCCATTTCACTCACGGACGTGTTGGATACCGAGCAGCAATTACTCGCTGCGCAAGATAACGCTGTGAGCGTGCGGATCAGTGCATTGCGCTCAGGCATCTTTTTCTACAGGGCGATGGGTGGAGGTGGATAACGTCCTAGTCCAGGACATGACGTCCTTGATGTTCAATAAATCGGTCGCTCAAGAGGAAATTTCCATGACCAACTCAACGTTGCTTGTTCCGACAGAATGCGCCTTGTTGTTGATTGATCAACAAGCCGGCTTAGCCTTTGCAGTGGGTTCCTCGGATCGCCAGGTATTGCTGGATAACAGTATCGCCGTCGCACGTACAGCCGATGTGTTCAAGGTACCGACCGTGGCTTTCACATCCGCAAGCAAGGTGTATAGCGGACCGATGATGCCCGCCCTCCAAAATGCCATCCCGCACATCAAGTCGATCGAACGTCGCAGCATGAACGCGTGGGAGGATGTGGCGTCCAGGCAAGCTGTAATTGATACAGGGCGAAAGCGGCTACTGATTTCGGGGTTGCTTACGGAAGCATGTGTGTCGTTCTGTGCACTGTCTGCCAAGGCCGAGGGATTCGACGTTTGGGTCGTTGCGGACTCCTGCGCCGGGTTGACGCCGGCCAGCCACGAAATGGCATTGCGACGCTTGGAGGCGGCGGGGATTACGCTGACATCGTGGATCCAAGTCCTCTTGGAATTCCAACGCGATTGGACGCGTCGCGAAACTTACGAAGGCGCGCGGGCCATTGTTGAGTCACACGGTGGCGGCTATGGTATTGGCCTTGCCTATTCTCGCGACATGATTCATCCGACGTGATCGCATGAGCGAACCGTCCGGCCACGCTGTCCCCCTCCCTGCGCAAGACACGCGACACCCGTTGTCGCTGTCAGACGCCAAGATGTTGCTGTTTGGATTGGGACTGGCCACCGCCGTGGAGTTCTACACCTTCGACGGCGTGAACTTGGTGTTGCCAGACATGGCCGGATCATTCGGTATTTCGAATGACCAAGCTACCTGGATTCTAACGACCTACAGTTCGGCGATGTTCTTCGGTGTGCCATTGTCCGTCTGGCTGGCGGCACACCTGAGGCATCGCCGTTACATTATTGGATCGGTCGTACTGTTTGCGATCGCTTCCATAGGGAGTTCGCTGAGCCCGACGTTCGAGATCCTACTGTTCTGGCGCGCCATTGAGGGCTTTGCGGGCTCGGGACTGACGATGTGGTGGCGAGCCAGCATTTACATGCTGGTGGATCGCAAAGATCGAAGCGTGTCGCTGATGCGTGTATCGGTGATGCTGTATCTGGCAACCACGGTGGGGCTGCTATACAGCGGGTTCATCACCGACAACTTCACCTGGCGATTGATCTTCGTCCCGAATGTGCTCTTTGCGATTGCGGCGATCATCGTGCTGCGTCGCCACTACCCCGACATTCCCCCGTCGTCGGACTCACGCATGGCGAATGTCGACAAGGTGGGCATCAGCCTCATCGGTATTGCGGTGGTGTCGTTGCAGGTCATGCTGAGCCGCGGGGAGATCGATGGCTGGTTCGAATCGCCCAATATCCACGGACTAGCCTGGGTTTTCGTGTTAGCGCTCTCGCTATTCATTGGGTGGCAAGCCAGTCCACGCAACCGCTATCCGCTGTTGCAGTTGCGCCTCATTCGAACCCGACCGGTGCTTTCATCCGTGTTCTTGGGTGTCTGTGCGGGAACCATCCTGTCGGGAAGCTTATATGCGCTGCCTGAGTATCTTCGCGGGGTTGACCCCAACCGCCTGAGTGCCACCGATACAGGGCGCCTCATCTGCGTCTATTCACTGACCGCCGCGGCGATTCGTCCGTTCGTGGTGAAGGGTATAGCCAAGTTTGGGCAGCGAAAAACGATTGCGTTTGCTTTCACCATGTTGGTGTTGTCTATGCTGATCTTTGCGCGACTAATGACGACGGGCACGCCAGAAATTTACTACGCGCTCCCCTTGGCGCTGTATGCCTTTTGCTTGGGGCCCATGTTATCCAGCATCGGTAGCGGCACCGTCGGCAAGGTCGAAGCAGAAAGTCAGTTGGATGCAGTGTCCCTCTACATGACGTTTCGTCAGTTGGGCACGTCATTGGGTGTGACGCTGGCCTCGATTGTGCTGCACCAGCGTGAAACGCTCCATTCGTCGCGCCTCTTCGAACACCTTCATGCCACGCGTGGAGCGCTGGTTGCGTGGATGGGTACCGTGGCGGAACAGTTTGTGGGGCGAGCAGGGTCATCACCGATTGATGCAAGGCACATGGCTTTGAGGTTGCTGGGTGAAGCCGGCACCACGCAAGCGTCTACACTCGCCTATGCCGACGTGTTCTATTTCATGGCCGCCATTGGGGTGGTTGCGCTTTGCGTGGTGCCATTGATGCCACCCTCTCCGGTAATGAAGAAATGAGTGAACAAGCGAATCCCCCCGCAGGCAGTCCCGAGGCCCCCCCTTTACCGGCGCCGAAGTATGACGCGTTTACCAAACGTCATGCCATCATCGTGCTGGCAGTGGTGCTGTTGATCGTGGCATTTTGCCTCTACTTTCCCCGCCTATTCGTCGTCCCCACGGACGATGCCTACGTCGA
>Ga0302310_10001443_pt1 | contig 20215 bp, 18 predicted proteins | sample III_Palsa_N1_2_FD_200451 | JGI IMG/M metagenome (GOLD analysis project Ga0302310, IMG submission 200451) | Peat permafrost microbial communities from Stordalen Mire near Abisko, Sweden - III_Palsa_N1_2 | ecosystem: Environmental > Terrestrial > Soil > Palsa > Peat permafrost | place: Sweden...
GTAAAAACAACAAGTTTTCTTTTTTGAAAAAAAGAAACAAAAAACTTTTGTCAATTCTGGTTTGGGGGAAATCATGAGACGATTTATCTGGGTCGGGCTGGCTCTCGCCCTGGCGCTGCCGGCGCGGAGCAATAATGCTACACCGGCCTATCATCCGGGCGTAGGCGATTTGATGACTACGCTGGTGCAGCCGCGGCATATCAAGCTGTGGATCGCGCGCGAACAAGGCAACTGGGCCTACGCCGAATATGAGCGCAAGAACCTGGCGGAGGCACTTACCAAGGTCGGCACAAATACCCCGGTCTACCGCACCCTCGATCTGCCGGGACTGATCGCGTCGTCCAGTTCCGATCAGCTCGCCAAACTTGAAGCGGCGATCAAGGCCAAAAACGGGGTGGCATTCGACGCCGCCTACGCAGACCTCACCAACAGTTGCAATACCTGCCACCAAGCAACCGGCCAGGGACCGGTGCACATCAAAGTGCCGACCAGCATGGAGGGGCCGTTCATCGATCAGGATTTCGCGCCGCAACCTTGAGAGCGCTGCTGCTTCTGCTGACGCTGCTATCGCTGCCGGCCGAAGCGCGCAGCCTTAAGATCGCGACTTGGAACCTGGAATGGCTAACGCTGCGGCCACTGGGTGATCCCGCGCTGCCCAGCGGCGTCGCGCCCAAGACAACTGAGGCGATCGCGCGGCTGCGCGGCTACGCGCTCCACCTCGATGCCGACGTGGTCGCGTTCGAGGAAGTCGATGGGCCGGGGATGGCAGCAAAGGTGTTTCCGCCCGATCGTTACCATATCGTGATGGTCGACGGAACCGAGGTGCAGCGGCTGGGATTTGCCATTCGCAACGGAATCTCTTTCAGCCGCAATCCGGATCTGTTCGTTCTGAACCTGCGCAATCAAGGCTTGCGCGCCGGCGCGGATGTGACGCTCGATGTCGATGGCGCGCTGCTGCGGCTGCTGGCGGTGCATCTGAAAAGCGGCTGTGCGAGCACCAAGCTTACGCGCCAGGATGATACCCCCGCCTGTGCCGAGTTGCACCGGCAGATCCCGCTGCTGCAGGATTGGATCGCGGCGCGCGCCGCCGACGGCGAGGCGTTCATCCTGCTCGGCGACTTCAACCGGCAAATGGATGATCAGGATCAGATGTGGCACGCGCTCCAGCGCAAAGCGCCGCTGACGCTGGTGGATGAGGGGCAGGAAAGCCCGTGCTGGGGTGGCGGGAGTTTCATCGATCATCTGATCGCAGGCGGCCCCGCGCGCGATTGGCTGGTGCCGGGATCGCTGAGGGTGATGGTGTACCGTGAAGACGTGAGTTGGAAGGCACTGTTGTCGGACCATTGCGCGGTGTCGGCGCGGTTTGAGGTGAAGTGAACCTCGCGATGTTTCCGGCTTGCGTATAAGGTGCAGCTTGATGAGGCGGCGGCCCTCAAGTTGGAGGTAAACAAGGCGATCAAGACCCGAGGGGAGAGCGCGCGCGCGCGACCGTACCCAACGCCGCCACCATATGAGTTGCATCTCCGGTTTCAGCTATAGCTTCAAGATCCGCCTCAATCTGTTCTTCGCTCTTGAGATAATCCGCCGTGTCGTATTTGGCGAAAGTCTCCTTCACTTCGCTTTTCATTCTGCCCTCCATTGTGCCGCGATTAGCTTCGCCCTGGCGATATCCGAGGCCTGCGAAGACTTATCACCGCCCGCCAGCAGAACGATGATCGTCTGCCCGTGGCGCAAGAAATAGACCCGGTAGTCGGCGCCGTAATCGATGCGCAATTCGCTGATCCCGCCCCAACCGGCCTCACATCGCCTGGGTTTCCGGCAGCAAGGCGCTCTATCCGGACTTCGATCCTGGCCTGAGCGCGGATGTCACCAAGAGCAGTGAGCCACTTGTCAAAGCCGCCGCTCCTGAACACGTCGACCATCGGTCAGTCATGAGATGTCCTTCGCCTTGTGCCAACTATAGATCACACTGACGCCAGGAAATCGCATTTGGAATTCCGGCGCCCACGAAGTCAGTAGCCAGCCCCCACTGAACCCAAGTATCTGGCATCTGTTCCTAAACTATGCTATGCAGGGATCCATCCGCACCGCTCGCCTGCATTTCGCACAACCGGCACAACTAAAAAAAAACGCGTGCGGCTGGATAACAGCCGGCACCCGCCACCAGGCACTCATATGCGATGGCCCTGGGGAACCGGCAGTCCGGGCTTGAATGCTGGCGCCGGCTCGGCTAGAAGCGCCGCTTCGCGTCCCCGGTCGGCATCGGTGTCGCCAGCATCCAGGAGTTCCGCCATGAAACCGGGCATTCACCCCGACTACCACGAAATCACCGTCGTCATGACCGACGGCACCACCTATCAGACCCGCTCCTGCGCGGGGAAGAAGGGCGACGTGATCAAACTCGACATCGATCCGAAGTCCCACCCGGTGTGGACCGGGGTGCAGCGCATGATCGACACCGGCGGCCAGGTCGCCAAGTTCAACAAGAGATTCGCCGGCATCGGCATGGCAAAAAAATAACCGCGAGCTTCCTGCTCGTGCCCACCCCGCGCCGCCCTTGAAACCAGGGGCGGCGCTTTCTATTTACGGGACGCGGGGTGCCCATTCCGGGGCTTCGCATGACTACCGGCGCAGGCCCGATGGCGGGCTGCGCTTTAACAGTAACCTTGCTCTCGCAGGAGGTTTTGCGATGACCGTCGATTTTGCTCCCTTGTTTCGTTCCGCTATCGGCTTCGACCGCCTGGCTCGGCTGATGGAAGCGGAAGCCCCCCAAAGCACCGGCTATCCCCCCTATAACATCGAACGCACCGGCGAAGACTCCTACCGGCTCACCGTGGCCGTAGCCGGATTCCGCCCCGAAGAGCTCGAGCTCCAGCTCCGCGACAATAGCCTGGTCCTCACCGGCCGCCCGGCGAAAGCGAACGGCGAGGCCCACTATCTCTACCGCGGCATCTCGGGACGCGCGTTCGAGCGCCGCTTCGTGCTCGCCGAACACGTTGTGGTGGAAAACGCCTCGATCAGCGACGGGCTGCTCAACGTCGAGCTGAAGCGCGTCGTGCCCGAGGCGCTGCGTCCGCGCCAGATCACCATCAATGCGGGACAACCCGCGGCGCTGGCGGCGTAAGACGCAGGAAGAATCTTGTTTTTGTGAACAAAAAGAAGCAAAAAAACTTTGTCAATTTAGGATTGGCATGCACCAGCCTGGCGAATGTGCGTTCCAATCTATTTTATCAAAAGTTTTTTGCTTCTTTTTTTCAAAAAAGATGCATTCTTCCTTTGCGGCAACCTGTTGATTTTCCTAATTATCGTTCTGAGCAGAACAAAAATATGGCGTTCGGCTGAGTTCGGCCGAACGCCATTTTTCACAGCAAAAGCAAAAAGTTCGCCGGCTATTGGCTTTCGATGTCGGCTTGGGCGGAACCCGAGGCCGTGATCGTCGCAGGCACCACGGGCGCGGCGTCGGCGGCGCTGCTGTCGACCGCGCCGGCCATGGTCGCTCGGCCGATCGCGATCGCCGGCGGGGGCTGATCCGGGGTCTGGCCGGCAGGCCGCGCTACCGGCGTCGCGACGCTGAAATTTGCGCTGCCGTCGACCACCGGCCCGACATCGGCCGTGCCATGGACCACGGCGAACAATCCGTTAGCTGAAACCGGCGCGACCGCGAAGCCGGTAAAAAATGTCAGCGCTGCTGCGGTAACACCTCCGAGCATAAAAATTCTCATGATGCGTTCGCCTTTCTTTGCAAAATTGCCGGCGGAAATTCAGAAATCATGGCGGGGTCCTAAGGCGCCGGTATCAGGACATTGAGCGACGGCTGCACCGGAGCCACATAGCCCGATTTCGCGGCCGGCGCATAATAGACCGGCGACGGAACGTACAGCGGCAGCGGCGAGACGCTCACCGTCGCAATGCGATAAAACCCGTCGTGGCCGAGCGCCCAGTCGGGACCCGCTTGCCGCTCGGGATACTGGCCATGGCTGCCGCCGGCGGTCACCTTGGCGGTTTTGGCCGTCGCGGGGCCCACTGCCAGCAAAATGCCCGCGAGCGCCGCTCCGACCGATCCCAGTCGCCGCTTGTTTGTCACGCTCCGCTTGCTCATTACGCGAACTCCTAAGCTTCCTAATCACTTATCTCGTCAGCGCGCCGATTGCGGCGCCACCGGCACCGCCCGCCACCGCGCCCACCAAAAGGTTGCTGCCGCCGGTGGCCGCGGTCAGCGCCACGCCGGCAGCCGCGCCGATGGCACCACCGCTCAAGACCCGTTGCTGCTGATTGGTCATACCGGCGCACCCGACGAGCGTGGCCGAAAGTCCGGCCGCAATCCCAAAAGGAGCGATAGTCTGCTGCAGTTTCATAGTCTTGTCTCCGTCAACCGGCGCCCGCAGAGACGCCATCAACGGAACAAAAATACATTTCTTATAGGTAAAATCAATAAGTTACCAATAATTGTCACATCCGCAATCTACGGTCACAACATTGTCACAGCGAGCGCGAAATCCATTAGCTGCCAGGTGTTTTTTGTTCTCTTGTTCCCGCAGAGAACATTTCTTTTCGTTTTCAAGCGGCATTGCGCCAGCCCGAATCTTCCACCGTGAGATTTACCACCTTCCCCGCGCGCACCACCAGCGTGCCCTGCCGCGGCACTTCCTGCCAGCCCGCCGGGTGGTCGTCGATCGGCTCCGAGACCAGTATCACCCCTGCCCCGGTCTCACGCAAATATAGGCTGGCCGGGGTGTCGTCGCACGACCAGCGGAACGCCCAGAGTGTCTCGCCATCGGAAAGAGTCGCGGTGAAGCGCAGCGGCTCGTTCACCCGGGCACGCACCATTGCCTGTTTTACGTCGCGCAGTGTGGCGCGGAACGCCTTCACCGGATCCTGCACCAGTCCATTGGCGAAGGCGGCGAGAAAGATCGCCTCGCTGTCGGTGCTGCCGATGCGGGTGCCGTAATATTCGTCGGGGATCAGATTTTCCACCGCTCGGCGTACCTTCGCCCACTCCGCGATCTGGCCATTGTGCATGAACATGAAGCGGCCGAGGCCGAACGGGTGGCAGTTGGTACGGCTGATCGAGGTTCCAGTCGAGGCGCGCACATGGGCGAAAAACTGGCCCGACCGCACCTGGGCGCAAATCGCCCGCAGATTCTCGTCCGACCACGCCGGCCGCACCTCGCGGTAGATCCCGGGGCTCGGCCGTTCGCCGTACCAGCCCAGCCCAAAGCCATCGCCGTTGGTCGAGCAAGGCGCCTCGGTCGCGTGCAGGGACTGGTGGATCAGCGAGTAACAAGGCTCCGCCACCAGTTGTTCCAGCAGAATCGGCATTCCTTGGTACGCGAGAAAACGGCACATGGCAGTTTGATCCGGATAATCACAGATGGTCAAAAGCACGGGCGGCGGCAGGCGGCGGTACTTTAGTCGATCTAGTCGATTCGAGACCAAGTTTATGGCTCAATTATGACATGGCGAATGCTTAATGTGGGTTATTTTTGCATTGCAGCGTACTTATACATCAGACGCGGTTTTCCGCGCCCAATTGACATCGGCGCCCACCAGGGCGATAGGGGGCGTCCAGCCTCTCACCCCCTGTTCCGTTGCTTTGAGCGGGGCGAAGTTTCGGGAACAAGCTTGATGCCGGTGCACGCCTTCATCTTTCCTGGCCAAGGCAGCCAGGCCGTCGGCATGGGCCGCGACATCGCGGCCGCCTTCGCCGCCGCCCGCGAAGTATTCGCGGAAGTCGACGAGACCTTGTCGCAACGTCTCTCCAAGTTAATGTTCGAAGGCCCGGCGGAGGAGCTGACCCTTACCGCGAACGCCCAGCCGGCCCTGATGGCGGTTTCGCTCGCGGTGGTGCGGGTGCTGGAACGCGAAGGCGGCTTCGCACTGGCAGATAAGGCGGCGCTGGTCGCCGGTCATTCGCTCGGTGAATACAGCGCGCTGGCCGCGGCCGGCGCCTTTACCATCGCCGACGCTGCCCGGCTGCTGCGGCTGCGCGGGCTCGCGATGCAGCGCGCGGTGCCACCCGGCGTCGGCGCGATGGCGGCGTTGCTCGGGGTCGAAATCGAACAGGCCACCCAGATCTGCATTGAGGCCGCCGGATATATCGCCACCGACGGCACGCTGGTGCGCGAGGTGGTGCAGTCCGCCAATGACAATGGCGGCGGCCAGGTGGTGATTTCCGGTCACAAGGGTGCGGTGGAGCGCGCGATCGAAATCGCCAAGGGCAAAGGTGTGAAGCGCGCCATGCTGTTGCCGGTCTCGGCGCCGTTTCATTGCTCGCTGATGGAACCCGCCGCGCGGGCGATGGAAGAGGCACTGGCAACCGCCACGATCCGCGCCCCGCGCGTACCGGTGGTGGCGAACGTTTCGGCCGCCAAGGTCACCGACCCCGACGCAATCCGCGACCTGTTGGTCCGCCAGGTCACCGACACCGTGCGCTGGCGCGAGTCGGTTCAGACCATGGCAAGCATGGGGGTCGATCATTTTGTCGAGCTCGGATCGGGGAAAGTGCTGGCAGGCCTGGTCCGGCGGATCGCGCCAGAGGCCGAGGCGATTTCGGCCGCCACGCCGATCGAAATCGAGACCCTGCTCAAGCTGTTTTGAAGGCCCGACCCTAAACCTTCTTTGGCTACGGATGATGCTATGTTCAGATTGGATGGCAAGGTAGCGCTGATTACCGGGGCCTCGGGCGGAATCGGTACCGCCATCGCGCGCACGCTCCATGATCAGGGCGCGAAACTGGTGCTCTCGGGCACCCGACAGGCCGCACTCGACGAACTTAAGGCAAGCCTCGGCGATAATGTGCACGTCGTCACCGCCGAACTGCGCGATCCCGTCGCGGCGGAAGCGCTGATCGCCCAGAGCGAAGCGGTGGCCGGGCCGCTCGATATTCTGGTGAACAATGCCGGCTTTACCCGCGATACGCTCGGCATTCGTATGAAAGACGACGATTGGCAGGCCGTGCTCGACGTCGATCTCTCCGCGCCGTTTCGCCTGTGCCGTTCGGCGCTGCGCGGCATGTTGCGCCGCCGCTCCGGCCGGATCATCTCGATCGGATCGATCGTCGGCACCATCGGCAATCCGGGCCAGGCCAACTACTGTGCCGCCAAGGCGGGACTGGTCGCGATGAGCAAGGCGCTCGCCCAGGAAGTGGGTTCGCGCGGGATTACGGTAAACGTGGTGATCCCCGGCTTCATCGAATCGGCGATGACCGGCATCCTCACCGACGTTCAAAAGGAGCGTTGGCTCAGCGGCATTCCGCTCGGCAGGATGGGCAAGCCCGAAGAAGTCGCCGCCGCGGTGGTCTATTTCGCCTCCGAAGAGGCGGCATGGGTCACCGGCACCAGCCTGCACATCAATGGCGGGATGGCAATGATATAGGGCTTGTTGGCAGGGAAGAGAGGGTAGGAAAGCAAGAGTCTTCTTTTTCTTGGAAGAAAAAGCAGCAAAAAGAACTTAAACGTTTTGGGACTATGCGATGACGGTGAGGACTTTGCCCTGGAAAGGAACGGAATGGGGATATCTGGCTGGTTGATCGCCTGCACTCGCTGGGATGTCTCTGGGGCGCGGCACTGGCTCGCGCAAGTGTCACCGCCGCCGCCGCGCCCCCCGCTCCCGCCAAAGTGCAGTCCCCACCGCTATCCCACTGACCCGAAACGATTAAAGTTCTTTTGCTGCTTTTCTTTCAAGAACAGAAGTCTTCTTCTTCCATCCCTACCCTATCTTCACGCCCAAAAACCCTTATCACGGGGCTAGGCGCGCGCCCCCGGAACGTGTTAATCGCCCGGCTTCATGCTACGCAATGCTGACACCCTATGACCCACCGCACGAAAGCTTGAGGACGAGATGAGCGAGATCGCTGAAAAGGTTAAGAAGATCGTAGTCGAACACCTCGGTGTCGACGAGGTGAAGGTGACGCCCGAAGCGTCCTTCATCGATGATCTCGGTGCCGACAGTCTCGATACCGTCGAGCTGGTGATGGCGTTCGAGGAGGCTTTCGGGGTGGAAATTCCCGAGGACGCGGCTGAAAAGATCGCCACCGTGAAAGACGCGATCAACTACATCGAATCGCAAAAGGCCGCCTGATCGCCGGCCGGAAGCGGAAGCTTGCAAGAGACCGGAACGAAGATGGCGTCTTCTCAAGTAGTGGGCGGCCCAGTTGCTGGCGGAATGTCGGGCGGAAAGTTACGCCGGGTGGTGGTTACCGGCCTTGGCATGGTCTCTCCGCTCGGGGTTGGCGTGCCGCACGTATGGAACCGCCTCACCGCCGGCCATTCCGGCATCGCCGCGATCAAATCCTTCGATACCACCGAGCTTACCTGCAAAATCGCCGGCCAGGTGCCTGAGGGACCGACCGACGAGGGCAAGCTTTCGCTGACGGACTTCATCCCGCACAAGGACCTGAAGAAGATGGATCGCTTCATCCATCTGACGCTGGTCGCGGCGGCCGAGGCGGTCGCCGACAGCGGTTGGGAGATCAAGACCGACGAGGACGCCTGGTCGACCGGCGTGATCATCGGCGCCGGCATCGGCGGGTTGCAGGCAATCTACGATACCTCGATTCTGGTGCACGAGGGCAAGTCGCGGCGGGTGTCGCCGTTCTTCATTCCCTCGGCGCTGATCAACCTCACTTCGGGCCAGGTTTCGATCAAATACGGCTTCAAAGGTCCCAACCACGCCGTGGTCACGGCGTGCGCTTCCGGCGTGCACGCGATCGGCGATGGTGCCCGGCTGATCGGGCTCGGCGATGCCGAGGTGATGATCACCGGTGGCGCCGAGGCCACCGTGAACCCGATCGGCATCGCCGGCTTCTGCGCCGCCCGCGCGCTTTCGACCGGCTTCAACGATCGGCCGGAGCAAGCCTCGCGCCCCTGGGATAAGGATCGCGACGGGTTCGTGATGGGCGAAGGCGCCGGCATTCTGGTGCTCGAAGAGTTGGAACACGCGAAAAAGCGCGGCGCCAAGATCTACGGCGAAGTAGTAGGCTACGGTCTATCGGGCGACGCCTATCACATTACGGCGCCAGCCGAGGGCCACGACGGCGCTTTTCGCGCGATGAAAGCCGCACTTCGCAACAGTCCCGGCATCACGGTCGAAGACATCGGCTACGTCAACGCTCATGGCACCTCGACCATGGCCGACGATCTCGAGCTTTCGGCAGTCGAACGTCTGTTCGGCGACGCCGCCCGCGGCCTCGCGATGTCTTCGACCAAGTCCGCCACCGGCCATCTGCTGGGTGCGGCCGGCGCGGTGGAGGCGATCTTCTCGCTGCTCGCAATCCGCGATCAGGTAGCACCTCCCACGCTCAACCTGTTTGAGCCCAGTACGCCGAGCGTGATCGACCGGGTGGCGCTGGAAAGCCAGCCCCGCCGGATCAAGGTCGCGCTTTCGAACAGTTTCGGTTTCGGCGGCACCAACGCGTCGATCCTGTTCCGCGGGGTCTGATTGCGCCGGTCGTTCGGCGCCTACTTCTTTCTTGCCATCCTCGTGGTCGCGGCTGCCGGCGCGGGCGTGCTGTGGTTGCGCCATGCCATGCGCCTGCCCGGCCCGCTGCCAACCGCTACCGATTTCGTGGTGCCGCGTGAGGGGCTCGATACGCTTTCGCGCACCCTCGCCGCGGCGCACATCGTGGCCGACCCGCTGGTGTTCCGCTGGGGCGAGCGGCTGACGCGGAGCGAGGGGCCGATCCACGCCGCCGAGTTCGCCTTTCCCGCCGGCGCCTCGGTGGATGAGGTGCTGCGTATACTGCGGACTGCAAAGCCGGTGCTGCACCGGGTGACCATCCCGGAAGGGCTGACCGCGATCGAGATCGCCGGGATTCTGGCCGATGCCGAAGCGGCTTCGGGGCCGGTGCCGCATCTGGACGAGGGCGAATTCTTTCCCGACACCTATGAATTCGTTCGCGGCGTGCCGCGGGCAGGCCTGGTCGCCCTCGCGCGGACGCGGATGCAGCGGATCTTGACCGAGGAATGGCAAGACCGCGATCCCGGACTGCCGCTTACCAGCCCCGAACAGGCGCTGACCTTGGCCAGCATGGTCGAGCGCGAAACCGCGCTGCCCGCCGAACGGCCGCTGGTGGCTTCAGTGTTCCTGAACCGGTTGCGGCTCGGCATGAAGCTCGAATCCGACCCGACCGTGATCTTTGGTGCAAGCAACGGCGTCGGCAAGCTCGACCGGCCGATCAGCCGCGCCGACCTGGAGACGCCGACACCCTATAACACCTATCTGATCGCGGGCCTGCCGCCAGGCCCGATCGGCAGCCCCGGACGGGCCGCAATCCATGCGGTGCTGCACCCGGCGCCGAGCGAATACCTCTACTTCGTCGCCAACGGCAGCGGTGGCCACAACTTCTCCGCGACGCTGGCTGAGCATCTCGTCAATGTGGCGAAATGGCGCAAGCTCGGGCATTGAAGAAAGAGAAGTCTTCTTTTTGTGAACAAAAAGAAGGAAAAAAAACTTCATTCGATAATTTTAACTTTGAAGTTCTAATATTCGCCATTCTGAGCCATCGTCTGATCGACGCCAATCTGCGCCAAATGTATTCCCGCCGTCGGAACGTTTAAACTGCAACGCGTCGCGTGCCAAAGGCCGCTTCTACGCCATCGCGTCAGGCAATTCCGTGATATGCGAAAGTTAACTGTGTATTGAAATTCCTTTAGGATTCGCAACGAATCGCGAGCGGACCGCCTTCTATTTCCGTCGTGGGCAGTCCGGAGCCCGCTGCTGACTGCGACTGCCGAACCATCTGCTCGTTTTTGAGCCAGTTTTAGGCCCGGAACCCGAATTTCCTGCCCAAACGTCGCCCAACTGTGGCTTCCCGGTCACAGTCCGGAATCACAATATTACCAACGCTTTAAACTGTTTGACATCGGGATCACATTTTTGAAACATTGCTGCGGCGCGAGGTTTGCGTCCGATCGCAATCGTCCGCGAGCGTTCTGCTTGGCTTGTGTAGCTCCAGGTTCTGCTGCTCTGGGCCTCCAGAACAACTCTCCTGGCGCGCAAAACACCGCAAGGAGGGTATCAAATCGTGGCTCAAATCACCTCTCACCGCGTCACCATCCATCCCCGCATCGAGCCTTCCCAGTACCGAACGCGTTCGTTCTCTCTGGAGTCGTATCTGCGTGTTACGGTTGCGGGTGCGGCATTCCTGGGATTCGCCTGCGCGGCCGGTTATCCAGTGGTGGCGCGCGCCCAGACGCCGGCCGCGGCACCGGTGACAGTCGAGACCGTCGTGGTCCGGGCGCAACGGCGGCTGTTGAAGGAAAAGAATTCGCCCAGCGCATCCACCGAAATCGGTGCCGGGCAAATCGCGCAGGTCGGAATCCAAGGCAGCGTCGCCTCGCTGCTGCGCAACGCCCCTTCGGTCAACGTCTACCAGCAAGGCATCGGCAACAGCGAACCGGTGATCTCGATCCGCGGCGTTCGCGGCCTGGAGACCGCGGAAACCCTCGACGGCGTGCCGATGCAGGACCTGCTCGATGGCGGCACCGGAGCCTACCTGCAAAACATCATCGGCGGCCGCTACGGACTCGATCAGATCAGCGGCGTTACGGTCTATCCGGGTGTTGCCTATCCCGACGAGAACACCTTCGGCACCATCGGCGGCACGGTCGCATTTGACTCGCTACGCCCAAGCAACGACGGCAAAATTGTTGTGACTGGATCTTGGGGATCCTTCAAGACCTACAACGAAGGGATCGAACTCGATTCCGGCCAGTTCGACAGTGGCCTCGGCACCGGCGACGACGGCATCAAGCTCATGGCGAAATACTCGAACGAGCAGACCGCGGGCTTTGTCGATAACACCCCGGGGCGCTATAACAGCTTCGAAGCCGCCTTCGACAAGCCCTACGACGACGGGCTTTCGAAGATCCAAGGCACCTTGCTGTTCAATACCGGCTACGGGCTTTACACCGACGAACCTCTGCCGTTGCCCTACCTTGATCAGAACGGTCTCTACAGCAACTATCCGACCAGCGAAGATCAGGCGAGCGAGAGAAATCAATACCTGACGATCTATCTGAAGGACGACAAATATCTCAGCGATCTTATCCCCGACATCGGCGCCACTGCGTTCTATTTGAGCTCCCATTCGGACAGCTTGAGCTACGGCAATATCAATCTCTATCCGGCGGCCGGCAACCCCAATCCGTACTCGGTCGGCGGAGCGCTGCCCTTCATCCAGACCGTCGACGGCTTCCTCGGCAGCTCGCTCGGTCTCTATGGTCCCGGCGCACTGTGGTGGGACGCTGAATACTATCCTTACGACGGCAACGCCGAGTACCCCGCCGGGACCTCCGCCTGCCCGGCCTATATCGCGGCCGAGTATCCGACCGAGGCGAGCCCGTGCGGCTATAACTCGTCATTGATCGTGCAACAGAACCACACCTACGGCTTCCAACCCCGTATCACGATCACACCGCCCGATATCTTCGGCATCGGCAACACGATCAAACTCGGCGGCATGATCGCCAAGGAAGTGGGGCCGCAGTCGTTCGATTATTTCGGGGCCACGCCCAATGTTCCCGAAACCGCCACCAATAATTCTGGCATCTTCGGCGCGACCAACGCTCACACTCAGCGCACGATCTTCCAGGTCTACGCGCAAGACAAAATCGACTTCCTCGATGATACGCTCCATATCACGCCCGGTGCCACGCTCGAAGGAACCCAATCGAGCTACGAGGGCACCGCGGTGGTCAACGCCAACCCGACGGTCGCTTCTTGCGGCGGCGCGGCCTATTACCCGTGCGATTACGGACCGTTCAAGGCCGAGAAATGGGACCGCGACGCTCTGCCGTTCCTGAACATCGCCTACGATCTGGATAAGATCCTGCCGATTGCAAAGGGCGCGTCGATCTACGCGAGTATGGCCCAATCGGCACTGTTCGCCCCGGTTACCGATTTCTCGCCGAATATTCTATTGCAAGGGCCGCCCGACGCGTCGATCGTGCATCTGGCTGAAGGCGGCGTGCAATACGACACCTCCAAGCTCGGTTTCAAAGCTGACTACTTCTATCAGAAGATCGACCGCGACTTCGGGTTCTTCCAGTATCAATCCGGCCCCGCCGCCGGGGAGAACTTCTACGACAACTTTGGCCAACGTGAGATCAAGGGCGTCGAGGGCGCGTTTACCTGGCAGGCAACCCCCGATTTCCAAGTGTTCGGCAACGCTTCCCACCAGCTTGATAAGTACCTCGTGACCTCGATCGACTACGTGACCGTGCAGGAAGACCAGTACGGTTTCGTGCAGAAGGGTTCGCCGGCTACCGGGGTTCCGGATTGGCTGGCAACCTTCGGCGTCGACTACGACCACAAGAGCTTGCTGCAGCCGAGCGACGAGTTGAATATCCGCTTCGACGGTCAATACACCGGCCACCAATACACTTCGTATGACACCAATGGCTACATTTGCTACCCGTCCGTCGCCAAACTGCAGCACCTTACGTGCGGCACTTACGCTTATTACGACTTCATGGCCGGTCAGACGCTGCTTGACCCCGATGGCGGCATCAGTCCGCATACCATCTTCAATCTCGACGCGTCCTACACCATGGCGACGCCGAGCTTGAGGTACCTTCGCCAGGTCACGTTCGACCTGAACGGGCTCAATATCTTCGGCCTGCGCTACTGGCAATATTTCTACAAGCAGATCTCGCCGGGCACGACCGAATGCCCAGTGAATAGCAGTGGCGTCCTGACCTCCGGTCCGTTCAAGGGACAAGCGGCCAGCAACTACTGCGGACCGAGCTTCGCCGACGGCATACCCGGCGAGCCGGCTGCGATTACGCTCACGGTCACGGCAAAGTTCTAGCCGGACTAGAAACACCGCCGGGGTAGCAAAGCCCCGGCGGTTCTTTCCTACACGCCCGAGTTCCGGCATAATCGGCGTCATGAGTTCCCAATTCTTCGCCGTCCGCGGTTTCCGGCTGGGGTTTGCCTTGATGGCGGCTCTAGCGGTTGGATTGCTCCGCGAGCCCGCCGCCGTTGCGGCCAACTCCTGCCCCACCACCATCGTCATGCCCACCGGCGTGGGGGTCGGCACCGCGTCCGACGTCACCACCCTCAACCTGCTGCTCAGCAGCAGCCTCTACAGCACCGAGGCCGCGGAACTGCTCTATCCGGTTCCGCTCTACGTCGACCCGAACGCCCAGATCGACTGGAGCCGCAGCCTCTATGCCAAGATCGAGCCCAACCGCGACGGCACCACCTATTTGGTGACGTTGCACCGGCGTCTTTGGTCCGACGGGGTGCCGCTCACCGCCGACGATTTCCTCTATACCTACCAGCTGATGATCGCGCTCGGCAGCAACTACACCAACTACGGCGTCGGCGGGATTCCCAATCTGATCAAGAAATTCACCGTGCTCGACCCCGAGCATTTCGAGATCGACCTCACCCAGAAATCCAACCCGACCTGGTTCACGCTCGGTGGCCTTGCCAGCTTCTGGCCCTTCCCCCGCCATATCTGGGGCAAGTATTCCGCCGATGAGGTGTACGAGCACCAGAGCGATCCCGATTTCTTCCGCGCCGTCTACGGCCCCTACAAACTTGAAACCTTGCAGCTCGGCCGCTACGCCTCGTTCGTGCCCAATCCGCTCTACCCGCTGCACAAACCGACCCAACGTCTGGTCCTGAAGTTCGTCGAGTCCGATGGCGAGGCACTGCAAGGCGTGCAATCGGACGAGATCGACCTCGCCAACTTGCCTTTCTCGGTGTTCGAGATTGGCCGCAATATCAAGGATACCTACCTGGTCCATCCCACGCCGCCGCTGATCGACAACAACATCGGCGTGAACTTCAACGATACCAGCAGCCCCTATTTTCACGACGTGCGGGTGCGCCAGGCAATGGAGGACGCGATCGATCAGAAAGCCATAATCAAGGCAGCGCTGCATGGCCAGGGCTTGGAAAATTACAATCTGGTGCCGCCCCGCCCTGCGGTATTCAATTCGCCCGACGCCCGTGCGGGCAAATTCCCGGTCGGCTACGATCCCGCCAAGGCCGACGCTTTGCTCGATGCGGCGGGCTATAAAATCGGCCCCGACGGGATCCGCGTCAACCGCGATGGCGTGAAAATCGCCATCACCATGCTGGTCGCCTCCAATCAGGAATACCGCATCGCCATGGCCGAAATGGTGCAGCGGGAATTTCTCGCCGTCGGCATCAAGCTCACTATCAAGCTGGTCGATTTCAACCAGCTGCTGGCCACGATTTTCAGCAACGTCGAGCCGTGGCAAGCCTATCTGATCGGCGATACCTTCGGCGGCTACCCCTCCGGCGAGCTGCTCTACAAAACCGGCGGCGTGGAAAATTTCGGGCACTATTCCGATGCGAAAATGGACCGGTTGATCCAGGCAAATATCACGGAACCCGGCGAACAGGGACTGTACGACTACGAGGACTACGGCGCCGAACAGCAACCGGTGATCTTCCTGCCGCTGGAAGTCGATACCGTGCTGACCCACAACGACATCACCGGGGTCGAACAGTTGAATACACCCGATACCGGCTGGTACCCGCAGTATCTCAACGTGAGATGCCCTCATGCAGGGCAGTAAGTGTTCTTTTTTTGAAAAAAAAGAGCCAAAAAAACCGCGAAGCGTTGCGAGCGAAGCGCGGCAATCCATCTTCGCCGCACAGCAGAAAGATGGATTGCTTCGCCAAACGGCTCGCAACGCTTCGCGGTTTTTTTGCTTCTTTTTTTTCAAAAAAAGAACACTTCTGCTTTGCCTGTTGCTTTCCTTCGGCGGGACCGCGTTCGCCGAAGCTTCGTGCGACACTCTGGTTATCCCGCCCGGTGTCGGTGTCGGATCGCCCGCCGATGTCACGGCGTTCAATCCCTTGCTGGCCGACAGCCTCTATGATCAAGAGGTAGCGAATTATCTCTACGCGGGGCTGTTCTGGTTCGATAAGAACGATCAGATCGACTGGAGCCGCTCGATTGCGCGAAAGGTCGACGTATCTGACAACGGCCAGCGCTACCTCGTTACGATGCGGCCCTGGCCTTGGTCCGATGGCCGCCCGGTCACAGCTGACGATGTGCTCTATTCCTGGGAATTGATCCAGAAACTCGGGCTGAATTTCTACGGCTACGGCCAGGGCGGCGTGCCGACGATGATCAAAAGCCTCAGGGTTATTGGTCGCGAACAATTTGAAATCACCCTGTCCCAGCCGGCGAATCCGATCTGGTTCGAGCTCAACGGCCTGTCGCAGCTTACGCCCTACCCCCGCCACTCCTGGGGCAAGCTTACCACCGACGAGTTGTGGGAAGATCAAAGCAATCCGAAATATTTCACCGTGGTCGACGGCCCGTTCAAAATCGACCGCTTCGACATGGGACGATTTATATCCTTCGTGGACAACCCGAGCTACCCGCTGGAACACATGCCGTTCAAGCGCATCGTGGTCAAATTTGTGCAAACGGGCGGCGCCGAACTGCAAGGAATCGAGGCCGGCGAACTTGATATCAGCAATCTTCCGCTCGAGGCGCTCGCGATCGGCAATTCGCTCAAACACATCCATCTGGTGGTCGAGCCACCGTCTTTCGGCTACACCTATATGGGACTCAATTTCAAGAACCCGCTCGTGCCGTTTTTCCGCGATGTGCGCGTGCGCCAGGCGATCCAGGATGCGATCGACGAGAAATCGATGATCAAAGCGCTTTGGCACGGCTACGGCGTCCAATCCTACAGCCCGGTGCCGCCCTTACCCCCCACTTTTCTCTCGCCGGCAGCCAGGGCGGGCCATTTTCCGGTCGGCTACGACCCCAAGAAGGCCGCGGCACTGCTTGATCAAGCGGGTTACTTGCCCGGGCCGGACGGAATTCGCGCCAAAGACGGCGTAAAGCTTTCGTTCATCATGACGGTGCCCACCGGCACCATCAACGAAGTGATGATGGCGCAATTCATTCAGCCCGAATTGCGCAACATCGGCATAGTGATGAAGATCCAGCAGGAGGATTTCAATCAACTCAACGCCGCCCTTCAGCAATCGATCGCGCCATGGCAATCCTACATTTTGATTTGGACGCTGAGCGCATATCCCTCCGGCGAAACCACTTTCAACACCGGCGGCTCGCTCAATTTCAGCCATTATTCCGATCCGAAGATGGATGAATACATCAACGAGAGTACCAATCAGCCGGGACTCGACGGACTTTATAAGTACCAGGACTACGCCTCGGAACAGCTGCCGTATGTATTTCTGCCCCTGATCGAATATCCCGTACTGGAACGCGACGGGATATCCGGTGTGGACCATATGATCCTGCCTAGCGGCGAGTATGAGCCGCAGCTTCTCGGGCTCAACAAGCAGGAATGCGATGCGGCACATTAAGCAAGAGAAGTGTTCTTTTTTTGAAAAAAAAGAACCAGGAAAACTTTCTCAAATAGTAAAGTTTTTTTGGTTCTTTTTTTTCAAAAAAAGAACACTTCTACCTTTCTTGTTCTTTGTGACTTCCCTCGCCCGCGCCGCCGACCCCTGCGACACGCTGGTGCTTCCCCCCGGCGTCGGCTTGGGCAGTCCCGCCGACATCACCGCGCTTAATTTGCTGCTGACGGACAACACCTATAACCAGGAAGCGGCTTCTTATCTTTATGCTGATTTGCTCTGGATCGATCAGAAGGACCAGATCGATTTCAGCCGTTCGATCGCGAGCCGTATCGAGGTGCTCGACAGCGGACAGCGTTATCGCGTTACCTTGAGTCCGTGGCCCTGGTCTGATGGTCGACCGGTCACCGCCGATGATGTGCTTTACACCTGGGAATTGATCCAGGAACTCGGCAGCAATTATGTAACTTACGGCCAGGGCGGCGTTCCGGCGCTGATCAAGCGCCTCGATGTGTTGAATCCCAGCCAATTTGAAATCACGCTGAAGCAGCCGGTCAACCCCGACTGGTTCGAATTGAACGGGCTGGTGCAATTCATTCCGTTGCCGCGTCATTCATGGGGAAAACTCTCAGTCGACCAGCTATGGGAAAATCAGAGCGAACCACAGTTCTTCGATGTGGTCGATGGCCCCTTCAGACTTGACAAATTCAACCTCGGCCGTTCGATTTCATTTGTGCCGAACCCGAGCTATCCGTTGACGCATTCGCCGTTCAAGCGGATGGTAATCAAATTTCTGCAATCTAGCGGCTCGGAACTGCAAGGCATTTCCGCCGGCGAGCTCGATCTCGCCAATCTGCCGCACGAGGCGTTCGAGGCGGGCAAGTCCATTCGCAACGCGCATATGGTGGTCGAGCCGCCGGGTTTCACCTATACCTTCATTGGACTCAACTTCAAAAATCCTGCGACCTCCTTTCTCACCGACGTGCGGGTGCGCCAGGCGATCCAAGATTCGATCGATCAGAAATCGATGATCGCCGATCTCTGGCATGGCGAGGGGGTTGAGAGCTACGGCCCGATCCCCGGTGTTGCAACCGCATATCTTTCGCCTTCGGCCCGGGCCGGTCGGTTCCCGATCGGATTCAATCTGAAGAAAGCCGCGGCACTGCTTGATCAGGCGGGGTACGTTCCTGGTCCGGACGGGATCCGCGCAAAGCACGGGGTCAAGCTGGAACTGACCTTGCTCGCGCCCTCCGGCACCGAGACATCGCTGATGATGGCGCAGATGATCCAACCGGACTTGCGCAAATCGGGCATCGCCTTGCACATTCAGATGATGGATTTCACTCAGATGCTGGCGATCCTGGAACACGGCGTGGCGCCCTGGGAGGCCTATGTGCTCGATGCCGGCATCACCGCCTACCCGTCAGGTGAAACCACTTTCGCCACCGGGGCGGTGGAAAATTGGGGCGATTATTCCGATCCGAAGATGGATCAGTTGATCGCGGACAGCACCGACAAGCCCGGTCTCGACGGGCTTTATCAATTCCAGGACTACGTCACCCAGCAATTGCCGTTTATTTTTTTGCCCACGACCAAGAATGTGGTGCTTGAACGCAACGGAATCTTGGGTGCGGAGCGCGTGATTTCGCCAGGGAACGATTATAATCCGCAACTTATCAGCCTCGATCGGGCTGCGTGCCATGCTGCGCATTAGCATTCTTGCCCTGTTGGCGGCGGCACTGCCCGCGGTGCAGGCGCCCGCCTTTGCCGAAGATCCGTGCGACACGCTGGTGATCCCGCCGGGTGCCGGCATCAGCGGCCCGTCGGATGTGACCGCGCTCAATTTTCTGCTCGCCAACAGCCAGATGAATCAAGCGGTATCCGGAATGCTCTACGCCGGTTTGATCTCGATGGATAAGAATGATCAGATCGACTATTTCCATTCGATCGCAACCAAAATCGAGAGTTTCGATCAGGGCAAGCGCTACGTCGTTACGATGCGGCCATGGCTGTGGTCAGACCGCCAGCCGGTCACCGCCGATGACGTCCTTTTCACCTGGGAAACCATCAAGAAGCTCGGCGATAATTACGTGGCTGCCGGCGAAGGTGGAATTCCTGATCTGGTCGATAGCGTCAAGCAACTGAACCCGGAACAATTCGAAGTCGATCTGAAATCGCCTGCCAATCCGCTATGGTTCGAACTGAACGGCCTGGGACAGCTTACGCCTTTGCCGCGTCATGCATGGAAAAACCTCACCACCGACCAGCTCTACGAAAATCAGAGCGATCCGAAATTCTTCCAAGTGGTCGACGGTCCCTACAAAATCGAAAGCTTCGTGATGGGCCGTTCGATCTCCTTCGTGCCCAATCCGCTCTATCCGCTCGAACACACACCTTTCAAGCGCATGGTGTTCAAATTCGTCAACTCCGACGGCGCCGAACTGCAAGGCATCGCCGCCGGCGAACTCGATCTTGCCAACCTGCCGCACGAAGCCTGGCAATACGGGAGTTCGGTCCCGAACTCCCATCTGGTGCCGATGCAGCCGCCGTTCGGCTACGGCTACATCGGCCTCAATTTCAAGAACCCCAAAGTTCCATTCTTCAGCGATCTTACGGTGCGCCAGGCGATCCAGGATTCGATCGACCAGAAGACCATGATCGCGGCGCTGTGGCATGGTTTCGGCGTCGCGGGCTATGGACCGGTTCCCGCGGTGCCGCCGACCTATCTGTCACCGGAAGCCAAGGCACGCCAATTTCGGATCGGCTATGATCCGGCGAAGGCGATCGCGCTGCTCGAACACGACGGCTATCGGCCGGATCCCGATGGGATTCGGGCAAAAAATGGCGTACGGCTCGAATTCACCTTGATCGTACCCTCCGGCACCTC
>Ga0302310_10001445_pt1 | contig 20211 bp, 15 predicted proteins | sample III_Palsa_N1_2_FD_200451 | JGI IMG/M metagenome (GOLD analysis project Ga0302310, IMG submission 200451) | Peat permafrost microbial communities from Stordalen Mire near Abisko, Sweden - III_Palsa_N1_2 | ecosystem: Environmental > Terrestrial > Soil > Palsa > Peat permafrost | place: Sweden...
GAGCCGCGTGCGCAACGCAAGTCGCGCACGATTGGCAATTCCAGCGATATCATTCCACCCTGCCGGCAAACCGGTCCACCGACATCGGTCACACGATACATAAAGCATCAGGGCCCGGCGGCGGTATTCGTCAGGCATTTGTTATGATTTGCCTGATCTGTCCCAAGCCTTAACGCCGAAGCCATGGGCGCGCAATTGCTTTATCGGTTCACATCTGATTCACCTCGTATCGCCTCCTGAGAACCCATGGGGCAGCCCTCGCCGGGGACGTGTCGCTGCTTCAAGCCATCAGGATCCGCATATGTCAAAGCCCTTTCGCAAGACCTTTGCAACATTTGTCGCAGGCCTGGGACTGACCGCTGTCAGCACCCTCATCGGCCATGCTGCATTTGCACAGAATGCCTCGAATTCTGCGGCTTTGGACCCCATGGCCGCACCCGGTGGGCAACCTGCCGCAGCACCCCTTCCAATGGGTGAAATCGCGGGCCAGACCTATGCCGACCTGGTCGACCTGGCACAGGCCAGCCCGGTCGTGGTCAAGGCCACCGTCCATCGCCAAAGCAGGCTGGATCCAGTTGATTCGCCCGGGTTGTCCCCGGGTTTTGTCCGCCTTTATATCGAGGCGGACACGAATGCGGTGATCGTCGGGCCAACACTCGGCGAATCACTTCGCTTCCTGGCCGATGTCCGGCTCGATACAAATGGCAAGGTGCCCCGGTTGAACAAGACACAGGTGTTGCTTTTCGGCAACTCCGTGCCCGCCAAGCCCGGTGAACTGCAACTGAGCGCAGCCGACACGATGTTTCCCTGGAGCCCCGCACTCGAAACCCGCGTGCGCAGCATCCTGACCGAACTGATCAGCCCCGACGCACCGCCCCGCATCGTCGCCCTGCGCGAAGCACTGCATGTGCCGGGCAATCTGGTCGGCGAAGGCGAGACCCAGTTCTTCTTTACAACGGAAGCTGCGGGCGGAAACGCGCCGCCGGTGTCGATCTCGGTAGTGCGCCGCCCGGGCGAACCGACGCGCTGGGGCGTCAGCTTCAGCGAAATCGTCGACCAGGCCGCGCAACCCCCGCGCCGCGACACGCTGGCCTGGTACCGCCTGGCCTGCGCGCTGCCCGCGACAATGCCCGCCCGCGCCGCGATCTCCTCGACCGACGCCGATCGGGCCATCGCGGCCGACGACTACGCGCTGATCCTGCACGATCTTGGCCCCTGCCTGCGCAATCGCCCTATAAAGTAACGCAAACCCGTTCTAAGGCGTGTCGGCATTACGGGCGGCAGTCGCCCAAACGGGGATACCATGAACGAACCTTTGCGCGTTGCGCTGGCTGGGCTTGGCACAGTCGGTGGCGGAGTAGTCCGGCTGATCGAGGCCAATGCCGACCTGATTGCGCGGCGCGCGGGCCGGCCGATCCGGATTACCGCGATCAGCGCACGCAATCGCGGCAAGAACCGCGGATTCGACGCGACGAAATACGCCTGGGAAGACGACATGGTCATCCTGGGCGAGCGCGACGATGTCGATGTCGTGGTCGAGCTGGTCGGCGGCGCCGATGGCCCGGCCCTCGCGCTGGCCCGCACCACGTTCGAGGCCGGCAAGGCGCTCGTCACCGCAAACAAGGCAATGATCGCCCACCACGGCATCGACCTGGCCAAACGCGCCGAAGCCGCCCATGTCGCGCTGAAATTCGAAGCAGCCGTCGCCGGCGGCATCCCGGTGATCAAGGGCCTGAAAGAAGGCGCCGCAGCCAACCACATCCTGCGCGTCTACGGCATCCTCAACGGCACCTGCAATTACATCCTGTCAACGATGGAAGACACCGGCCGCGATTTCGCTGACGTCCTGAGCGAGGCGCAAGCCAAAGGCTACGCCGAATCCGACCCCAGCTTCGACATCGACGGGATCGACGCCGCGCACAAATTGTCGATCCTGGCCTCGATCGCCTTCGGCACCGCGATCGATTTCCCCGGCGTCGCGATTACCGGCATCCGCCGCGTCCTCGCCGCCGACATCGCGCAAGCCGATGCCTTGGGCTATTACATCCGCCTGATCGGCGTCGCCGACGTCGAAAGCGCCATTCCCGGCGACACCTCGGCCGATTGCCGCCTGTTCCAGCGCGTGCACCCCCACCTGGTCCACCGCGATCACCCCCTCGCACATGTCGATGGCGCCACAAACGCTGTCGTCGCCGAAGGTGATTTCGTCGGCCGCCTGCTGTTCCAGGGCGCCGGCGCCGGCGATGGCCCAACCGCCAGCGCAGTCGTCGCCGACCTGATCGATATCGCCCGCGGCGATATCGGCGCGCCGTTCTCCGTCCCCGCCGCAGAACTGGGCCACGCCACCCGCGCCGACAGCGGCCATCGCACCGGCAAGACCTACCTGCGGTTCACCGTCGCCGACCGCCCCGGCACACTCGCCGAAATCGCCGCCGCCATGCGCGACGCCGGCGTGTCGATCGAAAGCCTGATCCAGAAAGGCCGGGTCGAAATCGGCGGCGAAGAACGCGCGCTGGTGTCGCTGGTGACGCACGAAGGGCCTGAAAGCGCGATCGAGCATGCGCTGCGGTTGCTGGAAGGATCACCCAGCCTGGCTGAACCGCCGTTGGTTATGCCGATTCTCGACGAGTAGGAGCCTCCGGCGGGCGCTTAAGGGCCTCCGGCGGGCAAGGGCCATTGCCCTTGCATCCCGTTACCGTCTGCGTTGGTGCGTTAGCTAAGCGGAGCATCCCGTCGCTGCGTCGGGAGACAGCTGCCGCTGCGCGGCGGGACGCAATTGCCTGAGCAGCGCGTAGTTCAAGACGGTAACGGGTTCAAAGGGCCCTTGGCCCTTTGCCGCCGGAGGCCACTTGCTATCAGTTCCCCCGAATCTCACCATGGCCGACCTTATCCGCATCCGACCCAGCAGGCGCCGGCGGGATCTTGCGGAAATCGATGTCGGGCAGCATCCCCTGGGGGCAGCCGCCGAGCACGCAGCCCAGTTTGATGCTGTGTCCGGTGATCCGGTTCGTCATCACATCGGGCGCGCGGGGCAGGCCGTCTCCGAGGGCTGTGGCCGATTGCAATTCGCCGGGAATCGGCAGGCGATCCTTTGAATTGTCTTTTTTCTTGCCGCAGACGGTGATCCCGTTGGTCACTTCTTCGTCTTCGCAGCGCGGTTCGCGTGGGCTGACCAGCAGGCGTTCGGCGAGGTTGGGATCATCCGCGGTGCTTTCCGCAGGCAGCGACGATGCCGGGTTGTTGCCGCTCGCGGGGGTGCCCTGCCCCTGGGCTGACGGAGATTGGCCCGAGGCGCTTTGGGCGTGCGCGATCATCGGCGATGTCATCGCCAAAACCGCGATACAAAGGACATGGGATACTCTCGACAAGACCGTCTTCCTCAGTCTAGGGCAGTGACGCATACGTGTGCGCCGCCGTAATTTCACGACCCTCCCCGACACAGGAACTACAGTGACCCAACCCATTGCACAACCCGCTCCGTCCAAAGTCCTCGACCGTGTGCTCGTGCTCGAAATGGTACGCGTGACAGAGGCCGCCGCGATCGGCGCCGCCAAGCTGATCGGGCGTGGCGATGAAAAGGCTGCCGACGCTGCTGCTGTCGAAGCGATGCGCGCCGCACTCAACGAATTGTACATGGATGGCACCGTCGTCATCGGTGAAGGCGAACGCGACGAAGCGCCGATGCTGTTCATCGGTGAAAAGGTTGGCCTGGCACCTGGCAAGGGCCCCAAGATCGACATCGCGCTCGATCCGCTGGAAGGCACGACGATCACAGCCAAGGCCGGCCCGAACGCGCTTGCCGTGCTCGCCGTTGCCGAAGAGGGCGGCCTGCTCAACGCGCCCGACGTCTATATGGACAAGATCGCGATCGGACCGGGCTATCCCGAGGGCCTGATCGACCTTGACCGCTCGGTTACCGAGAACGTCACCGCGCTCGCGAAAGCCAAGGGCGTCGAGCCCGGTGAAATCGTCGTGTGCGTGCTCGATCGGGAGCGCCATGCGGACATCATCGCCGAATTGCGCGGCCTTGGCTGCGGCATCGTGCTGATCGACGACGGCGATGTCGCCGGCGTGATCGCCACGACCAACGAAGAAACCGGCATCGATCTGTATGTCGGCCAGGGCGGCGCTCCGGAAGGCGTGCTCGCGGCTGCTGCGCTGCGTTGTGTCGGCGGGCAGTTCAAAGGACGCCTGGTGTTCCGCAATGATGACGAGCGTGCCCGTGCGAAGAAGTGGGGCATTACGGATCTGAACAAGCAGTATGATTTGACCGAGCTGGCCAAGGGTGACTGCATCTTTGCTGCGACGGGCGTGACCGATGGGTCGTTGCTGGCTGGGGTTAAGCGCAAGAAGTCGGGCATTATGACGACGGAGAGCGTCGTGATGCGTGCGAGTTCGGGCACTGTGCGTTGGGTCAAGGGTGAGCATCGCGCCAAGGTTTGATTGGCTGGCTGTACGGCCAAGTCCAACCTACCCCAAGCCAAGCCAACCTAAATCCAACCTAACCTTACCCAACCCACCCCCGTTCATCCTGAGCCCGTCGAAGGATGCGCGCGAGGGTTGTTCGGGGTGAGGTTGCTGGGCGCCTCGGGCTGATGTTGCGCGCGTCCTTCGACAGGCTCAGGATGAGCGAACCTTGTTAATGGACCTCGGTATTTGAATACAAAAACCCCCGCCGGAGCGTTCCGGCGGGGGTTTTTGTTTGAGCCTGGGATAAACCCATCGTCGGAAGACAACTACCACCGGCCCGTCTGCGCACCAAAGAAGATCAGCGCGCAAACCAAGAAGGTAACGGGATGAAAGGGCAATAGCCCTTTCCCGCCGGAGGCCCTTAAAACCCCCAAGAAAACAGCGCAGGCCGCACAACACGGCCCGCGCCATTGCTATCAATCGTCATCACCCTTGATCAGGTAATCGCCCGCATCCGCGTCGAGCCCGTGGGTTTCGCCTTCGACCGAAGCGAGTGGGTCATCGCCCATCGCTGCGGCTGGGCCCTGCTTCAGTTCGGCGGCATGTTCTTCAGCGGCAGATTGCGGAGCAACCAGGGCCGTTTCGAACTTGCGCGTTGCTGCGCGCAGGGCGACGTCGCGGCTGGTGGCCGCCACGCGCAGGCGGTTCATCGAGGCACCGGTCCCGGCGGGGATCAGGCGACCGACGATGACGTTTTCCTTCAGCCCGATCAGGCTGTCGCGTTTGCCTTCGACGGCGGCCTGCGTGAGGACGCGGGTGGTTTCCTGGAACGACGCGGCAGAGATGAACGAACGCGTCTGCAGGCTGGCCTTGGTGATCCCGAGGAGGACCGGCTTGCCGACCGCTGGCTGTTCACCGGCGGCGAGCTTGGCGTTGTATTCGTTCATTTCTTCGAAATCGAGCTGTTCGCCTGGCAGCAGGGTGGTGGCGCCGCCGTCGGTGATTTCCACCTTTTGCAGCATCTGCCGGACGATCACTTCGATGTGCTTGTCGTTGATCTTCACGCCCTGGAGGCGATAGACTTCCTGGATTTCCGCAACGAGGTATTCTGCGAGTGCTTCGACGCCGAGCACTTCGAGGATGTCGTGCGGATCGGGCGAGCCCGAAATCAGGTTGTCGCCCTTCTTGACGTAGTCGCCTTCCTGGACGTCGATCACCTTGGACTTGGGGATCAGGTATTCGACTGGTTCGCCCTCTTCCGGGATGATCGCGATCTTGCGCTTTGCCTTGTAGTCGCGAACGAATTCGACGCGGCCCGAGATCTTGGCGATGATCGCGTTGTCCTTGGGACGACGTGCTTCGAACAGTTCGGCAACGCGCGGCAGACCACCGGTGATGTCGCGTGTCTTGGCGGCTTCGCGGCTGGCACGGGCGATCACGTCGCCGGCGTTGACCATCTGTCCGTCTTCGACCGACAGCGTGGTGCCCGGGGCCATCAGGTAGCGCCCGGCTTCACCCGAATTTTCATCGAGCAGAGTCAGACGAGGGCGCAGGTCTTCCTTCTTGCCACGGCTGCCAGCGCGGTTTTCGGTCACGACACGCTGGGCGATACCGGTCGCATCGTCGACCAGTTCGGTCAAGGTGCGGCCATCGACCAGATCCATGTAACGCACGACACCCGATTTGTCGGTGATGACGGGCGTGGTGAACGGATCCCACTCGGCCAGGCGTTCGCCCAGTTTGATGGTGGAGCCGTTCTCGTTGATCAGATGGGTACCATAAGGGACCCTGTGGATCGCGCGTTCGCGGCCATCGCTGTCATAGACCGCGATTTCACCGTTGCGGGCGAGCGACAGGCGGCGGCCACGGCTATCCGTGATCGTCGGGATGTCGCGGTATTGCACGGTACCGTCGCACAGCGATTCGAGGTGCGACTGTTCGTTGACCTGTGCCGCGCCACCGATGTGGAACGTACGCATGGTCAACTGCGTGCCAGGTTCGCCAATCGACTGCGCCGCGATCACGCCGACCGCTTCACCGATGTTGACAGGCGTACCGCGGGCAAGGTCACGGCCGTAGCATTTGCCACAGACGCCGACTGCCGACGAACAGACCAGCGGCGAACGAATGCGCGCGGATTGGATACCCGCCGCTTCGATCAGCGTGATGGCTGCTTCGTCCAGCAATGCACCCTTGGCCGCGACCACTTCGCCGGTCTTGGCTTCGATCATGTCTTCGGCCAGCGTACGGCCGAGGATACGTTCGCCAAGCGAGGCGATCGTCGCGCCGCCCTGAACGATGGCGCGCATTTCGAGCGCCCGTTCGGTGCCGCAATCTTCGATCGTGACGACGCAATCCTGCGACACATCGACCAGACGGCGAGTCAGGTAACCCGAGTTTGCCGTCTTGAGCGCGGTGTCGGCCAGACCCTTGCGGGCGCCGTGGGTGGAGTTGAAGTATTCAAGGACGGTCAGGCCTTCCTTGAAGTTCGAGATGATCGGGGTTTCGATGATCTCGCCCGACGGCTTGGCCATCAGTCCGCGCATACCGGCAAGCTGCTTCATCTGCGCTGGCGAACCACGCGCGCCCGAATGGCTCATCATGTAGATTGCGTTGACCTGGCGTTCGCGACCGCTTTCGTCGATCGGCGTAGCCTTCAGCTCTTCCATCATGGCCGCCGCGACCTGGTCGCCGCAACGGCTCCAGGCGTCGATGACCTTGTTGTACTTTTCCTGCTGCGTGATCAGGCCGTCCTGGTACTGCTGCTCGTAATCGGCAACCAGCGCCTTGGTTTCGTCGACCAGGGCGTCCTTGCTCGGCGGGATGATCATGTCATCCTTGCCGAACGAGATGCCGGCCTTGAACGCGTGGCGGAAACCGAGCGACATGATCGCATCGGCAAACAGCACGGTCTCTTTCTGGCCGGTGTGACGATAGACCTGGTCGATGACGTCGGCGATTTCCTTCTTCGTCAGCAGGCGGTTGACCAGTTCGAACGGCACGGTGCTGCTCTTTGGCAGACATTCGCCCAGCAGCATGCGGCCCGGCGTGGTGTCGTAGCGCTTCAGGAACGGCTTGCCCGCTTCATCGGTCTGCGGAACGCGTGCAACGATCTTCGAGTGAAGCGTGACCGCACCGGCAAACAGTGCCTGGTGCACTTCGGCCATGTCGCCCAGCATCATGCCCTCGCCTGGTTCGCCCTTGCGATCCATCGAAAGGTAATACAGGCCCAGCACCATGTCCTGCGAAGGCACGATGATCGGCTTGCCGTTGGCAGGCGACAGGATGTTGTTCGTGCTCATCATCAGCACGCGCGCTTCAAGCTGCGCTTCGAGCGACAGCGGCACGTGGACGGCCATCTGGTCACCGTCGAAGTCGGCGTTGAACGCCGAACAGACGAGCGGATGCAGCTGGATCGCCTTGCCTTCGATCAGCACGGGCTCGAACGCCTGGATGCCCAGACGGTGAAGCGTCGGCGCGCGGTTGAGCATGACAGGATGTTCGCGGATCACTTCATCCAGGATATCCCAGACTTCCTTGCGTTCCTTTTCGACCCACTTCTTCGCCTGCTTCAGCGTCATCGACAGACCCTTGGCATCGAGCCGGGCGTAGATGAACGGCTTGAACAGCTCGAGCGCCATTTTCTTGGGCAGCCCGCACTGGTGCAGTTTCAGTTCCGGGCCGGTCACGATGACCGAACGACCCGAATAGTCGACGCGCTTGCCGAGCAGGTTCTGGCGGAAGCGGCCCTGCTTGCCCTTGAGCATGTCGGACAGCGACTTCAGCGGACGCTTGTTCGCACCGGTGATGATGCGGCCACGGCGGCCGTTGTCGAACAATGCGTCGACGGCTTCCTGCAACATGCGCTTTTCGTTGCGCACGATGATGTCCGGCGCGCGCAGTTCGATCAGGCGCTTCAGGCGGTTGTTGCGGTTGATCACGCGGCGATAGAGATCGTTGAGATCCGACGTCGCGAAACGGCCACCGTCGAGCGGCACCAGCGGGCGCAGTTCCGGCGGAATGACCGGCACCACGTCGAGAATCATCCATTCGGGGCGGTTGCCCGAATCGATGAACGATTCGACGACTTTCAGCCGCTTGATGATCTTCTTCGGCTTCAGTTCCGACTTGGTCTCGGCCAGGTCCTTGAGCAGGTCTTCGCGTTCCTGCACGAGGTCGAGGTCGATCAGCATCTGCTTGACCGCTTCGGCGCCGATCCCGGCGGAGAACGAATCTTCGCCGTGTTCGTCCTGCGCGTCGAGCAGTTCGTCTTCGGTCAGCAACTGGTAGCGCTCGAGCGGGGTGATGCCCGGCTCGATCACGACATAGCTTTCGAAGTACAGGATGCGCTCAAGCTGCTTCAACTGCATGTCGAGCAGCAGGCCGATGCGGCTTGGCAGCGACTTCAGGAACCAGATGTGCGCAACCGGCGCGGCCAGTTCGATATGGCCCATGCGCTCGCGACGCACTTTGGTCACGGTCACTTCGACGCCGCACTTTTCGCAGACGACGCCCTTGTATTTCATGCGCTTGTACTTGCCGCACAGGCATTCGTAGTCCTTTACCGGACCGAAGATGCGCGCGCAGAACAGGCCGTCACGTTCGGGCTTGAACGTGCGATAGTTGATGGTTTCCGGCTTCTTGATTTCGCCGAACGACCAGGAACGGATGCGTTCCGGGCTGGCAAGACCGATGCGGATCTGATCGAAGCTTTCGGGCTTGGCGATCTGATTGGTGAACTTGGAGAGATCGTTCATTGGGTGTTCCTCGCCGGGAGGGAGAATATCGTGTGCGTGGTCCGGAGGTTCCGGCGGGCACTGAACCCGCCGGGACAACCGTTATTCCGCTGCGGCGGCCAGATCGTCGTCGTCGTCATCTTCGAACGATGACAGCTCGACGTTCAGGCCAAGGCTGCGCATTTCCTTCACAAGCACGTTGAAGCTTTCGGGAATGCCGGCCTCGAACGTATCGTCGCCCTTGACGATCGCTTCGTAGACCTTGGTGCGGCCGACAACGTCGTCCGATTTCACCGTGAGCATTTCCTGCAGCGTATAGGCCGCGCCATAAGCCTGCAGCGCCCAGACTTCCATTTCCCCGAAGCGCTGACCACCGAACTGGGCCTTGCCGCCCAGCGGTTGCTGGGTGACGAGGCTGTAGGGCCCGATCGAACGCGCATGGATCTTGTCGTCGACAAGGTGATGCAGTTTCAACATGTAGATGATGCCCACGGTGACCTTGCGGTCAAACGGTTCACCACTGCGGCCATCATAGAGCGTGACCTGGCCCGAGGTATCGAGTCCTGCCATTTCGAGCATGGCCGAAACGTCGGGTTCGCGCGCGCCGTCGAACACTGGCGTGCCCATCGGGACGCCGGCCTTCAGGTTCATCGCCAGCTCGACGAGTTCGGGGATATTGCGATCCTCGATTTCGGCGTGATACTTCGGCCCGTAGATTTCCTTGAGCTTGTCCACCAGTTCGGTCGGCACAGGCGCGGTCGTGATATCGGGATTGGCGTGACGCCATTCCTCGAGCGCATGACCGATCTGCTGACCCAGGCCGCGTGCGGCCCAGCCCAGGTGGGTTTCAAAGATCTGCCCGACGTTCATGCGGCTCGGCACACCCAGCGGGTTGAGCACGATATCCACATGCGTACCGTCCGCGAGGAACGGCATGTCTTCGATCGGCAGGATGCGGCTGATCACACCCTTGTTACCATGGCGGCCCGCCATCTTGTCGCCCGGCTGCAGCTTGCGCTTCACCGCGACGAACACCTTGACCATTTTCAGCACGCCAGGTGCCAGTTCGTCGCCCGCTTCGAGCTTCGCCCGGCGGTCTTCGAACTTGTCCTGGATCGCCTTGACGGTCGCGTCGTACTGCGCCTTGACCGCTTCCAGCTGTGCCTGGCGGCCATCGTCGGCCACCGCGAATTTCCACCATTCGTGGCGTTCGACATCGGCGAGAACCTGCTCGTCGATCTCGACACCCTTTTTCAGGCCCTTGGGCGCTGCGGCGGCAACCTGGCCGAGCAGCATGTCGCGCAACCGGTTGAACGTCGCACGGTTCAGAATGCCGCGTTCGTCTTCACGATCCTTGGCGAGGCGTTCGATTTCCTCGGCCTGGATCGCGCGGGTGCGGTCATCGACTTCGATACCGTGACGGTTGAACACGCGCACTTCGACGATCGTGCCCGAAACGCCCGGTGGCAGACGCAAGGACGTGTCACGCACGTCGCTGGCCTTTTCACCGAAGATTGCGCGCAGCAGTTTCTCTTCCGGCGTCATCGGCGATTCGCCCTTCGGCGTGATCTTGCCGACCAGGATGTCGCCTGGGTGCACTTCGGCGCCGATGTAGACGATGCCCGCTTCGTCGAGGTTGCGCAGGGCTTCCTCACCAACGTTGGGAATGTCGCGGGTGATGTCTTCCGGCCCGAGCTTCGTATCGCGCGCCATCACTTCGAATTCTTCGATATGGATCGAGGTGAACACGTCGTCTTTCACGATGCGTTCGGAGATCAGGATCGAATCTTCGTAGTTGTACCCGTTCCAGGGCATGAACGCGACGAGCGTGTTGCGGCCCAGCGCCAGTTCACCCAGGTCGGTCGAAGGACCATCGGCCAGAATGCCGCCCTTTTCGACCAGTTCGCCGACCTTCACCAGCGGACGCTGGTTGATGCAGGTGTTCTGGTTCGAACGCTGGAACTTCTGCAGCGTGTAGATGTCGACGCCCGACTGGCCGGCCTCGATATCGCCCGATGCACGGATCACGATACGCGTCGCATCGACCTGGTCGACGATGCCGCCGCGCAGGGCCGAAATCGCCGCACCCGAATCGCGTGCCACGGTTTCTTCCATGCCGGTGCCGACAAACGGCGCGTCGGCGCGAACCAGCGGCACCGCCTGGCGCTGCATGTTCGATCCCATCAATGCGCGGTTGGCGTCATCGTTTTCCAGGAACGGAATGAGCGAAGCCGCGACCGAAACGAGCTGTTTCGGGCTGACGTCCATCAGGGTCACGGTGTCGCGCGGCGCCATGACGAATTCGCCGTTCTGCCGTGCCGAAACCAGTTCGTCCTCAAACGCGCCATCGGTGGTCAGCATGGCCGAAGCCTGCGCCACGGTGTGCTTCTGCTCTTCCATCGCCGACAGATAGGTCACGTCGCCGGTGACTTTGCCGTCGATGACCTTGCGGTACGGCGTTTCGATGAAGCCGTACTTGTTGACGCGCGCAAACGTCGACAACGAGTTGATCAGGCCGATGTTCGGGCCTTCCGGCGTTTCGATCGGGCAGATGCGGCCGTAATGCGTTGGATGAACGTCGCGAACTTCGAAGCCTGCGCGTTCACGCGTCAGACCGCCGGGCCCGAGCGCCGAAACACGGCGCTTGTGCGTCACTTCGGACAGCGGATTGGTCTGATCCATGAACTGCGACAACTGCGACGAGCCGAAGAATTCACGCACCGCAGCAACCGCAGGCTTCGCGTTGATCAGGTCGTTCGGCATGACCGTCGACACGTCGACCGAGCTCATGCGTTCCTTGACCGCGCGTTCCATGCGCAGCAGGCCGACCCGGTACTGGTTTTCGAGCAGTTCGCCGACCGAACGCACACGGCGGTTGCCGAGGTTGTCGATGTCGTCGACTTCGCCCTTGCCGTCCTTCAGGTTGACCAGTTCCTTGACCACCGCGAGAATGTCGTCGGTGCGCAGGGTCGTGATCGTGTCGGGGCAATCGAGGCCGAGACGCATGTTCAGCTTGACGCGGCCCACGGCCGAAAGGTCGTAACGGTCGCCGTCAAAGAACAGGCCGTCGAACAGCGCTTCTGCGGTTTCGCGCGTTGGCGGCTCGCCAGGGCGCATCACGCGATAGATATCGGCCAGCGCATGGTCGCGATCTTCGGCCTTGTCGGCCTTGAGCGTGTTGCGGATCCACGGACCCGTGCTGATGTGATCGATGTCGAGAAGTTCGAGCGAATCGACGCCGACCTTGTCGAGCCCGTCGAGGTTCTCGGGGGTGACTTCGTCGCCCGCTTCGATCCAGATGCGGCCGGTCGTTTCGTCGATCAGGTCATGCGCGGCATAACGGCCAAAGATTTCGTCGGTCGGGATCAGAAGCTGTTCCAGGCCGTCCTTGCCGGCCTTGTTGGCAGCGCGCGGGCTGATCTTCGTACCGGCGGGGAAAATCACTTCGCCCGATTTGGCATCGACGATGTCGAACGTCGGCTTCGTGCCGCGCCACTGGTCGAGCACGAATGGCACGCGCCAGCCGCCTTCCGACCGCGCCCAGGACACGGTCGTGTAGAAATGGTTGAGGATTTCCTCGCCGTTCAGGCCCAGCGCATAGAGCAGGCTGGTGACCGGCAGCTTGCGCTTGCGGTCGATACGAACGTTGACGATGTCCTTGGCGTCGAATTCGAAATCGAGCCACGAACCGCGATAGGGAATGACGCGCGCGGCAAACAGGTACTTGCCCGACGAATGCGTCTTGCCGCGGTCATGATCGAACAGGACGCCCGGCGAACGGTGCATCTGGCTGACGATCACGCGCTCGGTGCCGTTGATGAAGAACGTGCCGTTGTCGGTCATGAGCGGAATGTCGCCCATGTAGACATCCTGCTCCTTGATATCGATCAACGACTTTGTTTCGGTTTCGCTGTCGACTTCGAACGTCGCCAGCTTCAGCGTCACCTTCATCGGCGCAGCGTAGGTAATCCCGCGCGCACGGCATTCGTTGACGTCGTACTTGGGCGATTCCAGAACGTAACCGTCACGCTCCTTGATATCCAGGCTGGCAGTGCCGGCGAAATCCTGGATCGGAAACACCGAACGCAGCGTCTTTTCCAGACCAGACACATAGCCGGTCGATGGATCCGAACGCAGGAACTGTTCGTATGATTCGCGCTGAACCTCGATCAGGTTCGGCATCTGCACGACTTCGTGGTTGTCGCCGAAAATCTTGCGGATGCGCTTTTTTACACCGGGGCGTGAGCCTGTGTAGATCGGGGCTTTGGTCGCCATGGAGGGTCTTGCCTCTTTCGCTTGTCAAACCGGGGAAACCGGCCAAAAAATGCCACGCGCGGCTGGTGGCACCACCGAACGGCAAAACGACCGCAACCATGATACGTGTCCTGTTCCCATGGGGAAAAGGTGGTACCAGTTTGCAGCCTGCCGCGTCAGATGGAAGACCTGCGTTTCCCTCCGTGGCCATCCCCCGCGCATGGGACAGCCTTGCTCGAAACGCCGGTTGTTGAGTTGTATTTAGGAGCGCCGGGGTCGATTGTCAAACGGCTGGTGGCCATCGACCCCGCCGGGTCATTGTTATATAGGCGCGCCATCGCAATCTAAAAGAGGTCAGGCCATGGCATTGCTGCTCGCGCTCGCCCATATGGGCATTGCCGCTGTCAAATGCGCCGCCATGCTGTTCGCGTTGACACTGGTCGCGGCCGGCCCTGCGCCCAGACACGCGTGCCACCACCGCCGTCCGCCCGTTATCCTGCCCGAACTGGCTTCCGCCGATCTCGGATAATTTCTCAGCTTAATTTTGGCGGTCCGAGCAAAACCTGGGCACCGTCTTTACACTCTGAACATGTAATCCAACGCTCAAGCCGCCCGGTATCGCCGAGTGGCACGTCATAAACGGTAAGGGTCTTCTTCTCGCAAAAAGGGCAGCTTACTGGCTCTCCTGGCGCGAGCTCGATCGCGTTTATGACCGGGAGCCAAATCTCAGATTTCGACGGCATCTTGCTTCTTTTTTAAGGGCTATGACTCTTGGTGCCGGAAGTTCAGGTGACGCAAAACACAATTGTTGATCAAGCAGCCGCCTCGATCCGCATTCTCAACCCCAGCGCAGGCAAGACGCGCAACATCGTGTCCAGCGTCGGATTGCCCTCTTCGCTGAACGCACGGTACAGCGCCTGGCGCTTGATCCCGGTTGCCTGCGCGACGTCGGACATGCCTCGCGCTCGCGCCACGATACCAATCGCCTTGGCAATCACATGCACGTCGTTGGTTGCCAACGCATCGGCCAGCAATTCGGCCTGGTCGTCAGGCTCGGTCAGATAGACCGCTGCATCCAGGCTGGTCAGTTCGATGGCCATAATCGTTTCTCCGGTGTGGTGGTCATCATGGAATTTGCTCCGCCAGGGCCCTGGCCTTCGCGATGTCGCGCCGCTGTGACCCTTTGTCGCCGCCGACCAATAAAACGATCAGCACATTGCCGCGCCGCGTATAATACAGTCGATAGCCGGGCCCGAAATCGATCCGGGCTTCGTAGACGCCGGCGCCCAGCGGTTTGACATCACCCATCAGACCCAATTCGATCTGCAGGATACGCCTGGCAATTTTTGACTGGGCAACCCGATCGCGCAAGCCAGTCAACCAGTCGGCAAATTCGCGGGTCTGCCGGGTTTCCATGATGTCATTTATAAATGACAAGCCACGGGGTGTCAACATTTATATGACACGGCCAACAAGGACCGGGCTCATCGGCCGAGCTTGACTCTGCCAGCCCGGCTGCTAATGGCCCGCTCCTGACCCGTGCGGCTTCGGCCAACCGGATCATCCGTCCAAGACCGCTGGTGCCGTTTTTTACGGCTTAATCATCCAGCACAGGCGGGGAAAAGAGTTTCTCAGGCCAGCGCTCCCTATGTGGTGTGTGGTGCCCGCGCCAGTTTATGGCGCTTCTCCTTCCCTTGTCGAAACGGACAGCCCGTATGCATTTCGTGCATGCGGACAACGTAGCCGGCCGCGCGGGGCTTTCCCGTTCGGCCACATGTGAAGGAGTAAGGCATGGATCGTTCGCAAAAAGCCGAGTCGGTCGCCTATCTCACCGAACTCTTCAAAGAGGCCGGCGCGGTGGTTATCACCCGCAACCTCGGCATGACGGTGGCCCAGACCACCGCCCTGCGCACGAAGATGCGGGAGGCAGGCGCAACCTACAAGGTGGCGAAAAACCGTCTTGCCAAGCTTGCCATCCAGGACACGGACTACGCCGGCATCAGTGAATTCTTCACTGGCCCGACCTCAGTTGCCGCATCCAGCGATCCCGTCGCCGCCGCCAAGGTGATCGTCGAGTTCGCAAAGACCACCGACAAGATTGAAATCTTGGGTGGCGGGATGGGTTCGCACGTTCTCGATGTGAATGGAATCAAGGCGCTCGCCACGATGCCATCGCTCGACGAACTGCGCGCCAAGCTCATCGGCCTCATTCAGGCTCCGGCGACGAAGATCGCCCAGGTTGTCACCGCTCCGGCGGCCAAGCTGGCACGCGTCTTTGCAGCCTACGCCGAAAAAGATGCCGCGTAAGACACACGTTCAACACACAATTCCCAATCAGGAGTGATTTAACATGGCTGACATCGCAGCTCTCGTAGCAGACCTTTCGAAACTGACCGTTCTTGAAGCCGCAGACCTTGCCAAGGCTCTGGAAGAAGCATGGGGCGTTAGCGCCGCTGCCGCCGTTGCCGTTGCAGCAGCGCCTGCCGAAGCCGCAGCAGCGGTTGAAGAACAGACCGAATTCGACGTCATCCTGACCGGCGACGGCGGGAAGAAGATCCAGGTCATCAAGGAAGTCCGCGCAATCACGCAGCTCGGCCTGACCGAAGCGAAGTCGCTCGTCGAAGCGGCTCCGAAGGCGATCAAGGAAGGCATTTCCAAGACCGAAGCCGAAGAAATCAAGAAGCGCGTCGAAGAAGCCGGCGGCACCGTCGAAATCAAGTAATTCCGTTTATGCTCGCTCCGCATGGGGCGATCATGGAATTCGAAAAACGGGCGGCTCCTCCGGGAGTCGCCCTTTTTTTGTGTCGGCCTTGCGGTAGTGCATTCATTGCACTATCTTGAACCATGGTCACAGTGTTTCGCAGTCCGCGCTGGAAGATTGCAATCTACGCTCGCGACCATGGCGTGCCGCATTTCCATATCGAGGGCGCCGAATTCCGTTGCTCGGTCGCAATCGCGACATTCGATGTGATTATCGGACACGTGCCCCCAGCCGTATTGAAAGAAGCGCTCGAATGGGCGCGTCCACACCAGGATTTGCTGATGCGGACATGGCAGGATTTGAACCCATGACGACAGACAAGACCCGCTCGATTACCAGCGTTCGCGCGACCGGCCCCACGGCGCTGCATCTGACCTGGTCGGATGGTTCGACCGCCGATCTCGACCTCGGTACCATGCTCGATGATCACACCTTGGCCCCGCTGCGCGACCCGGCGCAATTCGCGCAAGTCGAACCAGGCGACTGGGGCCATAGCCTGGCGTGGCCGTGCGGCGTGGAACTGGGTGCCGACGCGCTGTGGCTCGAAACGCTGTCGGCAATGGGCCACGGCGATGCGCGTGCCTTCGTCGAATGGCGCATGCGTCACGGCCTGTCGCTGTCGAAAGCCGCCGACGCACTCGGTATCTCGCGCCGCATGGTTGCCTATTATTCGAACGGCGAGAAAAAAGTACCGCGGCCGATCCTGCTCGCTTGCCGCGGCTGGGAAGTCGGCGAAGGGCTCAACCAAGCCGCATAGCGATCAATTCAGCGCCTTGATCAACGGATCAAGCACAGAGCCATACCGCCGCCAGCGCGCGATCGAACTGGTGTAAAGCGGCCGGCGTACTTGCGCGACACTCGCCGTCTGCACCGCGCGGCGTGAGGTGTGGAACGCAATGCACGCCGGATCCCAGTCCAGCCCGATGAACCCGATCAGGCGCCGCGCCTCGGTTTCCAGATCACGCACCACGTCTTCATAACGCACCGTAGTCAGCATCCCGGGCGGCAGAACGCTGCGCCAATGGTCCATCAGGTCGGCGTAGCGGTTATAATAGCGCGCCAACTCGCCAAAGTCGTAGGAATGCACCATGTCGCGCGCGAACAGCGTCGTAAACGCCGACACGCACGTGGCGACCGGATCGCGCACCACTTGAATAACCTTGGCGTTGGGAAACAGCACCGCGATCAGGCCAAGGAAAATGAAATTAGACAGCAATTTGTCGGTCACGCGCAAGGCATCGCCCGCCGGCGCCTGCGCCGCCGCGAGATAGGCCCGCGCCATCGCATCCAAATGGTCCTGCCGCAGCACGCCCATCATATCGGGCCACCCCGGCAGGCCGAGGCTGTCCATCGCAGCCGGCAAATAACGCGCCTCGTCGCCGCCATGCACATCAGGGTGACAACTGAGGATCTGTTCGACCAGCGTCGAGCCCGATCGCGCCATCCCGACAATGAACACCGGCGCGACCGACGTATCGCCAACCAAACCGTGACTGGCCATGAATTCTGGCGTGAACAGCGCCTTGATCGATCGGCACAGCGCAATCTGCGCACCTTCATCATACGCGCAATGCGCGCGTTTCCGCCGTGCCCCCGCGATGTAATGCTCCATCGCCCGGGTATGTTCGCCCCCGTCATCGAGTGCCTTACCCGCAGCATAATAAAGCGGGATCAGCGGATCGTTCGGCCCGGTCAGCCGCCGCGCATCAGAGACTAGCACTGCGCATTCGGCCACGATCTGCGCCGCCAGATCAGGCTCCTGCGCGAAATCTACGAGATCGGATAACGCGGCATACGTCGCATGCGCACGCGGTTCGATCGCGACCGCCCGCCGCAATATCGCACGGGCATCATCAATCCGACCCAGCGCCTTTTGCACCACGCCCAGTTCGTGCAGCGCCTCGGCATTGCGAGGATCATCCACAACCAGGTCGGACAGCACATCATGCGCCGCCGCCAATTGCCCGCTCTCAAACAGCACCCTGCCGAGCACCAGCCGCCCAGCCGGATGCGCAGGATCGAGCGCCAGCACGCGCGCGCACAATGCCTGCGCCTCGGGCAAACGACCCCGCCGTTGCTGCACCCGCGCGGCAATCACCAGCGCACGCAGATTGTCAGGATCGCGGCCCAACACCGCGCCAAGATCAATCAACGCCGCATCATATTCGCCCTGCAGAAAATGCAGCAACGCCATATTGGTATGCGCGTCGACCAACCCAGGATCCTGCGCCGCGGCAATACGGAACGCAGCAATCGCTTCATCAAACCGGCGCTCGTTGGTCAGCACAATCGCCAGCGAAAACCAGCCATCGGGATCGCCCGGCCGCACGGCAGACTGGATCATGCGGAGTTCCCTCAAGGCGCACCGGGCAAGTGCCCTTCACGCTATGACGGCAAAAACCCCGCCAAATTCAGGGCAAGGCCGTCGCAAACACAACCGCACCTACCGCGCTGACCAGCCCGGCAAAGGCAAATGCCCACCCGAAACTGCCCGTCGCATCGACGATCACCCCCGTCACGATCGGCCCGATAATCCCCGACAGGCTACCAATCGCATTCTGCACCCCGATCCACCCGGCCGCATCACGCGGCCCGGCATGAAACTGCCCCAGCGCATAAACCATCGTCGGCAGGCACCCCAAGAACAACCCCGTCACCATCAGCGCAAACAGCAATTGCGCAGGCCCATGCGCCAGCGCAATACCCGCAATCCCCAGCACCGACCCCAGCTCCGCGACGACACACAGCCAGCGCTTGACCGTGCCCGGATTGCCGCCCCGCCGCACCAGAGCGTCGGACAACATCCCCCACCCCAGCGAAGCAACCGCCTGCGTCGCATAAGTAGCCGTCGCAAACAGCGTCATCGTCGGAATCGGCAGTCCGCGCGATTTGACCAGATACAGCGGCAGCCAGATCGACACGAAGAAAAACCCGTAATTGGCCAGCGCATGCGCAATGCCCATCACCCACAACGTCCGCCGCTGCAGCAAATCGCGAATCGGCGAAGGCCGATCCGCCGCCATCACGACAACCGGCAGTCGCGCCTGCACCACCAGCCAGGGCAGCACCCAGGCCAAAGTCACCGCACCAAACACCGCAAAAATCGCATGCCAGCCATACCGCGCCAGGATCAACCCACCAGCCAGCACGCCCAACGCCGGCCCAAGCGCCAGTCCCACCGCGACCACTGCATTGGCCAGCCCACGCCGCGCCTGCGGCACATGCGCCGCAATCAGTTTCGACGTACACGGAAACAGCGCCGCCTCGCCCAACCCCAGCACCAGCCGCAACACCACAAGCATCGCCAGCCCGGTAGTCAGACTGGTCAGCAAAGTCGCCCCCGCCCACAGCGCAACCGACACCGCCAGCACGCGCCCGGCAGGCCAGCGATCAGCCAGCGCCCCGATAAACGGCTGCGTCAGCCCATACGTCCAGAAAAACGCCGAAACCGCGATCCCAAACCGCGTCGCCGACAGCCCCATTTCCTTGCTCATCAGCGGCGCGGCAATGCCGATCGCCCCGCGATCGACAAAATTGAGCATGACCGCGAGCGCCAACAGGCCCACCAGCGTCACGCCGAGCCATGGTGCTGTCTTTGCGGTCATTTGTGAGGCCCTCCGTTCGATGGATTGCTGTTGCAGGCATGGGCTGGCAGCGCAACCATGTGCAAGCGCGTGCGCTAAAGGGCGCCAACATTAAAGACTATCGTCGTCCCGGACTTGATCCGGGGTCCCGCTGCCTTTCTCGTCGCAGGTCCCACGCGCGGCAAGAAAGTGGGATCCCGGATCAAGTCCGGGATGACGAGAAAAGGGAATGTCAGCGCCTAAGCACTTCGCCGCGCAGCGGCAATATCCCCCAACACAGCGGCGGGACAAAACGCCGCCAAGTCACGCCAACGCAGACGGTAAAGGGATGCAAGGGCCATGGGTCCGGACCCATAAACGGGATTCACAGGAGCTGAGAGATGTGATTCACTTCCTTTCGAGGGAGGCGATATCATGTCTGATTTATTTTGGTTTTCCGATGAACAGTGGGCTCGCATCGAGCCGT